>Ga0208044_1000151_pt1 | contig 64680 bp, 50 predicted proteins | sample Sb_taG_8_FD_187712 | JGI IMG/M metagenome (GOLD analysis project Ga0208044, IMG submission 187712) | Peat soil microbial communities from Weissenstadt, Germany - Sb_50d_c_BC metaG (SPAdes) (version 2) | ecosystem: Environmental > Terrestrial > Soil > Wetlands > Peat | place: Germany...
ATAGCGCCGTGGATCGTCGGGCGCTTGAACGTGCTCTCGTAGAGCACGGCCATCTTTTGTTCACGAGGAGGCGAATACCGCTAAAGATATGAGCCGAAAAACCGGCAGCTGACGTGCAGGGCACACATCCGTGCGGCAGCTGGTGACAACGAGTGGGACCGTGGAGGACCAAATGACGTACGATCCCTTCGGCAATATCCTGTCGGAGTCGAATCCGAGTAATGGCGATAGGTTCAAGTACACGAGCGAGCCATGGGACAGCTCGATTGGATTGCAGTACAATCTCAATCGGTATTACAATCCAAACGATGGAAGATGGGTAAGCCAGGATCCGTTGGGATTTGACGGAGGTGATACGAACCTATTTAGATATGTTGGAAATGATTCGGTTGCTGAAACCGATCCCGAAGGACTGTTTGGTCGCAGAAGGAGAAGACATGTATCGTGTTGCCCGCCAGTTATCCTGCCGCCTCCGGTTGTTACGCCGCCTGGACCGGGTGGAGGGGTTGGTAGTACGTCATATTATCCTCCAGGACCTCCAGAATGGATAATCAAAGTCCCTATTGGTGGGAAAACGATCGTTATCACCATCGGTGGAGGAATGGTTGGCCCCGGCATGGGCGGGCCCGGTCCGGGAGGTGGGGGAATGCGCGGACCCGGAACGGGGGGAACTGAGGGAATGGGTGGGCCACCTCTGTTGCCTGGAGATCCCAGTGGAGAACCTGGGCGCGGCAAAAAGGGCGCTTCGGGTGGGCTGGGCTGGGGAATTACAGTCGATATTAAAATAAAGTAGCCGTTTGCGGCATGTCTTGCATTGTATCTTTTTGCGCGGACTAGTGCTCGTCTCCAAGCACATTATCTTCCTGTTAGAGGAGAGTGGTTCTATTATAGCTCGTTAAAATCGAGGTATTTTGGGCTCATCCGACTAATGCGTATTTTGTTTCATGGAGGCCCAGGATTTTGAGCTTCAAGAACTCGTGATCGCGATAGCCATAGGCCTGGCGCTTCATGAGCTGGATCTTGGTGTTCGTGCCTTCCAATGGGCCCGTCGAGATCGGATAGTCGTAGTAGTTCAAGATCCCCTCTTGGTGCTGTTCAAGCGTGTCGGCGAATTGCTCCAGCATGCGAATCCCCGAAACGCGTGCGCGCGCCAACCAGTCCTCCAGGAAAAGACGCGCTAGGACCTTGTTCGACTGGGTCCAGATTTGCCGCAGGTCGTCCTTCATGTAGTAGACGATGGCCAAGGGTTCGTTCAGGCGCAAGGCGCGCTCCAGGCGTTGGCGTTCCTTCTTCTTGGGGTCGAGGTTTTCCGGATTCTTCAGGAGCAACCAGCGGATGCCCTTGAGGAGCTTTTGGCCCTTGGCGGTGAGTTCGTGAAACAACTGTCGGCGGAAGGCGCTGAGCTTCTCGTTGTACAACTTGATCACATGGAAGTGATCAAACACGTGCACCGCGCCCCGGATATTGTCACGCACGGCCCGAATATAGGCAGGCGACATGTCGGTGGCGACGGCCTCGATCTTGGCATGTGACCGGCGCAGCCGCTTCCAGAAGGGTTTCAGAGCGTCCACGCCTTTGCCGTCGCCCACGAACACGACCGCGCCCGTGAGCAGATTGAGCACGATAGTTAGGTAACGGTGGCCCTTGCCGATATTAATTTCATCGATGGCAATCTGCTTGAGTTTGTGTAGCTTGGGCTTGCCGAAGCGGCGTTGCAGGTGCTGGGCTTGGATCTCCTTGATGGTGTCCCAACCGAGCCACAGATGTTCCGCGACATCCTTGATGGTCATGTGCCGGCAGAGTTCGAGGGCATAGCGTGCCAGGGTGCGCGTGTAATGCTTCTTGGGGTCAGCAAAGTTGACCTTCACTTGGCGGACCTTGCCGCAGTCCCAGCAGAAGACGCGGGGCACCTTGAGTTCCAGAAAGGTGGGCTGGCTGCCGATGGGCAGCCCGCGAAAGAAACGTTCGACACCACCTTGGGACCAGACTTCGTCGGAGCCGCAATGGGAACAGCGCAACCGTTCGCGTGGCTGTTCGATGCGAAAGATCGTGACGCCCTCCGCAAAGGCTTGGCTGACATAGCGGTAGCCGACGATGCCGAAGCGGTGATACAGTAAACTGGTGGACATGATCTTCCTCCTCAGGAGCGTTTGCTGTAACTCCATGAGAGGAAAACATGTCCACATTTTCAAGAACACAACGCGCATTCACCGGAAGAGCCGAAAAGATCGACACCGCCCCATCCCCAACCACACATCATCGCCAATGGACCGGCCAGACGCCCAACCATGACGGAGCCGCCGTAAGCGTCGTTTACATGACACACGACGACGGCCAGAATCGCCAGGCCACGAAGACCCTCGAGGACTCGACCATGCTGATTCATGTAGGGAGAAGCTTCCGCAACAACCAACATGCTTTATAGCACGCTCGTCGAGTAAATAGTAGCTCAGGTCCTGGAGAGGAAGGGCCTGCTATCCGAAGGCGCTGTGCTTTTTAGGGGCCCGCGTTTCCTTGTTGAGAAAATGACAATCAATCAACTACTAGGTGGAATGCCAAATGCGGCTCATGGACGCCGTTCCTGCAAGGGTTTCACCTCTCCGAGATCCGAGGTGGTATCGTTGTTCTTACCATGCCAGCGGTAGATGCGGATAGTGTCCCCTTGCCCGTGTTCGAAAGTCTTGACTAGCTCTGCCCGCGCGTCGGGCATGTTCCGGTTCCATTCTTCAAGGTAGGGGCGCTGCGACCGGGCCGACTCTCGCAGGATGAGGAATTCAACTTGCTTGCGATTGACATACCGCAGTGCGGTTGTGCTGTCGGTGAACGGGTAAGGGACGAGGATTGCACCGGCATAGAAAGCGATAGTTGGACCGGTGTCCATTAATCGAGGTTTCCCGCCGGTAACTGACCGTAGCCACCGGCCAATAGGCACGTCTTCTTGGAGATGGGACCAGCTCAAACTGACCTCATCTACGTTGCGAACCCCGACTATGGAAGTCACGCAAACAAACGAGATCCCTGTTATCAGAGCTACCAAGCCTATGCGGGATGAAGCGCTGTCGCGAAGCCCGCAGATGGAAGAGGTTCCGCGGGCAAACCGTTCCAAAAACTGAAGGCCTTGTCCCGCCCACACAATCAGCGGAGGGAGCAAGGGAAAGATGAAGCGGTCATGGAAGAATGGCCACGTGCCAAAAGTCGCAAGCGTGAGCCCGACGATGGCCAGCAGCGGAAGCTCACAACAAAACCGATTCCTGCTCCACGGCATGGCTAAGAGCCCTAACGACACAAACACAATCAGGAATGGCGCGCCGAGATAGGGGGCACCCAGAGCGCGAAGGAGCGATGAGAGATTCTCTTTCGCCTGCCTCAAGGTGATTTGCACGCGCTGTTCAAGCGACGCGTGCGTGGTCTTTACCAACTCCAGGTTCGAAATAATCGAACTACCAGATTCGGCTAGATTTCCATCAATGGAGAAATAAATCTGCATAGGATCTTGACCCGCGCTGCGACGCAAGGCGTACGCAAGGGCGTCGGGCGTCTTTGCCTCGAAGCGAAGTTGACCCGTTTGGACTGTAAGAAAAGCGATGTAGGGCAGTGCAAAGACGAGCAACGCTGACAAGAACCAGGCGGTCTGCTCAACGGCCAAGCGAAAATGCAGAAATCTCGTTCCCAGAAACATCACTGCGACAATGGCGGCGAGAATCATGGCCTCCGGACGGCAGAGATATGCCAGGCCGAGGAACGCTCCACTGAGGATCGCGTCCTTTCGGGAACCGCAGGAAAGCACACCCACCGTGAAGTAAGCGCCGAGCAGGGACAGAGTCAAGTAGGTGGACTCAGTTAAGACTGCTGCCGATAAGACAATCAGTAGGGGGTGAAAAACAGCGAGAAGCCCCGCAAGCCAGCCGGCCTTCGGTCCATAGAGCCGTCTCGCCAAAAGGCACACAACCACAGGGAGGAAGCTCCCAAAAATCAATGAGATCAACCGGCCTGCGAATTCGGTTGACAGACCGCACGAAACTCCACCGGCAATCAACACGGGGTATAAGGGCGGGTAGAGTAGTTGGAGCCCCACCTCTCGCATGCCGACATAGCCTATACCTGCGGCAAGATTCTCCCCTACCCGGGCATAATATACTCCTTCAGTCTCAATAACCTTCGGTCCCCGTTGCAACCAAGCGAAACGGACGATGACCGAAACCAAGAACAGGAGTAGTAGCGCACAGAAGACAGGCCGATAACGCTGAGGCACCTGTGAGGGCAAGATGCCGCGTTCAGCCGCCACGCCAGGCGTTCCCAATACATTCAACCCTGCCACTTCAATTCAGTCCCTAACGGCAATGACGGACGCCATTCATCTTCTTGCAGGACTTCCATTGATCACCGGGATCGTTCCCCGCGCCCTCTTTCCCATTCTTCCATACTTCCCAAGGAGCCTCGCCCCGCGTATATAATTCCTCGAGCCGCTGCCGGTCTTTGAACGTGTCCATGCAAGCCCAGTAGCCGTCATATTTGTAAGCCAGAAGCTGTTCCTTGGCGATCAGCCGCCGAAACGGCTCCTCCACCAATTCTTCACCATCCTCCAGATAGTCGAAAATCTCAGGTCGAAAAATGAAAAACCCGCCGTTAATCAGAATGTCCGTCTTGCTTATTGGCTGTATCCCCGTAGCCAGGTCCCCGTCAACTGACACTACATGGGTGCTAGGATTGGGCTTGACTGCCAGAAAGCTGGCCACTTTGCCGCGCCGGCGAAAGTGGTCGACATATTCCACGAGCCCCATGTCCGTAACACCGTCGCTGTAATTTGCAAGAAACATGGACTCATCTCTCAAATAGGGCTCGACAGCCTTCAACCGTTCTCCAATGTTTGATGAGATTCCCGTTTCGATGAATGTGATCTTCCAATCCTGTATGTCACTGTGCAGGAGTTCGAGTTGTTTTCCTCCGTTCGACAAGACAAAATCATTGGAAATGCATTCTTCATAATTCAGGAAGTAGCTCTTAACGACATCCGCTCTGTAACCGAGGCATAGGATAAAGTCTTTATGGCCGTGATGCGCGTAGTATTTCATCACGTGCCAAAGCAGCGGACGGTACCCGATCGGCACCATTGGCTTCGGTATCGAATCGGAGTAGTCCCTAATCCGCATTCCCATCCCACCGCAGAAAAGTACTACCTTCATGAGTAACCCTCCGATGCTAACCGAAAACCGAAGAAGATAAGCCAAATCGAGCCAACTTATGGAGAATCCTGTGATCCCATCACAGTCACTCTCAACTATCTCTTTGGGGCCTCAGCCCTTCTGTCTTGGAAAAATCGCATAGCCATACTGAAGTTGAACTAAGGCCTCCGGCTCTTTCGAGCGAGAAGCACTTTGCAATCTTGCCGCGCTCTCGAGCAATAGTCACAAGTCTCTCGCTATCGCTTATCTTCAGTTTCGGATCGAACCACTCGTGCGTAAAAATCATCCATACTCGAGGGTGCAGGCCGATATTCTGAATTTCCTTAGCGTAGCTCGCTTCGACTCCTCGAGCACTAGCCCCACACACGGTGCAATAGTGCGTTAGTCCTTTAAAACTACCGTACGTCGAATAGTACTCATAAGCTGGCACAGCACCGCGGTAGACATAGAGGACATCTCCATCGCGGGCGTGACCTGCGACATAAGAAAGGGCTTCGCTGAGCTCTTCCACTCTATTCTTGGTCGGATTGCGTAGATGGTCCAAGGCGTTCTTCATTGGCACCAGGAGACAGATTCCAAGAAGTACCATGCCGGCACCGGAATAACGAGGTGCAAGGCAGTTCCACATTGCATCAATCCCGGCTCCCATCGCAATCGCAACTGCGGGAACGAAGAAAAGAAGGAGGCGTCCGTGCAAAGGATATCTCTGGAGTACGCCGGCAGCGATTGCGAAGAAGGCAGTGCACAGTACAATTGAGACGAAAACTTGGGACTTGCGCCAGAGAGCCGCTAGTCCGATTAATAGCACGAAAGCCACGAGTGCTCCATTGCCGATGCCAAGGCACTCCCCCAGAAACTCGGTATTCGTCGTCAGGAGCCAACTCGTGAGCCCGAGGAAGCCCGCGCTAACCGGAGGAAACGCATGCTGCCAATAATCATGCAGGTACCGGCTTTTGTCCAGCTCTCTCAGGACAAGAAGATATTCGACAGAAAAACTTCCGAGCCAACACGCAGACAAGGCAGCCAGACGGCAGGCCGCCCCATAACTCCTCGCCATGACATCTCGGAAGACGAGGCAAACACCTGTAGCAGCAAGGACGAAAATGGAGGGATGCGAGAACCACGGGGCTAGGACACCCACTACCATAAGGAGAGCCCACCACCGAAGGCGCCGCGGCTCGCGTCTTAGCCAGGAGCCGCCAGCCAGAATCAAGAGGCACCACAGGGCGTCGCTGCTATATTGCTTTGCCTCGGATGAATAATACAGGAGCGGCTCCAGAAAAGCGAGAAAAGCCAACGTAATAGCCGTGGCACGGATTCCCGCCAAGGGACGAAGAAAAAGAATACACAAAGGCAATGCCGCGATACCCGCCAGAAGTGGAATCAACCGGAGACCATATTCGCTGGGGCCCAGGACGAACACAGACAGTTTAGTGAGCAGCAGGAAACCGGGTGGCGCGGCTTGGCCCCTTGCCAATGGTTGGAGCAACTCAGCAACGCTACGCTCCAAAATGTTCAGGGAGAGCATTGCTTCGTCAATCCACAAGGAGCGGCCCAGCAGGTAACGGTGGATGCGTAGAAACATGCCTACCACCATCAAGCCATACGCGAAGGCCGTGGGGGAAGCAAGGACTACGAGAATGCGCTTAACTCGCGCCGGCCTTGAGCAAATGTCCGAATTGGATACAGCGTTTGATGCCGGTAGCTTTGGGTCATCGGCCATAAGGGCTGTCCGCCTGATAATAGGCACTTCGGATGCCAGTACCGTTTTGCGCTCAGCCATTGCTGCGGTGATGCGAATTGCGATCTGTGAGCAAGAAAGCGAGGTCCTCTGTCGAGATCTGACTCTATTTATTTGGGATTGCCGCGATGTCAAGTAGTACGTGATCGACAATAGCTGTTAATGGGTAACTGTAAGGGTAAGAGGATAGTCTAAATGCATGAGCCGCATGCCGAAGCAGGGCCACTACCGCGGCGTTGAGCGAGAATTATTCGGCAATGGCCGAGCCCAAGCGCTTCCTTGACACCATTGATGACTCCCTGCGAGAAAAGCAGAGAAAGGGCCAGATGTACCTTGGAGGAATTGATGACTCGTAGAACCCCGCGATCGCCTCGAGGAAGAACGGTAGTGCTCCTCACGATCCGAAAATCCTCTGAAAGCAATTGATGAAATTCCTTTCGGCTAAGCCACTTGCGCACGTTTCCCGGTTTGGGAGAGCCAATCTCACTTCGTCTCTGGTAAACGAATTTGTTAACTGCGGTAATAATGAGGTGTCCGCCTGGTTTGATCAACGCAGCCAATTTATGCAAGAACAGCGGCTGATCCGGCACAGTGGAGATTGTTTCCACGCAAATGGCGACGTCGAAACTCCCAGCCGGAAAGGAGTTGTGGTAAAAATCTCCCGCCAGAAACTTCGCGCTCAGTTTGCGTTCCTTCGCGATCTCGATTGCACGAGGAGATAGATCGGTCGCTGTAACCTCCCCGAGACACGCGATCTTTTCCGTCAGCCACCCGGTACCACACCCGACCTCAATCACCTTTGGTTGAGTCACCGGCAGCGAACCTAGTATTGCTAGCACACTGTCCGCGCGCGCCCTTGATTCGGCGTCCACTTCCTCGAACTTCATCGCCCGATGGCGCGCGTTCCATTCATCAAAGAAGGCTGCCTGCTCTTCTAATGTTGGACCTGTGGGGATTGCTTGGTTTGATCCCATGGTCTGACCCTTCAGCATAGGCATTGCAAACGTGCGGGTCGGGACGCACCTCCTGCACGACCAAACAGAGATCAGCGTACGTCACCGGGCGACGGATAATGGCGGAGTGAATATCAAATCGCCATCTGCTGGAGGCTCGTGGTCGTAGAGTGCGGCAATGTCCTCGGAGATTCGCACGCAGTCACTCCCTCGGAGATAGTCTCTTACAGTGGTTCCGGTACACTCGGAATCGAGGTTGGGCGCTCCCACCCTGGCCAAGAGGTCGTCAATATTGACCGTTCGGAAGTCGATGCTAAATCGCGTATGGCCGGATGTATTTCTGACCGTCGAATGTAGGCAGGCGCCTGAAAACAGGATGATTCCAGCTGCCTCACAGACGATTCTAATCTGCGACTCCGGGTCGACTGGCTCCTCTGGCTCCGGCTGTTTTCGCGTATCTACCTTCGTTTGTTTCACAGCTTCCCTACGACCCTCCCTGTTCCACCTGTAATAGTTGTAGCCTCGTGAGCTATTCCGTAACGGTACATGCCAATGCTTGGGATAAAAGGCAATCGTATTTTCCGGCCGAATGTCGTAAACTGGAATCCACCAGTTCAGCTGACTTGGCGGAGCTGAGAACCATGTGTCGCGATGCGGATGAAACGGATAGGCTAGTCCGGCGGTGAGGTAGTCACCGTGCGTCATGGTTCGCAGTCTGGGAACATCGAAGTATGTCTTGTCGGGGTCGCAATTGAGTTCGCTGAGGAGTCTTGGGATCAGTTCCTTGCAGCGCGGGTGGTGAATGAACGTGGGCTTCAGCCCCGCAAGAATCTCAACGTACCTTTCGACGCTAACATGGTGCTGTGCTTCTTTGGGATCGTGGGGCGAGAAGGCCTCAGCCGCCAGTTCGCGCGCAAAGTGGCAAAGTTCTAACGAACTGTGGGTTGGGGAATAAACGAACAATTGCCCTTGATAAAGCTGTCGGCGTCTCTCTTCATCACCTAGTTTGGAATTAAAGAGAATGCAGTTCATCGTCTGCCCTGATCCTTCCTGTTCATAAACCGCCAATTAGGCATACTGGCGCAATACTGGCTTCACTGGAGCGCCTACGAGATAGCGCGAAACCCCGTCCTCAAGCGCCTTCCGGTAGATTCGCAAGGCTTCTCCAGCGGCCTCTATCGTAGCATCAATGTCGTGATCGGTGTGTGAGTAGCTCACCACAAACGACGGCGCGAGCACGCCACGTTTGATCATTTCCTGGAGAAACAGGGCGCGGAATTCCTGGCTCAGTTTACCTTCCTGGTCACGTGTTGTGAACAGCAGGCAGCAGGGACGGCCGAGGCACTGGACCCGGTCTTCGACCCCCGTAATCCTGGCAACAGCGCTAATGCCCGCGCGTAGACGTTCTCCTTGTCGGTAGAGATGCTCGATCACTCCATAATCTCGATAGGTCTCCATAGTGGCGATTGCAGCCGCCAGCGCATGCGTCTCGGCACCGTGGGTAGTGGAGAGTAGGAAGACCCGCTCACGATCGTGATCGAGGCCTCCCAGGCGCATGATCTCGCGCCGGCCTGCCAAGGCCGAGAGGGCAAAACCGTTCCCAAGCGCCTTGCCGAACGCCGACAGATCGGGTTGCACCCCATAAACGTGTTGCGCGCCCGATCGGTGCCAGCGGAAACCAGTGATCATCTCGTCGAGCACGAACAGCGCCCCATGGCGATGACAAAGGTCGCGCAACCAGGTCAGAAAGCCCTCGTGCGGCTCTTCGAGTCTCGCAGCCTCTAGGACGACGCAGGCGATTTGTCCTGCGTAGTCGTCAAACAGTTTCTCGACGCTGGCGCGATTGTTGTAATAAAACTGAAGCGTGCGCGACCGCGTCCACTCAGGAATGCCGCCGGACATCGGCGTCGTGCCGATAAACCAGTCGCTCGTGGAAAAAAACGGCTGATCGCCACAAATGGCCACGTAATCCCGGCCTGTATATGCACGTGCCAGCCGGACCGCCCCATCGAGGGCATGCGAGCCGTCTTTGCAGAACTTGACCATGTCGGCGGTCGGTACCAATTCAAGAAATCGCTCCGCACATTCAACCTCGATGGGCGCCGGGCGGCCGAAATTTGTCCCGAATTGCAGCTGACGTCCCGCCGCTTGCACAACCGCGTCGTAGGCATGGCCGAGCGTGACTGACCGCAACCCCATGCCGTACTCGATGTATTCATTCCCATCGGGGTCCCATACCCTGCAGCCTTTGCCGCGTACGATGAATGCGGGAGCGAGCTGTGGAAATTGATCATCGCCCTTGGCGTACGTGTGCGCGCCACCGGGAATGAGCGCGCGTGCCCGTTGTCCAAGTTCCTTTCCGCGCTCGAAGCCAGTTCTTTGAAATCGAGCCTGAGATGCACATGAAGGCAACATCATGGGTGCCGATCAAAGCTATGGGTCGTACGAATGTACTTTGTCTCCCAGTAGACCGTCTACTCTAAAAAGGAGCGTCGACCGCTGCGTTTGCCTGAAAACGATCGCAATAGTAGATTGCCCACCGCATGCCAGGCGGTACGTTACAAGAAAACAATTGAGGCATATGGCCTCGGCTCGCGGTGGTCTTATAGAACCTCTTGAGAATCAAGGTGCACCCAAGGTCCCTTCTACGTCCGAGAGCAGCTCTGATTTCTGACGGGGAATACTGCTCAATTTGCGATTCGTGAGAGATGCCTTCGCCTCAACGAGATAGGCTACCAACGAAGAATACTTCCAATCTTCCGCAATCGATTTGGAATCTCGGGTCCAATGAGATGGCAGCAGCCGCTGGAGCTTGAGTTCGACAAGGCGACGAAGAGCCCACCGAGGATACCCAAAGACAGTCGGCATTGATTCGAGCACACCGTCTAATACCTCTTCTCGACATCTGCCGCGCCCAGCGCGCTTCGCCCGGCCCAAGATCCACTTCCGCTCTAGCTGGTATGGACGAATCACATGTTGTACCCGTGCCTCGGGAACGAACCACATCCTATATCCTTTTTTCTCCAAGAGTCGCGTGAAAGATGTATCCGATCCCATGGGGTAGTCATCCGTGCCATTTGGCCCGATGCTTTCGTTAAAGTGATTTCCCGCTTCGAACACCGCGGTTCGAACAGCCATGTTCGGGCCGCCAACCAGACTTGACTCCATCGGGCCTTCGCGAATGCTGGAGCTTGTGAGTGCATACAGTCCCCCAAGAAGGGGCTCATCTAGGCCGTAGGGGTTCTCTTTACCAGGCCAGCATCCGCGAATGTGTCCGCCAAAAACTGCGTATTCGCGGTGACTCAGGGAGGCATTCCACAATTGACGGAGCCAGCTTCCATCGGGAATCACGTCGTCGTCCGTGAAAACAACGAGCTGCCCCTCCATGAAACGAATTGCTCGGTTCAACGCGCGGTTTTTCCCAGGTATCGGCTCATCTATGGAGATTAAAGGCAACTTCTCTGAGAATTCCCTGAGCACCCTTTCTGTCTGATCGCTGCTTCCGTTGTTGACGACAATTAACTTCCATTGTTTGCACGGTATCTCGATGCGAGAAAAACTGGCTAGTGTGGAGGCTAAAAGAGCTTCATTGTTACGCGTGGCAATTACTACCGTAAAAGACATCGTGCAGTCACTCGTGGAGGGCTGGGACGAAACCGCAGAACAATTAACTTATTCTTTGAGCTCTAACAGACTGCTAAGCAACGTACTTGTGACCGCAGAACAGGATCGGGACGGCATTTGCGCCGCCCGAGAAACAGATCATTATTCCAAGGAGAATCGGCATAGAGAACGCGTGTATACTATAAAGGTGTGCAACGCCGGCGAATTTGCTACGGCCGATCGAGCACGCTGATCGGCGGATGGACAACCCTTGTGGCAGCGGACGTTTGTTTTTTTATTCTGAGAGACGTTGTAGCATCATGAACCGCCATGCCTTCGTCAGCCAGTTGATTGGCGGCGTCTAAGCCAGGCCGCTGCTTTCTCCATTTCACGCGTCTCCCGTAGAAGCTAACAACCCGCCGAGGATTCAGACAGAATGCTGCCAGAGAGCCGAGAGCACCAAGAACCACCTTTAGGTGATTAGGCTTGTAGCCGATGCTTTCCACTCCTTTTCGGTGTCGTTCCCAGAAGTCCCCACGACGATTTCGAAAGAAGCAATCGCTCAGGTAGCGAAGGTAGTCCGATTCAATTGTAGCCCAGCACTTCGCAAATTCGTCTGCGGTGAGGAATTGCCTGCCAAAACGGCGGGTCACGATAAGGTGGTCGAGAAGACACCAGTTTGGATCAGTTGTTTTAAGATTCGAGAGAACCGACTCGTTCCCCGTACGCATAAATGTCAAGACCTGCTTAACGAACCCAAAATCCATGTCAAGAAGAATTTCAAAGCAGTTCTCGGTGTCTTCGTGTAGGCGGCGTTCGTCATAAAAGGGCCTCTTTGCTCGCACGATGTCTGATGGATACAACACTGAAGTTGGAGAGGCAAAATACCTCTCCCGCCTCAAGAGCTGTTCTCGGCAAATCGCGCGTCCGGAAACGACCTCCTCATTGAATGGGAAGCCCTGCATGATGACGTTGGTTCCCTTGATGCCAAGTGAGCTTACGATGCCCACCCTTGGACTCGAAATTGCAACTCGAACCATTTCCGCGAGGCACGCGGGGAAAATCCTGTCATCGGCCTGAACGATCTTGGTGTAGCCACTTTGCGGGGAGATTAACTCAAGTGCGCGATTGTAATTTGCTACTTGAGCCAGGAATCGCCCTGTAGAATGTAGGCGGATGCGCGAGTCCTGGCGAGCGTAACTTTCCGCGATCTCCAGCGAGCGGTCCGTACTACAGTTGTTGACCAGAATGTATTCGAAGTTCTGATAAGTTTGTGCCAGAACGCTATCAATGCATTCAGCAAGAAAACCGGCAGTATTGTAGTAGGGCGTTACTACACTGACCAGGGGCTGGCAAATGTCCGCCATGAGACTGCCCTCACCGTGCTGTCAGCCGGCCCCCGTGGGGACGCGGAGTGCCTGATCGTATTGACGTTGAAGGCGGAATTGGTACTCTTCTCGTTTAATCAACAGTTGATCACGGACCTCTTGCCAGGCAACTTGGATAGAGCCGAATGCGCGCTGAAAATCGCACAGCGTAAATCGCTCGATTCCCAACGAAAATGCCTCCATTTGCATTTCTTTCATAAGACAATCTACCTTACGTTCGTAGGAGATGGCAATCGTCGGCGTGCCTACAAGGTGGGAAAGCAGCAAGCCGTGCAGACGACTTGCAACGACCAGGTCCATCTGAGCAGCCTGCTCTAGAAAACCCTCGACTGATATCACCGGAGCCCGGCTGATTAGCTGTCGTTGTGAGGGCGCGACGCGGCTCGACAGCCGTGCGCTCACGTCGTCAACGACCCGAGGGTCGGCGCCGGCACTGGCAAAGAATACCACTTTCCGTTGGGTCTGGACCAACCAGGCCGCAACGTCGGCCAGCCGGTCCAGGTAGCGTTGGTAGGCAACCGTGTCCCCAACGGGCCACCCTCTGGGATCGAGAAAAGCAATCGGGCTAATTCCGACAGTCTGAATCGACCGTGGGGCGGAACGATTTCGATGGCCGTCATTATAGCTGTAGGCAAGGTCGGGAAACACGGGATCTATTCTTGCAAAACCTGCGCGCCGCATCAAGCTGCGTGATCCAGTGTCGCGGTAGGAGAGATAGTCGGACAACGACATGGCCGCGCGGGCAAGAAAGTAGCTCAGACGCGAACCCATGGTGCCATAGCCTACGCTGAGCACCACGACCCGTGCTTTCCTCATCCTGGCAAGTAGTGTCCACTTGAAGAGAGCCCATGGATGTGCCCAGGGGCCGCCCCAAAAGTCATCTAGTTGGCCTCCACCGGAGATGATCAGCATATCGACCGGCCGAAGCCAACGAAACGCAGCGACAAGGTGCTCTCCCTCATCTCGCATCGTCCGCAGCCCTGCCCGCACTGTGGTGGGAATTACCCTGCGTGCAATCCTGGTAGCAATTCTGGGCAAGAGCGATGATCCGAGGCGAACTCGACGATTCCTCGGTACCAAAGTGGGCTGCAGCGTGCCAGATGCGGTGGTACTTTTAAACCCAACTGGTGGTTTGTGTGGCCGACTACGATCGATTCGGAAAGTGGGGATGCCATGCCGTTGTTCCGTATCGATCGGGTTAAGCGTTATCCCCAGGATGCGAGCATCTGGATACCGACGGCGGATATTGGCAATCATCGCATCCTGGATTGCCGCGTCTCCCAGATTGCCGGTACCGCAGGGGCTGAGCAAGGCAATGGTAAGTGGCATGATCAATCAGTAGCCAGCAGCTCCGGACACCCGCGCTATTCAAAACCTTCGATTGCCCAGAGCGCTCAACCGGCGTCAATTTTGATGGAATTGTTTTTGCAGTAAGTGATGCTGCACTAGTGCTGTAGCAGCCTGATGGACGGAGGCGAAGTCTAAATTCGACTTCTCCGCAATGTCCAGCAGCGAGTGGCTGCCGTCGGAGAGATTCAGGACCCAAAGCATTGCGTGTTCTAGGCGGCCGGCATCAGCGCGACCTCCAAGTGATCGAAAGAGCCCCCTCTTGCCGAGTTGCGGCTCGCACTTCGGATTCAAGTTGATGTAGAAAACGTTGTGCTCAAGGATGCGGAAAATGTCGAGGTAGGCGGCCAGCGACCCGGCCAATGCATCCGGGCGAACAAGCACAAGGTCATCGGCCGAGGTATGGTACTGTGGAAAGCGACCGTGCGGAGTGCGGGTCAGACTGCCGACTGGGAGGTTAAAGCCTGGCGAACAGTACTGTCGTTCGTCGTACCCATACGGAGAGAAGTCGAGGATTTCAACTCCCTCCGGACGGTGGCGCAGGGCAACGATCGCGGCCCGGTCAATCTCGGCATTGCTGCGACGAGAACGCTTGTAGTGAAATCTACCAGGGTCTCCAACACATGCCACCACAAGTCCATGGCGAATATGAACCACTTTCTCTTCATTGAGGGCGAGCCAGCTGATCGAGCCGATGGTTCCAGGTAAGAACAGGAAACGATAGGAGTATTTCAACGAAACGTCGGAAAGCAGTCTGGCTAGGTAAGTCAATAATGCAACGCCGGAGAGGTTGTCGTTGCACAGGGATGGATGACAGGCATGGCAGGAGAGCAATACCTCGTCCGTCCTCTCGCCTTGCAGGTAATACTCACCGTATGTGAGTGATCCCATTTCAAGGCTCGAGTCGATGCAAACCTCGTAATCGCCTTCCTGAAAGTCTTGCAAATGCTTGTGTGCTAGGCAGAAGCCCCAGTTCTCGCTGTAGTAGGAAGTACGGTACGGGATCCAATCAGGCCGGTCGGGCATAGTGTGCAAGTGAGCGAGCAGTTCCGCGAGCGGCATTTTGCCGCGGACAGGGGAACTGTAGCTGACGAGGTGCAGGTTTGACTTCTGAAAGTCGATCACCTTTTCACCTTTAGGATTTTTGACCCATGCATCGCGAACATTCCATTCGCGCGGCACTGTCCAATCAAATACCTGGGTGCCGGATGGAACCTCCTGAATCTCGATCGGGACGTGCATCCGGATGCGGTGAAGGGTGTCACGAAGGCCCTTCCCCGTGATGCTGCGGCAGATGGGGTAGAGCTCAACAATGAATCGGTGCATCCAAGCGCCGGCGTCACTCATGTCCGTAGAATCGAGGAGATTCCCAACGTTCATTGCATCTCCCTGGCGGCGGCGTGGATCCTCGGATCCGTCGCCCCCCGGAACGCGGTGTACTGCATGTCCCGGATTGAGATCACCTCGATATCGAGGGGCCAGTGAATATTGAAGGCGGGATCGTGCCAGCAGACGCCACAAGCGGCTTCAGGAGCGTAATAATTCGAGATTTGGTACAAGATCTCCGACCCGTCCTCTAATGTCTGAAAACCGTGTGCGCAACCCTCGGGCACGTAAATCATACGGCGGTTAGCGGCGGAGAGTTCGACGCCGAAATGGTGCAGGAAGGCCGGCGAATTCGGTCGAAGATCGAGCACTACGTCGAGGATCGCACCAGCGGTACTGCGCACGAGCTTGGCCTCCTGGAACGGTGGACTCTGAAAGTGCATTCCTCGCACGGTTCCACGGCGACGATTGAAGGATAAGCTGCACTGGGCCACCCCTGGATTCAGGCCGCGAGCCTCAAACTCGCGATGGCAGAATGTGCGGGCAAACCACCCGCGTTCATCTTCAATAGGCTCGATGTCGATGATGAATGCCCCTGGGACAGAAGTTTCGATGAATATCATCAGCAAACTAAGACCTTCGGGATCGGCACGACGAAACGCCCGCCCCACTCACGGATGTATGCGCACTGTGCCATGATTTCGTCCTTGAAATTCCAGGGGAGGATGAACAAGTAGTCCGGCCGCGTCTCCCGGATCCGATCGGGGTGGTGAATTGGGATGTGCGTCCCCGGAAGGAATCTCCCCTGTTTGTAAAGGTTGCGATCGACAGTGTAGTCAAGGAAGTCGGCACGGATCCCACAGTAGTTGAGGAGTGTGTTGCCTTTACCTGGCGCGCCGTAACCAGCGATCGATTTGCCGCAGCGTTTGGCGTCGATCAGGAACTCAAGGATGGCCCACTTTGTCTCCTTCACCTGCTCTGCGAACTGCTTGTAGCATTCTAGCAAATCGAACCCGGCCTGCCGTTCGCGCTCAGCGAGTTCGTGCACTCGGATGGTCACTGGCGCAAAGGTCTCCTCGGAGTGGCGGCCGAAGATGCGAAGCGACCCGCCATGGGTTGGCAACTCCTCGACGTCGAACAGAGTGATACCGCGACGCTCGAAAATCCTCTGGGCCGTTCTGAACGAGAAATAGGAAAAATGCTCGTGGTAAATAGTGTCGAACTGGTTTCCCTCCATCAAGCGCATAAGATGGGGGAATTCCATTGTGATGATCCCCTTCGGGTTCAGCAGAATCTTTAATCCACTAACGAAATCGTTGAGATTCGTCACCTGTGCCAGGACATTGTTGCCAATGATTAAGTCCGCCAAGATCCCCTCGTCCACCATCTCCTTGGCAATGGCTTCGCCGAAGAACACGACGCGGGTTGGAATTCCCCTGGCAATAGCCGTTTCGGCCACATTCGCTGCCGGTTCGATTCCCAACGCGGGAATGCCGCGCTCGACAAAGTGCTGCAGCAAGTAACCATCGTTGCTGGCGACTTCGACGACCTGCCATGTGCGATCCACCCCAAACCGTTCAATCACCATGCGAGTGTAGACTGCGGCGTGTTCCACCCAACTCGTTGCGTAACTGGAGAAATAGGCATATTCCTTGAAGATTTCCATTGGTGACACGAATTCATCGAGCTGAACAAGGAAGCAGGACTCGCAAACGTAAGCGCAAAGTGGAAAGAATGCCTCCATCTGATCAAGTTGTTCGGCCTGAATGTAGTTCTCACACAAAGGAGACATGCCCAGGTCCACGAAAGTATGCCGTAGGACGCAACCGCAGAACCGGCAGATTGGTCGAACCGTTCTTGCTAAATCATTGGCCATGAATCAATCCGCTCGGCAGGCTTGTTGTGCACCAGTTGAGTCCATTTTAGCCGGCCTTTTGAAAAGGCCTGGCTCATAGATCCTTAGCATGGAATACGGGCAACGGAGCGTTCGTAGTTCTGGCCGTCCTTGCAGCAGTGAAGTGGCAAGGTCGTTCGACATCTATCCGAATCGCCACTTCTGTGCGACAGCGAAGCTGCCATATTGTGGCACCTTGCCGGTCCCATAATAGTCCGTCGGCAAGATGGCTATGTAAGCGCCGCATTCGACCCAGTCGGCGTGCTCGCTGTTTATGTTCAGGTGGACCCTTACCTTGTATTCACCTGGCAAGAGAGTCAAGGCGGGGATCTCGCAGGTCAAGACCTGTTCTCCGGCACAGATGTCGTTCGGGAGGGTCGGATCGTACATCGAGCTCGCCGTTAGCACGCGCAGCCCGAAAAGTGTGTCGAATCCAAGGATCAACTCGCAGTTTGAAGTGGGATCGGGGAGGTCGAATGTAACGCGCAGACACAAGCTTCCACCTATGGGAATGCCGCCGGTGACAGGTCGGTCCCCGGCACTAAATAGCTCGAGTCGTTTGAGTAGCGGACGTCTCATCGGCGTCCGGCGGGTTCGGGCGATTGCGAGGTCGAAGGAATGCGTTTCGTTTTCGTCGCGTTCCTCGAGAAAAGACTCAGTGTAGGATCGGAGTGCATCCTTAACACAGCCCCGAAAACAAACTCGCCCCTCGCGCAGCACCAAACCCGTTCTGCAGAGGTTTTCGATCGCAGCGACATTGTGCGAAACGAATAGGACGGTCCTCCCACTCTGACTGACCTCGGTCATTTTGCCTAGGCACTTTTTCTGAAAGGCGACGTCTCCGACGGCCAGCACTTCATCCACTACCAAAATCTCGGGGTTGAGATGTGCAGCGACCGCGAATGCGAGGCGAACGTACATTCCGCTGGAATAGCGTTTCACCGGAGTGTCGATGAATTTTTCTATTCCTGCAAATGCGACGATCTCGTCGAACTGGGAAGCGATCTCGGTTTTACGCATGCCGAGCATGACGCCATTCAGAAACACGTTTTCGCGACCTGTCAGTTCGGGATGGAATCCGGTACCTACTTCAAGAAGGCTAGAGCTGCGGCCACGGATACGGACGGTTCCACTCGTCGGTTCAACGATCCGAGAGAGGATCTTGAGGAGGGTGCTCTTCCCAGCTCCGTTCGGCCCCATGATTGCCAGGACTTCGCCTTCTTCGAGGTCAAAACATACGTCCCGGAGCGCCCAGAAGTGTTCCTTGTCCTTGGCATGGATGGGCGGTTTTCGCGACCAATTTGCAAAAGGCTGGCGAAGTGCTCGAACTAACGATTCACGAAAGTTTTCCCCAAGGTTTTTGGACAAGCCGAGCGTGTACTGTTTGCACAGGTCCATTGCTTGGATGATCGTCCGCATGTATAGACCGTCTCACACTGTCAAATAATGTCTGCGAATCGGCGCTCCAGCCGGCGAAAGACAAACAGCCCGGCCAGGAGTAGCGCCACACCGACCGTTAATGATATCCCGATGATATCCCAGCGAGCTGGGGTCCCTAGGAACGCGTGGTGGAATCCTTCAACCATCCCAGTCATCGGGTTAAGCGCCGCCAGCAGCTGATACTTTTCCGGCACATAGCTGAGCGGGTAGATGACCGGTGTGAGGAAGAGCCCCATTTGGATCGCAAACGGGACGACGTACTTGATGTCACGGAATTGGACGTTGAGCGCAGAAAGTATCAGCCCAAGCCCTGCCGCAGCAAGAAAGGTCCCAAACATGAAGAGAGGGAGCCACAAGATTGCCGCGGTCATCGGCCATCTGTAGCAAGCCGACAGACCAAAAGTAATGAGGATGGTCAGTACCAGGTCTAGGACGAGCGCCCCAATGGATGCCAGCGGCACGAATACACGTGGGAAGTAAATCTTGGAGATCAAATTCTGGTTGCCCAGAAGGCTATTGCTCGAAACGCTTACCGCGTTGGCAAAAAACGTCCAGGGCACGAGACCGGTAAACGCGACAAGGGGGTACGGCGGCCCGTCGCCTTCTGTCGGCGACAGCCGGCGGAATAGCATCGCGAAGATGACCATCGCCAGGAGAGGCTGCACCACGGCCCAAGCCGCGCCCAGCACGGTTTGACGATAGCGAATTTTCACATCGCGCTGGAGGAGGAACCAGAACACCTCGCGGGTCTGCCACAGCTCACCCAAGCTAATGAGATGCCAGCCGGGCTGTGCCCTAATGAGTATCTCAAACGTATCCTGCTTGTCCTGGAGCCGATGGACATCCTGGTCAATTTGCCTAATCATCGAAGCTTCGCGCTCCTGCCGGTACAGATTTTCGAGACACACTTGGGCAGCCTGCGGTCACCTTAGCTGTTGGCCACATTCAGAATTTCTCGGGTAAGACCTCGCTTGGCCGCCGATCATGAGAAGCAGTTGCGCGAACTTGAGCCTGAATAATGCGTCCTCTTGTTGCCATGCAAGATAATGTCGCCAAATCAAAATCATTCAAGTATTTCAATTGGGCAAACCTAACTGAAGGATAGCCCAGTCAACTGCAAGTACAGTTTGTTAGCAACGAACTTTCACGGCGCCCAGGGCCGAAAGGAGGCTAGCTCTCGATAGCACTACAGTTTTGAGAGCTGTTTAGGGCGCACGTTGGCTATTCCTATGGAATTGCTGCATGCTGCACTTGACAAGATCGGATGAGGCTGCAGGAGAACTGCTCGCCGACGGCTGATTCAACAGGGAGGAAGTCGTCTCTTGTCAATTTCTTTCTGCATGCTGGCACAAACTAACTCCCTCCGCATTCTCAGACGATGCCACTGAATTCGGTTTGTACGAAGCCACATAGTCGTAGTAAGCCAGAATCTGCCCGAGCACACGACTCTGGCTGAAGATTTCTTCGCAGTATCGGCGCCCCAAATGTCCCAGCCGTTGACGATGTTCCGGGCTGTTCAAAAGCCGGTCGAGCGTCGACGCTAGCTCACCCGGTACAGTCATATCAATAACCTCTCCTCCAGGTCCGGCTTCCCATATCATGTTCGGATACTTGTGGATCACGCACGGCAGACCGGATGCCGTTGCTTCAAGGAGCGCGATTGGGCCCATCTCCTGAAGACTGCATAAGACAAAAACATCTGCTAAGCGATATAATTCCGGCATGCGGCTCCGAGGGAACTGAATCAGAAATCGCACCCGATCACCAAGCGATCTACGCGAGGTTTCGATCAATTCATCGGTTTCTTGTTCGCGACCCCCGGCCACCACGAGCCACACAGGCAGGTCTGGCCGTCGCCGACGCAGAAGGCCAAACTCCTCGACCAAATGATCGACGCGTTTGTGGTGGCGCTTGATGGCCGCCGCGGTCATCAGAACCAGAGCCTTGGCGGGGATCCCGAGTTCTGCCCGCAAGGAATCGCTCCGACCTGGATGCATCGTTCGCGTGTCGATGAAGTTCGGAATTGCGGTCCAGGTTGGCTTCCAGCATCCGGCCTCTTTGGTCGTTTGAAGATGGAAAGGAGAAAGGTGCTGCAAGTAAGTTATTTTACGCAGGAAGTCGTATGGCTCCTGTGTCCCATTTCCCAAGATGGTACGAGTCGACACCCAACCAAGTTCCTGGGCCCGCTGCACAATTAGTGCGATGTGCGGATCCTGAACGTGCAGGATGTCTATCGCCTCGCGACGCAATAACTTGAGCAAGTGCCAACTGAAAGTGGCTTCCTCAATTTGGTAAGTTGATCCGAGATAGAATCGCCACAGGCCTCGACGCGTCCAGCGCGCCAACCGTTGCGTTCTTGGAGCCAGCCGCTGCCAACAAGGAAGGACTTGCTCGTAAGGTGCTTCGGGAATTCCACCGCCCTTGCAAAGGAGGACGTGACTGCCATTGTCGGCCAGTGCGCGGCCTAGATCCTCAGCCCATGCTTCGACCCCACGGGTTATATGCCCTAAACCACTCGAGGCGATTACAATCTTCATCTGTTTCCTTCGCATCACGCGTGCCAAGATCGGCATTCCGCGTTCGGACAAGTTTCGCACCCTGCTCGCACGTCCCGTCGTCAAATGATTATTCGGAATAGCAAGTTTCTCAAGGACTGGGCGCCTGGCCCCGGTATACTGTTTTCTTGCTGCGCGTTTGAATAGGGTGCTCGATGCTCGATTGCTCACTGCTGCTAGAAAACACAGAGAAGGACAGCTGAGATCAGTTACAGCGGACTCCCTCTCTGGGCTACCAAAAAGAGCTTGCCAACGAGCGCCTTCAAGATACTCGCTGAAGCCGACGGAAATACGGCCCGATTCCAAGGGCTGCAAGCTTTAGAGTGCCCTTGATGGCTCGAATCTTTGCCCCTCGCTCCTCCACACAGCGCTGGTAATATCCGAAAGATTTGGCATATTCCCCACGTTGGCGCATGGTGTAAGCTGCATCGAGCCATTCCTCGGCAATAAGTCGCCTGAGGGCCTTGATCATTTCCGATGATGAAATACCAAGCCGATTGGCGAAGCAGGGGTTTTGCTCTAGCCGGCTTATCGAGCGCCGGTACATCTCGCATCGATTCTCCCAAACCAAAGCTAAATTTCGACTCATCGACTGCGGGTGTTGTCGGTAGTAGGCACCGATCTTTGGAACGGAAATGATCTTTGCTCCATTGAAGTGCAGTCGCAACCACATGTCCCAATCTTCACAGCACTTGAGGTTTACATCGAACCCTCCCGCGGACACGACCATTTTGCGGGGCACCAAGAAGCCGTGTGGCGGACAAAGGCATCCCTCTAACATCCGGCGATCTGCTACTTCCGGAGATGGCGGCATTCGCACGGCCAGATACTCAGAATCTCCTTGGAAGAACATCGTACCCTGGACGCAAAGGACGTCCTCGCGGTCTTGAGCGGCCTCAACCAGCCACTGAAGAGCCTTTGGATGGATAGAGTCGTCCGCATCGAGACAGAAGAGATACTTGCCCGTAGCCACGGACAACGCAGCATTGCGCGCGGCTGGCAATCCCTTATTCACTTGCGCGATATAGCGAATACGGTTGCGGTAGCGTTCAATTACGGCTTCAGTATCGTCGTCAGACCCATCGTTGATTACGATCGGCTCTATGGCCTGGTACGTCTGGCCAAATATACTGTCAAGCGCCTCCGGGAGAAAATGCGCCTGACGATAACAGGGCGTTATTATGGATACAAGTGGAGTTGCCATTTTCCCTTCCAACTCGAAAGCCGAATCATGTCTGCTGGCGCCATCAAAAGTCTGGCCAAAGATGACCATTTCCGGCGCCGTGCTGTGATACCATGGCCGGGGAGAATCATTGTGTTGACATTCAAGTCATGCCGTCAATCACCAGAGCCACGACGCTCGCGAGGACCGCACAATTTCTGAGGCGAGCCGGAGTCGTTAGAAGACTGCTAGTTTTACTGTATCTTCGGCCTTGATCGGCCGTAAGTGCTTGTTGTACAACCTTCTTTCGGCGAAAGGATTCCACCGAAAGGAGCTGGTCGATGGAACGACGTTTTCGTGCTCGGCTGGACGAACTGCTGCTTGATGCCGAGGTTGGTAGCGGCCTGCTCCGCAGGCTGATGCCTCGCTTGGAAGCGTTTCTGGCGCCGTTTGTCGCCGCGCTGCAATCCGCGGAACAAAGGACCCATGCAACACAATACGTCTCGGGGTTGATGTCGGATCTGGGAAGCAAGGATGTTGAATCGATCGCCTATCTGCACGACCGCGATCGGCAAGGCTTGCAGAAATTCATCGGCCAAGCGGACTGGGATCATCGGCCTCCTCTCACCGAGCTGGCGCGGCAAGTGGGAGCCGAGTTGGGAGAAGCCGATGGTGTCTTGGTCTTTGATCCGTCGGGCTTTGCCAAGCAGGGGACCGAGTCGGTCGGCGTACAACGGCAGTGGTGCGGCCGGCTTGGCAAGATCGAGAACTGCCAGGTCGGCATCTACCTGGGTTACGTGTCGCGTCAGGATCACGCCTTGGTCGACCTTCGACTCTACCTGCCGAAGGAGTGGGCTAACCGGCAGAGGCGACGAAAGAAGGCTGGGGTGCCGGCGGACATTCGCTTCTGCACGCGGCACGAACTTATGCTGCAGATGCTGGATGAGGATGGTCCGCTGCTTCCCCACGCTTGGATCGCTGGCGACGATGAACTGGGCCGTTCCTCGTGGTTTCGCCAGGAATTGCGGTCGCGCAACGAATGCTATCTGCTGGCGGTGCCGTCCAACACGCTGGTGCGCGACTTGACAGTGCCTGATCCGCCGTACGCTGGGCGCGGGCCTCGTCCGAAGGTCCCTTTCACCCGGGTCGATCGCTGGTGTGCCGGAGTGCCGGAAGAAGCATGGCAGACGATTGAGGTGCGCGATGGTGAGAAAGGGCCTCTGGTGACGCAAGCGGTCCGCAGGCTGGTGCAGGCGCGAACTGAAGGCAAAGCAGCGGAGGTAGCAGAATTCCTGGTGGTGTTTCGCGAGCGCCAGGAGGACGGTACTTGGAAGCATGATTACTTGTTGTCGTGTGCCCCGTTGCCAACACCCCTTGGGGAGTTCGCCCGTGTCTTCAAGGCACAACATCGCATCGAAGAAGCCCTGAAGCGTGCCAAGGGGGAGACAGGCTTGGCCGACTACCAGGTACGCACATGGGAGGGATGGCATCATCATCAAACGTTGTCGTTAATCGCAACCTGGTTCCTCACGCAGGAGGCCAGGCGGGGAAAAAATCCGGACGCCCGCGCTGACCGTGCCGCAAGTGCGGATCCTGATCGCCGGTGTGCTGAACCGCCTGCTCAAATGTCACTACGCGGACCGCATTCGCCGCACTACGAACCGACGATTGAGGCGCAACGAGGAGGCAAGGTTCTACCACTGGAAACGCCGCAACCGCTTGCCGCCTCGGCGGTTTGAACAACGGACCTAACAGACACAGTAAAACTAGTTAGAGCGTGTTTAAAAGGGGAGAGGTGAATAGGCGTCCATTTTTACAAATCCAGGCTTCGTCAGGGAAATGCGTCGATTTCTGAACTGGAATCCTGACAAGAGTCAAGAACCATGTGAGATTTCCCCTCTTTTTCGACACGCTCTTAGGCGGCGCTTCAAAGATTGCACAACTGTGTGACGCAGGGACCGAAGAGAACCGCGGACATGCATGTGCTGTTCCAGGATATCCTTGTGAACAATCCTCATTTCACAAGCACGAGTGCACTCTTCTTCTGCTTGCAGCAGGGGAGAATCAGCAATCGCCTGGGGAGAGGCGTAGAAAAGGATGTTCTGCCGATACCACCACTCTACCTCTATATTGCGCCATATTAACGGGCGGATGGCGTCGATGGGCTTAAATCCAAATTTGGCAAATCTGCGTTCCCAATAATGCGGCCACTGTTCATTAACGTGATCGGTCCCGCCCTGGCCTGGTAACGCGGCGGAGAAGAGCACGATTGGCGCCGCTTTGGTCAACGCCTTGACTATTTGTGCCGCTGCCCGGCCCGGCAGATGCTCAACAACTTCTAAACATATTGCCAAGTCGTAGCGCTCGTCGAGCTCGAATGGTAGCCTGAGATCGACAGGTCGAAACGCTGTTTTGGGAATAACTAGTTGCTCTTCGCGCAAGTACGCGCCATCAATCCCTGATATGCACTGGACGCCCTCTTCTTGAAATGCCCTCAGCCAGATACCACGGCCGCACCCGACGTCCAGGACGCGATCGGGATGCAGCAGATCCATTACGAGCGGGACGATTACCCTGGCGGAGCGCGCAGCACCTGTTGCTTGGCCTTCAAAAAATGTATCAGTGTAGGGAGTTCGCGGCATTTGATGTTTCGATAAGGACAGTCGACCCAAACACAGGAGACGTTCGAGTGTACACACAACTATATCGCCACTTCGACTTCCGGGCCATCAAATTCCCAAGTGCACTCTGGAAATGCGGAACCAACTACCCTGGCAGGCAGCTGGCGAGGTCCCGCCCAACCAGTCACTTCGAAGGTAATGCAGTCCTGGTGGGACACGAAGTCTTGATATCCATCGCCGAACCAAATGGATAGTCGATATTGACCGTCAACCAACCGAGGCGCTCTGATCGACGCCCGCACGACGCCGGCCGAGCTGATCGGCGCGACCCTGTCTATGCCAGAAAGCTTTGGATTGAGTCCAAACACAGGGGAACCAAGAACGTCGGATACGACAAACCCAAGCGAGGGCAGAAGGAGCGGGCTCGTATGTTCGTAAGCGGCCTCGATGAGCAACACTTCATCGATCTGTCTGGCACGCACCCACTTCAACGGGCCGCGGTCAAAGATCGCTTCTGAATTTGTGGCCTCGGCAAGATACTTCGTGATAACACTGTTTACATCGCCCGTAGAGGACACCCTGCCAGAAGCCAAAAGGACGGCGCGCGTGCAGAGGCTTTGGATGGCCGCCATGTTGTGACTCACGAATAAGACGGTGCGGCCGCTGGTCGCGACATCTTTCATTCTTCCCAGACATTTGCGCTGAAATTCGGCGTCACCGACGGCCAGCACCTCGTCAACCACCAAGATCTCGGGATTAAGGTGGGCCGCTACTGCGAAGGCCAACCGGACGTACATTCCGCTGGAATAGCGTTTCACCGGAGTCTCAAGGAATCTCTGGATACCCGCAAAATCGACAATGGCGTCGAATTGTTTTTGAATTTCCTTCCGGGTCATGCCCAGAATGGCGCCGTTGAGGTAGACATTTTCTCGGCCGGTCAGCTCAGGGTGAAATCCAGTGCCGACCTCCAAAAGGCTGCCGACACGACCCCGGAGCTCCACTTCTCCAGAGCTTGGCTTGGTGATCCGCGACAGAATCTTGAGCAGCGTGCTCTTGCCCGCGCCATTACGACCAATGATCCCGACTACTTCGCCCGTCTCAATTTCAAACGACACGTCACGGAGCGCCCAGAAATCTTCACCGCGCCGCACCTCCTTGTTCCTGCGCCAGCGCTGTATTGCGGTAAGCGCCTTCTCGGTCAGCGTTTCGCGCAAGGTACGGTAGGTGGCCCGAGTTTGAGCCTGGCGGACCTGATAACGCTTGCTCAGTTCCCGGACATGGATTGCTGGCTTAACCAATCGAATCCCTTTCCATTCTGGTCGAGTTTACCTACTGCCCCGACTCCTAGATCACGTCAGCGAAGCTGTCTTCCACGCGGCGGAAATACAAGCATCCAGCAAGGAGCGAGATCAGTATGAGTCCGGTCGCAATAGTCACAGACACCCAGGGCACGGGCCCGCCTAGAACACAGGCCCGAAACGCCGCAATCAGGCTCGTCATTGGGTTCACAACGAGCAAAAATTGAAGAGTCGCACTGCTGTCCGCAGTCGGTTGAGTGTAGATAGTAGGTGTAGCGAACATTCCGATCTGAAGCAAGAACGGCACAACATACCGGAAGTCTCGGTAGGCAACATTCAAAGCAGCGACAAGCGCGCCCAGTCCAAGTGCTGCCAACAAGACAATGATGAAAATAAACGGTGCCAGGAACAACTGAGGCGTCAAGGGGGTTTGGAAATAAGCCATCATCACTGCTAGGAGGCCGCACGAGACCAAGAAATCAAAAACTGCGGCTCCCACAGATCCGAAAGGAATCGCCAATCGCGGGAAATAGATCTTCGTAATGAGTCGTTCCGAGCCGACCACGCTGTTTCCCGCATTGGCGATCGCGCTGCTGAAAAATGTCCAAGGCAACAGGCCAGCCAGCACGAACAAAGAGTAGTGCTCGCCAGCCGCCGCAGACATATGAGCCATCCTGCCAAAGAAAATGGTGAACACTGCCATCATCATCGCAGGCTGCAGAATCGCCCACGCGGCTCCAAGGACTGTCTGTTTGTAGCGAATTTTCACATCGCGCCAAATCAGGAAGTACAACAGTTCCCGGAATCGCCAAAGCTCGCGCACATTCACGAGCTGCCAACCTTGTGGCGGCCGGATATGAGTTACGGGCAGTTCCTCGGAGCTCGCTAGTCCCCGAATTCCTTGGAACTCGGGTGAGATTCGCGCGTTCGACTCAGTCAGTGTATTCATAGTCATGAAGACCAAGTAACAAAAACGAGTATTGGTTTCATCAACCAGCCTCTGTGGGGCTTTGGTGACAATCGTGATCTGAAATGAGCATGAAGTCTTGGCCCTCAGATGCAGTACCCTGCCAACCTGTCTCCGCTGCTTTCACAAGCGTTGATCATCTCGCGCAGCCTGAGGTAACAGTAGCGGAAATGCGATTTCTCCACCATCCATCGGACCTAGTCGTGATGAAAGACGACCATTCTCTTTGGCGCCTATTCAGCCAAACCAGACATGGAGCGTTAATAATACTTAATGTAACCGTTCTCCACTACCCTTTGCTGGGCAGTCGAAAGAACGAATTCATGTTTCCATAGCTTTGGTCGTTTACGACACCGACTTGGCAGACTGCCGGCAATGCGCATGGCGTTTGGTCACTTCGCAGGTGCAGTCATCTGATGGAAGTATCTAGTAACAGATCTCACTAGCTCATGACGCTCTAAGAGTTGGCCAGCGCCTTTGACTCCGATGCGCCGGTCACCAAGCTGGGCACCGAGCCGGACCCGTCGGCAGCGGACGCCGCCTCGTCATCGCAAATTCCTGTTGGAAGGACACGATCGAGTGCAAGGGCAGACTCACTCATCGGGCCGTAAACGCCAACTCCAGCCGCGGTCCTAAAGCCCGCGGACATCTCGGCGGCGCGGGCTGTCCGCTTCCATACGCCGTTCTGTCGACCCGCAAACCAGCGGCAAATTCCCACGAACAGAGCTGCGTTCATCCCCACGAACATGGTAGTCAAACGGAGCAGCCGCATCGAGCGTGATTGGCCCGGGATAAAGGCAGCGGTTCCAGCAACCAGGTAAAAGCCCAACTGGCTCGCCAGTGTCAACTGGTACACGGGATCTAAAAGCAGGGCGAGGTTGAAGAAAAACAGACCAGCCATTGCGAAGGGACAGACCCAACGCAGGACTTTGTGGGACAGGAAGGTGAAGGCAATCCACCCTCGGCGCGGGTTCAGCAAAGGCCAAAGAAGGCCGAGACTCTGAAAGCCGCCTGCTCCGAGCCGGGAACGCCGACGGAACTCGGAACTCACATCCGGCGCTGTCTCTTCAAGGGCGACCGCTTTGGAGTCAAAGACCAGTGCATTGCCAGTCCTGATCTGACACGACAAGGGAATGACCAAGTCATCGACGATGGTCCCCTCAGGGACGGGACAATACAGCTCACGACGGATGGCATAGAGGGCCCCATTGACGCCAAGAAGCGCGCCCAATCGACCTTCGCACTTCTTGAGAAATGTTTCGTATTTCCAGTAGAGACCATCCACATTGCGACCCGTTTTGGGATCGATCAGCAGTAGCCGGCCGCAAACCACTCCTACCTTTGGGTCCTGAAACCAACGAACAAGGTGGCGAGCCGCATCGGGTTCCGTGTTGGTATTGGCATCAGACAGGATGACAATGTCGCCGCTCAATTGTGTAAAGGCGCGATTGAGTACGGAAGCTTTGCCCTGACGTGGCGAGTAATCGAACAAGCGGACTCCGCGCTTGAGATAACGGCTGACTATGGCGTTGGTCCGATCGCTAGAACCATCGGAAGCAACTACGATCTCCAGTTTTTCCGGAGGATAGTCTAGCTCCAAGGCATTCAGTATCCGGTCTTCGATAACAGATTCCTCGTTGTAAGCGGCGATGAGGAGCGACAAGCGCGGCAGGTCAATGTCCGGACACGATTGCGGGGGCTGGGCGCAGTGGCCGAAGATCCGGGAGAGGATCCAGATCACCACTGGATAGCCAACATACACGTAGCTAATTAGTACAAAGCATACCCAGAAGCAAATTGTAAGCAGGACTACACTTGGGCTCATTAGGGAGACTCCTGGGATGGACCATGGTCCTCAGGCCAAAGCCAACGCAGGTTCAAGGGGCTGTTTCACGAAATTCGGCCTGCATTGCGGGTAACTCGGCGCGGAGGACGCGACGGGGTTCGGGTCGCGGGGAAGAAATCTACGAAGAAGAAACCGGGGAGACTCTACACGAAGACTGCTGGTTGCCGATGAACTCGTCTCCGACTTAGAGAAGCGTAGGGCTGCGATCACTGCGCGATCAACCAGCCGCTTTACGTCGGAAAGGTTTTAGCACACCTCGACACATCGAGACCATGCGACGCACGGGGTAAAAGACTTTGTCGTTTAGCAGTAGATTGTGGGTGAGGAACTGCGACCGTGCCACTTGGTTCATGAGCACGATGGCCCAATCCTCAGCCGCAGGTTCCACGGTCGTTCGCAGGTCCGCAAATGGACCATCGACCGTGATCTCATTCGTGGCAAGCGTACCCAAGGCCCGCTCTTCAGCATGAATAATGTGTCTTGAGCTTCTCGGTTCCAAGCCAATCAAGCGCATGGCCGTCGCGTCCAAGGCTACCGGATCACGGCTCGCGAGAAGAACATTCAGATTGATGGGATAGCCGTTAATGGGTCCCCGGCCCTGCATGCCGACTAAGCCATCCATCAGGGCAAGCGTAACTGGTCGCAGCGCGTTGATGTCGCCAATAAGCTCATGAAGGTGCTTATGCAACAATATGCGATCGTACCGAGGCACACAACCCCACTGGTTTTTCAGGGCTCCCGTAAATACCGTCGTGGCATGCGTTTTCAATGCAGGTAGTGTAATGAAAGCGTCAGCCTCCAGCCAGGTACGAGCCATGCCGAAGCCTTTGAGCCGCGAGTCAGGAATCTCGACGAGTACGTCCTTCGACAGGTTTAGCACCTGAATGCCAAGATCCTTCACTAATTCATAAACTCCCGTATTCTCGAATGCTGCTTCGGCGGGATAACGGGCGCCATCCGACTCGACAATTGTGATGCGTGCCGTACGTTCACGCAGCACCTCACAAACTGCGCGTAGGACTCCAAGCGACGTATTTGCCGTCGAAATCTGTTCTGGCCGCTCAGTACACAAATTTGGCTTTATCACGACAGACGCGCCCGGCGAGACAAGTTGCTTCCAGCCACATGCCTGTAATAGCTCGCGAACCACCGGAAATGGATTCGCTCGCTCAGCCTTACGCAAGAATACATTGGAGCTCATCAGACTAACCCCGGGGACGACACTTGAACGCACACCGGCGTTGCCCTTGCCAGGAATGCGAATGTGTCTTGGTCGGAAAAGATTAAGGAGTGGCTACGCGCCGATGTCCGGCCGAGTGTAGTCAGCCGAATAGGCCGACGATGAATAGCCGTATCCGCCAGTCGAGCCACGTGTTCCACTTACTACCGCGCCTAGGATTCGTACGCCGAGGTGGGCAATTTCTTGTTGACATTGATATAGGGAAGGAAGGTGGCTGATACCGCACATAACGGAGAAAAGAACACCGTCCACATATTGGGCAATAAGAGGAGCATCCACAACGGCCAGAACGGGCGCTGAGTCCACAAGGATGAAATCGTAGGCTTGCGCTAGCTGTTCGAAAATCCCTCGAACCCGTTCGTTTCCGAGACTCCGAATAGCTCCGATATCTCCGCAGCCCGCGGGTAAAATCTCCAGTCCCCGGACGTAGGTTGGACGGATGGCATCGGTCGCAGATAGCTCTTCGCGCAGTACAGCGCTAAACCCAGGTTCCAGGCAAACGTCAAAAAGCTTGTGCAACGCGGGCCTGCGTAGATCGGCGTCAATGAGTAGTGTGCGCCGACCGGCGCGTGCCAAACTCACCGCCAAGTGGCTAGCCAAGGATGTCTTGCCCTCGCCCGAAATCGCGCTTGTAATGAGTATGATTCGAATGGGCTCTTGCCGGCTTGCACTCAGCAGCTTCAGGCGAGCCCGGTCCACCGACTCCGTCATTAGGTCCCTGGAGTAGTCGGCGGCGGCTGACACGTTCTGCAACGAGCGCTCACATCCCTGCCCCTTGTATGACCAAACCGGGAGAGTGCCGATGACACGGATTCTCGTGGCTTGGGAAACCTGATTCGCGTCGACGACCTTGCGTGCCCGCAATTCCCAGCCCAGAACTCCCACGAACGCCAATGCCCAACCTCCAACGGCGGCACCGGCGATGACCAACATCCGTTTTTTTCCGTCTACAGTATGCGAAACTGTGGGCTTTTCCAGCACCGTAACCCGTGAGGGGGCATCAAGCTCCAACCGAATCGATTCCGCTTGCGTCCCAACAGCTTTTGCGATCTCTCCCGTGCGTGTGATGGTATCCCGCAACGTATCCAGATCCAGCGAGGAGCGATTGATATCTTTCGTCTCATCTGCTAGGCGATTGACATCTGCTTGAAGCTTCAGTTGATACTCCTTCAAGATCGCAATGTTTTCTCGCAATTGAGACAAGCTCTTGGGTAGTCCCCTCTGCTCGCTGGTAAGCTGCTTCACGATGGAAGGGCGTAGCTCGCGTTCCTTGGCGGAAACGGCGGCTCGGTTGAACTCGAGTTCTTCGCTGTAATTCTTGACGCTCGGGTGGTCCTGTCCGTATCGACCTTGCGCCCGACTCTTCGCCTTCTCGAGTTCAACTCGTTGGGCGAGAAGTCGAGATACTTCTGAGTTCTGTCGGATTCGCTCCTTGATCTCTTCCTCAAGAATCACAACAGCAGGCTGCACGTTGTCGCTACCCTGTTTCTCTCTGATCCGTAGCTCAGCCTCCAGTTTTCGAATTTCGTGTTGGGATTGGAGCAGATCGCTTTTGACGCCAGCCAATTGATCCAACGCGAGACGATGCGCAAATGCCAAAGTCTGCGGGTCACTGGAACCGGCTTCCTTCGCGCGTTCGCGGTAGGCACCTTTTTTTGTGCTCAGATCGTCTTCCCATTTCTTACTGATCTCACTCAGGCGGCTGAGCTTGCTGAGGCGCTCGTTCTTCTCCTTATTCACAACCTGGTTCAGGTAGGCATCTGCGATTGCACTCAATAGTGTTTCAAGTTCTAGAGGGTCCTTGCCAGAAAGGCTGAGACGCAAAATCTCAGGGGCCGGAAACTCACATAACAGCTGTTGTTCAATCCATTGGACAGGCTCGGTCTGCAGCAGAACCGAGGGAAGAGCGGCAACTTCGGGCCGCTTCAGAACGACGTCCAAAACAAGTTGGCTCTTAATGAGCTCGACCTGCGTCCGCTGATAGCTCGAGAGATCGCTGCTCGTTTCCAGAGTTGGGAAGAGAATGGAAGGTGTTCGGGCAGCAACATGGAACCGCGTGCGAGCCGTGTATTTTTCGGGGAATAAGGCGCTCGCCGATATGGCCCCGGTTGCCGCAAAGATGACTCCCAAGAGAAGAGCTGGCACCCACCTTTGCCGCAAGGCACCGAGAATGGCTATACCATTGATCATGATGGATGGAGGTTCGGCGAAAGATCCTGTTCCCTGAGCTACAACCTGGGAAAACTGCTCCCCAAGTGCTAGTGAATCACCGTTAGCCCACGCGGAGTTCACCTGTGCACTTGGAGGCAGACTCGGCAATTTCGGTTCGTTGGGTTCGGTCGGTGACACGCTGATATCCTAACTGTAATGTTAGCCCAAAACGCCCGTGGCTCATACGGATGTTTAAGATCCGAGTCCTCAAAGTTTTAACAAATGTCTTTCATTCTTCCCAGGTTGCTGAGACAGTCGATCACATAGCCTTGCTCTGCCTTAGTCATTGAATCGTAAAGGGGCAGCAGGATGACATTATCATGGGCCGCTTCGGAATAAGGCAACTGGCAGCGCGGGAGATCGGCGTAAGCCCGTTCCTCGTGGGCGTTCATGATGCCGCGCCGAGCGCTGACCCGGTGCCGAAACAACTCCTGGATCAGTTCATCACGGCAAAGCGGATACTCCGCCCGAACACGAACAGGATAAGACTGATAATTAGGTCGAGCATAGCTCGGCACTGTGGGAGCATCTAGACCAGGAATCTCACGGATGGCCATGGTATAGCGGTCTGCAAGTTTGCGACGATGAGTGAGACATCGTGGCAATCGCCGCAATTGCACGCGTCCGACCGCTCCTTGGATATCCGTGAGACGATAGTTGAAACCCACGATCGGAAATTCTTCAAATGCGACCCCACTCAAGGCCTGCCTGGTCCCATCGGAGATGCTCAACCCGTGCTGACGGAGCAGACGAAAACGCCGATCCAGAGCCGGATCGGTCGTGGTCAACATGCCTCCCTCTCCCGTTGTCAGCAGCTTGCGGGAGTGGAACGAGAAACAGGCGATCGTGCCATGTGGTTTGCCTATCCTTTCCCAGCTTTCACCCAGACGGCATTCACTTCCGACCGCACAAGCCGCGTCTTCGATCACCGGGAGTTTGTATTTTGCAGCAACTGCCGAAATGGCGGGTATGTCGCAGGGCATTCCTGCCTGATGCACAGGAAGGATGGCCTTGGTTCGGGGAGTAATGGCCGCCTCAACCAAGCCTGGATCGACGTTATAAGTGCGCGGATCAATATCCACGAATACCGGTCTAGCACCGCAGTAGCGAATCGCGTTGGCCGCCGCGATGAACGAATGACTCACCGTAATGACTTCGTCGCCCGGGCCCACGTCGACTGCCAAGAGAGCCAAATGTAGGGCGGCTGTGCAACTTGATACAGCACAGCCATGGGCTGCCCCCACGAAACGGGCAAACTCATTCTCGAATGCGGCAACCTGCGTTCCTTGAGTCACCCAACCGGTGAGAATGACTTCACGGGCAGCGGCTGCCTCTTCTTCGCCTAGAGTTGGCTTGGCGAGGGGGATCAGAGGTCTTAAACGTTGTTGAATCAATCCACCATCCGATAACATATTTGCTAGTCATTGGGGCCCAGCAGATCCCCCCAAGGGGCAATTTCCATCGAAGGAAAGTCTGAAGGCGACCGCTGATGAAGCTGGTGAATGCGACTCAACTTTGCCGCACCCAGCACTGGCCGCGTTGCCGCGGGGATGCAAACAGGCTGCGGGCTCACTGAACAGGTGAGGCCATTGGCCTTGCAACTTGGGCTTCAAACACCAGACGCAAATCCGGGCAAGCCGTCATGATGTTTTCTGTGCAGGGGAGTCGGAACCAGCGGCTGATCAGCCCAAATTGGACACCTGCGAGGTAGCACACTGTGCCACAGAGTATGCCCAGGTCCAGCCGCAAGCTAAATCGGCGCAAGTAGTAGAGGTCGCAAGCAAGCTTTCGGCGTACGCTGGCCAAATCGGTATCGGGAGGCAACTGTAGCTGAGCAAGCCCAGTGATTCCAGGGAGCACATGGAGACGATCTGAGTACCCCGGGATCTCCCGCTCAAGAGTTGGAATAAGCTCGGGTCTCTCCGGCCTGGGCCCAACCAAACTCATCTCGCCTTTGAGCACATTCCAGAGTTGCGGCAGCTCATCAAGATGTGTCCGACGCAAGAGACGGCCGACGGTTGTAATTCGCGGGTCCCCGATCATGGCCCAGCGAGGACCGGAATGATGCTCACAATTGTCGTACATGGTGCGGAGTTTGTAGATACGGAACGGCACGCGATGGAGACCCAGGCGCGTCTGCGAATAGAAGGCCGGGCCGCGCGAAGTCAGCTTGACCAGGACGGCGGCAAAAACGATGAACGGCGACGCCACAATCAAAAACAAGAGCCCCATCACGAAGTCCGAAAGCCGCTTCACACACCAATAACCGAACTTTCCTGGAGAACAAGTGGGCGCATCCGAGCCGGAATAGTCCGACCTATCGGCTTGCTTCAATTCCCGATGTGCCAAGTCCTGTCTAATCAAGATGACCTCCACCCTTAGCAGTATGAGCTTGGGCACACTCGCGCAAAGACGGCACTCTGCAGGAGCCATCAGGAGCTATGCGGCGAACTCAAAGAACTCGATGAAGCAGCACGCGGGTCGGCAAGCCTGCGCCTTCGCGCGGCCGGAAGGTAGCATGTACCCGCATCAATTTTAGGCCCACGGCACGCTTGCACTTGGCTGGCTTGGGTTCGGAATGATCAGAACAGGCTCATCGTAACTGGTTGAGAAGGGTTACTGGCGTGATACCTCGGCGCGGCATGCCTCCCTGTGCAATGTCCACGGCTCGCTCTGAACCTTGCCCGACATTTCTGCGCGCACTCCGTGCACATCGGTTATGTGTGAGCATTTGACATAAAATACTGGCATGCTTGCCTTTGCGTCACAGATCCTGCCTTCCTGGCGGATCGACTCAAGAAACCTTGAAAAATAGTTCGACTCCTCATGCCAACGGTAAGGCTAGGCGTGCAAAAATGAACGAAACTGTTCAATTCTGCAAGGAGTCGGAGCCCTTATTCAACATCAACTCAAGGTCGTTTACCTTCGATGAAGCAAATCGCCGTTACCCTGAAGAACCGATATGGGCCTTAACATCGAGGAGTCGATATCAACGGAAACCCCTCTCTGCAAAAGGTTGACTTCTACGAAGAATCGGAGTTTGGAGCCTCGTCGCAAGATCTTGCCTTCCATCCCAACTAGGGGACCTGAAGCAATCTCCACCGGGTCACCAACTTGCAGCCGGTCCTCAGGCATTAGCGGCGCACCGGACACGATCATCTGGTGCACGCGTCTCAGGTCGGACCATAACTCACGTTGGTCAACGACAGGCAAGCAAAGCATCACAAGGTTGGTCTGTAGGGCCGCTAACCTCGAATCGCTGTCACCGTAGAGAAAAAGATAGCCACTGAATAAGGGATTGTGGGAGCAGACCCAGCGACCTTGAGCACGCCAACGCTTCTCGTACAGCGGCAAGAAGAACGAAACCCGGCTATGCAAAAGACGGCGCGAAAGAGACTTTTCCAAACGTGGGCGAGTTTGCAAGACCCACCAACGCGCCGGAGCGCTGGCCTCTTCACCGAAATCGTTGAAGAGATGTTCAGGAAAAACGAACGGCTCAAGAGGCAATACTGGCATAGGCGACCTTTCATTGGAGGTAGCCGGTAAGACCTATCGGTTATTGAGCGAACCCTTGTAGCGGCTGAATTCCCTTCCGCCGACAGCGATCCCCAGTCCCAGCGAGCCACTCGTTCGTAGCGGAGAGATGGCGACCCAAGGCCCAAGCTACACTGTCTGCGAAACCATCAAGTTAGGTTTCGTCAACTGTCAAACCGGGAACGATGGATCGGTGGAGAGATCGGGCGTCGATGAAGGCAAGAACAGCAATGTTCCTCCCAAAAGACTCAATGTGGGTGAGACGCTACCGCCCAAAGCGGCAAGCAAAAGCTGGTGCACGAACTATGAGCAAGACGGGCTCCTCGCCACTCGTCCTGCGCATCGCCAACCCTGCGAAGGATTGGAACTCGATCCACGGGCCCAGCTTTCGTCTTCCACTAGAGCAATCCTTGTGCCCAAGACGCGGACCCTCCTCGCTTTCTGAGGTTTTCTGGAAAGCCTGGCTCTAACCATCTGATTGTCGGCAAAGGATTTGAAAAGCAGGTAACAAACGAGTAGCCTGAGTCACCAACCGCCCTCGGTTCCTGCGCCAATAAGCAATGTTAACAAGTTGTAAGCTGACGTGTTAACGAATCCTTACACGTCATTTATCGGTTCCCCTGACAATCCTGGACACGAGTTCATGAAGCTGTACCGCTCCGTGGAGACTTGGGTACCCTGGCTCGACCTTGGCCTCTTTTCTCAATCGAGCTGAGGAGCCAAGCCGTATCAAGACCAAGGCCCTGAATGGACGGCGGTGTTTTGTCAAGGCTCGATGATGACCCGCGTCTCCCAAAGAAGTGGGGAAAGTTCACTTCGGTCAATGATCCGACGGCGGGATCCCACAATCTGGATAATTTGACCAAACCGCGGGGTCACCGGGGACGCAGCAACGCAGGCTTCAACCCGGCTGGGGGAGAAGAAGTTCGCTGGTTCGCTCCTGAACTGGCGAGCGACCACATTGTGCAGGGATTTCGGAACCGAGACATCCGCGCGGGCCTGTTCACCGGGTCGCGCAACGATTCGCTACGGCAACGTCGCCACGCTGCCATTGGCCGCCTGCTGTAACGCTTATACGTACGCGGTCTGGTGATCAAACTGCCCCGCAGCCTACGGTGGCGCAGCACGGGCCGGGGCAGGCGCGTGTGGGAGACGCACTGCAAGCTTTTTGTCGCTAGCAGACGAAAACTGCGTGGGAACAACAGATTTCAACGAGTACAGTCTCTCGCGCGCGAGTCTTTCGGATGATTCTTGACTGCCAAACGGGGAGATTTGAGCCATTTTGAGACTCGCGACCAATATTTGCGTTACACTTCCGCGAGACTGGTGCGAACAACGCTTAAATAACGCCATAATCATGCGAATCAGAGAGACTGCACCAATTTCCACAGCAAAAACTTCTCCGCATCCTGCGGAGAAAGTCAGAGAAAAGACACTAATACAGTGTACGGGCCCCAAAGTGGCGGCGTGCTGCAGATTCGCGACTCGGCGCTGATTGGATTACGTGTAATCAGGAGTGCTTATATCACAATTAGGAGAAAACGCCACTCTCTGTCCTTAGCGAAATAAGATCGCCGCGAAGAGTGCCCTTTTCTTGTTAGACACGGAATTGTCGCTGTGCGACAACATTGGCCCGTGAACGGCCAAAACTAGCCCACAAGCAAGCGAGAGTACCTTGTGACAGCCAAAGGTCGCTTGGCGTAACCTTCGTCGGCATGCGTGGTTATGAGACGTGCGGATAGAACGGGGCGCTCAGAGGCTGGCAAAAGACCCAAAGCGGAGGATTTGCGTGAATGGCATGGTTTTTGCGCCCGCCGATGACAGACCCTTGTCCGAATCACAAGGAGAACTGTCATGGCGGACGCATGCATGCCGGAGAGATTTTATGAGTTGGCTCGGCCAATGTTACCTCCGGAAAAGGGAATCGGCCCGCAGGGAGGCCGACCGCAGACGACTCATCATGTCGTATTGAAGGTGATTTGGTTCGTGCTCGTGACGAGTTGTCGTTGGAAAAATGTGCCCCAGGAGATGGGCTGTTGTGGCGAAACCGCACGCGCGCGGCTGCAAGAGTGGGAACGCGCTGGTATTTGGGATCGAGTGCACGAACTGTTTTTGACCTTGCTGCACCGGGAGAAGCTCTTGCACTTGGAAACCTCGATCATCGACACCACGCAGGTGCGAGCATTTGGCGGTGGCGAGGCGACCGGCCCCAGCCCCGTCGATCGCCTCAAGAAAGGCAGGAAATTCACGCTCATGGTCGATGGCGAAGGCGTGCCGTTGGTGATGCGTGCCGTGCCTGGCAATCGCCGCGACCAATTGGAGATTCTGCCCACGGTCGCGGCATTTCCGCCCGTCGGCGGCGGGCCGGGCCGACCACGCACGCACCCTAAGTAACTGTACGCAGACGCCGGCTTCGACTGCGAAGCGACCCGGAGCATTCTGCGATGGCTGGGGATCGAACCGCACATTCGCTATCGTGCAGAAGCTCATGGCAGCCATCTCGGTCGCGTACGCTGGGTGGTGGACCGGACGATTAGTTGGATCAAGGGCCTACGACGGATGCGAGTGCGCTACGAGCGGTCGGCCACGTCAATTGATGCGTGGACAAGCATCGCTGCGGCCGTGGTTTGTCTGCGCATCCTCATGGGTGCCGAGACATAACGTAAGCCGTTTCTATATTAACCGGCTTTTTGGCAGCCTCTAAGCCGGTTGGATGGGGTGCACAATGTGCTCCGCGGACCCTTTGCGTGCGGCACATTATTCGTCGCCCGCAACGTTTGGAGAATTTCCGAAATCACGCGTTCTGGCAGAGACCTACTTGTTCCCTCGGTGGATGCTGTTGCACCGGCGGAATCGTTAGCGCATGCTCGCACGGAGGAGAAGAGCGCGAACAACAGCAACTTTCAGGCGACCGAGTCGGCGGCTGCGCTCGTCGGCATTCTCACTCCTCTTGTGAGGCGTTTTCAAGCCAGGCAGGGACCCGAAGGCATGAAAGGTTCGAAGCTGACCAGTATAGGACAGGTGTTCGATGGATCCACAAACCGAAGCACGACCAGAATCTTTGCGAATCTTCTAATGATCGTAGCCGTGGCTTTTGCATTTTCAACTTCGACCTCAAGCATCTGCCAGCGAAGCTGGTGCAGCAGGTGCGTGCCTTGTTGCGGGTAGCTTTGTAAACCGGCGCGAGAAAGTGCTAGCCTTTGGCACACCTGGCTCTGGGAAGACTCATAAAGAAGCGGAGTATCGATGCCTACTCACAGTGCTTTTCCAGGAACTTTCGGCAGGGGATAATTGTCATCGTTGGAAGGAACGCGTCGGGAAAGTCGTCCAACTTTATCGTGTGCCAGAACCTTGCTGTTCAAAGGCACGACGACTATCAAGAGCTTGTGAACGAATTGATTGCGCGAAACTACTCGCAGCCGGGGCAGCGGCTGCAATGGTTCTTCGCGGTGGACTATTACCATCAAGTGATTGAATTTACTCCAGCACGCCTGGACGCTCCCGAAGGCAAATGGCGTGGGGTTTGCCGCATTACCCTTGCCGGCGGGGACTGGCATCGATGGGAAAACCCAAAGCCCTTTCAATCGCTAATACTGGACGGGCAGGCGGCAGCGAGCTGAGGCACTAAAATGGGCACAAGTTGAGCTTAGAGCCGGTCCCTGAAGAACGCGCGAATACCTGCAAAACCCAAGCCGACCCGGGCGTTCAGCATTGTGATACGCAAGGAGGTCAGGGGTCAGCCCTGCGTCCATGACCATCATTGAGCTTGTCTCTCATTGGGAATTCTTGCCGATTGGCCTTCTGTTGATGGCGATGGCATTTCGACCCCGCACGACGACGAGGCTGGCAAGGGAGTTTTTCCTAGCCCGGACGCCGCCGATCAATCTGGCTGTCTTGCGAATAGTATTATTTTCCGAGATCATTCTGAATTCGTTCGTCCTGGGTGGCACCCCGACGTGGGATGAAGCCATCTGGTTCTGCCGGGTTCCCACGGAATTGATCACCCTCCCAGTGGGTATCCGGTTCCTGGTAAAGCAGATGCACATCCCGGCCGACTGGCTCGTGAACGAAACGTGGGTGCGGTTGTGCTGGCAGGCGTTCTCCATCACTTGTTTCACCGGTCTTGTTGGCGTGTGTTCGCGCACTTCTGCGGCGGTCGCGGCTGTTTCTGGCTTCTTCGCTATGGGGATCCCAGAGTTCTATGGCTTTGTAGACCATTACCACCATTGGCTGTGGTTTGCTGCGCTATTGGCTGTCAGCCCTTGCGGCGACGCCCTTTCTGTGGATGCGGTCTATGCGAAGCTCACAGGCGGGGCGATCGCCGTCGGCCGCGCAGCGTGCTACGCGCTGCCGCTGAGGTTCGCCTGGCTGCTGATTGGCCTGATCTATTTCTTCCCAGGATTTTGGAAGCTCTGGAATTGCGGATACAAATGGGCGCTGAGCGATAATCTCAAGAACATGATGTATGCCACATGGCTTGGGGGTTGGAAGCCAGTCTTCCAGCTCGATCAACATCCATGGCTCTATCAGGCGGGAGGGGTGTTTACTATCGTGTTTGAGTTATCCTTCATCTTGCTTATTTTCGTCCCCAGGCTCCGGCCACTTGCGCTAATCGGTGGTCTCCTGTTCCATTTTTCCACATGGATCTCGCTCGATATTTTCTTCTGGGACCTGCTAGGACTCTATGTGGTTTTCATCGATTGGAGCGAGCTTCTCTCGCGTCTACGGAGGTTATGGCGAAAGGGACAGCAGCAGAATTCCCCAGTTTTCTCAATTCCGTCGGAGGATGCTCCGCGCAGGCGCGCTTCCACAGTGATGGTTGCCATTGTTGGGGCGATCCTGGTGATAGCTAATGCGTTTTTTGGCGCGCGGCGCTTCGAACAGGGATGGCCGTTTGCCTGTTACCCAACGTTTGCCGCCATGGTTGGACCTACTACGGAAAGCCTAGCTTGCTATGAGATGACCAAAGACAAGTACTACGTACGCATCGATCTGGTCGAGGAACTCGCAGCGAAGACGCCTGCTGGGCCGATACGGTGGACGGGCCTTCTGAATCAAGTTGTGGAGGCATCGGATCAAAGAGCTCGCGACGCCAAGATGCAGGCCTTATGGCAGGTAGTGGAGCGGTCGGAGCTCGCATCCCCGGATGTAGTCGGTGTGCGATTTTGCCGCGAACTCTCATGGCTTGACCCGGACCGGCGTCTCGAGAACCCGATCCGTAGGGAGTTGATCTTCAAATGGAGGCGCCCCGACAGCTCTGTGCATGGTCCATGAACTTCGCTCCGTTGTGGACTCCGCTGATCGCGCTGCAGAACCAGGCGCTGTGCAAGAATTTAGCGTACGCGTTTGTTAATTTGGTCGGCCAATCGGGTCTACATTGAGTAAGCAGCCCGCCGCACCATCCCCGCCCTTGCCTTCCTAAGTCTTGAACAGGTAGCGACAAAGACAGTAGGCACGAACGGGATGGTGCAGAGAAGATTCCCTTTCCGGTGCCGTTGTATCGTCTCAAGGGCAATGGTGCAGATCATGTGTGACAGTAGGCAGACCGCGGTGCTGATCGCCAGAAGAGTGTCCAGTTTGGCGGAGCTGTAGGATTGGAGTGTCGGGCGATGGTCTCTGGTAATTTCCCTCGCCATCTCGACCCGGCGTTTGCCGAACCCAAGAACCAGCACCAGCGAGAACCCGCAAACAACTATCCAGGAGGTCGGGGCAACCCCGATGGCCGCACAGCCAGCAAGAAGGCGCAGGACGAACCCCGCCGCGATTGACATCACGTCCGCAGTCACATTGTGGTTGATCCAGACGCAGTAAAGCACACTGTTGGCTATGTATACGCCCGCCAGGATGACGAACTCCGCAGGCAGGTATACGAAGCCTCGTTACGGTCGCCGACGCCAGCAGGATACCGATCAAGCCGACGGCCTGCGCCGAGGATTTGCGCCACGCCGCGATCGGGCCGTGCTGTTTGCCTGGGCGCCGGCGGTCCGCCTCAGCGTCGATAGGTCGTTGAGCACGTACACCGCACAGGAAATAAGACAAAAGCAGCCTGTCGCTAGAAGCGACTCGAACAGGGAGGCGGCATGGGCGACCTGTTGACTGAACAGCAGCGGGGCCAAGACGAAGACATTCTTGGTCCATTGGTGCGGCCGGCAGATTTTAACTTGACGAGGTCCCAGAACCAACGGACCCGCGATTGGGGAACTACACTCATTGTGTGGACAGTCAAGTGGCGACCTTCTGGGGGGTAAGAATCAGAGGCGATTTCCACCCCGCGGTGCCGGCCTCCCTTGGACGCACCGGCCGTCGCCGTCTACCTGCCCCTGCCGTAAAGTACATTTCTTGCTGGACTCCGGAATCTCGGTGGAATAGCATCATCGCCAAGGATAGCTCGACCGCCGGAGTGACTCCGGTTCGCCCTGGCGATTCAACAGTCTCTGCGCGTAGTGCTGATCTTGACAGAAAATGGCCTCGCAATGACCCCTAATCCGGATCGACAAAGCAGTGAATCGGACGGCCATGACGTGCCGGTCCGACCAGCGCGCTGGGCGGGAGAGTCTTGCCCCCACGCAGGGTCTCAATCCTTGCCCTTGCCCTCCTTGCGCATAGGCGTGGCGTGCTACGGTTTGACAACTTGCTTGGTGCTAGTGGGCGCGTATCTAGGTCATGGCCTTGTTGTCTCGCCGCCGGGTGAGGTCAAACCCAATCGTTTTTGCGATTGTTTGGCCATCAACTGGGATGGACGTTGGTACAGGGAAATTGTCCGCGACGGCTATTCTTTTAATCCACAGACGAATTCGAGCGCGGCTTTCTTCCCCGCATACCCAGCCTTGACCCGGCTTGTGACAAAGACAACCCAGATCAGTCCGGAGATCGCCCTCTTGATCGTTTCCCATAGCTGCTTGGCCGGCGCGCTGGTACTCCTAGCTGCATATGTCCGTCTACGGTTCGGCAGCGCCTCGGGCGATCTATCGGCATTTAGTGTACTCGCCGCCGGCGTCTTTCCAACTACCTTCTTTTTCCGCATGGGGTACTCGGAGTCCTTATTCCTCCTCTGCGCGGTCCTGGCATTCTACTTGATGGAACGGAGAGCGCCGCTCTGGCTCGTGGCCGTCGTGATCGGCCTCACCACGGCTTGCCGGATTCCGGGAGTCTGTCTGCTCTGTCCCTTCGCCCTTCATGTCTGGCGCTCCTCCGATGACAAGCGCGCCGGCGTCCGGAAACTGCTCGTGCTGTCGCCGCTCGCCTGCTGGGGCATTGCCGCCTTCATGCTGTACACCTGGCACAGGTTCGGCGACCCTCTCGCGTTCGTCAAGGCGCAGTCCACGTGGCACGCCCGCCTTTCTCCTTCGTGGAGCCACAAGCTCTATTGCCTGGCGATCTTCGAGCCTCTGCGATCGGTCTTCGATTCATCCAGCGTGGCCTACTGGAAGATCCGTACCTACCATCAGATGGCGGTCTTCAGCTTACCCGCTTTCAATCCGTTGTACTTTGTGCTGGGATTGGTCCTGGTTGCCGTCGGGGCGTGCAGGCGTTGGTTATCGCCCATGGAATGGAGTTTCGCCGGGGCGCTTCTGTTTATCGGTTATGTCGGCCGCGGTTACGAAATGTGCATGCTCTCCTCCGGACGATTTGTGGCGGTCGTCTTTCCGATTTACCTCGTACTCGGGCAATTGCTGGTCCGTTGTCCGCCCCCGTTGGCGTGCGCCTTTCTTGCCTTGAGTTCTGTCTTCCTCACGATCTATTCCGCGTTGTTCGCCGCCGGGCAGTTCCTTATTTAAATCGCGTGCCGTGCGACCGCGGTCTGGTCCAGAGCCTGGTACCAATGGTCGTGGCTAGAATGGCAGATGTGTTCCAGGATGTCAGCCGGCCCCTGGAAACCCCCACGCGAAGCAGGTCGGCATGTTTCGCGCCGAGCTGTACAGCGCCCTCACGCCCGAAACTGTCTTCCGGGTGGTGTGCAAGTTGGTGGAACTGGCGTTGCCGGCGAAACCTGGGCTGTGGCTGAGTTGCTTGACCGCAACCTTGGTAAGCCGCCCGCGAGTGCAACAATGGCTGACCATGATGAAAAACGGGCGTTGACGAATGTCAGGCCTGATCAGCACCGCCACTTCGTGGTAACGGGAAGCTGCCGTGAAGGGGTCCATGTCTCCTCCCGTCTAGTGAAGCAAACCTTGATCTAGGGTAAATGTTTAGCGCTTCGCGCGCAGTGGGACAGCCGCGGCGGGCTGACGCGTGGGAGGCGAACGAGCAGAAGTGAGGAAGCCGTCGATGTCCCGTCGGCTCTCTGCTAGCTGGAGTCGGCCAAGGGCAGCGGCAGCCGCGCGCCCGCCAGCTTGGCCCGAACTACATCCATGCCATAGTGGATGAAGCGAGGGCCGTTCTTCATGCTGGTGACGATGATGCTCTTGATTTGGGCAAAGGCTCCGGCACTCCATTCGACCCGATGCGGGCCGCCATCGTCGCGTGCCGCCGCCAGGCCGCGAATGTCGCGTTCGCTGCCATTGTTGTCGGCCGGCACACACGCGTCGTACAGGAAGGTAAACAGTTCGTCACAATGCCTGACCAAGCGCCGCCAGATGCGTAGGCAGTGCGGCTGGCGTGTGTGCGTGGTCAGCAGCAAGTCGTCGAAGCGATCCAGGATACGCTGGCGGGGCTCGGCGAAAGCTTGGCTAGTAAGCTGCTCGTGTTCCTTGGCCAACTGCATAGCATCCTGGAACAGGACGATGAGCGGCTGCACGTAGGCCCGCACCGCTTGGCAAGGGAGATCGTCACGCAGTTTCGCCAGTTCGCGGAGCAAATGGACCAGGCAGCGTTGCTTGGGGCAAGCCAAGCCGTTGTAGGCCGCGTAGAAATCGCTGACCAAGGTGCCTGCAAAGGATTCCCCCAAGACGCGGACGACGACCTCCTGGCTGCGATGGCGATCGATGAGGAACAGGGCCAGGCGCAGGTCGCGGAAACACCAGTCCCAGGCCACCTGGCCGTTAATGCGCCAGCCGGTCTCATCCCCTTGGACCACGGGCGATTGCCGGAGCAGTTCGAGCAGTTCCTCGACAACGGGAGCGAACAGTTGGCCGCCCCAGCGCAGATGGCCCAGCAGGCCAGCCCGACTGACGGTCAGGCCGAGGAAATCATGAAGCAAGTGCTGCGTCTGGCCCAGGGAAATGCCGAGATGAGCGCGGGCATAACAGGTTAGCAAGCGCGTGCGTGGACCGATGTGGGCGCCCGGTAATTCCAAATCACCGCGGCCCTGACAAGTTCGTTGACAGGCGCGGCAGCGATGCACATGGCGGCGATAGCGGTGCCACTCAATTTTGGGTTCGGGGATATCGGCGACGATGTGATCCTGGAACTGGCCCGTTTCTTCGAGGTCGGTGGAGCCGCAATGGGTACATTGCCGGGGATGGATGTCGTGCTGCAAAAAGATCGTGCCGGGCGGCGGTTCGGGTCGAAAGGAACCAGGGTGCTTGCCGTGTTTCTTGCGGCGGCGATCCGTGCGCGCGTTCTTGGGTTCCGAGCGTGGATGCGAGAGCTTCCCACGCTGGCGGATTTTTTGGAGTTCGTGCTCCAATTGCGCCAACCGTCGACGCAACTCGGCGTTTTCCGCTCGTAACTCGGCGTTCTCTTGTCGCAGTTGTTGCAGGTCGACCATGACGACCGTAGTTTGCTCAAAAATCCCGAAAGGGGAAGAGCAACTGCTTAACAGTAACAACCATCAAGTGGCTGCGAGGAGCGACTTTGAGACGAGGTTCGGGAGATGGGTATCAGTGGTTGGACGGGTCAGTTGCGGATCTGCATCACTCGATTCGCGGCACGAAAAGAGCCACTGGCACCAGGCCGAGTTGGACCGGTTCCCAGGCCTGACTGTCGTAAATTACGATTCTGCTCGGCGCCGAGCAGCTGCGCGTGACCTTCGGTTCAATCCATTCCGTGAAAGCCTGCGAGTGTATTGTTTCACCCCAAGGGCGCAGCGCCTAAGTTGGAAGCCGACCTCGTTTGGTACGGATTTCAGACAGCGGTTGGAATCGCTTCATTGATTAGGTAGAATGTGTTCTTGGTCCGGCACTCTTCGGAACAGTGCCGGCCACCCTCTTCGCTCTGCTGGCTGCAAAGGATGCGGCAGCCCCGTGTGTGATGCGAACAAAGTTAAACGCCCGATTCATCGTCTATGCCTCGGCCATTCTGGTCGTACTAGCTGCGGCTGCGCACATACTGCATGGCTATCAGGTCGGCCGCAATGCCAAAACCTTACTCCGCGTCGCCATCCAGGCTGAAGAGATCGGAGATCTAGGAAGGTCCGTCTTTTACCTGCGGCACTATCTGAGCTACGCGCCGACCGACGCCGAGGCTTTAGAGAAGCTTGCGTCGATTCTCCAACGTCAGCCCGAGGCCCCGCAGGTCCGTAGTGAAATCACATCGACCTATGATCAGCTGCTTCGTTGGCATCCCGATCACCATGACGCACGTCGCCGCATGGCGGATTTTCTCATGGCATCCGGACGGTTCGAGGAGGCCGCGACACACTATGAAATCCTCGATCGAGCGAACCCAAACGATAGTGAACTCGAACGGCTCCTGGGAAGCTGTGCGGAGGCCATCGGTGACAACAAGAAAGCTCAGGATTGGTATGCGGCTGCCATCAAGGCCGCGCCAACGAACGCCGAGGCTTATTTGCGCCTGGCCCAGCTTTACCGGAAACGCCTGAATGATTCCGGACAGGCGGATCAGCTCATGGAACGGATGCTAAAGGAGAATCCTCATTCGTTCCAAGCATATCTGGCACGGGCCCGGTACCGAGCTACCTGGGGTGAAGGAGGCGCCGAGCGCGATCTTGCGGAGGCGCGCAGACTTGCTCCCAACGACGCCGCTGTTTTGTTGGCCAGTGCATCTCAACTGAACAAACCTGGACGCGCCACCAAGCAGGATCTAGAGGAAGCGCGCGGCTACTTGCAACACGGAGTAGCGCGATACCCTCATGACGCGCGCATGTACCAAGCCCTGGCAGCATTGGATCTGCGTGCCGACCAACCGGAAATGGCCGCGGCTTCATTGCGCTCCGGCCTCAAGGCTTTGGAAGGTGTGCCGGGCCGCAATGATCTGCGCTGGCTTTTGACAGATCTCTTGATTGGACAGGGCAAAACGGAGGAAGCTAGTGCGCAGATGACACAGCTGCGCGCGGAAGGCAATCCGCCCGCCATGCTCGACTATCTGGATGCACGCCTAGACATCGTCGAACAGAAATGGGGAGCCGGGCGCGACATCCTGGATCGAATCCGTCCGCTCGTGGGACACTCACCAGATTTGAGCAAGCAGACCGATGTGCTTCTCGCCGAATGTTACGAGCACCTGGGCAGGCCGGACCTGCAACTAGAGGCCTATCGCCACGCCTTGGCTACAGATCAGTTGTGGTTGCCCGCTCGGAAAGGCTTGGCTGCCACGCTTCTGGCGATGGGTCGGATCGATGCGGCGTTGGATCAGTACCGCTCCTTGATCGCTGACCTTCCGGAAGCCGGGATCATGGTCGCGCGGTTGTTGATCCTGAAGAACTTGCGACTCCCGCCGGAACGGCGCAATTGGCAGGAAATCAAGGCAGTTCTCGACAAACTCTCTGCCGACATGCCGGGAACCGCAGATGTGGCCCTCTTGAACGCGGAAATCCTCTTGGCTCAGGCGAAGCTCGCCCAGGCTCAACAATTGCTTGAGCAGACCTGCGTAAAGCGGCCCAGCCGCATCGAACTCTGGGTTGCCCTTGCTGAATGCGAGGATCGTCAAGGAAACGCCACCGCCGCCGAGCATACGCTGGCGGAAGCTCGGCAAAAGCTCGGGGATCACTATCAGTTACGCCTGGCGCGAATAACCATGGCAACCGGTGCCGCTTCTCCGGAAAGAGGCCGGGTTTTGGAGCAAACAGAGAAACAACTTCGCAATTTCAGCGCTGAGGAGCAATGCGCCCTGCTTGCAGGCTTGGCAAGTGCGTGGCAGCGTCGCGGTGACAACTCGAAAGCTGAACGCCTGTGGAATCAGCTTGCCGAGCGCCAACCGCAGGATCTGCGAACGCATTTGGCACTGTTCGATCTAGCGCTGGAGTCCGGGAACGCCGCGACCTTGCAGCGTGTTGTCGCGAGCGTGAAACAAATCGAGGGAGAAGAAGGGGCGGTCTGGCGGTATGGCGAAGCCGCGCGCCTGCTGGTACTGGCAAAACAGGGGGACGGGACAGGGCTCGCGCAAGCGCACCACCTGCTTGCCGAGGCGGGCGCACGGCGTCCAAATTGGTCGAATGTGCCGCTGCTCGAAGCCGAGATCGATGATCTCGAGGGGAAGCCGGACTTCGCGCTGGAGCATTACCGGCGTGCATTGGCGTTGGGCAGCCGCCCACCTGCCGCGGTGCAGCGGCTTGTGCAACTCCTTTACGAACGCCGGCGCTACCTCGATGCGGACGACGTGCTCCGGCAGTTACAAGAAGCCGCTCCCCTGCCCGCGGAGCTGGGTCGGCTAGCGGTCGAGATATCTCTTCACAATCGGGATCCGCAACGTGCGCTGACGCTCGCGCAGAGCGCTGTCGCCGCTCAACCAACCGATTACCGCAATTATCTTTGGCATGGTTTCAGCCTGGGGGCCTCGGGCCGAGCCCAGGAGGCCGAAGCAGCCTTCCGGCACGCCGTTGAATTGGCTGGCCGCGTGCCCGAAACGTGGGTCGCTCTGATCGACTACCTGACGAGAACGCGCCAGGGTGAGAAAGCGCAGACAGCGCTGCTGGCGGCTCGGAAAATGCTGCTTAGCGAGGAGGGCCGCCTGGGCCTGGCTCAATGTTACGAGCTGGCACGTGACCGTGGTCGGGCGGCTGAGATTTATCAAAGCATGCTCCAGGAGAAGCCTAGCGACGCGCTCATCCTTCGCACCGTGGCATCCTTTTACCTACGCGGGGGCGAACTCCGGCAGGCTAAACCCGTCTTGAGCAGTATGCTTGCCAATGCCGTTCTAGCACCAGCAACCGATGTGCGCTGGGCACGGCGTAACTTGGCGATTGCCCTGACGGCAGAGGGGACTTTCGAAAAGTTCCGGGAAGCCATGGCACTGCTGGCGCTCAACGACGAGGCTGCTGGGGCAAGCGTGGAGGATCGGCGCGTCCAGGCGACGCTTCTTGCTACCCAGGTCGGGCGCCAGGCCGAGGCACTGCGTCTGCTGGAAGAACTCGACGATATGCAAGTGCTGACGGCCAACGATCAGTTCCTCTTGGCCAAGCTCAACGAGTCACTGGGGAACTGGACTAGGGCTGGCCGGAAATTGTTTGAGTTGCTGGGTGAGGACCCAGATAACCCCGTGATCTTGGCCCATTATGCACGGACCTTGCTTTCTCGAGGCGAACCTCAAGAAGCCGCGCTCTACGTTGGCAAGCTCGAGAAATTGCAGCCTGGGGCGTCTGAAACGGTGGAAATGAAAGCCCGCCTCCTTCATGCCCAGGGCAAAGACACTGAGGCTGACACGCTGCTCCAAGGCTTCGTCCAAGGCAAGCCTCCCGAAGATCTACCTGCGGTGGCTGCCCTTCTGGAGGAATTGGGGCAGCCACTTCCCGCCGGGCAGCTATACCGCGAATATGTTGCCCGTTCAAAGCAGGCCGGGAGCGTGCTCGCTCTGGCAGGTTTTTTGGCTCGTCAGAATCGTCCTCGGGAAGCACTGGACCTTTGCGATCGGGCGTGGCGCACCTGTCCGCTGGAAGATGTATCCCTTGCGAGCGTTGTCGTGCTCTATCGGTCGCCAGCTGACGAGGCAATGCGCGAACGCGTCGCTCTCCAGCTGCTGGCGCAGCTCCGCGACCATCCGAACCATCCGGCCCTTTTATTCAACCTGGCCAACGTTCGCAGCCTGCAGGAGCGTTTGGACGAGGCTGAAAGTCTTTATCGTCGAGTGATTCAATTGGATGAACAAAACGCGGAAGCACTGAGCAACCTCGCCTACTTGCTGGCCGTGCGTGGCGGCAGAGCTTCAGAAGCTCAAACACTTATAGATCGCGCTGTCGCCGTTGCGGGTCCATCTCCCGACCGGCAGGATACGCAGGCCGTTATTCAAATGGCGCAGGGTAGCAGCAACCGTGCCATCAACACTTTGGAACAACTAGTGGCGACGAGCCCCACGCCTTCGCGCTATTTTCATCTCGCCCAAGCTTACGTGATGGGCCAGAATCGTACTGCAGCAGCTGCAACCTTGCAAAAAGCAACAAAGCTCGGCCTCGGTCCTGATAGTGTTCACCCAGTGGAAAGAAACCCTTACGCCCAATTAATTCAAGAATTTGGAATTCGATGATTGCAATGCTGCTCAACTTCGGATATACCAAATAGCTGAGAATCGGTGGTTTTTCCAGTCGCGGTGCCCTGGGGCTGGATGGTGCAAAACATGAGAAGGTACTTGAAAAACGGAAAGCTTCTGGGAATTGGGCTCCTCGCTAGCTTGGCGCTCGGGGCCATTGGGCTCTCGCCAGCCCATGCTGATTTCAACCTGGGAGCAGCCAGCAACTATGCTGTGCTTGGCGCCTGCGGAGCCAGCACAACCGGCAGCGGTTCAGTCATCATTGGAAATGTCGGAATCGGTTCCCCGGGAACGTTGACCCTCAGCGGAAGCACCGTGCTAGGCAGTGCGCAGTTTCAGAGCCCACTGGTGACTAGCGGAATGGGTCAGAACTATTTTGTTGGTCCAAACGGCGCGCTCGTCACCGGGGGAGTCAGCGGTAACGTGTCTCTGGTAGGCCAGGCGGTGAAGGACGCCACAACCCTTGCGCAATCGGTCGCTCTAGGTCAACCACCACCGAGCAACGGTATCACCCTAATCGGGGGCAGCCAGACAATCACTGCCAATCCGGCCGGCAACACGGTTGTTAATCTGACTAGCCTCTCCTTGACGGGGGGAGTCCTGAACATCAGTGGAAGCGCAAATTCCTGGTTGATCATCAACATTGCTTCGAGCCTTTCGCTGGTGGGCAGCGTAATCGACCTAGTCGGGGGTATCACTGCTGATCAAGTACTATTTAACGTCGAGGGAACAGGGGCCGGGGTCAACATTTTAGGCGGTACCTACGCCGGAACTATCCTGGCCATGAACAGCAGCGTTTTTTTCAGCGGCGGGACATTGACCGGACAAATTCTCGGCGGTGGTGCTAACAGCCAAGTAACCCTTAGCGGGACGGTTACTGTGAATGATGCTCCGCCTTCGCCGGCAGCAGCGGACGTTGCCCCAGAACCGGCTTCTCTGGTCCTCCTCTGCCTAGGTGGAATCAGTGGTGCCGGCGTCTTTGGATGGAAACGGTGGCGGCGGCAGCGTGTGTAGCCCCGACTGATCTTCGGTCTCGGCTCGCTCCTGCAGCGCATCAAGGATCAATGGGATTGGCCGGAACAGTTGCCCTGGAATTGGGCTTGCCTCAAGCTCGTCCGCTTGGAGGGCAGCGATGGATCCGGCCAAGAAAGGACGGAAAAAGGCTAGTGGCAGGGCATCTGGCGCGGTGGCCCAGCTGTAAATTTCTGTTTCGCGCTTTTCCGTAGTTGAAGAAGTAGTTCTCCTAGCGGGTTGCGAATTCTCAATATTCCGCCTGACGACACCTCTCTCGATCCGTGAGTCGATTTTTGCGCGAGTCGCTGACGAACGACGCGGACGGCTCGTCTGGTATCTCGTTTCCAGCTGAGAGCCACAAATGCCATTGTTCGCTGTTACGGCGTCGTCACAGCCAGAGTGTTGATCGAGACGGGATTGTGATTACCATAAACCAGGCATAAATTGTCCGCAGGCTGTCCTGGCTGACTTCGCCGCCGGCGCGCGTGACCTCTTCGGGCAACTAGTGCAGTGTCTTTCGGAGGCTTGACGGCGCTCAGGCTTAGCCAATTCAAACAGCGCAAATAGAACATCGCCTAACGTCATCGTACACGAATAACAGCAGGTGCCAAGCTTATTTCTTGAGTCCTAAGCTTCGAAGGCGTAGGGCCAGTCGCCCGTGCTGGCCCAATGGACGTGAGTTGTAGCCGTTCCGACTACAAACTAGAATCTCAATTCCATCCGGCGTCGCAATCCAATAATTGCCTACTGGGAACGATTGCCTGGGAGACCCTTCCCAAAGGTTGAGATCAACATCCTGGTTCTGGTTGTTCACTCGTCGTCGACGGCGAAATATGAGGTCCGTGCAGAACGTATGAAGGCAATCTGGAGACCGTTAGGACGCCGGCTCTTCTCGGGTGGACGGAGCCCGGGTACTCTTCATGAAAGAGTTGGAAGAAGTCTTCGGAAAGATCAAACAGATGAACATTCAAAAAGCTGTCATAACTGCTGCCGGAAGAAGCCAGCGATCTCTGCCATTGCAGACTTTGGTGGACCAGGATCGGGTCGAGAAACCGGCTCTGCAGATCCTATCTGAGGAGATTCTCAGTGCCGGCGTAGAGGAAATTTGCCTCATTGTTGCTCCAGGCGACCAGAAGGCTTATACCGACGCCGCAGGCACCTGTGCCTCCCGCGTACAGTTTGTCGAGCAAGCTGAGCCGCGCGGCTACGGCCATGCCCTGAGCCTGGCTGCGCCTTTTGTCGACGGTGAACCATTTCTGCATCTGATGAGCGATCATCTTTATATTGGCCGCGCGAACGCCCGTCGCTGCGCTCAGCAGGTAGTGGATCAAGCCCGAGTCCACAAATGCGCTGTCTCCGCGGTCCAGGCTACCCGTGAGGCGATGCTTCCATACTTCGGGACCGTGGGAGGTCGCAGGATCCCGAGGCTGGCAAATCTATATGAAATTGACAACGTGATCGAAAAGCCTACCCCCAGTGAAGCAGAGCAAACGCTCCTTGTTCCCGGATTACGCACGGGACACTACCTCTGCTTCTTCGGCATCCACGTTTTCACTTCCACCCTCTTGGAACTCTTGAAGGAAGCCGTCGCACAAGCGGCTCCGACGGATTCCATCCAGTTATCCCCAATGCTCGCCCGACTGGCGAAGCAGGAACGTTACCTGGCCCTGGAGGTGCAGGGCCGGCGGTTTAACATCGGCGCCAAGTACGGCGTCTGGATCGCTCAGCTGGCCTTCGCTTTGGAAGGCCCCGATCGCGACCACTTGCTTGCCCAATTGGTCGAGCTACTGGCACTGCGAGGCCCGACATGAGTGCCGGCGCGGATTCTGTCACTCCATGGAGAGCCCTCTAGCATGGCCCATCGACTCCGGACGATCATCACCAGCAATGAGGAAGACGTTCGAAACCAGGCCCTGGAAACCTTCGGCACCAGCGCCTCGGCCGCGGAAATCTTGGCCGAGTGCAATGACCTGGAGCTTTTTCGTCACGGTTTCGACAACCTCTATCAGCGCGTGCGCGCGTTGTTCTTCCTCTACGCGCTTCATCGTTTTTACCTCCCGGCGAAACTCGACACCACTCGCGTTGGCAAAATCCCGTTTGCGACGTACGAGCGCTTGCTGCAGAGGCGCTTCGAAGAAGCGGTGCATCTACTGTTGGAGGAGCAGAAGGCCAGAGGTGCCAGCGATGCCTTGTGCAGCGCCTTGGCAGCGGCTTACCAGCAACACGGGTTCCAGACCTTGGCCGATCAAGTACGACGTAGCGTGCGCGGTCTACGCGGCAACCAATGGATGTTCCGCACCGGCCATCCCAACGACCATCCGCTCCGCATCCGTCCTGAATTGCTCTCCCGGCCTTTTCCCGACGCCCCCTTTCCTATCCTTCATGAGCGCACCCCCGTGCGCTTGGACCTTTCACACAGCGCCTGGAGCGATATTTTTTTCCTTGGCATGGACTATCCGGAAGGAGCACGGGTAGTCAACTTATCGATTGACCTTGGGGTGAGGGGCAGAGACGCCATGCCAGCGCCTCCAATTGATGTCTTTCTCCGTGTCATCGACGAGCCGGTATTGCGACTGGTTAGCGTCGACCTGGGTGCATCCGCCGATTTGAGCCAGGTGGGCGAAGTATTCGACTTTGCCAAGGACTATCTGGGACTTCTCAAGGCCGCAGCGATCGCCTCAGGAATCATCCCTCCCGGTTTAGAGGGTTCGGAGCAGAGCCTGGCCGAGGTGCTAGCGCGGGTCGTTGGGCCAGGGCTAGGGCTGGAATTGGTCAGTCGCGTCAACAACATCCCGAAGGGCTCGCGCCTGGCTGTGTCCACGAATTTGTTGGCGGGATTAGTTTCCGCCTGCATGCGCGCCACGGGACAAGCCCGCGCGTTGATCGGGCCCCTGCAGGAGGACGAGCGGCGTCTGGTTGCCGCCAGGGCGATTCTGGGTGAATGGCTTGGAGGGTCGGGAGGCGGCTGGCAGGACTCTGGCGGTGCCTGGCCGGGAATGAAACTAATTGAAGGCACTCTCGCTGAGGAGGGAGATCCCGAATTCGGGATCAGTCGCGGGCGCCTCTTACCCCGGCACACTCTGCTCGACCAGGATCCGACTTACCAGGCCGCAAGGCAATCCATCCCCGAGAGTCTGGTGTTGGTTCACGGCGGCCTGGCTCAAAATGTCGGACCAATCCTCGAAATGGTGACGGAGAAATATTTACTACGCTGCGGCCCCGAATGGCAAGCGCGCGGCCAGGCATTGCAACTGCTTGACGAAATTCTTGCGGCGCTCCGGGCAAGTGATCTGCGCACTCTGGGCCACATCACTACGCGGAATTTCCGCGAGCCAATCCAAACCATCGTCCCAAATGCGAACAATGTGTTCACGGAGAGTCTAATCGAGCGCGTAAGCGGCCATTTCGGGAAGGATTTTTGGGGATTCTGCATGCTTGGGGGCATGTCCGGAGGCGGCATGGGATTCCTCGTCAGCCCTGCGCGCCGACTCGAGGCCCAGGATTTTCTCAAGGAGACCATGGTTGCTCTGAAATGCGACCTGGAGTTCAGCCTGCCATTTGCGATGGAACCGGTGGTTTACGACTTCTCGATCAACCAGCGCGGAACGTGGGCCGAATTGAAGAGCGGAGCGGACGCGCTAATGCCAGCAGGATACTACGTGATGGAGGCGCCGCACTGGCTGCGTCTCGACGCACGCGTACTGGCCCCCGCACGCAGGGGAGAACTCGGCCGGTTCGGGGCCGCATGCCGTACCAATTCCCAGATGGCCGCCGCCCTCCCCAGACTTTTCGACCGGCTTTTCCCCCGCTCCCGCGCGGAGGAAACCGGCATCGTCAGTCTGGAGACCTTGCTTCGGGAAAACTATTTCGATCCCGCGCAGCACGAACGGATTCGGAATGACTTGCAATCCGGGCGCATCGGCCTGGCGAAGAATCGTTTGCCGGCCACCGCACTGGTGGAAGACGTCCACGAAAGCGATGTCGTGCGAGCGGATCGCGGCCTGGACGGGAAGTTTGCAAAACTGGGGCAGGAAGCATTGGCTGCCGGTGCAGCTGCGGTCCTGACCCTTGCGGGAGGCGTCGGCAGCCGCTGGACCCAAGGTGCAGGGGTCGTCAAGGCCTTGCACCCCTTTTGCAAAATGGCGGGCAAGTATCGCACGTTTCTGGAGGTCCATCTAGCGAAAAGCCGCAGGGGTTGCCGAGAGTTTGGAAAACTTCACTCGCATCTGGTCAGCACTAGTTATCTCACCCACGGCCCAATCGCCCGATACTTGGAGGCCATGGACGGCCACGGTTACCCCGGAGACGTGATACTTTCGCCAGGCCGTGCTGTCGGCCAGCGTCTCATCCCGATGACACGCGATCTTCGGTTCGCCTGGGAGGAAGTGCCGCAACAGCTTCTGGACGAACAAGCGCAGAAACTCCGTGAAAGTCGGCATGCTGCTTGGCTTGCCTGGTCCGAGGAGACAGGCGAGGGTGCTGACTATACCGACAACCTCCCCGGGCAGTGTTTGCACCCGGTAGGCCATTGGTATGAAATCGCCAACTTGCTCCGCAACGGCGTACTTGCCGAGTTGATCGCCAAACGGCCCTCGTTCCGGTATTTGATGGTCCACAACATCGACACTCTCGGAGCCGACTTGGACCCAGCTCTGCTTGGCCTGCACATCCACCATGGACGTTGTCTTACCTTCGAGGTGATCGCTCGGCGTCTGGAGGACAGGGGAGGCGGGCTCGCCCGAGTTGATGGTCGGCCTCGCTTGGTGGAGGGGCTTGCCATGCCTCGGGCGGAGGACGAGTTTCTTCTGTCCTATTACAACTCAATGACGACCTGGGTCGATGTGAACCGTCTGTTGAGCGCCTTTGGGCTGGCGCCCGGCGACCTCCTTGACAACGACAAGGTTGCCTCGGCTGTCCGGAAGATGGCGAACCGGCTACCAACATACATCACTCTCAAGGAGGTCAAGAAACGCTGGGGCCATGGGCAGGAAAACGTTTATCCTGTCAGTCAGTGGGAGAAACTTTGGGGCGACATGACCACAATGCCGGAAGTGGACTGTGGCTATGTGGTGGTGCCCCGCGGCCGAGGCCAGCAACTAAAAGACCCGTCGCAACTGGATGGCTGGCTCCGAGACGGTTCGGCCCACCAGACAGAGGCCCTTTGTTTTTGGGAGTGATCCCCTCCGATTGGCGAATTCCTCCGACTTCTTCTTGAGCACTCTAGTTTTACTGTATCTCGGTCTTGATTGGACGTAAGTACTTGTTGTACAAACTCTTTTCGGCGAAAGGAATCACCGAAAGGAGACTGTCGATGGAACGACGCTTTCGTGTCCGGATGGACGAATTGCTTAGCGACGCCGAGGTTTCGCGCGGCTTGGTCCGCGGCGTGATGCCGCGCTTGGAAGCGTTTTTGGCGCCGTTTGTCACGGCGCTGCAAACTGCGGAACAGAGGACCAATGCAACACAATACGTCTCGGGGCTGATGTCGGATCTGGGCAGCAAGGATGTTGAATCGATCGCCTATCTGCACGACCGCGATCGGCAAGGCTTGCAGAAATTCATCGGTCAAGCGGAGTGGGATCATCAGCCTCCGCTCACCGAGCTGGCGCGGCAAGTGGGAGCCGAGTTGGGAGAAGCCGATGGTGTATTGGTCTTCGATCCGTCTGGCTTTGCCAAGCAGGGGACCGAGTCGGTCGGCGTACAACGGCAGTGGTGCGGCCGGCTTGGCAAAATCGAGAACTGCCAGGTCGGCATCTACCTGGGTTACGTGTCGCGTCAGGATCACGCCTTGGTCGACTTTCGACTCTACCTGCCGAAGGAGTGGGCTAACCGGCAGAGGCGACGAAAGAAGGCTGGGGTGCCGGCGGGAATTCGCTTCTGCACGCGGCACGAACTTATGCTGCAGATGCTGGATGCGGATGGTCCGCTGCTGCCCCACGCTTGGATCGCTGGCGACGACGAACTCGGCCGTTCCTCGTGGTTTCGCCAGGAATTGCGGTCGCGCAATGAATGCTATCTGCTGGCGGTGCCGTCCAACACGTTGGTGCGTGACTTGACGGTGCCTGATCCGCCCTACGGTGGGCGCGGGCCTCGTCCGAAGGTCCCTTTCACCCGGGTAGATCGCTGGTGTGCCGGAGTGCCGGAGGAAGCATGGCAGACGATTGAGGTACGCGATGGTGAGAAAGGGCCGCTGGTGACGCAAGCTGTCCGCAGGCTGGTGCAGGCGCGAACCGAAGGCAAAGCAGCGGAGGTAGCAGAATTCCTGGTGGTGTTTCGCGAGCGTCAGGAGGACGGTACTTGGAAACATGATTACTTGTTGTCGTGCGCCCCGTTGCCAACACCCCTTGAGGAGTTCGCCCGTGTCTTCAAGGCACAACATCGTATCGAAGAAGCCCTGAAGCGCGCCAAGGGGGAGGCAGGCTTGGCCGACTACCAGGTACGCACGTGGGAGGGATGGCATCATCATCAAACTCTGTCGTTAATCGCAACCTGGTTCCTCACGCAGGAGACCAGGCGGGGAAAAAATCCAGACGCCCGCGCTGACCGTTCCGCAAGTGCGGATCCTGATCGCTGGTGTGCTGAACCGCCTCCTCAAATGTCACTACGCGGACCGCATTCGTCGCAACGCGAACCGACGATTGAGGCGAAACGAGGAGGCAAGGTTCTACCACTGGAAACGCCGCAACCGCTTACCGCCTCGGCGGTTTGAACAACGGACCTAACCGACACAGTAAAACTAGGAAACCGTCGATGTCCGGCGCCGCGACGACCGTTCGTCAGAACGGCGTGAATGAGTGCGGACTACATCTCTTCCGGACCTTCTTATCGCTAGGCCTTGAACTGCACATTTGCCATCGGTAAACCCAAATTGGTAAAGATTTGGTAAAGTAATTGCCAATATCACTAAAACGTAGTTACAATGTGACCTAATTGCTTATGCGTCGCAAGATACTGGTATCTAATAACTTGCAACATGCATCAAACGCCAACGCAATGCGACCGCGAGCTAAGCAAGGCAGCTTCAGGACCTGGTTCCCGTTAAGGGAGTGGAGGTTCGAGTCCTCGCTTCGGCAATCACCTGTTCGTATTCTTGATTGATTAGATTGTCCAATTTTCTATGACCAGGCACGGAACCCTGCGGAAATCGTGCGCTGCGTGTCAACAGCGCCAATCCCTGACTCAACGCAATCGATGCAGACCGTAGATCCATCGTCGCGATTCGCGGACGGGCGCTATCAGAACGTCGAAAACGGCAGAACAAAGAGGACGCAGCTCGTTTCAAAACAAGCTGCGTCCTCTTTGTTCTTCTTAGCCGAAATGCCGCTGACTCCGCTTGCTAAGGTATCTTCATCGTAGATACTTGGAGGTCGCGATGAAGGCTCGTGTTCAGAAATGGGGCAATAGCCTAACCCTCCGCACCCCGAAAGCCATCGCCGCGGAGGCCGGTCTCCGCGCTAACGCCGCCGTCGAACTATCCCTTGTTAAGGGAGCGGTCGTCGTGCAGCCGATCACCCCGCAACCCAGCAACGTATCGGGATCGGGCTTCTGGTCTTGATTGCCCGAGAGCAACAGCAATCCTCTTCATCAACCCATCGCGGCGCTCAATGACGACAACTGGAGATTCACCGTCAGTAACAACCCGAACCCGTATTCCTCGACGTATGGCACGCCGCCTTTGGGGCCGCGCTGCCGCTTCCGTTCCGCAAGCCCATTCCGGTCCCAGTCAGCGAAGTGGCATGATTCTCGCATGAAAACGGCGAATACTGCTCCCAGCGCTCGACCGATTTGTTGGCTCCCTTAAGCGAATGCCCGACCCCGGAATCGGTTATTCAGCCGCCGTGCCTCGTCACGACTGGAAGAACAAAAAGGAAGCAGCTCGTTTCCAAACAAGCTGCCTCCTCTTTGTTCTTTCTGTAGTCCGCAGGTCAAATTCCCAAGAGCGGTTTGACCATGGCTCTCACCTCGGCCACAACTGATAGAGGCGCCACGCGTCAATTCAGTCTGTTGCACTGGCGTCGGGGCCACGGGCCGTCCTGATGCAGCATCTTGCCCCGCCCCGTACCGGGAGCGATTCAAATCCCGCCGTCTTCGGGCGCGAGCCGGAAGACCTGGCCGCCCGGGGCCTGGAAGTAGAAGCGCGTCTTGTCGGCGTAGTCGACTTTCTTGACGCCGAATGCGCTGAGGCGCCGCCGCACGTCTTGCACGGAGTTCGTCTTGATCTCCAGCCAAGCCGCCTTGAGATGTTCCTCCTCCGAAAGGATCTCGGCCTCGTCACAAAAGAAAACGCCGAGGACGAAGCCGTCATCGAACAGGAACAGGTCCAGGTCGGGCATCGGGGCAGGCATCGTCTTGCACTGGAGCACATCCTGGTAGAAAGCTCGCACGCGCTCGCGCAGGCTCTTGTGGACGTTGAACTTCATGTGATTACCGATCGTGGTCATGCGGGTGCTCCTTGGAGAGGGCTGCTCGCGAGCGATGTTGAAAAAGGGGTCAGACCCCTGGAGAAGCGAGGCAATCTGCCCATTTCTTAGTCGCCAGGCTTTGCGGGGTCCAAGGGGTCAGACGCCTTTTTCAACACGTTGTCAGTGCTCCGGACCTCTTGTCGCGCTAAGGTAAACGACAACCGCACGTTCCTGATCCGGAGGGATCTGCGCTCCATAAACGGCCACCATTTTGTGGACTATCTCCGTCCATTTTTTCTCAGGGAAACGCGGCTGGGTCAGCGCTAGGCGCGGTGAATGACAGAGCCGGCACAGTGCCTTGAACTGCTCCTGGTTGGGCCCTGCCGGCACGTTAGGCTCTTCGTAGGGAAGGAGTATGGAATACACCGGTCCTTGATGGGGCCAGCGCTTCCATTCCTGCGCGGCTTCGGGCGTCGCCTGGGCCGAGCGATAGCGGACATGCCCGGAGGGGAGCAAAGCACTCAAGAGCACCACGCCCACAATCACGGCCACTCCGGCCCAAAGCGACCCACGCGGCGAATTCCCAGTCGGCTGCATGTGCTTCTTCCTTACACGACTTCGAGCGACAACTCTTCGACGACGTTACGCATGTACCCGGACCGGTTCCAGCCCGCGACGGCCGGCTGCGTCTCCCCACTGCGAGTCGTGGCCCGCACCGCGAGACGATGCCGGCCGGCTCCCTCCGGCCGCCAGGAGAATTCCCAGCGGCGGAACGAGAATCGGCCCAGGTCGGGACCGAGATCCGCCTCGCGCCAGGTCTTGCCGTCGTCCACGGACACTTCCACCTGGCGAATCCCTGCACCGCCGTCAAAGGCAATTCCCTCGACGAGGCATGTGTTGCCGACGGTCAGCCGTGCCCCAGGCTCGGGCGCGACAAAGAACGAGCGAACGTTCATACGCGAGATCGGGACCGTTTGCGCAGCCAGTTTGTCCGGCAACTCCACGCCATTTGGCGTCGTGGGGATGCGGTATGCTTTGTTCATCCAATAGCCATCGAAGCGCTGCGGCTGGACCGTGATCTCCGTGAGTGCCTTGACCCAGTAGGTGCCATACCAGCCAGGGACCACCAGCCGCACGGGAAAGCCGTTGAGCATTGGCAGTGGTTGCTCGTTCATTTCGTAAGCAACAAGGATTTCCTCGTCCCGGGCTCGATCGACGGATAACGACTTCGCAAAATCGGGGACGGTGGCATAGCCGCCCGAATCCATGCCGGTGAAGACAACGTCGATAGCGCCCGCCTTGAGGCCCGCCTTGCGCAGCAGGTCCTTCAAAGGGACGCCGGTCCAGCGGGCATTGCCCATCGCGCCGTTGCCCCACTGCGCTCCCGGCATGTGTGGCTCAAACAGACCGCGCGAATTCCCGGAGCACTGGTTGACCGCAACCACGGAGGAAGCCTCCATGCCGCGCAGTTCATCCATCGACAGTTGCAGCGGGCTGGCGACGTGGCCGGCGACCTTGAGCCGCCAGGAGCGCAGATCAACTGTCGTCGGAATGAACTGCAAGTGCCAGCGGACATAGAAGGCTTCATTGGGAGTAAGATCGTGGCGGTAGAACTCCCAGGGCGTCTCCAGGCAAGGCGGCCGATCATTCAGAACGCGCATAACGACCTTGCCGGGAAAGCGCACGGGCGAATCGACAGCCTCGACCGCTTGCTGGGGAGCCTGCTTTTGGCATCCGGAAGAAATCGTGAATCCGACCCCAGCCGCGCTTGCCCAGCGCAGCCACTGTCGCCGGTCGACCAGGGGAAGGCCGTCCCAATTCTTGCCCAAGGGGCCGGGTGTTTCTGACTTACGCATCATCACTGCTTTCTCGGTTTCTCCCTAGCGCGACTATTCCCAGGCCAATCGCCGTTCAGGTTCCGGCGGCATTTCCTGTTCGGACTATGTGCTCGTGGTTTTGCAAATGATCGGAACAATAGCAACAAGTACCCTCGCATTTGCTGCAATAGCGAAAATCCATTTTGGGATTTGTCTTGTCGGTGATGCCGCAAACTGTACAGCGGTGGAACGGTTTGTCCGCCTGGGCGAACCCTGCTGCTTGGCTAGCCATCCGCCGCCGCCCGGCAAGCATCCGATAAGAGATGTCCTTCCCAAAGAATAGCAGAAAGTTGCTAATCGATGCGAGCACCAGCCAGCGGTAGAGCCAGGTGCCGAATAGCGCCACGAGAAGGTAGCCGATCCATGCGACCAGAGCGAACCATTTGATTTTTACCGGCAAGATGAAGAACAGGTTAAGTTCGAAGTCCGGGTACAAGTAAGCGAAGGCGAGGAAAACGGAACCTTGGACAAAGGCATTGGAGGATGGCAGGTCGGGTTGGAGAAAGGACACGCCGACCGTTGCAACAAACCCAATGAGCAAGAATATGTTGTAGCGAAAAACTCCCCAGTAGTGCTCGAGGGCGGTTCCCATCAAATAGAAGAGATACCAGTAAAAAAAGGCAAGAATGGGGTTCGCGCCTGGCGGCACAATGAGGAACGTGAATAACCGCCAGAATTCGCCTGCCAGGACCTTATCCGGAATAAGATATAGACGATCACGATTCTCCGGATTAACGTGACCAAGCACGAAAGCGACTACTTGGCAGAGCACCAGCGCTATCGTCAAATGCGGCAGGGCAAAACGGCCAATCCTCCGCTCCAGCTCATCTAGCAGCTTCATTTACAAAACGCCTGGTCTGAATCGGATGCTGTTTTGCGGCCATCCCTACGGACAATTTCCGGTGTCCACGCGCCGTCGTCCGGCATCCTGAGCAAGGACCATTTAACCCAAAATGAATGATGAAGGCAAATGCGTATGATGCGCCCCTTGCGCCAGCCGCCTGTTCTGTAGGTACGTTTTTCGTTTAGCCGCGAGCCAGCGGCCAGCGCGTGAACAGACGGGATCCGGTCCCCTTCTGATGACGCGCTCCCCTTCGGGTCGCGGTTAAACGATTTTTCGCACACTGCAGAAACGGGAATGCACCCATACATGGGCGTAAGATAGCGTTGCATGCGAGCGGTGTGTAGACTGACGGGGCGACTCCCTTGGTTCCGTGTCTATTGAGGACTGCGCAGCCAATGTAACAAGCCTGCGTTCTCCCCTCTCCCTTGTATTCAAGGGAGAGGGGCAGGGGCTGAGGGTTTTAGACTATTGAAGGTTTGCTCAACCCCCAAACCCCTCTCCCCCGAGTACGGGGGCGAGGGGCATACGAAGCCTGAGGCATCGGTTGCGCTGCAATCAATAGGAGTTGATGTGAAGCCCATCCATCGTATGGACGATCTCGCGGAGGCTGGCTCATTGCCGCGGGCGTTTAACTTCCCTTGGATTCGAACGGTGGATTTGTTCAGTCTGGCCGGCTTTGTGTGTTGTCCGCTGTTGATGAAAGGGATTGCAGTTGCCGGGCAGCCACCGGTCGTTGTTCAGCATGTTAAGGTCTATGGCGAAGCCGGTCACTTCGCTGGATGGCCCGCCAATCATGGCATCTGGTCGTGGGGAGACGAGGTCTTGGTGGGCTTCAGTCGAGGGTCCTCCAAGGACAACGGCTCGGATTACCACATCGATCGAGGCAAGGCTGAGTATTTTTTGCTCGCCCGCAGCCGAGACGGCGGGGTTACCTGGTCGGTCGAAGAACCTAAGCCGCCGGGTGCCCTCGCCGGCACCCGTGGGATGCGACACGCGGCCATGCCCGATGGCTTGGCGGACGAACACCCCGTTGAATTACGGGACCCGATCCACTTCACTCATCCCGACTTCGCGATGATCGTCCGCATGGAGAGCCCCCAGGGCGGAGCATCACGCATCTCGACCTCGTACGACCGTGGCAAAACATGGCGCGGGCCGTTCCGGCTACCACTCTTCGGGCACAAAGGCATCATGGGTCGAACCGACTACATCGTCAACGGCCCCGAGGATTGTTTGCTCTTCCTCACCGCGACGAAATCCGACGGCACGGAAGGCCGCCCGATCGCGGTTCGAACGGTCGACGGAGGCCGGACCTGGAATTTCCTCGCGTACATAGGGCCGGAGCCGCATGGATATGCGGTTATGCCCTCTTCGGTTCGGGTTTCGGCCACCGACCTCGTGACGACACTCCGCATGCGCGACTTTCCAAGGCGCTGGATCGATGCCTACGTGTCGCACGACAACGGCCGGTCCTGGGCGTTCCTTTCCACCCCGGCGGCGGACACAGGCGAAGGGAATCCGCCGAGCCTGGTTCGTCTGGCGGACGGCCGGTTGGTTTTGACCTACGGCTATCGGGCGAAGCCGTTCCGCATCGAAGCTAGGCTCAGCGGCAACCAAGGCAAGACGTGGAGCGAACCCTTCGTCCTCCGCGGCAACGGCGGGAGCCAGGATGTCGGCTATCCTCGGTCCATCGTCCGACCTGACGGCAAAATCGTCACGGTATACGCCTTTCACGAGATCAACCGCATCGATTGCAACATTGAGGCAACCATCTGGGATCCTGGCGCTCCCTGAGGCCAAGCCTGAGTTCGTGTTTCGCAGATTTTTAAGTGTCGGCGGAGTAAATTGGTGTCGGCTTCTTTGCCGGTTTTGGGCAGACTTAGGTCGCTCAAAACACAAAATCGCCCGGGCAAGGAAGCCGACTCATGGAACT
>Ga0208044_1000152_pt1 | contig 64650 bp, 49 predicted proteins | sample Sb_taG_8_FD_187712 | JGI IMG/M metagenome (GOLD analysis project Ga0208044, IMG submission 187712) | Peat soil microbial communities from Weissenstadt, Germany - Sb_50d_c_BC metaG (SPAdes) (version 2) | ecosystem: Environmental > Terrestrial > Soil > Wetlands > Peat | place: Germany...
GCGGTACGGCGCACCGGAGGAGTGTGCGATCTCGCCCACGCTGCCGCCCTGCCAGCCTCCGGCGGCGGGCCAGCCGCCCGTGGTCGCCGGCCCTGCCGGGGCCAGGCCAGGTCGGCCGGCGGGGTCAGGCCGGCCGGCGGGGTCAGGCCGGCCGGCGGGGTCAGGCCGGCCGGCGGCACCGAGCCCGTTGAGACCGGCGGCGACCTGGCGGGGCGCGGGCCCGGGTTCTGGTTTGCGCTGCTCGTGCAGGCCTCGGGGCCGGACCCGGGTGGACCCGGCTTGGGCCGCCGCTGCCCTGGCTCGTTCCCGGCGGGAGCGCATGAGCAGGGTCAGCACCACCAGCAGCACGATCAGCCCGCACAGGCCGGCCACCACGTAGCGCACCAGCGACCCGGCCAGGGCGCTGGCGCTCGTCCGGGCAGCCGCCGTGGTAGCCGGCAGCCGCTCGGGCTTATGCGGCCGGGCCGCAGGCCTGGCCGGCCGCCTGGGCTGGCCGGCCGAGGTGATGGCGGCTGCCTCCTCGACCGCCCGGGCGGCGTCGACGGTGCCGCGCCCGGTGCCCGGGGCGCCCGCCCGGTCGGTAGTCGTGCCCCCGGTGGTGCCCTCGGTCAGGGCCTGGGTGACCTGAGCCACGGTGAGGTGCGGGAACCTGGACAGGATGAGGGCCGCCACGCCCGCCACGATGCCGCTGGACGTGCTGGTGGAGCTTATCCGCGCGTAGTCGTCGGGCGGCGTCGTCGTCATCAGGTCAACGCCCGGCGCGGTCAGCGAGACGTACGAGTGCCTGCTGCTGAACGGGGCGAGCTGCCCGTCGCGGGCGACCGCGCCTACCGCGATGACCCCCGGGTAGGCGGCCGGGTAATTCACCAGGCCGCGCCCTAGGGCGTCATCGCCGGCCGGGGCCACCAGGACCACGTTCTTGCGCAGCGCGTACGTCACCGCCGCCTGCTCGGCCTGGCTGCCGCCGGCCGCGGCGGGGTCGCCCTGGCCGGTCAGGCCGGCCGTCCCCGGGTCCAGCGGCAGGTCGATGACCCGGGCACCGTGATCGACCGCGTAGGTGATGCCGTCGGCGATGGCCGCGGGCAGCCGCCGGGCAATGGCCGCATCGGAGTTCAGCGGGTCGTTGTATTCCAGGTTGACCCGGATGGACAGGATCTTCGCCGTGGGCGCGATGCCGAGGATGCCCGACTCGCCGCCGGTGCCGTGCCCGTGCCCGGCGATGACCCCCGCGACCTCGGTCCCGTCGATACCCCAGAAGGGCCCGCCCGCCGTCCGGCCCGAGCGGGTGAAGTCCGGTCCCGTCGACACGGAGCCGGCCAGGTCGGGGTGCCCGGTGGCGACGCCCGTGCTGAGCACGGCCACGGTGATCCCGGCTCCCTCGGTGCTCTGCCACGCCTGCCTCACGTGCAGGTCGGCCAGCCACCACTCCTGGCCCTGGAGGCCAGTGCCGGCGACGCCATAATCCGCGCTGGCGCGCGCGGGAACCGACCCGAGGACCCCGGCAACCCCAGCGAGCCCGGAAACGGCAATAACCGCAACAAGCCCTGAGGCGACTGGGACCAGGGTGCTGCGGAACGATCGATGTGACACTTGGTCAGATATCTCCTCCGGAGCTGGCCGAGCTGGCCTGCGGTAGCGATGTTCCGACCCGGCCTGTGGTAATCGTGCCACGAGGTCGCCGCCCGTGGAATGCATCATGGATTAATAGTTCGCGGTATTGCTGTAATCGATACCCGCGCGCCCGGCGGCAGGCCGAGCCGCTGGGCGGCATTACCGCCGTTGACCGCGATGGAAACCAGTCCCGCGCTGTCCGCATAGGCGACCAGTTCGCCGGTTGCGACGGCGCCGAACATTTCCCGGTAGGGCAGGATCAGCTGGCGGTGGCCGAAGTGCACGAGCACGGTGCCGCCCGGCTTGACGCCGATTTCCGCCGCGTCCGCCCCGGTTATCGCGAGCTGGATGTTGCCGAACCGGTCCACAGTCAGCACTTCCCCCTCTGCGGTGCCATCGCGCACCAGCCGTTCCGGGATCGGCAGCGTGACCAGATCGCCGACGTCGATCTCCTCCCCGGCCGCGGCCAGTTCCGCGTCCGCCGCCAGGTGCGCGGCCACCGGCATGAAGATGTCCCGGCCGTGAAAGGTCGGCGTCACCTGGCTAAGCCACAGCGTGGAGTTGGTCAGGCTGAACGCGCGCACGGCGCCGCCCGCCGCCGCCACGGCCCAGGACAGCAGGCCGTTGTCCGGCCCGACGAACAGCGAATCCCCGGCCGCCACCGCCACCCCGCGCCGGGCCGTGCCGACGCCGGGATCGACCACCGCCACGTGCACCGCCGGCGGCAGGTAGGGCACGGTCTGCGCGAGCACGGCCGCGCCGCGCCTGACGTCGCCCGGCGGGACCAGGTGGGTCACGTCGATGATGTCCGCGTGCGGCGCGATCCGGGCGCCGACGCCGTGGCACGCGGCCACGAAGCCGTCTTCGAGCCCATAGTCGGTGAGAAAGCTGAGGTAGCGAAAACGGGTCACGACCCGTGAGCGTACGTCGGCCGCCCGTCCGGGTACACCCCTGCCACTGGAGTACGGTCTGGAATGAACCGGGAGGAGGATCTAATGTCCGGGCTGTCCGAACGCGACATGCGGATCCTGGCGTTCGAGCGGCGCGGCTGGCGATCGCCCGGCGTGAAGGAGCAGGCCATCGCCGAGGTGCTCGACATGCCGGCCACCCGGTACTACCAGCTGCTGAACGAGCTGATCGACCGGCCCGAGGCGCTCGCGTTCGACCCGGTGCTCGTCAAGCGGCTGCGCGCCCAGCGGGCGCGCAGGCAGCGCATGCGGTCGCCCCGGCGGACCACGTGAGGCCCCTTCCTCAGCCAGCACTGCCCGGGTCGGCCACCCGGAGGGCCAGATCGGCCTCGACGCGCTGCTCGCGGACCCGCGGCATGCGCTAATCGCCGCGGACTTCGACGGCACGCTCGCGGTCATCACCGGCAGGCCAGCGGTGGACGCGGTGGCCCTGGCGGGCTCCAGGCCGTCGCTTTCTCTGCCGCCGCGCAGCGTGGTCACTGGCACCTGGTGGCCGGTTCCGGCGGAACAGTGATCCCGCATGCCCAGGTCCGCACGCCATCTCCAGCCTCAGCTCACCCCTGGCCCTGGCCCATTGGTTCCTCACCCACGACGCGCACCTGGTCGTCACTTACCAGCCCGAAACACGCTTCTGGCTCTTCCAGTGGATAGAAACCGCCTGGCTGGCGGCAGCGGGCGGGCTGCTGCTCGCTGCCGCCTTCGCGCTGGCCGCTACAGAACACGCCGCGGCAATCCCCTGGGAGCGCGGGCATGCCCGTCGGCATACAAGAAGCCGAGCGCCTCGGGCCGGGTACCGGCGTGGCGGCGGGCCAGCGCCACGATCAGGTCCGCTGCCTTGCCGGCCGCGGCGAGCTCGCCGAGCTTGCGGCGGATCGTCGACTTCCGGTGCCCAGTCCAGGCCCAGCACCCGGGTCGACACCCCAGTCCCCGCCGCGACCTGCCGCAGCGTCTTGCGGCGGAAGCGATCTTCGTGGAAAATGCCGCAAGGCCGCCCGCGCGGCACATCTTCTGCCAGCCGTATACCGACGACTCGGTAACATCGAAGGTAACCAACTACGGGGTCACGTGACCTGTGCCTGACTTTGCCCTGCTCTGGGCACTCGGGACCGAACGAATAGTCTACTGACTGGAAATCTCCGTGTACTTAGCGACGTCGTCAACCACCTGCACTACGGACGCATCGCCCAATGAATCGAGAATACAGCTCCACAGGCTAAGATTAGCATCGGCCCACTGTGCGTACTTTCGCTTTGCGGAATCCGAATAGAAATAGATTCCACTTTCACGAAGCGGGATTTGCTCATCCACGATCTTCTCTGCCAACTCGCGCAGCGACATCCCGGTCTCTCGCATATACAGCGGAGCGAGGATAACTGGAGTGATAGGCAGCGCCTTGAACAGCGTATCAGCATCACTAAGCGCCATCGCTTCTGGCGAAATATCCCTTCCCCGCGAGTGAGTCTCTGCGGCAACCACGATATCTTCGATCGCTGCTATAGCATCTTCCGCCATACCGACCGTAGTCAGGATTCTTTGCCGCAAGACCCTGCCGTCGGCCGCATCGGAGCGGTTTGCCACGAGATAGTTGACGTCATGCACCAGGCCAGCGATCTCTGCCTGCACTGCATCCGCACCCAATTCGGCCGCAAACCGTCTTGCATTGACCGCTACAAATTTCACATGATGCCAGCCGTGAAACGGAACTTCCTTCGTTTGCCCCGCATAGAGATCCTCCATCGTTACCCAGACGGACCCGAGATACTGTCTCAGATCCTTAGCCATCAATCATTCCCCTCATCTTCCTGTTTCTGCTATGAGGTAACACTTAAGCTTGCCTCTAGTATAGCGCAGCCGGGAGATGCGCTACGCTTTTTTACCGAGACATATCTTTGTAATCGCCCACCTCGCTGGGGGTTATCGCTCTGGGAACGAACCTGCCCGTGTCATTCGCCGCGCTTCAAGCCAGATGTCCTCGCAAAGCCATCCGTAAAACTATGGAAGTCTTTTGTGAGATCAATATATTCTTCTTTCGTTATACTTTGCCCCGTGATCTCATTGAACTTAGAGATTATTTCTGTTTCTGATATTGTGCGGGGCTGTATAAGACGTGAGCTGGGATGGTTTTTTACCTGGAGGCAGTCAGCATACTGCATCAGGTACATAATTGACAATGCGGAGAATCTCAATGTCCGCGGAAAGGCTGTGCCTTTCCCTGGATCGCTGAATAGCGTTACCCAGATTGCGTTATGGAATATTTCATACCGATCGAGCACTGGCATAGGCGTCAGAATGAGCTCCAAGCTCGCACATCTGTGCGAGGCTTCGAACAATCCGACTATTCCGAGATTAATGTCTCTTTGGATCTTTTCTCGTATCTCATCACGGTTCAGTCCATGATAGAGCTCATTACGAATAGCATAGTCAATCCTGCCTTCAAGTGTACCTGGAACCTTTGGATCAGGAAGAATAAGATAGGCCTGCAGCCTAACATTTAGATTCAGCGCGAGGCGAGCTGCGGTATAACGACCGGACATGCCGCGGAACCAGAAGGTAGGGGAATCAGCTAGATCTTCATTCAAACGAATGTTGAACTGCGGATCGGGCACGGAAGACGCCGAGAATTCATCGGTGGGATAATAAATATTGCTCGACTTGGCAAGGCTATCGCTGACTTGTTCCATTACTGACGTTCGGAGCATCTCAGTGGTCACCTTATTGGTAACGAGCGTTTGGGCGATACCAAAAGCGGCCGAGACAAGCAGTCCAGTTGCGATTGCGTTGAGGAACTCTTTCCAGGTTTGGGAAGGTACCAAGGTTGCGGCCCACAGAAGGACCGTGGCACCGAGAGCCACAACGGACAGCAGCAGTGCCTGCATGCCGCGGGTCAGCCTCTTGAGTAGGGAATTGGCTGTTGGCCTGATATCCGTCATTGCACCGCGTTCCTCAGAACTAGAGCGAGCACGGGCCGGGCACGCTCGTTTAGCTACAGGATGCCCCAGATCGGACGCGTTAGTCTATCCCTTCCTCTATGTCGTACATGATTGCCGAAGCTGGATTGTGGATCTGCCACCGCGTCGGCGGTGATTTAAGGGTTGTTGAGATCAGGATTTTGTGGAATACGCCTGCATATCACCTGCGAGCACCGCCGGTACCGGAGGCAGGTCGGCAGTTGGGTTCCTCAAGTCTGGCCGGTGTTCGGCGGTTACCTGTGCGGGTTGCCCCGTGCTCCGAGGCGACCAAACTGTTCAAGGTGTCCGACTCCCGGTGGGTGGTCGAGGCCGACGGATCATTTACCAATTCTACCTGTAGGGCGACGGCTTCGGCCAGCGTTGTGAAGGTCTGCTCCTACTCCCGTACCCAGCCAAGAATGGGTCAACGGCCACGAGCGGGCCGAATGGCGGGCGGCCAGGGCCGGGGCTCGGGCTTCACCGAGTTGTCCAATGGGTTCGCCTCCTGCGACGAGCCGGCGCCGCTGCTGAAGATCTATGGCCGACTCGGCCCGGCTGTCATCGAGGCGTTCGCTCAGCCGTGGCTGCACCGGCTGCCGATGCCGCTTACACGCGACGACGAACGGTCCGACTGATCGGAACTGTCCACGCGCCAGGTCGAGGTCCCCGCACCATCGTGTTCGACGCGCCCCACGGCGCACGGGCGTTCTTCGATGCCAGATGATGGTCAGGACGGAGTTGCCGAGGGCCGCAAGCGGTGGACCAACCGGTGGAAGGCCGCCCTGAACGCCTTTGACATCACGTTCGACGGTCGCCTGAGCGCGGGACGGAAGTAACCACAGGGAAAGAAGTTACACCGTCAAATTGACAGATCCGTACTACACAGACCACAGAGACTCACGGGAACTCTGAGGTTATTTACTAAGATTCTCCCGGGCCACCCGACAGTGTTAAGCTGACGACGTTAATAGATCGGCCGACAGTTTTCACGAGGTTCAGGTTGTCCGGTCGCGGACTGAGGGTGCTGCTGCTGCAGCTCTACGGGGCTAAGCAGCCTGTGAACGCCGAGCCTCTGTCGGTCGGGAGCCTCGCGGCTTTCGTAAAGCATGAGTTGCCAGAGTGCGAGGTGGATCTAGGTCTCGTCGGGGGACCGTGGCCAGTGGCTGAACGGCGCCTGATGGTTCAGCGGATTGGCGACGGCGGCTACGATGTAGTGGGATTGTCTGTGCCGCAGACGACGCTCGCCCTTGCACGCGAGCTCCTCGCAGAGATGCGGCGGACATCCAGAGACCGCTATCCGCTGGTCGTTCTAGGTCATGCACTACCCATGTACGCGGCCCAGGACTTCTTTGAGGTTGACCCAGGCTGCGTGGTTGTCCAGGGATGGGGCGAAGTTGCCTTGGTGGCTGTTCTGCGGTGGCACATGAGCGGATACCCCGCGCTACATGAGATCGCTGGAGTGATGACTGCGAGAGGTGGCGTAGTAGCCGTGAACACCGCTGGTCGGAGCGCCAATAGCAATGGGCTCGACATCGTGCCCTTGAGAGTGGCAGGTAACTTCTTTAGGAGGGTCGAATCTAGCCGCGGCTGTCACTACGGAAGGTGCACGTTCTGCACGAGACCACCGGGCGATCCGCGTGCGTGGCAGAGACTTCCGCTGGCACGGGTTGAGGCAGACATGCGTACCTTGACGGCCCTCGGTGTATCGGTCTTCACCTTCGCGGATGAAGATTTTTTCGGCGACGATATGGATGGGGCTCTCGCGGTCAACCGTATCGTATCGGAGACCGGCAATATGACATACAGCGTGTCGCTTAGAGCGGACAACATCTGGCCGGTTGGCGGCGGAGCGGAGGCGCTTGCGGCCAGGAAGTCCGAGCTCGTCGAGTTGCGAAAGGGTGGCCTCCGGAAAGTCTTCATAGGGCTTGAGTCGCTGTCAGATTCACAGTTGAAGAGATACGGTAAGGGTATAAACGCCGAGACATCGGCAATGGCAGCGAAATTGATCCTTGATTGTGATATTGATGTTGAGCTCGGATTCATTCCGTTTGATCCGCTGACGACTGTAACGGAACTCGCGGAGAACGTCAATGCCCTTCGCAGGACCGGGCTCTGGAGCGCAGTTGGTAATATTTTCGTCGAACTCCGTATGCAAATGGGCAGCCCGCTCATGCGCTCGAAGCGGCTTGAAAACCTTGTGACGTCTTTCGATAAAGAGATGATGTCATGGGATTGGGAGTTTGCTGATAGCGATGTAGCGGAAGTTCACAGACTATGCATGTCGTGGTGGTCGAGCGTAAATGGCAGTTATTGGGCAATTCGGAATATTGAACGGACTTTGCTATCGCCAGTTGCCCGGATTGCCGAGGTCAGTATCCGGCAGGCATCGGTCGAGGTGCTCGAGGCGGCGATTTACTCGGTCATTGCCGACAAAACTGATGAATTTGCTGATTGCGTCGCCGAAGCGAACCGGCGATGTGCGGAGGCGGCGCTCGCTGTCGTGCGGAATATGAGCGCGGCTGCGGTCTATCCGCAGGCGCTTATCGAGGAGCTTGTGCGATCAATTGATGGAGCTGTGCCGTTCGGTGATGTCGACGGGATGGTGGTCTGACCCGATTCCGCGGCCACGAATCCGTCTTCGAGCCCATAGTCGGTGAGAAAGCTGAGATAACGAAAATGGGCCACGTCCCGTGAGCGTACGTCGGCCGGACGCCGAGGTACAGCTCGCGGTGGCAGGGTACGTTCGAAAGAGCCGGGCCGTAGCACTGGAAGGAGGCGGCATGTCCGAGTTGTCCGAGTTGTCCGGACGTGACATGCGGATCCTCGCGTTCGAACGGCGCGGGTGGCGGTCGCCCGGTGTCAAGGAGCAAGTCATTGCCGAGGTGCTCGACATCCCGGCCACCTGGTACTACCAGCTGCTGAACGAGCTGATCGACAGGCCGGAGGCGCTCGCGTTCGACCCGGTGCTCGTCAAGCCCCAGCGCGCCCGCCGCCAGCGCGTTCGTTCCTCCCGGTCGAAGGGCCGTCCCGCGTGACGCAGCCGCTGCGGTCACGCACCCCTGAGGGCCAAGCCGGACTCGAGGCGCTGCTGGCCGGCCCGCAGCGGGCCCTGATCGCCATGGACTTCGACGGCACGCTGGCGCCGATCGTGCCTGACCCGCGGGCCGCCCGCGCCCACCCCGGCGTGGTGCCCGTCCTGGCCAGGCTGGCTAAGGCGGTCGGGACGCTCGCGGTCATCAGCGGCAGGCCCGCTGCGGAGGCGGTCGCCTACGGCGGGCTCGAGGCCGTGCCCGGCATCATCGTGCTCGGCCACTACGGCTGGCAGCGCTGGCAGGACGGCGCGCTGACCGGGCCGGACGCGCCGCCCGCGGTCGGGGCCGCCCGCGAGGCGCTGCCAGGCGTGCTCAGCCGGGCAGGCGCCCCGGACGGTACCTGGGTGGAGGACAAGGGCCATGCCCTGGCCGTGCACACCCGCCGGGCGGCCGATCCAGATGCGGCGCTGCGCGTGCTGCGAGGCCCGCTCGGCGAGCTCGCCGCGCGGCTGGGGCTGGCGGCAGAACCTGGCCGGATGGTGATCGAGCTGCGTCCGCCAGGCGTCGACAAGGGAACCGCGCTGGCCGACCTGGCCCGCGAGCGTGCGGCCGATCCGGTCATCTTCTGCGGCGATGATCTCGGCGACCTGCCCGCCTTCGCTGCCGTGCGCGCGCTGCGGGCGGAAGGAATCGGGGGCTGTGCCGTGGCCAGCGCCAGCGCCGAATCCCCGCAGGTCGCAGCCGTGGCCGACCTGGTCGTGGACGGGCCCGAGGGCATCATAGACCTGCTCGCGGCCCTCGCCGCCGCGCTGGGCCTGTGAGGGGACGTACGGCACGCACCGATGATCGTTCGGCAAGAAAGATGCCTTGACCTGAACGGGTCGGGGGTTACGCCCCGGGACCCCCCGGGGGCTACGGGCGGCCGGACCCCCACGTCGGCGTTACCTGTTGAGCGAGGCCAGCTGGCCGCCCAGCCAGCGGGCGGGCGGGCTGGCGGCGGCGGCGACGGCCAGCGCGGCGCTGTGGCCCTGGCGCTCGGCGTCCGACATAGTCAGCGCCTGGTGGAGGGCCGCGGCGGTCTCGCTGATGTCGTAGGGGTTGACCAGCAACGCGTGGTCGCCGAGGGTCGCGGCGGCGCCCGCCTCACATGACAGCACCAGCGCGCAGCCGCGCTGCGACAGCACCGGGCCTTCCTGCGCCACCAGGTTCATGCCGTCCCTGATCGGGTTCACCAGCAGCACGTCGGCCACAGCGCAGGCGGCCAGCGACTGCGGGTAATCGTCCCTCACCTCCAGGATCAGCGGATTCCAGTCCGGCGTGCGGAACTCCTCGACGATCTCCTGCGCGATCTGCTGCACCTGGTCGGTGTAGGCGCGGTACTCGGGTATCGCGGACCTGGACGGGTAGGCGAAGGCCAGGTGGAGCACCCGGCCGCGCCATTCCGGCCGGGTGGCGAGCAGCTCGCGGTACGCGGCCAGGCCGCGCACGATGTTCTTGGACAGCTCGGTCCGGTCCACCCTGACGATCAGCTTCCTCCCGCGGGCCACCTGGTTGATCGCGGCGACGTACGCCTGGACGTCATCGGCCGCCGCGCGGGCGCGCAGCGCGGGGGCGTCCACGCCGAGCGGATGCACGCCCAATTCGGTGAGGTGCCCCCGGTAGACGACCTGCCCGACCGTGTCCGCGGGGCCGGGGCGGCTCACCTCGGCGCCCAGGATCGCCTCGCAGCAATCGAGGAACGCGTTAGCCCACCGCTCGGCGTGAAAGCCCAGGTGATCCGCGCCAAGCATGCCATCAAGCAGGGCCCGGCCCACCTCGCGGGGCAGCAGCCGGTAATAGTCGGGCGGCGCCCAGGAGGTGTGCGAGAAGTGCGCCACGCCAATGTTGCTGGCGGCTTCACCCAACCTTTCCCGCAGCAGCCGCGGGGCCAGGCTGAGGTGGTAGTCCTGGATCAGGGCGCGGACGCCTGCCGAGGGCGCCTGCTCGCTCCCGGCGCCCGCCGCCAGGGCCTCCTCCGCCAGCGCATCGGCGAACGCCTGGTTGTAGGCCAGGTAGGACTCCCAGTCGCGCTGGAACTGCTGGCCGAACAGCGGCTGGTTCGGGGTGTCGAACAGCATGTGGTGGACGAACCACAGGGTCGAGTTGGCCACGTTGTTGTACGCGCGGTGGAAGGTGTCCCGCGGGATGTCGAGCATCCGCACGGGAACATCGCCGACGATCGGGATGGCCTGGGCGTTCAGGGTGGCCGGCGGGTCCGCAGGGTCCTCGGCGTCGGCGCCCCACTGGCGGGCGGCCGCGCGGTCCGCGTCGGTGACCGCCGCGCAGATCCAGATCACCTCGGCTTGCTCCGCCACCGCTGCTACCCCCGGGGTCATCCCAGTGATCAGGCCGCCGCCGCCGCGCCGGATGATCGGCGCGCCGTCGGCGCCGAACTGGTACGAAACCGGGCCGCGGTTAGACGCCACGAGGACTCGCTGCTTCATAGTCCGGCAGGCTAGTGGCAAGGCGGGCCTTCAGCCGGGCCGGGGGCCAGGGGGACACAAGGGGCGCACGTGGCCGGGGATCCGCCAAGGGAGCCAGGGGGCCAGGGGGGTAACCGGCGGATTCCAGGGGGTCGTCCCCCCTAGGCCAGCACTGGTAGTCTTATCCCGTTTGGACACAACTGAATAACGCTCATCCAGAGGGGTGGAGGGATCGGCCCTGCGAAGCCCCGGCAACCTAGCGCGTATGCATGCCCGTCGTGAACGGCGAGGCGCGTGACATGGTGCCAACTCCGGCCCGCGGTCAGGGTGACCGCTGGGAAAGATGGGGAAGGAAGTCCTCGCCGGTGACTACAGTAACGACACGCACGCATCCTGCAACTTCCGGGTTCGGTCACGCCACGGGGCTGTCCTGCCGCGAGTGCGGCAAGGTCTACGAACTCGGCCCGCACTACGCCTGCGAGGAGTGTTTCGGGCCGCTGGAAGTCCGCTATGACTACCCGCGGCTGAGCAGAGCGGACATCGAGGCCGGCCCGCCGAACATGTGGCGGTACGCGCCGCTGCTCCCGGTTCCCGCCGACATCGCGGAACGCCCCACGACCGAGCCGGGCTACACCAGGCTGATCCGCGCCGACAACCTCGCGCACGCGCTGGGGATGCGCCGGCTCTGGATCAAGGACGACCGGGGCAACCCGACCCACTCGTTCAAGGACCGGGTGGTGGCGGTGGCCCTGGCCGCCGCCACCGAGATGGGCTTCAAGGTGCTCGCCTGCCCGTCCACCGGCAACCTGGCCAACGCGGTCGCCGCCGCGGCCGCGCGGGCCGGCATCCGTTCCGTGGTGCTCGTGCCCGCCGACCTGGAGCTGGGCAAGATCATCACCACCTCGGTCTACGGCGGCACGTTCGTCACCGTGGACGGCACCTACGACGACGTGAACCGGCTGGCGTCCGAACTCGCGGGCGAGCACCCGGACTGGGCGTTCGTCAACGTCAACGTCCGGCCCTACTACGCCGAGGGGTCCAAGACGCTCGCCTTCGAGATCGCCGAGCAGCTCGGCTGGCGGCTGCCCGAGCAGGTCGTGGTGCCGATCGCGTCGGGCGCGCAGCTGGTGAAGGTGGACAAGGGCTTCGGCGAGCTGACCTCGCTCGGGCTGGTGCCGCAGACGCCGTGGCGGGTGTTCGGTGCCCAGGCCAGCGGGTGCTCGCCGGTGTCCGCCGCCTTCGCCGCCGGGCACGACGTGGTGCGTCCGGTGCGGCCGTCCACGATCGCCAAGTCGCTGGCCATCGGCAACCCGGCCGACGGGCCCTACGTGCTCGACGTGGTGCGCCGCACCGGCGGGTCGATCGCCGACGTGAGCGACGACGAGGTTGTCGACTCGATCCGGCTGCTCGCCGGGTGCGAGGGTATCTTCGGGGAGACCGCCGGCGGCGTGACCCTGGGCGTGCTGCGCAAGCTGCTCAAGGAGGGCCAACTCGACCCGGAGGCGGAGACGGTGATCATCAACTCGGGCGACGGGCTCAAGACCCTCGACGCGGTCATCGCGGCGGTGGACGTGCCCGCCCCGATCAGGCCAACCCTCGAGGCATTCCAGGAGGCAATGTCGTGACAGTGCAGGTTCGCATCCCCACCATCCTGCGGTCCTATACCGGCGGCGCGGCGGAGGTGACGGCCGCCGAGGGGACCCTCCGCGAGGTCATCGCCGGCCTGGACGCCACCTATCCGGGCCTGGGCGGCCGGATTATCGACGATGGCGGGAACCTGCGCAGGTTCGTCAACGTTTACGTGGGCGATGAAGACGTGCGCTTCGCGCAGGGACTCGACACGCGGGTGCCTCCGGGAGAGCGCGTTTCCGTCATACCGGCAGTGGCTGGTGGGGCGCCTGGGGCTACGGCCAACGCGGGCCCAGATGGCGTGATTGGTCGGTAAGTGGCGCCAGGCAGCCTCGGTACAAGGTAAGGTCAATTCCGGTCGCCGTCGGACGAGAACGGGGTTCGTGCGTTTTGCGTACGCAGCCGTTCTCACCCGGTGCGATCGACGGGTTCCGCGGTGACAAGGGCGGGGCTCGAGTCCCGAGCGCAGTTAGGGAGTTGTTTGGAATGGCTCAGGGCACCGTCAAATGGTTTAACCCGGACAAGGGATACGGCTTCATCGCCGTCGACGGTGGCAAGGACGTTTTCGTCCACTTCTCAGCGATCCAGTCGGATGGCTACCGCACCCTCGAAGAGGGACAACGAGTCGAGTTCGAGATCACGCAAAGCGACCGGGGCGCGCAGGCCGACAAGGTTGTCGTGGTCTCTTAAGTTCGCTCGTGGCCCCGGGTTCGCGCGGGGCCACAGATCTGCCGGGTTCAGCGAGCCGGCCCGGCCCCTCCGGGGGGCCGGGCCGATCTGTGCTAGCCGGGGGGACGACCCCCCAAGACCCCCCCGATTCACGGGGGGCTGCCCGCCCCCCGTGCCCCTTGGCCCCCCGGTCCTCCGGCCCGGGGGGAGAGGCGTTTGCACTCTCACTATGAGAGTGCTAAACATGGTGCTGGCACTCTCCTTATGCGAGTGCCAGCATGATGGCGGGATCGGGCGATGAGGCACCCTCTCGCGGCAGGAAGGGACTGCCGCGCGGGATGCCGTCCGTCGCGGGCGTCGGCTCGATCCGCGCATACGCCACGGAGGACTGGAGCCTATGGCAGCGAAGATGATCGCGTTTAACGAGGACGCCAGGCGCGGCCTCGAGCGCGGTATGAACCAGCTCGCCGACGCCGTGAAGGTAACCCTCGGCCCCAAGGGCCGCAATGTGGTACTCGAGAAGAAGTGGGGCGCACCCACGATCACCAACGATGGCGTGTCCATCGCCAAGGAGATCGAACTCGAGGACCCCTGGGAGAAGATCGGCGCGGAGCTCGTCAAGGAAGTAGCGAAGAAGACCGACGACGTGGCCGGCGACGGCACGACGACGGCCACCGTTCTGGCTCAGGCGCTCGTGCGCGAGGGCCTGCGCAACGTCGCGGCGGGTGCCAACCCGATGTCGCTCAAGCGCGGCATCGAGGCGGCCGTCGAGGCGGTGAGCGAGGAGCTTTCCAAGGTCGCCAGGGACGTGGAGACCAAGGAGCAGATCGCCTCCACCGCCTCCATCTCGGCCGGCGACCCGGCCATCGGCGAGATGATCGCCGAGGCCATGGACAAGGTCGGCAAGGAAGGCGTCATCACCGTCGAGGAGTCCAACACCTTCGGCCTGGAGCTTGAGCTCACCGAGGGCATGCGGTTCGACAAGGGATACATCGCGCCTTACTTCGTGACCGACCCGGAGCGGCTCGAGGCGGTCCTGGAGGACCCGTACATCTTGGTAGTGAACTCCAAGATCTCGGCCAACAAGGACCTGCTCCCGCTGCTCGACAAGGTGGTGCAGTCCGGCAAGCCGCTCGTCATCATCGCCGAGGACGTCGAGGGCGAGGCCCTGGCTACCCTGGTGGTGAACAAGATGCGCGGCCTGTTCAAGTCGGTGGCCGTCAAGGCCCCCGGCTTCGGCGACCGCCGCAAGGCCATGCTCGGTGACATCGCCATCCTCACCGGTGGCCAGGTCATCAGCGAGGAAGTCGGCCTCAAGCTGGACAACGTCGACCTCGACGTGCTCGGCCGGGCCCGCAAGGTCGTGGTCACCAAGGACGAGACGACGATCGTCGACGGCGCTGGCGACGCCGACCAGATCTCCGGTCGGGTCAACCAGATCCGCACCGAGATCGAGAACACCGACTCCGACTACGACCGCGAGAAGCTGCAGGAGCGGCTGGCCAAGCTGGCCGGCGGCGTCGCCGTCATCAAGGCGGGGGCGGCCACCGAGGTCGAGCTGAAGGAGCGCAAGCACCGCATCGAGGACGCGGTGCGCAACGCCAAGGCCGCGGTCGAGGAAGGTGTCGTGCCCGGTGGCGGCGTCGCGCTGCTGCAGGCGGGCCGGACCGCCTTCGAGAAGCTCGACCTGTCGGGCGACGAGGCGACCGGTATTCAGATCGTACGCCGAGCGCTGGAGGAGCCGCTCAAGCAGATCGCGGTGAACGCCGGCCTCGAAGGCGGCGTGGTGGTCGAGAAGGTCAAGACGCTGCCCGCCGGGCAGGGTCTGGACGCCGCGACCGGTGAGTATGTCGACATGTTCAAGGCCGGCATCATCGACCCCGCGAAGGTCACCAGGTCGGCGCTGCAGAACGCGGCGTCGATCGCGGGCCTGTTCCTCACCACCGAGGCCGTGATCGCGGAGAAGCCGGAGAAGGAGAAGGCCCCCGCCATGCCCGGCGGTGGCGGCGACATGGACTTCTGATCCTCACCAGAAGTCGAGTCACCCAAACGGCCCGGGGTTCTTCCCCGGGCCGTTTGCCTTAGCGGGCCTGGGTAGTTCCGTGCGTCGCAGGGTGTTCCCGCTAAACCCGGCAGCCCCGCAGGACCCGCCGGTCCCGCGGGGTCCCGGCCGGCGGCCGGAGCGGACGATACCAAGCTGCGATCTTGCGTCCCGGACCGATAGCCTTGGGAGTGCCCATAGCATCCTGTCGGTCGCCAGATCGCTGGTTGTTCATAAGAGTTCTCTTCGACGTGAGGTCTGCGCGTGCCTACCGGCAAGGTCAAGTGGTACGACTCCGATAAGGGGTATGGCTTTCTCGCCCGTGACGACGGCGGCGAGGTATTCGTGCATTCGTCGGCCCTGCCTTCGGGGACGACCGCGCTGCGGCAAGGGCAGCGGGTGGAGTTCGGGGTAGCCGAGGGGCGCCGCGGGGCCCAGGCGCTCCAGGTGCGGATCCTCGAGCCGCCGCCGACCGTGGCGGCCGCCAAGCAGTCGCGCAAGAAGCCGGACGAGATGATCGTGATCGTCGAGGACCTGATCAAGCTGCTCGATGACGTGTCGACGACCTACCGTCGTGGCAAGCACCCGGACGCGCGTGACGCGAAGAAGATCGCCGCCGTGCTCCGCGCCGTCGCCGACGACATCGAGCCCTGACCGCTAGCGGGGATTAGCGGGGCGGGCGCGGCGGCGCGGCGCCGGTTCTTCGCTCATCCGAAGGGCGAGGATGCGCCGCCTGCGCCGGGCGACGAGACTGACCAGCGCGGCGGTCAGCCAGGCGGCCGCGATGGCCAGGCCGGCCTGGCCGTTGTCCAGCATCGAGACCAGGACGCCGGCCAGGCTGCCGGCGACGTTCGCCACCTGGTTCAGCGTCTCGGAGACGGCGAACGCTGAGGACCGGATCTCCTCGCCGATCTCGCGCTGCACGGTCGAGTCGAGCGACAGCTTAGCCAGCCCGGCCGCGAGCGCGGCGGTGAACGCCACCGCGATGGCGGCCGTCAGGCTGAAGAACCAGGCGCACACCGCCGTCACGATCGGCGCCAGGGTGAGCATCGAGAACAGGATGAGCACCGGGGCCCGGGCGCGGATCAGGGAGCCGATCGCCATCGCCGCCAGGCCGCCGGCCGCGGCCGCGGCTACCAGGGCGCCGAGCGCGAAGTTGTGCGACACGCTGAAGTGCGCGCTGCGCAGGTAGAAGGCCAGGAAGAACACCATGTAGCCGGAGAACGCGCGCAGCACCGCGTTGCCCCGCATCGCCTCGCCCACCACCGGGCCCACGTTGGCCAGGCCCCGCCAGCGCTTGGCGCCCGTCCCCGTCCTGCGCCCATGAGGCTGGGCTCCCTCGGCGGCCACGCGTTCCGCGCCGGGCGGCCCTGCGCGTGGTGGGAGGGCGCCTGGTGGGAGGGCGGCCGGCTCGAACGGGATGGTACGGCCGTCCCGGCCGGGTTCGGCCACCCACCGGTCGGCGCGGTCTGCCGGGGCGTATCGCCCGCGCCCGTTCGGATAAGAATCAGGCGCGGGGGCGGCGGTGGCCGGAGGTGAGACGACCTCGGGTGCCGGCGGCGAGTCCACCTGCTCGGGAAGCCGCAGCGCGAGGAACATCGCGGCGAGGTAGATCAGGGTGCCCGTCCGGAGCACCCAGGCGGCCCCGGCCGTGGCCTGGATCCCCGCCGCAAGCGCGCCGCCGAGCAGGGAGGCGGTCAGGGTGAAGAGCTGGGACCGCGCGTTCGCGGTCACCAGGCTGATTTCCGCGGGCAGCAGGCGCGGCGTGATCGACGCCCGCGCCACGCCGTATGCCTTCTGCAGGACGAGGATGCCGAACGCCGCGGGCAGCAGCGTCACCGGGCTGTTGATCGCGGCCGACATCCCCCAGCAGAGCAACCCGCGGGCTAGCAGGGTGCCGGCCAGCAGGTAGCGACGGCCCTGCTGCATGCGGTCCAGGGCCGGCCCGATGAACGGCGCGAGGACCGCGAACGGGGCCATCGTCACCAGCAGGAAGAGCACCACCCGGCCGCGGGCCTGATCCACCGAGGTGCTGAAGAAGATCGTCCCGGCCAGCGACACCGCGACGAACGCGTCCCCGGCGCCGCCGGCGGCGGTCAGTTCGATGAGCGTGGACAGGCCCGTCCGCCCGGCCCCCGAGGCACCGGTCACCCGGTGCACGAAGCCGCCGGTCCGGCGGCCCGCGGTGGCGCCGGCGCGCGCGCCGGACCGTACCGCGCCGCCGGTGGCGCGAGCCGCGCCACCGGTTCGCCGCATCGCCTCGGACAGCCGCATGTAACCAGTATTCTTGGTAGTCGGCACTGCGGCGACCCAGACTCCGTTACCGTGACTCCAAACGGCGGGTTACCGCACATGCATCATGCGTGATGAGTGAGAATTGGTAGCCGTGAGCCCCACCCGAACCAGGGAACCAGATCAGGCGTGCGCCGAGGCGGTCGACCTCGCGCGGGACGCCGCCATCGCCGTCGTGGGCACCGACCAAGTCGGCGACCACCTCGGCGTGCAGGCAGAAGGCGAGCGCATCGTCACCCACCTGTTCGACTGCGCAGACCCGGCCTACGCCGGCTGGAGATGGGCGGTGACCGTCGTCCGGGCGCCGAGGGCCAAGGCGGTAACGGTCAGCGAGACGGTGCTGCTGCCCGGGCCGGAGGCCCTGCTCGCGCCGGACTGGGTGCCATGGCATGACCGGTTGCGGCCGGGAGATCTCGGCGTCGGCGACCTGCTGCCCGCACCGCCGGACGACGACCGGCTCGTGTCGCTGGTCGTGCTCGAAGGCGAGGACGCCGTCACCGACTGGTTCGCCGACGGCGAGGACGAAGGAAACGGGGGTCCCGCCGAGCCGGGCGAGCTGCCCGCGCCCGGCCGGTCGCGCGTGCTGTCCGCCATCGGCCGGGAAAGCGCATCCGAGCGCTGGTACATCAGCGAGCACGGCCCGCGGACACCGCTCGCGCACGCGGCGCCCGCCCACTGCGTCAGCTGCGGCTTCTTCGTACCGCTCAGCGGGGAGCTCGGCCGTCTCTTCGGTGCCTGCGCGAACGCGTACGCGCCGGACGACGGCCGGGTCGTGTCGGCCGATCACGGTTGCGGAGCTCATTCGGAATCCATGGCCGACGCGGTGGCCGCCCGCGCGGTGGCGCCGGTCATCGACGAGTTCGGCTACGACCTCGTCGACCTGCCCGGGGTCTCGGTCGAGGAGACCGTGTTCGAGCCGCTGTCCCGCGGGGCCGACTGACCCTTCTTACTCTCGGGCCTATTCTCAGGCTCACTCTCGGGCTCACCCTCGGCCGCCCTGCTGGCCGTGGCCCGGGCCCTAGCGCGCTTCAGCCTCGGCACGTACCACAGTGCGAAGAGTCCCATCGCCAGTCCGCACGCGCAGGTCCAGATCCACCAGCGGTCGCCGGCCGGGAGGCTCCCGCGGAGGATGAGCAGGACCGCCAGCGCGACCGCCCATCCCGCCGTGCCGACCGCCGTGACCAGCTTGTCGTTCGCCTCGAGCGGCGGTGGCGGCGAGACACGCGCTTCCTGCCCGCGGGTTAGCTTCACCCCTTCAGGCTACGAGGTCCGGCGGCGCGGCTGCGCGCGGTTCGCCCGCGTGATGTACTTAGTCCACGCCGTCCACGCAGGCCCGACGAAGGTTACCGATGATGACAGTCAGCCAGACCAGCACTGACGCCGGGCTGGCCACGGTACTGCGGATCTCCGTGAGCAGGCTGGCGAGGCGCCTGCGGGCCCAGCGCACCACATCGGGCATGACGGAGGCGGTGCTCTCCGAGACGCAGCTGGCCGCGCTGGCGGCCCTGGAGGTGCACCAGGCGATGACCCCGGGTGAGCTGGCGGAACACGAGAAAGTGCAGCCGCCGTCCATGACCCGCGTCATCGCCGTGCTCGAAGAGCGCGACCTGGTGCTCCGCTCGCCGCACCCGACCGATCGGCGGCAGGTGGTTCTCACCGTCACCGACGAGGGGCGCGCCGTCGTCCAGCGCGTCAGGCGGCGGAAGGACGCATGGCTGGCCCGGCGGCTGGCCGAACTGACCGCAGAGGAGCGGGCCACGCTCCAGGCGGCGGTGCCGATCCTGGAGAAGCTCAGCCAGTCTTCGTGACCGGCGGCGGCCGCAGCGGCCAGTTCGCAAGCGAAGTGTACCGAGGGTGCTCGGTGGCGCCCAGGCGGCTGCGGACCAGGTGAACGCGGTCTGCGGTCCACGTCTGCCCCTGGTAGCCGTCCAGCTCGGCCACGAGCCCGGTGACGTCGGCGGGCGTGCGGCACCTGGCCAGGGTCAGGTGCGGCTGGAAGCGGCGGCCCTTGTCCGGCGGAGGCGCGCCCGCGCGGCTCGCGCCCGCCGCGACGGATTCGGCCAGCCGGGCCAGCGCCCCGCAGTCACCGGACAGGCCGCTCCACAGCACGTTCGCCCGGGCCTGGGCGGGGAAGGCGCCCGCACCCGCGAACGACAGCCGGACCTGGTGATGCCGCCGGGCGGCCCGCTCCAGCCGCGGCAGCAGCCTGGCCGCGGCGGCCTCGTCGACCTGGCCGAGGAAGGCCAGCGTCACGTGCCAGGCCTCCCGGTTGGTCCAGCGCAGGTCGAGCCGCCTCGCGCGGAGCGGTTCCACCAGGGCATCGAGCTCGTCGAGCACCGCCGAGGGCGGGGCGATGGCCACAAACAGCCGCATGATGTCCCCCGAAACGGCAGTCGATCCAGGGAGCCGCTTGATCCCCTCCTGCGCCGGGCGGGCCTTCGGGTCTAAACCGGTCCGCGGGGACTGCGCGGGCTCGCTCAGCAAGTCTGCCCGGTGCACGTTGTCACCCATGACCCACCTCGGATCTTGTCTCTTCTGCAGGTTAATAGGCTGTCATCGTGAACCGGCTGCCCCGATGGCTACTTCCGGCCGTACTCGTGCTCCTCGTGCTGACCGTGCTGATCGGATCGATCATCCGTTAGCTGCCTCAGCCGTTAGCCGCGGCACGTTCGGCCACGTAGTCGATGCAGGCGGTCAGTGCTTCCACGTCCGCCGGATCAACCGCGGGGAACATGCCGATTCGCAGCTGATTACGGCCTAGTTTCCGATAGGACTCCGTGTCGACGATCCCGTTCGCCCGCAGGACCGCCGCTATGTCGTCAGCGGACAGCCCGCCCGTGACGTCGCCGGTGATGTCTATCGTGCCGACGACCTGCGAGCGCTGCGCGGGATCGGCGACGAACGGGTCCGCGAAGGCCGCCTTCTCCGCCCACGTATACAGTATGGCAGCCGATCGTGCCGTCCGGGCAGTGGTCCAGGACAGGCCGCCCCGGTCGAGCATCCACTCGATCTGATCGGCCAGCAGGAACAAGGTCGCCACCGCCGGCGTGTTGTAGGTCTGGTCCTTGGCCGAGTTCTCCAGGGCAATCCGCAGCGAGAGGAAGTCGGGTATGTACCGCCCGCTCGCGGCGATCTCTGACACCCGCTCGACAGCGGCCGGGGACATCAGCGCGATCCACAGGCCGCCGTCCGAGCCGAGACCCTTCTGCGGGGCGAAGTAGTACACGTCGAACTCGTCGGCCCGCACGGGCAGGCCGGCCGCGGCGCTGGTCGCGTCGACCACGACCAGCGACCCGGGATCGGCGCCCGGGACGCGTTGTACCGGCATCGCCACGCCGGTCGAGGTCTCGTTGTGGGTCAGCGCGTAGGTATCCGCCCGCGGGTCCGGCCGCGGCGCCGGATGGCTGCCCGGGGCAGACTCCACCACGGTCGGTTCGGACAGCCACGGCGCGCGGCTGGCCAGGGCGGCGAACTTGGCCGAGAACTCGCCGAAGCTCAGGTGCTGCGAGTGCTCGCGGATCAGCCCGAACGTGGCCATCTCCCAGAACGCGCTGGTGCCGCCGTTGCCGAGCGCGACCACGTAGTCAGCGGGCAGGCTGAACAGCTCGGCCAGCCCGCCGCGGATCCGCTGCACCAGCGACCTGACCGGCGGCTGGCGGTGCGACGTGCCGAGGTAGGCGGCTCCGGAGTCCGCCAGCGCGGCAAGCTGCTCGGGGCGGATCTTGGCCGGCCCGCTGCCGAACCTGCCGTCGGAGGGCTTGAGCTCCGCCGGGATCACGATTTCACTCATTGCCGCAGCTTACCGGCGGGCACGTCGAGCGCTAACACCTGCCGGTCGAGCACCTGGTCCGCGCCCGGGACGTCGCGGACGGACCGCGTCGGGGGACCGATGTACCGGGCGGCGGGCCGGACCAGCCGGCCGGTGCGCTTCTGCTCCATGATGTGAGCCGCCCAGCCGGCCGTCCTGGCGCAGGTGAACATCGAGGTGAACATGTGCGGCGGAACGCCCGCGAAGTCCAGCACGATGGCCGCCCAGAACTCCACGTTGGTCTCGAGCACCCGGTCCGGACGCCGCGCCCTGAGCTCGGCCAGCGCCGCCTTCTCCAAGGCCAGCGCCACCTCGTACCGCGGCGCGCCCAGTTCCTTGGCCGTGCGGCGGAGCACCCGGGCGCGCGGGTCCTCGGCCCGGTACACCCGGTGCCCGAATCCCATCAGGCGCTCGCCTCGGTCCAGCACGGACGTCACGTACCGGTCAGCGTCCCCGCTGCGTTCGACCTCTTCGATCATGTGCAGGACGCGCGCGGGCGCGCCGCCGTGCAGCGGGCCGGACATCGCGCCGACTGCCCCGGACAGGGCGGCCGCCACGTCGGCTCCGGTGGAGGCGATCACGCGGGCGGTGAACGTCGAGGCGTTCATGCCGTGCTCGGCCGCCGACACCCAGTACGCGTCGACCGCCTTCACGTGCCGCGGGTCCGGGTCACCGCGCCAGCGGATCATGAACCGCTCGGTGATCGTCGTGGCCTGGTCCACCCGGCGCTGCGGCACCATGGGCAGCCCCACGCCGCGGGCGGCCTGCGCCACGAAGGACAAGGCCATCACCGAGGCGCGGGCGAGGTCCTCGCGGGCCTGCTCGTCGGTGATATCGAGGAGCTGCTGCAGCCCCCAGGCGGGTGCCAGCATGGCCAGGGCGCTCTGCACGTCGACCCGGATATCGCCGGAATGAACCGGGATCGGGTAAGGCTCGGCAGGCGGCAACCCGGGCGCGAAGGCATTGTCGACGAGAAGGCCCCAGACGTGGCCGTAAGGGACGTGGCCGACTAGCTCCTCAATGTCAACTCCGCGGTACCGGAGCGCACCGCCCTCTTTGTCCGGCTCGGCGATTTCCGTCTCGAAGGCGATGACGCCTTCAAGGCCCGGCTTGAAGTCTGACATCGGTGTTTCCTCTCTTCTTCCTCATGGGGGTGTCAGAGGGCACCTCACGCCATGTGCTGGCCCCAACCCGAACAGCCGTAAAGCGCCGCGCAGATGGGCGGCGGGGACGATTCCAGCGCTACCATTCAACCGCCCTGATCAGGGTAGCGGTAGCCGAAACAGGTGTGAGGATCATTACCCATGGACACGACACAGCGTGATCCCGAGCCGGGCGGCCTGTCAGAGGGCACGATGGCCGGGGACCCCATGACGCAGTTCGCCCGGTGGATGGCGGACGCCGAGGCGCTTGGCGTCCCCGAGCCGACGGCGATGGTGCTCGCCACCATCTCCTCCCAAGGCCGCCCGCGAGCCCGCACCGTGCTGCTGAAAGCGCATGACCAGTCCGGCTTCACCTTCTACAGCAACCGGACCTCGCGCAAGGGCCGGGACCTCGCGGCGAATCCCCGGGCGTGCGTGGTCTTCCCCTGGTACGCCATGCGACGTCAGGTGACCGCCGAGGGCGCCGTGCGCATCATGTCGCAGGCGGACAGCGAGCCCTACTACCGGTCCCGGCCCCGGGGATCGCAGATCGGGGCGTGGGCCAGCAGGCAGTCGCAGGTCATCGGGTCGCGGGCCGAACTCGAGGACCGGGTCGCCGAGCTCGAGCAGCGCTGGGCGCCACCTGCCATCATCCCCATGCCCGACTTCTGGGGCGGATACGTGCTGATGCCGGAAACCGTCGAATTCTGGCAGGCGGGTACGTTCCGGCTGCACGACCGGCTGCGCTACCTGCGTCACGATGACGGCTGGAGCATTGAGCGCCTGTCCCCTTAGCTGCTGGGCATAGCATCACAAGCAGGAGGATGAGGAGTTGACAGCCCAGGGGCTCATTGACACGACGGAAATGTACCTCCGTACCATCTTCGAACTCGAAGAGGAGGGGGTCGTGCCGCTGCGGGCGCGCATCGCCGAGCGGCTGACGCAGAGCGGCCCGACCGTCAGCCAGACGGTGGCCAGGATGGAACGGGACGGGCTGCTGCACGTCGCCGGGGACAGGCAGCTCTCGCTGAGCGACGTCGGCCGGACGCTCGCCACCAGGGTGATGCGCAAGCACCGGCTGGCCGAGTGCCTGCTCGTCGGCGTCATCAAGCTGCCGTGGGAGGAAGTTCACATCGAGGCGTGCCGCTGGGAGCACGTGATCTCCGAGAGCGTGGAGCGCCGCCTGCTCGAGCTGCTCGGCTACCCGGTCCGCTGCCCGCACGGCAATCTCATCCCTGGCCTGGCTGAACTCGGGCTGCCCGCCGAAGTCCTCGACCGGGTGCACGCGGCCACGAATGAGACGGGTGAGGCGATGACAAAGGTCGCATCCTCCGGCGATACCCGGGTTGTCATCCGGCGAATTGGCGAGCAAATTCAGAGTGATCTTGTTTTGATGCTTAAACTCAAGCGCGTCGGGATACAACCCGGACGCGAGGTGATTCTCATGACAGGCGACGATGGTGTGCGCGTGACGGCCGGCGACTCGATGGACGCCATCCCGACCGAACTCCCCAGTCAGATCGCCGCGCACATTTTCGTGTCCATTAGCAGCCGGTATCAAACGGTGGCCGGAGCGTGATCAGGTCAGTCGGCAACGCTGCCTGGGTCGGGGAGCGCGGACGTGACGGGCTGGGGTGAGGCTGCTTTCGACGCGTATCTCCCTGCGGACACGGTCCTCGGCCAGGCCGATATTGCGGTCGTGGTCACCGACCGGCTCGGCAACCTCCTGTTCGTCAACGAGTTCGCGGCGAGGCTTTTCCGGGTTTCCGGCGACGTGGCGCGGCTGGCCGGCTGCCCTGTCCTGTCCCTGGGCCTGTTCGCCGACGACGGCGTGCGCAAGACGGAGGACATGGCCGGGCAGGTGCTGCGCGGCCGGTCCTGGGAGGGAACGGTCGAGAGCGTGCGCGGTGACTCCTCGCGCGTGCTCATCCGGGCCCTGGCCGTGCCGCTGCGTCACCCCGGCGGTGACATCGACGGCATGGTGATCCTGGCCCGGGAGGCCAGCAGGCGTGACAAGCAGGGGGAACGGGATCGGCTCGCCCTGCTCGAGCGGGTGGGCGAGCGGCTGGCCGGGTCGCTGGAGATCGGCACCACGCTCAAGCACGTGGCGGAGATCCTGGTGCCGCAGTTCGCCGATCACTGCTTCATCGACCTGTTCCAGGGTGAGGCGCTCGTCCGCCGCGCGCAGCGGCACGCGAGCGACTGGGTGCCGCCGCCAGGGACCTGGGCCCAGGTGGGCGAGCAGATCCGCTACCCGGACGGTCACTTCTGCCAGCAGGCGATGGCGCGCCTCGACACGATCGCGGTCAACGACCTGGACAGCGAGTACTACCCGGCACCGAGCCCGGAGAGCATGTCGGCCGCGCACGAGGCCGGGCTGACGTCAGTGATCGCGGCGCCGCTGTACGCCCGGGGAGAACTTCTCGGCGTGATGAGCCTGGCCCTGTCCAGGCTCACCGAGCGCGACGAGCGCCACTACGACACTCCGGACCGCGATCTCATCGGCGCCATCGCCAGCCGGGTGGCCATCGCGATCGACAACGCTATGCTGTTCGAGACCGAGCGGCAGACCGCGCTGGCGTTCCAGAAGAGCCTGCTGCCGCAGGCGATACCGGACCTGGACGGCTTGGAGGTCGCCTGCCGGTACGTCCCGGCCAAGCCGCTCGAGACGCAGGGCCAGGGGATCCAGACGCAGGTGGGCGGCGACTGGTATGACATCATCCCACTGGCCGCCGGCCGGGTGGGCATCGTCATCGGCGACGTCGAGGGCCGGGGCGCGCGGGCGGCGGCGATCATGGGCCAGCTGCGGGCGGCCCTCCGGGCGTTCGCCCAGGACGAGAAGTCGCCCGCGGACATCATGCGCAAACTCGACGAGTGGTGCCGTGCGCTGGCTCCCGCCGCCGAGAACGGGATGACGGCCGGGGACCCGCCCACCGTCAGCTGCATCTACATGATCTACGACGCGTGGTCCAGGGAACTGACCTTCGCGAACGCGGGCCACGACGCCCCGCTGATAATCAGCGGCGGGCAGGTGCGGCAGCTTGAGTTCCTGCACAAGGGCGTCCTGCTCGGCGTGCGTGGCAAGGGCATCCGGGGGCTGCCCACGTACAAGGAGCAGACGATCGGCATGCCGCCCGGGGCCATCTTGGTGTTCTACACCGACGGCCTGACCGACCGGCGGACCCGGGCCGACGGGTCCGGCCACTACTCGGAGGCCGAGGCGGGCCAGATGCTGCAGCACGCGGTGCGCGCGGCAGCGGCCAGCGGGGATGCCGACGCGGTGGCCACGGCGGCCGAGTACGCGGTGCCCGGCGACATCGACGACGACATGGCCATCTTGGTGGTGAAGTCCTCGCCGTCCGAACTGGCCTCGATCGAGCGCTCATTTCCGGCCGAGCCGATCATGGTCTCCGAAGCCAGGCGGCTCGCCGCGCAGACGTTCCGGTCCTGGGGCATGGACCCCGGGCAGGCCGAGCTCGCGTGCCTGCTGGTCTCCGAGGTGGTCACCAACGCCGTCCTGCACGCCTCGGTCACGCCGAGCCCGGGCCGCGAGCTGGATTGGGAAATGGAGCCGCTGATGATGCCCGCGTCGGTCGGCGCGCCAGCCAGGCAGACCCCGGTGCCGGTCCAGAAGACCGCCGCTTCCGGGCCGCCGGCGCCCGTCCGGGGGGGTGCCGCGCCGGCCTGGACCCGCGCACACGATGCCTCGCCCGATACCGCCCCGGCGTCGTTCCCAGCCCCCCAGAATGCCCAGGGTCCCCGATCCTTCGCCCAGTCTCGTCCCAGGGAGTTCGCGCTGCGGCTGCGGCGTGGCGCGACCTCGGTATGGGTGGAAGTATTCGACCCCGACCTCCGGCTCCCCCGGATCCGCACCGCAGCGGAGACCGACGAAGGCGGCCGCGGCCTCTACCTGGTCGAGCAGCTGGCTACCCGATGGGGATCCAGGCCGACCCCGGAAGGCAAGGCCGTCTGGTTCGAGATGCCGCGCAGCGGTAACGGCAGTCAGCTCTAGTGGCCGGTGTGCCCCGACGACCACATCAGGAGCAGCACCAAGCCGACGATGACGATCGGTCCCAGCCAGTGCTTACCCGACACACCTAGCTTCATCTTGCCGCGCAAGCGCGTCCAGCCAAAGGCGACGATGCCGCCGATGAGCACCAGCAAGATGAGTCCGGTCGACATAGCCGCCTCCTGAGCCTGCGGTTTCGCGAACCCGTTTCGAGCCTACGGTATTCGGTCCCCCGGCGCGAGACGAGGTACCGTGAGCTTGCGAGCAAAGCCGGCAAACGGGTCAGCCGCGACAAGGACGGCCCGGTAGCCCCTTAGACGGAGGCCGTGATGGCGGAAGCGTTCATAGCCGGTGCGGTGCGCACGGCGATCGGCAAGCGGAACGGCTCCCTGGCCGGGGTCCATCCGGTCGACCTCGGGGCACATGCCCTGCGCGGGCTGGTGGACCGGACCGGGATCGACCCCGCCGTGGTCGATGACGTGATCATGGGGTGCGTCTCGCAGATCGGCCCGCAGACCTTCGACATCGCCAGGAACGCCTGGCTGTCGGCCGGCCTGCCGGAGAGCGTGCCCGGCGTCACCATCGACCGGCAGTGCGGGTCGTCCCAGCAGGCGGTCCATTTCGCCGCCCAGGCGGTGATGTCCGGCACCCAGGACCTCGTGGTCGCGGCCGGCGTGGAGAGCATGAGCATCGTCACCATGGGGTCAACCGTCACCCTTCCCGCGCAGGCGGGCATGCCCGCTCCGTGGGGTCACGGCTGGCGGGGGCGCTACGGCGACCAGGAGATCTCCCAGTTCCGTGGCGCTCAGCTGATCTGCGAGCAGTGGGGCATCAAGCGACCTCAGCTGGAGGAGTTCGCTCTGGAGAGCCACCGGCGAGCGCTCCGCGCCATCGACGAAGGCCGGTTCGAGCGGGAGATAGTGCCGCTGGACGGCTTCGGCCAGGACGAGGGCCCGCGCCGGGACACGTCGCTGGAGAAGATGGCCGGGCTCGCGCCGCTCCGCCCGGACTGGGAGATCACGGCCGCGGTCGCCTCGCAGATCTCCGACGGAGCAGGCGCGCTGCTCATCGCCTCGGAGGCGGCGTTGGAGAGGTACGGCCTGACCCCGCTGGCGCGGATACACGCGCTGGCCGTGGTCGGCTCCGACCCGGTGCTCATGCTGACCGGTCCCATCGAAGCGACCAGGAAGGTGCTGGCCAGGGCCGGGATGACGGTCGGGGACATCGACGTGTTCGAGGTCAACGAGGCGTTCGCGCCCGTCGTGCTGGCGTGGTCGGACGACACCGGGGCATCGCTCGAGCGGACCAACCCGAACGGCGGGGCCATCGCGCTCGGCCACCCGCTCGGGGCGACCGGGGCCATCCTGATGACCAAGCTCGTGCACGAACTCGAGCGGACTGCAGGCCGGTTCGGCCTGCAGGCCATGTGCGAGGGCGGTGGCCAGGCCAACGCCACGATCATCGAGCGGGTCTAACCGCCCCTGGAGGTCTGGGCAGCGCAGCGTATAGCCGACGCCGCGGCGGGTGTGGATGAGCGGCGGCCCGAGCCGGTGGAGCTTGCGTCGCAGGTAGCTGACGTAGGTTTCCACGACCTGGGCCTGGCCGGTGTAGCTCAGGCCCCAGACCTGCTGCAGGAGCTGGGTCCTGCTCAGCACGCTGCCCTGATGGCGCATCAGGCAGGCCAGCAGCCGGAATTCGGTCGGTGACAGGTCCACTAGCGTTCCCGACCGGTGCACCGTCCACCGGGACTCGTCGAGCACAAGGTCGCCGCAGCGCAGCATGCGCGGCTCGCCGGCTTCGGAGTACTCGCCGGAGTCCCCGTAAAAGTCATGAGCTTCTGCCATGGCGTATGCGGGATCGAAGGCGTACGGAGGGTCTACGGGTTCATTGGGGTCTGCGGGGCCCACGGGGCCTACGGCGCCAACAGGGCCGAGCCGGCGCACCCGCGGTGAACGCGGGTGCGCCGGCGAGGTTAGCGCCGTTACCGGCTGGCCGAGTCGAGTCACCAGGACGTGGGAACCGAGACCGGCGTGCCTGTCTGGATCGTGCCGTTGATGGTCGTCCCGGTGGTGGTCCCGGTGGTCGTGCCGGTGGTCGTGCCGGTGCCGATCGCACCGCCGACGTCAGCGGTGCTCAGCGGGGTGAACAGGACCAGTTGAGCGTGCAGCGTCCCGTGGGACCGTGTTCCGGCGACCAGCGCCAGGTCACCGCGGGCGAGCCCGTTCATGGGCATCCACGCGCTCTGGGTGAACGTGATGGGGCTCCATGTCGGCGTGCTGGCCAGCGGGGTGGTGGCGGTCTGGTTGACCGTCGCCGTGCTCCTGGTCACCGTGACCGTCACGGTGAGGTCGGTGCCCGCCACCTGGACGGTCACGGTCTGCGGCGCCGGGGTCGGCGTCAGCAGGGCCGCGGCCGTTATCGGGCTGCCGGCCAGCATCGTGGTCGCCGGGATCATGTTGCCGGACCACATGGCCTGCTGCGCCGCGCTGGTGTTCGCGGTCAGCGCCTGCGTGCCGGCCATCGTGCCCGAGACATTCTGGAACTTCGTGTTGCCGGACAGCAGCCACAGGTGCAGCGATCCGTTGGCCGACTTCAGGATCAGGAACTTCTTGGTGGCCAGGACCACGATGCCGCGCTGCACGGCGAGCACCTTGCCCTGGTGAGTGCTCTGGCTGAACTGCGTGGCCTGGGTCAGCTTGGCGAGGTCAGAGTAGGAACTCTGCCGGGATCCGCTCCAGCTGTTCAGAGCCGAGCTGATCGTGGTTCCCTCGTTGCTGCCAAGGTGCGATGCGTAAGCGGCCGACGTGGCCGCGGGTGCGGCTCCGTGGCTGGCAACTACCGCTGCTGCCGCCACCGCGCCGCCGACCAGAACTGCGGTCGCGATACCGACCCGGGTCTTAACGGAACTTTTCCCGTAACGCCGATCGCGGGCCATCATAGATGCCTCCTTGTTCCATGGACGCCACGCCCGCTTCGCGCGTCCGGGTAAGACTTTCCGGGCCTATGGGTTTCGAGGTAGCCGATGGACGGCCCGTTCGTATCCATGGGTCAGAGACTGCCCGATTGGCCGCGGCCGGGCCGGGGATCCGGCTCCACGTAAGCAGTACGTTCGTGAGTTCACATGCTCGCGGCGCGGCCGGGCGGGGTGAGGAGGCGACCGGGGGAGGAGTTCAGCTCTGTGTTACATCCGTTCGGGAACAGGCACCCCGAGCAGGTCAAGCCCCTTGGTCAGCACGGCCAGCGTGAGAGCGCAGAGCGCGAGCCGGCTGACCCGCAGCGACTCGGGCTCGGCCTTGAGCACCGGGCACTCCTCGTAGAACGTGGTGAACAAGCTGGCCACGTCGAACAGGTACGCGCACAGGCGGTGCGGTTCCGCGGTCTCGCCGAGCTGGGTCACCATCGCGCCGAAGCTGAGCAGTCGCAGCGCCAGCGCCCGCTCCGGGCCCGCGGCGATCGCGACGCCCGCCGAGCGGGCGGCGGCCTCCGCGTCCCCGGCCTCCGCGTCCCCGGCCTCCGCGTCCCCGGTCCGGGCGTCGGCCGCCCGGCGGAAGATCGACCGGATCCGCGCGGTCGCGTACTGCAGGTACGGTCCGGTGTTGCCGCGGAACGAGATCATCCGGTCCCAGTCGAACAGGTAGGCGCTCTCGCGGGCGGTGGACAGGTCGGCGTACTTCACCGCGCCGATGCCGACCGCCTCGGCCACCGCGTCCAGTTCGGCCGCGTCGAAGCGGGCGGCCGCGTCCAGTTCGTCGAGGATGCCGCGGGCCCGGTCGACGCCCTCGGCGAGCAGGCCGATGAGCTTGGGCGTCTCGCCTTCCCTGGTCCTCAGCCGGTTGCCGTCCTGGCCGAGCACCATGCCGATCTGGGCGTGCTCGAAGCTGGCGCTCTCGGGTATCCAGCCGGCCTGGCGGGCCACCGCGAAGACCATCTGGAAGTGCAGGGCCTGCTCCGAGCCGACCACGTAGACCGACCGGTCGCAGCTGAGCTTGTCCACCCGGTAGCGGACCGCAGCGAGGTCGGTCGTGGCGTAGTTGTAGCCGCCGTCGCTCTTGCGGATGATGAGGGGCAGCGGCCTGCCCTCGCGCCCGGTGAAACCGGCCGGGAACGCGCACAGCGCGCCGTCGCTCTCGGTCGCGATGCCCTTCTCCTCGAGCACGCTGACCGTGTCGGCGAGCATGTCGTTGTAGAAGCTCTCACCGCGGATATCGTCGTCGGTCAGGCTCACGTCGAGCCGCGCGTAGACCTTGTGCAGGTACTCCCTGGAGATATCGACGAGCCGCTGCCAGATGGCCAAGGTAGAGGGATCCCCGGCCTGCAGCCGCACCAGCCGGCTGCGCGCGCGCTCGGTAAAGGCGGGCTCGGTGTCGAACTTGTGCCGGGCCGCCTGGTAGAACGCGTTCGGGTCGGTCATCAGCAGGGCCGCTTCGGCGGAGTCCGCGCCGACATCGAGCAGGTGCTCGATGAGCATGCCGAACGGGGTGCCCCAGTCGCCGACGTGGTTATCCCTGATCACACGGTGCCCGGCGAACTCCAGGACGCGCGCGATGGCGTCCCCGACGATGGTCGTGCGCAGGTGCCCGACGTGCATTTCCTTGGCCACGTTCGGGGAGGAGTACTCCACCACCACCGTCTGCGGGCGGGCCACCGGCGCGAGCCCGAGCCTGGGGTCGTTGAGCATCTGCGAGGCCTGGCCGGCGATCCAGTCGTCGCGCAGGGTGAAGTTGATGAAGCCAGGCCCGCTGACCTCGGGCGCGGCGCACATGTCCGTCACGTCAAGCCGGGCGGTCAGCTCGGCGGCCACCTGCCGTGGCGCCCGGCCGAGCCGCTTGCCGAGCGGCAGCGCCACGTTAGCCTGGAAATCGGCGAACGAGGACGGCCGGATCAGCGGGTCGGCGTCGCCGTACTCCGGGCCGAACGACGCGACGATGGCGTCGTGTACCCGCTGCGCGAGAACCTGCTGTGGATCGGCCATGACCTAAGCCTATAAGGCGGCGTCGCAGGCTCTGCGCGGATTATTCGCGGCGTCAGCCAGGCTGCGGCCCATAACGGGCGGCGGAGAAAATGGCCGCCCCGGCTGGCGGACCGGCCCGGGCCCAGGCGCTGCGTGATCTTTTCCGTGATCTCACCCCGGGCCAGGTCGGCCGCGAGCAGGCAGGCAGAGGTGATGGCGCGGGCGGTGCTCGCGCCGTGGGCGATCACCACGGTGCCGCCCAGACCGAGCAGGACGGCTCCGCCGTAGCTCTCGGCGTCGAGCCGTGCGGCGAGCTCACGCAGCCCGCGGCGCTGCAGGAACGCGCCGATCCGGGCGGTCCGCGTCCCGGTCACCGCGGCGCGCAGTTCGGCTGCGGCGAACCGGATCGTGCCCTCCAGCGTCTTCAGCGCCACGTTCCCGGTGAAGCCGTCGGTCACGATCACGTCGAGTTCCCCGGCGAGCAGGTCACCGCCCTCCACGTTGCCGGCGAAGCTCAGCGGGAGCGCGCCGTGCGGCGGATCGCTGGCCAGCAGCTCATGCGCGCGCCTGGTGAACTTGTTGCCCTTGGCCGGTTCGGTCCCGATCGTCAGCAGCCCCACCCTGGGCGCGGGCACGCCGAGCGTGAGCTGGGCGTAAGCGACGCCGAGCTGGCCGAACTGGACGAGCATCTCCGGCTTGGGATCGGCGGTCGCGCCCGCGTCGATGAGCACGGTACGGCCCGGGCGGGTCGGCAGCACCACGGCGAGCCCGGGCCGCAGCACGCCCGGCAGGGAGCGTAGCCGCAGCCGCGCCGTGGCCACGATGCCGCCGGTGGACCCGGCGGATACCACGGCGGCCGCGTCGCCGCGCCTGACCAGCTGGCACGCCACCGCAACGCTGGAGCGCGGGCGGCGCAGGCTGGCCAGGGCCCCTTCGTCCATCGCCAGGTTGTCTTCGGCCGGCACGATCTGGATCTCATCGATAGCGCCCATCCCGCCGAGCACCTGGCGCAGCCGCGCCGCGGGTCCGGTCAGCAGCACGCGGATGCCGTGCTCACGCTGGGCCGCGAGCGCCCCGGCAATGATCTCGCCGGGGGCGTGATCCCCGCCCATGGCGTCGACCGCGATCACCGGACCGGCCCCGCCGTGCCCCGGGCGCGGCGCGGTGTCCGCGAGGCGCCCGGGATCTGCCGCCTCTCCCGGGCTGGCTGAATACCTGGCACCTGCGGAGTCGCCCATGCCCGCGGGGTCGGCGGCGGGCCGGGAGCCGTCGCCCTCACCGTCCCGGGCCGGGGACCGCCGCTGCGGGCTGTCCGGCGCGGTGCTCAGCGGATCACCCGGGTGCGCGGCCGCGGATGATGCCCCATCCTTCGTGTGCCCTTCAACCTTCAATGCCGGTGTGGTGGCCCCATTATGGCCCTGACGAGGAGTTCGGGCCCGCCTGGACCCCCGGGAACCCACTGGTCCGGCGGCCCAGCCCGGCAGCCCAGCCCGGCGGCCCAGCCCGGCGGCCCGGCCCGGCGGGAGGGCAGCCGGAAGGTAATCGGCGTCATACGCCCGGTATTGTCCAGCTAAAAGGCGCAGAATGGACCGCGGATCAAAACTGGGTCTTGGAAGTTGCTGTGATCTGGCCGAATACTTTCTGCGAATCGAGGTAATTGTCTCGAGGGCAGAAAGGCGGAAGGAGGATCGGAACTATCGAGACTGCCGACACGTAATAAGCGTGGGAGAGTAGTTTTGGCCAGGCGTTACCAGGGGAACGCGGCCAGGCGGGGGAAACCGCTGGGGAGCGGGTGTCATTGGGCTATTTTCGTGCGTTTACGCGGCGTGCCGGCCGCGCAGCGCGCCGAACGGAGGGAGAAGATGCGTGACTGACATCCAGCAGGCCGTGCCGCCGGCGCGGTCGGCGGGCCGCGGGTTCCGCGCCTATTCGGCGAAACACCTGGACATGCTCGTGCAGCGGGCCGGCCTGCCGCCGGACCAACGGCTAGCCGTGCGGGCGGTGGCGACCGTGCTCCCGTTCCGGACGAACTCGTACGTGGTCGAGAACCTGATCGACTGGGACGCTGCCCCCGATGACCCGATCTACCGGCTCGTCTTTCCCCAGCCGGACATGCTGCCCGCGGCTGATGTGCGGCGACTCGCGGACATGATCGGCGGCGGCGCTCCCGAGGCCAGCCTGCGCGCCGCCGCGCACGAGATCCGGATGCGGCTGAACCCCCATCCGGCCGGCCAGTTGCATTTGAACGCGCCCAGCCTGCACGGCCGGCCGCTGCCCGGCCTGCAGCACAAGTACCCGGAGACGGTGCTCTTCTTCCCCCGGCAGGGGCAGACCTGTCACGCGTACTGCAGCTACTGCTTCCGGTGGGCGCAGTTCGTCGATGAGCCCGACCTGAAGATGGCGACCGACGATGTCGGCTCGCTGGTGGCCTACCTCGGCGAGCATCCCGAGGTGACCAGCGTCCTGGTCACTGGCGGCGATCCCATGATCATGGGCGAGGCGGTGCTCCGCCGGTACCTAGAGCCGCTCATCGATCCGGTGAACCGCCTGGACCACCTCGAGTCGATCCGGATCGGCACCAAGTCGCTGGCCTACTGGCCGCAGCGTTTCGTCAGCGACCCGGACGCCGACGCGACCCTCCGGCTGTTCGGCGAGGTCGTGGCCACCGGCCGGACGCTGGCCGTGATGGCGCACTTCTCGCATCCGCGCGAGCTCGAGCCGCCGGTGCTCGCCGAGGCGGTCCGCCGGATCAGCGGCACCGGGGCGGTGATCCGCACGCAGGCCCCGCTGATCAGGTCGATCAACGACGATCCGGAGGCCTGGCGGGTCATGTGGCGGACGCAGGTCCGGATGGGCATGGTTCCCTACTACATGTTCGTGGAGCGGGACACCGGCCCGCAGGACTACTTCGCGGTGCCGCTGGCTCGTGGTTACGAGATCTTCCGCGGGGCCTACCAGGGCGTTTCCGGTCTCGCCCGCACCGTCCGCGGTCCGTCGATGTCGGCTACGCCGGGGAAGGTGTGCGTCGACGGCGTGACCGAGGTAGCCGGCAGCAAGGTCTTCGTCCTGCGCATGATCCAGGCGCGCAACCCGAAGCTGGTGGGAACGCCGTTTTTCGCCAGGTTCGACCCGGCGGCTCGCTGGCTGACCGACCTGGAGCCCGTGTTCGCGTCACGGTTCCCCTACCAGCCCGCCCGCTACGAGGCTGTCCCCGACGAACTGCCCGGGCTCTGGCCCACAGAGCCGGACGAGCCGGGCGAGCTGATGGTCCCGGCCATCTGACCGGAGTCCGCAGCGGACGCCGCACGGTGCACCCGGAAGCGGACGGGTCAAGCGGGTGTGGCGGTTTCGGTCTTGGCGGCCTCGGCAGGCTCGGGCGCACGCTTGCCCTGCTTGATCGCCAGACAGCTCAGCGCGCCGACACCAAGGAGGATGATCGGCAGCAGCATTGTCTGCCGCATGGCGGTCACGTAGGCGAAGGTAAACACGTCGTGGCCGATGCGGGTGATCTCCGCGGCGACCCGGGCGGACAGGCCGGGGCCCAGCTGGGTGCTGCCGCCGGACTGGCCGGCCCCGACCTGGATGCCGTTCTTCGCGGAGTTGTCGATCCCGGCCACGAACTGGCCGCGCACCTGCGGCGGCAGCGCGGCCGACCGGCTGGCCGCCTGGGCCGCCATCGCAGAGACGAGCCTGTTCTGCAGCAGGGCGCCGACGGCAGCGGTGCCGATCACCAGGCCGACCTGCCGGATGGTGTTCAGCACCCCGGATGCCGCACCGGCCATGCGCGGCTCGATGTCACGCATGGCGACCGTGACCATCGGCGCGAAGATGCAGCCCATGCCGAGCCCGGCCACGATCAGGGGGGCAACGAAGACGGGCCACGAAGAGTTCGGCTGAGCGATGAGCGCTATCCAGCCCATCCCGGCACCGAACAGGATCAGCCCGGACATGAGGATGAACTTGCCGCCGATCTTGTCGGTCATCCGGCCCGCCACGGGGGCGACGAACATCGACACCAGGGAGGCGGGTGCCATCGTGAGCCCGGCCTTCAGTGCCGAGAACCCCAGCACGGACTGCAGGTAGATGGTCAGCGGGATGAAGATCCCCATCATCCCCACGGCGAGCACGCCGGACACCCAGTTCACCACCGAGTAGTTCCGGTCCCGGAACAGCGCGAACGGCACCAGCGGCTCCTTATCCTGGGTGAGCTTCTGAACCAGCAAGAAGGCGAGCAGCAGCACCACTCCCAGGCCGAGAACCAGCGGGATGCTGACGAACCCGGTGATTGTCCCCCAGTCGTACTTCTGCCCCTCGACCAGGCCGTAGCAGATCGCCAGCAGCGCCGTGCTGGCCAGCAGCACCCCGGGGATGTCGATCCGGTGCCGCCGGCCGGGCCGCACATCGGGGATGATCAACGGGGTGACCAGCAGCACGAACACGCCGAATGGCAGGTTCACGAAGAAGATCCAGCGCCAGTCGAAGGCGGTCACCAGCAGCCCGCCCAGGGTCGGGCCGGCAACCGTGGCTACCCCGGCCACCGCCCCCCACACCCCGAAAGCCGCCCCGCGCCGGTCGGGCGGGAACGTATTGGTGATGATCGTCAGCGTCTGCGGCATGAGCATCGCCGCGCCCAGTCCCTGCACCGCGCGGAAGCCGATCAGCCAGCTCGGGCTCGCCGCCAGCCCGCACGCGGCCGAGGCCGCCGTGAACACCGCGACACCGCCCATGAACATGATCCGCGGCCCGATCAGGTCACCCAGCCTGCCCGCCGTGATGACCAAGACGGCCAGGACCAGGGCGTAGGCGTTGATCACCCACAGCACATCATCCAGCGAGGCGTGCAGCTTGGTGATCAGGTTCGGGATCGCGATGTTGACGATCGTCAAATCCAGCAGGGTCATAAAGAACCCGAGCGAGACGACCAGCAACACCGCCCATGGGTTTCCGCGCAGCTTGGTCATGCCTTCGACCTTAAGTCCACCGGTGACGGAAGTACAAGATATATCTTGATCCTAACGTTCTCGGCGTGAGCATTGCCACAGCACACAGCCCCGCGGCGCCGGAGCCGCGACCGGTATGCTCCCGATCATGGAGCTGAATGGTACTGCGGCGGTCGTGTCTGGTGGTGCGAGCGGGCTCGGCGAGGCCACCGCGCGGATGCTCGCGGCGGCCGGCGCCACCGTCGTCATCGCTGACCTGAACGAGAACCGCGGTAAGCAGGTCGCGGGCGACATCGGCGGGCTGTTCGCCCGCACCGACGTGGCCGACGAGGCCTCGGTGCAGGCGGCGGTGGACGTGGCAGTATCCACCGGTTTCCCGCTCCGGGTCGCGGTCAGCTGCGCGGGCATCGGCTGGGCGTCGCGGACCGTCGCGCGTGACGGCACCCCCCATGACCTGGCCAGCTACCAGAAGGTCATCAGCGTCAACCTGATCGGCACCTTCAACCTGATGCGCCTGGCCGCCGCGGCCATGGCCAAGACCGATCCTGCCGATGCCGACGGCCAGCGCGGCGTGGTCATCAACACCGCCTCGATAGCGGGCATCGAGGGCCAGACCGGCCAGATCGCTTACTCCGCCTCCAAGGGCGGCATCATCGGGATGACCGTGCCGGCCGCGCGGGACCTGTCCGCCATCGGGGTGCGGGTGAACACGATCTGCCCCGGCATCATCGACACCCCGATCTACGGGTTCTCCGAGAACGCCGCGGAGTTCAAGGCCCATCTGGTGGCCCCGGTGGTCTTTCCCAAGCGCATGGGGCGGCCCGATGAATTCGGTCACCTGGTCCGGGCGCTGATCGAGAACGACTACATGAACGCCGAGGTCGTGCGCTTCGACGGCGGGATCAGGTTCCAGCCCAAGTAGGCTGGTCGGGGCACGGATTCTCCTACCCCGATCGTTTTGGCGGCACGCATGTGCGGAATTACCGGCTGCCTGGCCCTGGCAGACGGAGCAGGGCCCGACACCGAGTGGGTCGGCCGTGCCGCCATGCGCATCGCCCACCGCGGGCCCGACGACGAGGGTTTCTTCGCCGATCGCGACCTGGCCCTGGGCTTCCGGCGGCTGGCCATCATCGACACCTCGCCGGCCGGCCGCCAGCCGGTGCAATCGGCGGACGGCCGTTTCGTGATGGTCTTCGACGGCGAGATCTACAACTACGTCGAGCTGGCCCAGCGCCTGGTCGCCCGGGGCGTACGGCTGCGCAGCAGGTCGGCGGCCGAGGTGCTGCTCGAGATGTACGCCTGGCTGGGCAGGGACGTGGTACGCCAGCTCAGGGGCATGTATGCGTTCGCCATCTGGGACCGCCGGACCCGTGAGCTATTTTGCGCGCGCGACCCGTTCGGTATAAAGCCCTTCTTCTACGCGCTGACCGCGGGCGGTCACCGGCCCAGGTCCGGGCCTCAGCTCAGGTTCGCCTCCGAGCGCAAGGCGCTGGCCGACGCCGGCGAGGTGACCGCGATCGACCCGGACGCGCTGCGCAGGTACCTGTCGTTCCAGTACGTGCCCGCGCCGGCCACCCTGGTGCCGCCGGCCCGGTCGCTGCCGCCCGGGCACGTGCTGATCGCCCGGCCGGGCGGCCGGGTCGACGTGTTCAGGTACTGGCGTCCCGAGCTGCGGCCCGCCAGGTCCCCGTCGTCGAGCTCGCCGGAGAAGATCCTGACCGCGATGCGCGACTCGGTGGCCGTTCACCTGCGCAGCGACGTACCGGTCGGCGCGTTCCTGTCCGGCGGAGTGGACTCGGCCACCCTCTGCGCGCTCGCGGCCGAGTCCGCTCCGGGCCTGCTGACCTTCACCGTCGGATTCGAGCGCGAGGGCTACAACGAAATCGACGACGCCTTGGCCACGGCGACGGCGCTCGGCGTGAAGTCCGTCCCCTACGTGATCAGCCCGGAGGAGTTCCTCGCCTGCCTGCCCAGGATCATCTGGCACCTGGACGACCCGATGGCGGACGCGGCCGCCGTCCCGCTGTGGTTCGCGGCCCGTGAGGCGCGCAAGCACGTCAAGGTGGTGCTGTCCGGTGAAGGTGCCGACGAGCTGTTCGGCGGATACGGCGTCTACTACCAGCCGGGCCTGGTCCGGGCCGGGCAGGCGCTGCCCAGCTGGGGACGCGCGACGATCGGCCGGGTCGCCTCCGAGCTGCCGGCCGGCCGGCGGGGCAAAGGCCTGCTCAGCCGGACCTCGACGCCGCTGCGACGGCGGTACATCGGCAACGCCTACGTGTACCGCGGTGACGAGGCGCGGCTGCTGGCCGCCCACGGCGGTGGCAGCGAGTTCGACGTGACCGATCCGGTGTACCGGCAGGCGGCCGAGGCCGGCCTGGACGACGTCGCCACCATGCAGCTAGTCGACGTCAACACCTGGCTGCCGGGCGACATCCTGGTCAAGGCCGACCGGATGGCCATGGCCCACGGCCTGGAACTACGCACCCCGTTCCTCGACCGCGAGGTGCTCGCGGTGGCCGCCCGCCTGGCCCGGGTGGAGAAGACCGCCGCGGGCACCACCAAGTTCGCACTCCGGGAGGCCATCGGCGAGCTGCTGCCCCAGGCCGCCGCGGAACGCGCCAAACTGGGCTTCCCGGTGCCGCTCGACCACTGGCTCCGCGGCGGCATGTATGGTTTCGCGGAGCAGGTGGTCCGCACGGCGCAGACCGGTCAGTGGCTGAACAAGGGCGCCGCGCTGGACATCCTGCGCCGCTTCCGGGCCGACGATCCCGAGGTGACCTGGAGGCAGGTGTGGCTGCTTGTCGTATTCTCGCTGTGGCACCAGATCTACGTGGAGCGCGTTTACGACCCGGTGGCTCTCGGCTGGGAGACCGCGGCCGCCGGATGACCAACCCAAGGAACGAGCCTGTGATTACCCCCAGGATCAGCGTCGTCGTGGCGTTCTACAACAACTCCGACGATCTCGGCGACTGCCTGGACTCGATCGCCGCCCAGTCGTTCGCCGACCTGGAAGTGATCATGGTCGACGACGGTTCCACCGACCACAGCGCCCAGATCGCCCGGGCCAAGGCGGCCGCCGATCCCCGGTTCACGCTGCTGCAGCCGGAGCACGGGGGCCCGGGCGGCGCGCGCAACCGCGGCGTCGAGCGCGCCAGCGGGGAGTACCTGGCCTTCGTGGACGGCGACGACCTGCTGCCGGCCAACGCGTATGAGCTGCTGCTGCACGCGCTCGAGCAGTCCGGGTCTGATTTCGTCAGCGGCGCGGTGTTCCGCGTGGGACCGAAGGGGATCAATCCGTCGGCACTGCATTCGCTGGCGCTCAAGGGCAGGCAGACGGGTACGCACATCACCAAGACCCCGCGACTGCTCTACGACGTGTCGGTCTGGAACAAGCTGTTCCGGCGCAGCTTCTGGGATGCCCACCAGCTGTCCTACCCCGAGGGCGTGGTCTGGGAGGACATCCGGCTCATGACCAAGGCCCACGTGCTGGCCCGGGCCGTGGACGTGATCCCCGACATCGTCTACTACTGGCGCGAGCGCGCCCAGGGCCGGCTGTCGATCACGCAGAGCCGGACCAGCATCGCCAACCTGCGGGACCGGATGACCGCGCTGGACGACATCGACGAGTTCATCGCTGTGCACTCCACCGGCCGCCTGCTCCGGGCGCACCAGCGCAAGGCCCTCAAGAACGACCTGTGGCTCTACGTCCAGGACCTGCACAAGGTGACCGAGGCCTACCGGGCCGAGTTCGCCGACCTGGTGAACGGCTACCTGGACCACGTCGGCCGCCGGGTGCTGCGCAGCCTGCCCGCGTCCCACAAGCTGGCCTATTACCTGGTGCGGATCCGGGCGATGCCGCAGCTCGCCGAGCTGGCCGCCTGGCTGATGGAGCAGCCGGTGCGCCAGGTGCCCATGATCCGGCGCTGGGGCAGGCTCCGCGCGGACCTGCCGTTCAGGACGAATTCCCCGATCCACGTGCCAGCCCGCGTGTTCCGGCCGCACTGGCGTGACCTGGACCCGTACATGCAGGTGGACGACATCGGCTGGGCCCGTGACGAAAGGGGACAGAGCGACGAAAGGGGACAGAGCGACGAAAGGGGACAGAGCGGCCGGCTGGTCGTGACCGGGCGGGCCAACGTGCCCTCTGTCAACATCCCCCGGCGCAGGAACACCTCCAAGATCGTGATCCTGCGGCCGCCTGGACCCGGAATCCGGCGGCTTCCGGTCGTGCGGCCCGCGCGTTCGTTCCTGCACCCGGAGGCCACGGCGCTGTCCGAGCAGGACCGGTACAACTACGACTGGTCGGGCTTCCGGTTCACGGTCAGCCCCCGCTGGTTCCGCGGGACCGGGGAATGGCAGTGCTACATGCTCGTCCGCGGCCACGGCGTATGGCGCCCGGCCCGGGTGCACACCCCGGTGCCCGGCCCAGCCGACCGGCCGCAACCCCGCGAGGTGGCGCCCGGCCTGCGGTTCGGCGCCCGCTGGGCCGGTCTCGGCCTGAACGTGGCGCTCTGGCGGCTGGGCGCGGTCGTCACGGCTCTCGGCTGGCCCGACGCGGACCCCAGGACCGCGGAGATCGACGTCGAGGTGCCCGCGGGACCGGCCGACGCCGGTTCTGAAGTCCAGGCCGAGCTGGTGCTTGTCCGCAACCGGGGGGCGGCGACCCGGTCGTTCCCGGCGGCCCGGGTGCAGTCACCGGCGGGGGGCCCGCCGAAGTTCCGCGCGGTCGTCCCGCTGAGCGACTTGGCCGGGGCGACGGACGTGGTGGACCGCGCCGGCCGGGTGGCCGGCGATGACGGGATGGCCTGGGATGTCTATCTCAAGCTGGCCGGCCGCCCCCGGGTCAGGGTGGCGTGGCCGGAAGGCATGCCGGAGAGCAGGCACCTGTTCGGCGGCGGTGAGGCCGTGGTCGGCCGGAGCCGCTACGGTGACCTTGTGCTATCAGAACGTTCTCCGCGGCCGGTGATCGACGAGCACGAGTGGCAGCCAGACGGGCGCCTGGTGCTCCGCGGCAGTTTCCTCGGCGCCGGCCTCCCTGGCGCCAGCGACAGGTATGAGACGGTGCTGCGCCGGATCGGCTCCGGCGACTCCCACATCATCGGCTTCGGAGTGGACGGCGAGCGGTTCCGCATCGAGGCCGACTTGGACGCGATGCCGTTCTTCGGCTCGGCCATCCCGTTGCGGGACGGCGAATGGAACCTGTATGTCCGCCCGGTCGGCGGCGGCTCCGAGACGCTGGCCGAGCTCAAGTACGACCATGACCGGCTGGGCGACGTCACCGCCCAGCGGGTCGCCGCGGGGCGCAAGTGGTACCGGCTGATGATCACCGGCCATGACGATCCGCTGATCACCGCCGAGCCGCGGCTGCGCCGCATCGAGCAGGGCAACTTCGCCCAGCGGGCGCTGCGGCGCGGGTACTACCCGGCGATGCTCCGCACTCCGGCGCGCGACTCGGTCTTCTTCGTCAGCTGGAAAGGCAAGCAGTGCGCGGACAATCCGCTCGGCATCGCGGAGGAACTGCGCCGCCGGGGCGATGACCGCGAGCACCTGTGGGCCATCACCGACTGGTCGGTGCCGGTGCCCGAGGGCGGCACCGGGGTGCTCCGCGGCACCCAGGAGTATTACGAGGCGCTGGCCCGGTCGAGGTACCTGATCTCCAACGACGACATGCAGGCGCCGTTCCGTAAGCGCGCCGGCCAGGTCTACCTGCAGACCTGGCACGGCACCCCGCTGAAGCGGATCGGGTTCGACATCTCCAACCCGCAGTTCATCAGCGGGACGGCGTATTTCGACCACCTGGCCGCCGACATCGCCCAGTGGGACCTGCTGCTCTCGCCCAACCCGTTCAGCACGCCGATCATGCGCCGCGCGTTCCGGTACGACGGGGAGATCTGCGAGTACGGGTACCCGCGCAACGACCTGCTCAGCCGGGCCGACACCGCGGAAGTGGCCGCGCGGGTGCGGACCCGGCTCGGTCTGCCGGAAGGGAAGCGGGTCGTGCTCTACGCGCCCACCTGGCGGGACAACCAGGTGTACGCGAACGGCCGCAGGTACCGGTTCGACATGCGCCTGGACCTGGAGCGCGCCTGGCGGGAACTCGGCCAGGACCACGTGTTCCTCATCCGCGGGCACCACCACATGGCCGACGACGTGCCTGCCGGGATGCGGGCCGGCTTCGCGATCAACGTCACTGCCTACCCCGATATCACCGAACTCTTCCTGGTCTCCGATGTCCTGGTCACCGACTACTCCTCGGCCATGTTCGACTACGCGGTGACCGGGCGCCCGATCCTGTTCTTCACCTATGACCTGGCCGAATACCGCGATAGCCTGCGCGGCTTCTATTTCGACTTCGAAGCGGAAGCCCCGGGTCCGCTGCTGGACGACTCGGCCGGGGTGATCGAGGCCGTCAAGGACGTCGATTCCGTCGCCGCCTCCTACCGCGACGCCTACCAGCGTTTCGCGGCCAGGTTCTCCTCCCTGGACGACGGCAAGGCGGCGGCCCGCATCTGCGATCGCCTCTTCGCCGGCTGACCCGCCGCACCGGTCCGGGCCGACCATCATCGTGGGCGGGCCCCTATCAGGGGAGTTTCCGCCCGCGATAACGGGGGGACCCTGGGTGGCCGGGAGGTGAAGGTAGCGCTTCGTCCGGTTTAACGGACGGGGCTTGGATAACCTGGGGTCCAGTGTGCCGTCCGGCCTGGAGGCGGCGCCTTGGGAAGGGACAGCTGTGTCGGATACCGACGTCGGGCCTGAGGACCCGGCCGAGGCGGTTGCGCCGACCGCGGCGGTCGCGGCGCCCGAGTCGGCCGGACCGGCCTCCCCGTCGTCGGCCGGACCGGCGGCCCAGCCGGTGGCCCGGTCGGTGGCAGGGCGCGGCCGGGCCAGTCACCCGGAGCCCTCGAGGGGCGCGCGGCGATGGAGCAGCTGGCTGGTGATCGCCGTTCCCGCGGCCACGGCGTTCGTGGTCGGCGGGTACGAGATCGGCGGGCCCTCGCTCTGGCGGGACGAGGCCTACACCAAGGACGCGATCACGCGGTCCGTCAGCCAGATCTTCGCCCTGCTCGGGCGGCAGGACGCCGTGCACGGCGCCTACTACATGCTCATGCACGTCATCGCAGCCGCGGCCGGGACCTCGGCGGTCGCCCTGCGGTTCCCCTCGCTGTGCGCCATGGTCATCGCCACCGCCTTTACCGCGGCGATCGGCCGGCGGGCGGCGGCCCTGGCGCTGGCCCCGGACGCCGGACGCGCGAGCCGCCTCGACATCCCGGCGCTGACCGGCCTGCTGTCAGGCATGGTCTTCGCGACCGCGCCGTACATGACCTACTACGCCCAGATGGCCAGGTCCTACGCGATCGTGACGATGTTCGCCACGATCGCCAGCTACCTGCTGATCCGGGCGTACCCCGACGGCCGGTGGCGATGGTGGGCGGCATACGCGGCCGCCGTCGCGCTGACCGGCCTGTTCAACCTGTTCGGGCTGCTGATCCTGGCCGCGCACGGCGTGACGCTGCTGCTGACCGACGCTCGCGGCGAGGCTGCGGACGCTCGCGGCGAGGCTGCGGACGCTCACGGCGAGGCTGCGGACGCTCGCGGCCAGGCCGCGCAGGGGCGCCGGATCGGCCGGGTACCGCTGCGCTGGCTAGCCGCCGCGGCAGCCGCGGTGGTCGTGCTCGGCCCGTTGCTCGACGTCGCGCACCGCGAGCAGAAGCAGATCAGCTGGGTGGTCCGGCCCGACTTCCGGACGATCGAGAAGCTCGTGTCCGACTTCGCCGGCTCGCGGGCCCTGGTGCTCCCGTTCGCCCTGCTCGCGTTGGCCGGTATCGCGGCCGCCTGCCTCGCGGACAACTGGCGCCCGCTCAACCCCGCGGCGATAGCGCTGCCCTGGCTGGTGGTGCCGCCGTTCCTGCTGATCGCGGGGTCGTACATCAAGCCGGTCTACGTGGAGCGGTACGTCGAGTTCTGCCTGCCCGCGCTGGCCATCCTGGTCGGCGCGGGCCTGGCCGGGCTGGTCAGGCTCGCCACCAGCCAGCGGCTCAGCCAGTCGGGCCTGACCTGGCTGCCGCCCGCGGTAGCCGCGCTGGTCATCGCGGGGCTCGCCGTCATGCTCATCGGGCCGCAGGGCGCCATCAGGCAGACCGCGGCCCGGCCCGACGACCTGCGGCTGGCCTCGGCCATCGTGGCGGCCAACGAGCAGCCCGGCGACGTGGTCTTCTACATCCCGGTCAACATGCACGTCCTCGGCACCGGATACCCGGCACCGTTCCTGCGGCTCCGCGACATCGCGCTGGCGAAGTCCCCGGTCGCCTCGGCCACCCTGACCGGCACCGAGATCACCAGTCCGGCGTTGCTGAAGAGCCGGTTCACCGACGTCAGGCGCGTGTGGGTGGTCACCGGCAACAGCAACTACCAGTTCCCCACGCCGTCCACGCCGGTGGACAAGGAGAAGATGGCGCTGCTAGCCGGCGCCGGCCTGCACATCCTGCACCGCTGGCAGGCCGGCGAGGTCATGCTCACCCTGTACGGCTCCTGACAGGGTCCGCGCGAACGCATGGTTGTGACGTTCTGCCCATAAGAGTGGGCAGAACGTCACAACCATGCCTTCCGTCCGAGGGCAACTGCGGGCAGTATGGGCTGAATGTCCGATTCGGGAGGTGGTGGCAGTTGCGAGAGGGGAAGCTAGGACCCAAGACGTGAGCCAACCAGGGCGAGCGCCTCACCGGGGTACGCGACCTCAAGCTCAGGCGCCGGATGATCCCGGCTGCGGGGTACCGAACCCGCTGGCTATCAGCTGCTCCCGGATCTTCCTGCGGCCCCGGTGCAGCCGGGACATCACGGTGCCGACCGGCGTCCCCATGATCTCGGCGATCTCGCGGTAGGGATAGCCCTCGATGTCCGCCAGGTACACCGCCGTGCGGAACTCGCCGGGCAGGTCGCGCAGGGCCCGCAGCAGGTCGGAGTCGGTGGTCCGGTCCAGCGCCTCGGTCTCGGCCGAGGGCACCGGCGGCGTGAGCCGGTCCGCCGACATCTGCCATTCCTGCAGGTCACCGCCGAGTGCTTGCTGTGGCTCACGGCGCCGCTTGCGGTAGACGTTGATGAACGTCGTGGTCAGGATCCGGTTCAGCCACGCCCGTAGGTTGGTGCCCGGAGTGAACTGCTGAAACGCCGCGTAGGCCTTGACCGACGTCTCCTGGACCAGGTCCTCCGCGTCGGTCGGGTTCCTCGTCATCCGGAGCGCAGCCGGGTACAGCTGGCCAAGCTGCGGAACCACGTCGCGCTCGAAACGCTCGCGGTCTTCGCTAGAATGTTCGGCTCGGCTCATGTTCACCCCGGTTGTTTGTCATCTCACTTTATATAGACGCATAACAGGCCCTGAAACGTACCCCCTGTTGCGAAAATCACGTCGCTGCCGGGCGGTGCCGTTCCCGGCTAGCCGTCAGTGACGACATCATGATGCCGAAGCCTGCTGAAGGCAAGCTGAGAGTCGGCTGGAGGGACCGCCTGAAGCGGCCGGGAGACGACCGGACGAGGGAAACCGGCCCTCAGATCCAGCCGCGGCCGATTCGGTACCACATGTGGCTGTACCAGTCGTGGTAGGGGATGACCTGGCCGGCCAGGATCGCGTAGAAGTACCAGAACATCAGCAGCACGCACAGCACATAGGCGCCGACGATGAGGGCCCCGGTCGAGCGGCGCAGGGCGCTGGCCGTGGCGGGCCCGAGGATCAGCCCCAGGCACAGCACGATGGACAAGATCAGGAAGGGCTCGAACTCCAGCGCGTAGTAGTAGAACTTGGTCCGCGACACCAGCGGGAACCACGGCGCCCAGCCCGCCAGCACGCCGCACAGCACCGCGCCGGCCCGCCAGTCCCGGTGCAGCAGCCACCAGCCCAGGCAGAACAAAAGCGCCGCCATCGACCCCCACCAGATCGCCGGGGTCCCGATCGCCAGCACCTCCTGCGACCACTCCGCGCCGGTGTAGCCCGACGGGCAGTAGTGCGCCGGGCCGGCCACCGGGCCGGTGTAGCACTCGTAGAAGAACGCCACCGGCCGGGTCACCAGCAGCCAGTCCCACGGCTGCGACTGGTACGGGTGCGGTGTCTTCAGGCCCATGCCGAAGCTGATCGCCTGCAGGTGGTATTCGAACAGCGAGTACAGGGGGGAGATGACCGGGATGTTGACGCCGTGCTGCTGGGCGTAGTCGCGGTCGTAGCCGGTGCTGGTGGCGAACCAGCCGGACCAGGTGGCGAGGTAGACCGCCAGCGGGATCACCACGAACGTCACCGGCAGCCACACGGCCTCCCGGAGGCCGCCGCGGACGAAGGAGGCCAGCCCCGCCGCCCGGCGGGCGCCGATGTCCCACGCGGTGCCCAGCGCCGCGAACCCCGCGATGTACCAGGCCGCGTCCCACTTGACCGCGACGGCCAGGCCGAGGAAGATCCCGGCCGCCACCCGCCACCGGCGGATCCCGAGCCGAGGCCCGGACCCCCGGGCACCGCCGGGACGACCCGCGACCTTTTCGGCCAGCCTTTCCCGGGAGATGTCGCGATCGACGAGCATGCAGCCGAACGCGGCGAGCACGAAGAACATCAGGAAGATGTCCAGGATCCCGGTCCGCGAGAGGACGAACTCCAGCCCGTCCAGCGACATCAGCAGCCCGGCGATGCAGCCCAGCAGGGTGGACCGGGTCATCCGCCGGGCGATCCGGCACATCAGCAGGATGGCCAGCGACCCGAACACCGCGCTGGCGAACCGCCAGCCGAAGGAGTTCAGCCCGAACAGCCACTCGCCGGCCGCGATGAGCAGCTTGCCCATCTCCGGCTGCACCACGTACTCCCCGCATGCCGGCGTGCCGTTGCACGGCGCGAAGATGTTCGCGTGCCCCGCCTGGATGATCGTATTGGCGTTGCTGACCAGGTTCAGCTCGACGCCGTGGTGCAGGATGCTCCAGGCGTCCTTGGCGTAGTAGGTCTCATCGAAGACCAGGGCCCGCGGCACCCGCAGCCGGTTGAACCGCAAGAACGTCCCGAACGCCGTGACCAGCAGCGGGCCCAGCCACCCCCACGGCCGGTCATCAGGCATCGGTGAAACCAGCCGGGCCCGCAGCACCGCGGACCGTCCTGCGTCATCAGCGGCCAAGTCGGCGGCCGCAGCCGTCCCCGTCACCGGGGTCATTTTACGCGACAGGGCCGGTCCTCAGCGGAGCAGGCGGTCGATCGCGAGTTGGAGGACCTGGGCCCGGGTCTTGTCACCGTGCTGGGCGGCGATGAAGTAGCTGCCGATCACCAGGGTGTAGGCCAGCATGCTGCGGACCTCGATGTCGTTCTCGTCCGCGCAGAACTGCCCGAACAGCGAGCGGATATAGCCGATGCGCCGGTTGTCGACCCGGCGCAGTCGTTCGGCGACGTCGCGGTCGCGGCGCGACCAGTCCCGGACGGCCAGTTCGACGGCAAGCCCGTCGGGCGAGGAGGTCAGCTCGAAGAGGCGCTGCAACTTGGCGCGCGGTCCGGCCGGCTGGCTGTCGACGCGCGCGATGATGTCCTCGGTCCCGGCCTTCTCCCAGCTGTCGAGCATCTCGGTGAGCAGCGCCTGGCGATCGGCGAAGTGCCAGTAGAAGCCGCCCTTGGACACCCCCAGGTCCACGGCCAGCGCTTCGATCCGCACGGCATCCGGGCCGCCGGCCGCCAGCGCCTGCAGCGCCGCGTGGACCCATGCGCCCCGCGGAGTCCGGACCTTGGCCACCGACACATCTATACGGCACCGTATTGACAGACGCAAGTGGCCGTGCCTAGCATCATCCATACGGTGTCGTATGGATCGGGGATCAGCATGAGGCTTCCGAACGCCGCACACGAAACTCGCCCCTGGCGCATCCGCGAAATCGCGCCGGACTTCACGCTGGAGGACGTCTGGGCGCTGCCCGTGTACGGCGGTGCCGGGGATTTCCCGGCTCTGCTCGAGGTCATGGCCACCCTCCACCCGGCCCGTGACGGGTCCCCCGCGATCCGTGTGCTGTTCGGGGTCCGGCAGCGCCTCGGCAGCTGGTTCGGCTGGGACGAGGGCGCAGGCCAGCTGCCGATTCCGGGCCAGGAGGAAGTGTCACTGGCCAGCCGGCTGCCAGAGGACCTGCGCGGCACGACGGCGGGCCTGGATTTCGGCTCCCGGCTTTTCACGCCCTTGTTTCGCACCGACACCGAATTCGCCGCCGAGCTGTCGAACCAGACCGTGCACGGGGTGATGCAGCTGGCCTGGGTCGACCGGGGCGAGGGCCGCCACCAGGGACAGATGGCCGTCTACGTCAAGCCGCGCGGCCGGCTCGGGAAGAGGTACATGACGCTCATCGCGCCGTTCCGGCATCGGGTTGTCTACCCGGCGCTCATGCGGCAGATCGAACGAGCCTGGAATACCCGCGTTCCTCAGTAGATGGCGGCTGGCACCGGATGCGGTGTGAGCCGGATGCGGCGTCGTAGCCTTGGCTGGTGGGCGCGGCGCGGCTGATCTTGATCGAGGGCATGATCGGTTCAGGCAAGACGACCACGGCGATGCGAGTCGGGGACTGGCTGGCGCGCCGGGGAGAAAACGCGCGGGTGTTCTGCGAGTGCGCCGCGGATCACCCCATCCGCACCAGGGCCGAGGACCGGTTGCGGGCAGCAGCCGACCTGCAGGCGCCCGGACCGCCGGGCAGTGCCGGGGACGGCGGGGCCGCGGGCAGCCCCGGCGTGTACGCGGCCGGTCAGTGGCGCCGGCTGGCCGAGCGGTGCCTGCGCGACCGGCAGACGATCATCGTGGAAAGCAGCTTCCTCCAGAACTCCGTCATGCCGGCTTTCATCGACGGGGCTCCCGCGCGCACGGTCAATGAGATCTTCACCAGGATCGTGCGCCAGGCCGCACCCGCCGGGCCGCTTCTGGTCTACCTGCGCCCGGCCGATATCGGCGCGGCGATCGCGCGCATCCACTGCATCCGGGGGGAACCGTGGTCGTCGCGGAACGTGGCCTTCGTGGAGAACAGCCCCTGGGCGCGCCGCCGCAACCTTCAGGGCCAAGACGCCGTGGTCAAGCTGTACCAGGCATGGGAGCCCGTGGTGACCCGGTTGTACAGCCGGTACCCCTTCCCGAAGATCATGGTGACCGACCCCCAGCACGACTGGCAGGTGACATTGGCGCGCATCTGCGCAACCGCGCGCCCATCACCCACGCGGCGGGAAACCCAGACCTGACCCAGCCCGGCCCGGCGCGACCCCAGCCACACCGCAGCCTCCCGACCGGCCCGCAGTAACGGGTCTACGACGCTTATGCGCTCACCGGGCTCGCCCGCTCACTCGGCACCGCGCTCGCGCCTTTGGACCGCTGGGCTCAGACCTGGTCCATGGCCGTCCTCCAGGAGGTCCAGGCCCAGGTCGAGGGCGGGACTTGAATGGGTGAGAGCGCCGACGGCGACGAAATCGACGCCCGTCTGCGCCACGGCTCTGGCCGCCTCAAGCCGCAGCCCTCCGCTGGCTTCCAGCCGGGCCTGGGGATAACGGCGTGCCATGGCCGCGGCTGAGCGGAGATCGGCCAGGTCCATGTTGTCGAGCAGGATGAGCCTGGCGCCGGCGTCCAGCGCCTCACGAGCCTGGGCCAGGGTGTCGCACTCCACCTCGAGCGGCAGCCCGGGTGCGGCCGCGCGTACGGCGGCGATCGCCGCCGCGATCCCGCCCGCCGCAGCCACGTGGTTGTCCTTTATGAGCGCGGCGTCGCCGAGTCCCATCCGGTGGTTCACGCCGCCGCCGCACCGCACGGCGTATTTCTCGAGCTGGCGCAGGCCCGGGGTGGTCTTGCGGGTGTCACGCACGGCACATCCGGTGCCGGACAAGGCGTCAGCCCAGGCCCTGGTCGCGGTGGCGATTCCCGACAGGTGGGTGAGGAAGTTGAGCAGGGTTCGTTCGGCGCCGAGTAGTTCTCTCAGCGGGGCGCGGATTCGCAGCACTTCGGTGCCCCCTGCGATCCGGTCACCGTCCGCGCGCAGCCGCTCGGTCCCAGGAACCCCCAAAGACCCCAGAACCGCAGTTGGCGCGATCCCGACGGCATCAAGGACGGCGAGGCCGACGGGGAGGCCGGCCAGGACGCCCGACTCTCGGGCCACCACACCCGCCACGGCCTGCGCGTCCGCTGCGGCGGTCGCGGCCGACGTCACGTCGGGCCCGTAGCGCAGGTCCTCGTCGAGGGCCGCGCGGACCACCCGCTCGGTGTCTTCGGGATCCAGACCGGCGGCGAGCAGTCGTGCCGAGATCGTCGCGTGCAGTGTCAAGTTCTGACCCCCGCGGCTGACCAGGCGGCCCGCGGCTGGCCCGCCTCCACGCGCACCACGGTATGGCGGGCCCGCGCGGCCGAGACATCAGGCGGTGCGTCCCGCCACCGGTGGCAGCCGCGGCTCTCCGCGCGGGCCAGGGCGGCCACGGCGACCAGGACCGAGACTGCGTGCAGGCTGGTCGCCTCGACGGTGGCCAGGTCTAGGCTCCTGCTGGCGGACCCGGTAGCCGCGGCCGGGGCCTGCCCCAGCGTCTGCTGGAGGCGTTCCATATCTTCGTGGTCGCGCAGGACCCCCGCGTCCCGTGACATGGCCGCGGCCAGGGCCGGCCGGACCGCGGGATTCACTCCCGGGCCAGCGGGAGGCAGCCGCAGGCTGGCTGACGGGTCAGGCAAGTCCTGCCCGAGCAGTTCCCCGGCGCGGCGTCCGGTGATCAGGGCCTCGGTCAGGGAATTGGACGCGAGGCGGTTAGCTCCGTGCACGCCGGTCGATGCGGCTTCCCCGACGGCGTAGAGCCCGACGACCGAGGTCCGCCCGTCCATGCCGGCCCGGATGCCGCCGCAGGCGTAGTGCGCGCCGGGCGCGACCGGGATCGGCTCGGTAACCGGGTCAATCCCCCGCGCCCGGCACAGGGCCACCACCGTGGGGAAGTCTCGCTCCAGCACGGCGCGGCCCAGCGCTGTGGCGTCCAGCCAGAGATGATCACCTGGCCCGTCCCCGCATCCCATCCGGTGCTGCATGGCCGACGACACGACGTCCCTCGGAGCGAGGTCGCCGAGCGGATGACGGCCGGCCATAACGCGCCGGCCCGCCACGTCCACCAGCACGGCCCCGGCCCCGCGCAACGCCTCGGTGATGAGCGGGCACTGCCCCCGGGCCGATTCCTGCCACAGCACCGTCGGGTGGAACTGCACGAATTCCAGATCTCGCAGCTCCGCTCCGGCGCGGGCGGCCAGCGCCAGGCCGTCGCCGGTCAGCCCAGCCGGATTGGTGGTCGTCGCGTAGGCCTGGCCGAAGCCGCCGGTGGCCAGAATGACCGCGCGTGCCGTCACCGTGCCCACCCGCAGCGCCCCGTCGTCGCCGGGGATCCCCGCCAGCACCCCGCCCACCGCGCCCTCATCGTCGATCAGGGCGTCCAGGACGACGCAGCGGGCGAGGATCCGGACCGGGCTGGCCCCCATGGCAGCCCGGAGTGCCCGGTTAACCTCGGCGCCGATCGCGTCGCCCCCGGCGTTCACGATCCGCTTGCGGCTGTGCCCGGCTTCCAGGTGGAGCGCCGTTTGCTCCAGCCGTGCACCACGCCCGGCCAGGCGAGCGATTTCGCTGGGGGCCTGCGATGCCAGCGCCGCCACGGCGGCCGGATCGCAGAGGCCGGCGCCCGCCTCGATCGTGTCCCGCTCGTGCAGGCCCGGGTCGTCGCCGGGGCCGATCGCGGCGGCCAGCCCGCCCTGGGCGAAAGGCGTCGCGCCCCCGCCGATGTCCTCCTCCTTGGTGAGCAGCAGCACGTCCCGGCCATGCCGGGCAGCGGTCAGGGCCGCGGTCATGCCCGCTGCCCCTGATCCCACCACCACGACGTCGGCTTCGCGTTCCCAGTGCGTCTGCGACCAGGGCAGGTGGCGGAGCTCCGGCGCGCTCACTGGTGCACCATGGCCTGCACAGCCCGCCGGGCGCGGCTGGCCACGTCGGGAGCGACGGTCACTTCCGTTACGCCCTCGCGCAGGCAGCGCAGCAGCGCGGCCGGGGTGGTCATCTTCATGTACCGGCACACGGCGTCGGGGTTGACCGGCTCCCAGCGCACGGCGGGATTGGCCCGGCGCAACTGGTGCAGCATGCCGGTCTCGGTGGCCACGAGCACGGCGGTCGCCGTGGTCGTGCGAGCGGCGTCGAGCATGCCCCCGGTGGAAAGCACCCGGGTGCGGCCGGGTGGCAGGTCGCCCTCCCCCGCCTGCCAGAGCGCGGCGGTGGAGCACCCGCATTCGGGATGGATGAACAGCTCGGCCGCGGGTTCGGCGCTGGCCTTGCGGCGCAGCTCGGCCGGGCTGATCCCGGCGTGCACGTGGCACTCGCCGAGCCAGATATGCATGTTGGCGCGGCCGGTGGCGCGCCGTACATAGGCGCCGAGGAACTGGTCGGGCAGGAACAGGACCTCCTGGTGCGCCGGGATGGACGCCACTACCTGCGCCGCGTTGGCCGAGGTGCAGCACAGGTCGGATTCGGCTTTGACCTCGGCGCTGGTGTTCACGTAGGCGACGACCGCGGCTCCGGGGTGCTCGGCTTTCCACTCCCTCACCTGCTGCGCGGTGATGGTGTCGGCGAGCGAGCAGCCTGCCTGGGGTTCCGGGATCAGCACCGTCCGGTCCGGGGCGAGGATCTTAGCGGTTTCGGCCATGAAGTAGACGCCGGCGAACACGATGACGCTCGCGGTGCTCAGCGCCGCCAGGCGGGACAGCGCCAGCGAGTCGCCGACGTGGTCGGCGACGTCCTGGATCTCGGGGGCCTGGTAGTTGTGTGCCAGGATCACGGCGTCGCGCTGGGCCGCCAGCCGCCGGACCTCCGCCGCCCAGTCTGCACCGGCCTGCTCTCCGCCAGCCTGCTGTGGGGCTGCCTCAGTACTGGTCACGATCCGCCCCTATCTCTCGCCGAAGTTTTAGACTCTGAGTGTAAAACACTTTTTGCCTCATAGTCTAAAACCGGGTAGATCAGTACCATGCGTATGTGTCAGAAGATGAGCCGGAGGCTTACGAACCTGAGGGGCGGGACGAGACGGCCGGGCCGTCCGGGCCGGGCGAACGGTTTTCTCACGAGGCGCTGGCCGTGGTCCTTCAGGTCCGCCGCAACAGCTTGCACGTCCTGCTCTGGCAACGGGGCGCGCCGCCATTCGAGGGGCTGTGGGCCCTGCCCGGCGGCCCGTTGGGGGCGGATGAGCGCCTCGGGACGTCCATGGGAAGGCATCTGGCCGCCAAGGTTGCCCTCACCGACATCGCGCATATGGAGCAACTGGAGACCCGCAGCGATCCGGGGCGGGATCCCAGGGGCCGTGTTCTGGCCACGGCCTACCTGGCCCTGATATCCGCCGACGTCGAACCGCGCATTCCCTCGGACACCGCATGGCACGCGGTCCAGGACCTTCCGCCGACCGCGTTCGACCACGGGTCGATCGCCGAATCGGGGCGGGACCGGCTACGGGCCAAGCTGTCCTACACCAACATCGGCTTCGCCCTGGCCCCAGAAACCTTTACGGTCGCGCAGCTACGGGACATCTACGCGGCCTCGGTCGGCCATCCGGTCTCGGCGACCAACCTGCAGCGGGTCCTGACCCGCCGCGGCGTTATCGAGGCCACTCCTACTGCCGTCCGACCGACTTCCCAGGGCGGCAGGCCGGCTACACTTCATCGGTTCGCCGCCCGAACCCTGGTCGTCACCAATCCCTTCGCCGCGTTCCGCCCCCCGTCCGTGCTGTCGGCAGGTGGGACCGGCGGATCGTAGTTGCTACAGGCCCGCCAGATCGGAGATGGCCGCGCGGTGCGCCTGCGGGCCGCCGGCCAGGCGCTCGGCCGACCACGCGCGGCGGTAGTACAGGTGCGCGTCGTGTTCCCAGGTGAACCCGACCCCGCCGAACACGTGGATGGCGGATTCGGTCACGGCACGATAAGCCTCGCCGGCCCGCAGGGCGGCGACATGAGTCGCCATCGGGGCCTCGGCCGAACCGTCCGCGGCCGCGATCGCGGCGTACCTGGCGGCCGCCGAGACGGCCTGGAACTCCGCGAGCATGTCCACGCAGGCGTGCGCGACCGCCTGGAAGGAACCGATCGGCTCGCCGAACTGCACGCGGTCCTTGGCGTACGCGATGGTCGCGTCGAGGCACCAGCCGATGCCGCCGGCGGCTTCGGCGGCGGTCGCGAGAAGGAAGTCGCGCTCGGCCCGGTCCAGCGCGGCCGCCGCGTCCTCGCCCTGGCCGATCAGCACGGCCGGGGCCTCGTCGAAGGCGGTGACGCAGACCCGCCGGGTCAGATCCAGGCCCAGTTGCCCGGAGGCGGTGTACCCCAGGGATCTCGACTCCACAAGGAACATCGCCAGACTGGACCCGATCATGGCCGGGACCACGACGATGTCGGCCGCGTGGGCGGCGATGACGTACCACCGGTGGCCGTAGAGCCGCCAGCCGCCTGGGGCCCGCTCGGCGCGGACACTATCCGGTCCCGGCGACCAGTGGCCGGCCTCATCGGCGGCGGCGAGGGTTCCGGTCACCGAGCCGTCGGCCAGCAGCGGCAGCCAGTGCTCCTGGGCCGTGCGGTCGCCGGCCAGGAGCACGTCGGCGGCCAGGCTGCTGGCCAGGAACGGCCCCGGATACAGGGCGCGGCCGAGCTCGGTGTGTACCACGCTCGCCTCGGCCTGGGACATGCCGAGGCCGCCGAACTCCTCCGGGATCGTCAGCCCGGTCAGCCCGAGCTCGCCCGCCAGGCGGGCGTGCAGCTCCGGGCTGTACCCGGCCCCGGTCTCCAGCGCGGCGCGCAGCGCCGCGGACGGGAGCTGGGCGGTCAGGAAGCTGCGTAGCGTGTCCTGCAGGGCGTGCTGGTCTTCGCTGAGAGCCAGGATGTCGCTTTCGGCCATGATCAGCTCCTCACGCAGGGCGTGGGAGCCCGAGGACCCGCTGCGCGATGGCGTTCTTCAGGACCTCGTCGGTTCCGCCGCCCAGCCGGTATCCCGGCGCACCGAGCACCACCGAGGTCCATGCGTAGGTTCCCCAGGCACCGGTGTCGGCGACCAGGGCTGGCCCGAGAACAGCGGCAACGAACTCTGCCAGCCGCTTCATGTTAGCGGACAAAGCCAGCTTATTCAGGGCAATCTCGGGGCCCGGCGGCTCGCCCGCCCTGGCTTGGGCGGCCATCACCTGCTGGGTGTACCGGGCGGTGCGCAGGTGGGACAGCAGCTCGCCGAACTCCTGCCTGATGACGGGGTCGGCCTGTTTGCCCGCGGCATGGACCAGGCCGATGAGCCGTTCGGTCGACAGGATGCCCGCGCCGCCGAAAGCGGAGTGGCCCATCGCGTTGCGCTCGTGGCTGAGCGTGGTGAGCGCGACCTTCCAGCCATTGCCCGCCTCATCCAGGCGGCGGTCGTCGGAGACCGCCACGTCGTCCAGGAAGACCTCGTTGAAACTCGCGCCGCCGGTCATCTGCCGCAGCGGGCGCACGGTCACGCCGGGTGCGCGCATGTCGATCAGGAAGGCGGTCAGGTTGCGATGGCGCGGCTCGCTGGCCGTCCGGCAGATGATCTCGCCGACGTCGGCCAGGTGCGCTCCCGAGGTCCAGACCTTCTGCCCGCTGACCCGCCAGCCCTCGCCATGGCGCACGGCCTGGGTCCGGACCGCAGCCAGGTCCGAGCCCGCCCCTGGCTCGCTGAACAGCTGGCAGGCGATCTGCTGCCCGCTGAAAAGCAGCGGCAGCCAGTGCTTTTTCTGCTGCTCGGTGCCGTGCCGGCCGATGGTGGGCGCGACCATGCCGAGGCTGACGGTCAGCGCCGCGTCGCCCGGCACCCGGTACTGCCGGGTCAGCCGCTCGAAGGCGCGCGCGTAGGACACGGGCAGGCCGGCGCCGCCGAACTCCGGCGGGCCGGATATCCAGCCGTAGCCGTGATCCCACAGCTCCTGCCGCCACCGGCGGATCGCGGGCAGGGCGTCGGCCTCCTGCTCAGGGTCCGGTTCCTGGAAGACGCGTACTTCGTCGTCGCCTTCGCCCCAGACGAACCGGCGGTCTCGGGCCGCCCGGGGGTAGCGCTCGGCCAGCCAGGTATCGGCCTGCCCGAGGAACTCCTCCAGGGTCGGCGTCGTCATGGCGTCCCGGCCTTGCGTGCGGCCGGGGAGGCGCCGGCGTCGCGGCTGGGCAGCGCGATCACGGCGTGGCCGGGCATGACGACCTCGTCGCGCTGGTTGACGGCCTCGGTCCTGATGTCGGCGACGTGATCGCCGTCGTCGTCGACCCGGGTGGCGGTCACCGTGCCGCGCAACTCGACGACGTCGGAGAGGTAGACGAACTTGCGGTACTGCCCCCGGGCCTGCTTGATCCAGGCGTGGTCCCCCGCCCAGTGCGTCAGCTGGTGGATCTGCGGCATCACCGCCTGTGGTTCCGTGACCGCCATGCTGCCAGCCTAGGAAAAAATACTCTACTTGTCGAGTATCTGACACTAGACTAGTTGCCGGTTACGGGGTCCGGTTCAGAGGGTCCGGTCGGCCGCCTGATACAGGCACGCCTATGCCTGCGGCCTGAGGGGCCTTACTATCTGATGAGACGGCGGCTTGATCCACTAGTAGTTTCAGGGGGCCGCGTCGGAATGCTGCAGGTAACGCTCCTGGGTGAGCAGGCAATCACCGACGACAGGGCTGGCGTTCGAGCGCATTCATCGCGTGCGGTGGCCCTCGTCGCGTTCCTGGTGGCTCATGTCGGCGTGCCCCAGCCCCGGCAGCGCATTGCCGGGATGTTCTGGCCGGACTCGACGGATGCGCAGGCGCTGACCAATCTGCGCCGGGAACTGCATCACCTGCGCCAGGTGCTGGGAGACGACCGCTCGCTCGTCGTGACGCCCCGGGATCTGTGCTGGCGCGACTGCGGGACCTGCCGCGTCGATCTGGGCATCTTCGAAGCGGAGCGCAAGGCTGCCCTGGCGGCGGCCGCGGCCGATGATGACGCGGGAGTCCGGGTCCACGCGGCCGCGGCGGTCGTGGTGTACAAGGGTGATCTGCTGCCCGGCCTCTATGACGACTGGCTGCTCGAGGTCAGGTCAGAGCTCGACCTCCAGTACGCGGACTTGTGTGATCTGCTCTGCACGGCGCGGGCGCGTACGGGTGACCTGGCTGGAGCGGTGGACGCCGTCCGCCGCCGGATCCAGCTGCGGCCGCTGGAGGAATCCGGTTATCGCACGTTGATGCTGCTGCAGGCCGACCTGGGCGATCGAGCCGGTGCCGTCAGCACCTACCACCACTGCGCTTCGGTGCTTGAACGTGATCTGGCAGTCAGCCCGGACCCGGCCACGCAGCAGGCCTTCCAGCGCTTGATGGCCGACAGAGACCCGGCAGGGGCATGCCCGCCGGGTCTCAAGCCTGATGCTCCCCGCCACGGGGTCGCCACTGCCCAGCTCGTTGGCCGGCACCGAGAACTTGGCCTGCTTCAAGACCTGTGGCGGGCCGCCGCGGCAGGCCGTCCCGGCCTGGCGCTGGTCGGCGGCGGCGCTGGCGTCGGTAAGACACGGCTAGTGGCCGAGATCGCCGAGATGGCACGGCTGCAGGGCGCGGTGGTGGCCAGCAGCCAGTGCTTCGGCATGCTGGGGCGCCTGGCCCTGGCGCCCGTGGCGGACTGGCTGCGGAACCCGGCAGTTCAGGCAGCCGCGGCGGCGCTCGATCCGCCCTGGCGCACCGAAGTCCGCAGGCTGGTGCCGGCCGGGGAGCGCGGGGAACGCTCAGCAGCCTCGAGGTCAATGGCGGATGCCTGGCAGCGCCACCGGTTCTTCGAGGGCCTCGCGCGGGCACTGATGGCCGTCGGACGGCCAGTGCTGCTCGTCCTGGACAACATGCAATGGTGCGATCAGGAGACGCTGGCCTTCCTCACCTTCTTCCTCGGCCTCGCCTCCGACACCCCGGTCCTGGTGGCCGGGACACTGCGGAACGACACCCTCGGCGAAGATCCCGAACTCGCTGACTGGACGGTCCGCATGCGGGCCACCGGACTCATGACGGAGCTTTCCGTGAGCCCGCTGGACGCCGCCGACACGGCACGGCTCGCCGAGGCGATCTCCGGACGGCCGCTGCTTGCGGACGACGTGAACCTGCTCCAGGCGACGACGGGAGGCTTCCCGTTGTACGTCATCGAGGCGGTACGCGGCAGTGCCGATCCAGGCGGCACTGCACGGCCGACCGGCGATCTCCCGGCAGTGCTGCGCAATCGTCTCGAGCAGGCGAGCGCGGCCGCCCGCGAGGTGGCCGGCCTGGCCGCGGCGGTGGGGACGAACTTCACTCTTGACCTGCTCACTGAGGCGAGTGACCTCGACGCCGGCATCGTGGTGGCGGCAGTCGACGAGCTGTGGCGCCGCCGGATCATGCGCGAGTTCCGTGACGGCTACGACTTCTCCCACGATCTGCTCCGCGATACGGCATACGCGCAAGTGAGCCCGCCGAAGCGCTGGCTCATGCACCGGCGCGTGGCGCAGGCACTCGAGCTGCTGCACGCTGACGACACGGACACGGTCTCTGCTCAGCTGGCGGAGCAGTATGCCCGCGGCGGGCGGCCGGGGCGGGCCGTGGCCTACTACCGGCGCGCCGCCGACGTGGCAGCAGGCATGTTCGCCCATGCCGAGGCGATCCGGCTGCACCGGGAGGCATTGTCGATCGTGCGCAGCCTGCCGGAGGGAAAAGACAGGGACAGGCAGGAACTCGAAGTCCTGGAAGCCATGGCAGCACCGCTCAACGCCCGGTACGGCTATTCGTCACCGGAGCTGCAGCGGACCCTCGAACGGTCGATCGACCTCGCGGAATCACTTGGCCGCAGAGACTCCATGCTCAACGGCCTGGTCGCGCTCTGGGCGACAGAATTTGTTCAAGGGCGAACCGCTGATGGCTACCAGACGGCCACCCGTGCGCTGACGCTCGTCGACCCCGGCTCCGAGCTGAGTGGCCCGGCTCATTTCGCTGTCGGCGGGTCGGCCGTCAGCCTGGGGATGCCTGCTGAGGGGTTGCGCCACCTCGAGCTCGCCGCCAAGCTGGCGAGCGGTGCCGTCTGGCTGAGCGTCGGCACCAGGGCCGACGTGCAAGGCACCGCTTGGGCGGCACACGCCCACTGGCTGCTCGGCCACGACGCCGAGGCCCTGTCCGCCTGTCACGAGGCCATCAAGCTAGCCAGGGCGATCGACCACCCGTACTGCCTGGCTGTGGCCCTCGCCTACGGCTCTATCACCCATCAGATGCGCCACGATATGTCCGAGCTGAGGGACGTGGCCGGCGAGTTGCGCGAGCTGTGCGGCCGGTATGGCTTTGCTTACTACCGCGAGTGGGGGCTGATCCTGGACGGCTGGTCCCGCCCGGACGAGTCGGGCATCGACCTGGCCCGGCGAGGCATCGGCAACCTCAAGACAGCAGGCTCATTCGCCCGCCGGCCGTACTGGCTGTCGCTGCTCGCCGACCTGCTGGCGCGGAACAACCGGCTGGACGCCGCCCGGGCGGCCCTGGACGCCGCCCTCGTCGCCGGGCGGGAACGGGACGATCTGTGGTGGCTGCCCGAGGTGATGCGGCTGCGCGCGGCCCACGACGAGGAGGAGACGGCGGCCATCTCGCGCTTGTGCTCCGCAGCGGAGATGGCGTCCGCTCACGGCAGCGTCGGCCTGCTCCGGCGCTGCGAGCATGACCTCAGCAGGCGTGGCGTTCGCACCCCGCCTCCCGGCGTTCCCCCGGCTGGCTGACGCGAGCGCACGCACGAACGCTACGCGAACGGCGCTGGTCCTAGCTTCGTGATGGCCCTGAACGTCAGGGCGCCAATTCGGAGGGACCCACATGACTGTCACATCAGCCAGCATCGCCGACCAGGCGTACGAGCAACTCGCCGCCGGCCTGCGCGGTGACCTGATCAGGCCGGCGGACGCCGGCTACGACAAGGCGCGCGCCGTCTACAACGCCATGATCGACAAGCGTCCCGCTGCCATCGCGCGCTGTCGCGACGCCGCCGACGTCATCAGCTGCGTGCGGTTCGCCCGCGAGCACGGCGTCGCGATCGCGGTCCGGAGCGGCGGCCATAATGCAGCCGGCCTCGGGGTATCGGACGACGCCCTGGTCATTGACCTGTCGCTGCTGCGCAGCACCACGGTCGACCCGCAGAACCGCACCGTCCGCGCCGACGCCGGATGCACCTGGGGAGATATCGACCACGCGACGGTGGCGTTCGGCATGGCCACCCCGTCCGGCTTTCTCGCATCCACCGGCGTGGCGGGCCTGACGCTCGGCGGGGGCATTGGCTACCTGTCCCGGCGCTTCGGGCTGTCGGTGGACAACCTCCTGTCCGCCGACGTCGTGCTGGCCGACGGCACGTTCGTGACGGCCAGCGAGACTTCGCACGGCGATCTGTTCTGGGCGTTGCGCGGTGGCGGCGGGAACTTCGGCGTCGTCACCTCGTTCACGTTCCGCTGCCACGACATCGGCGAGCACGGCACGGTCATCGCCGGCCCGGTCCTGTACGACATCGCCGACACCGCCGAGGTGATGCGCTGGTACCGGGAGCTGCTGCCGTCGCTGCCGGAAGAACTGAGCGGCTGGATTGGGCTGCTCACCATCCCGCCCGCGCCGCCGTTCCCCGAGGCGCTGTGGGGCCGCAAGGCCTGCGGCATCGTCTGGTGCTACACCGGATCACACGACCGGGCCGACCAGGTGCTCGAGCCGGTCCGGACGTACGGCTCGCCGTTGCTGGTGGGCCTGCAGGCCATGCCGTTCAGCATGCTGCAGAGCGCGTTCGACGGCCTCTACCCGGCCGGGCTGCAGTGGTACTGGCGGGCGGACTTCTTCAACGAGATCTCCGACGCCGCGATCGAGGTGCACCTCAAGTACGGCGCGCAGCTGCCGACCGGCCACTCCACCATGCACATGTACCCCATCGACGGCGCTGCCAGCCGCGTTCCCGCCGACGCGACAGCCTTCGCCTACCGGGACGGCGGCTGGGCAGGCGTCATCGTGGGCGTCGACCCGGACCCGGCCAACGCGGGCCTCATCTCGCGATGGGCCCGGGACTACTGGCAGGAGCTGCACCCGACGTCGGCGGGCGGAGCCTACGTCAACTTCCTGATGGACGAGGGACAGGACCGGGTCAGGGCGTCCTACCGCGGCAACTACGACCGGCTCACCCAGGTCAAGGAGCGTTACGACCCGGACAACACGTTCCATATCAACCAGAACATCCGGCCCGCCAGCGAGTCCAACCCGTAAGCGGCGGCAGATGTCACGACCTGTGCTGTTCGTGATCGATGACGACGTCGGAGTGGTACACGCGCTGCGAGACGATCTCGGGCTTGGCGCGCCGGGGCGACGGACGCGGAAGACGCTGGGCCGCCACGCCGTTACCGGCCGTCCTCCAGGCGGCTGGCCAGGAGCTGGGCCAGGTGGGTGCCGCTGACGTGGGCGAGCTGGTCGAGCTGGGTGCGGCAGGAGAACCCGTCGACCAGCACCACCGCGTCCTTGGCGTCGCGTACGGCGGGCAGCAGGGCGGTCTCGGCGACGGCCCGTGACACGTCGTAGTGGCCGCGCTCGACGCCGAAGTTGCCGGCCAGCCCGCAGCAGCCGCCGACTGCGGTGACCTCGGCGCCGGCGCTGGCCAGCAGCGCGGAGTCGGTGTGCCAGCCCATGACGGCGTGGTGGTGGCAGTGCGGCTGGGCCACCGCACGCACGCCGGTGAGGTCGGGTGCCGTCCACTCCGTGGTCTCGGTCAGCAGCTCGGCGAGCGTGCGGGTGGCGGTGCGCACCTGACGGGCGCGCGGGTCGGCGGGCAGGAGTTCGGCGATTTCGCCGCGCAGCACGGCGGTGCACGAAGGTTCCAGGCCGACGATCGGGGTGCCGGCCCGCACGGCCGGCTCCAGGGCCTGCAGGCTGCGCCGCAACTGAGTGCGCGCGCCGTCCAGCTGGCCGGTGGAGATCCAGGTCAGGCCGCAGCATACGGGCTGTCCGGTGATTTCCACCGCGTAGCCGGCCGCTTCCAGCACCCGCACGGCGGCCTGGCCGACCTCGGGGGTGAAGTAGTCGGTGAAGGTGTCCACCCACAGCAGCACCGGAGCCCCGGCCCGGGGGGGACGGCCGGCGAACCAGGCTCGGAAGCTCTGCGCGGCGAACTGCGGCAGCGGGCGGCGGGCGTCGATTCCGCCCAGCCGCTTGGCCAGGCCGGCCAGCGCCGGGTTGCGCAGCGCGGCGTTCGCCAGTCCCGGCGCGTGCGAGGCCAGCCGGGCCCAGCGAGGCAGCCAGCCCAGCGAGTAGTGGGCCGGCGGGCGCGGCCGGCGACGGTACTTCTGGTACAGCACCTCGGCCTTGTAGGTCGCCATGTCCACCCCGGCCGGGCAGTCCGACGAGCAGCCCTTGCACGACAAGCACAGGTCAAGCGACTCGGCCACCTCCGCCGAGCGGAAGTCCTTGACCAGCGTGCCGTTCGCGAGCTCCTGCAGCACCCGCGAGCGGCCCCGGGTGGAGTCCTTCTCGTCCCGCGTGGCCAGGTACGACGGGCACATCACTCCCCCACCCGCCTCCCCAGCCCCCTTCACTGCGGTGGTGTCGGCACGGCACTTGCCCACGCCGACGCACCGGTGCACCGCAACCGACAGGTCACCGCCGTCGTGCGGATAGGCGAAACCCAGTCCGGCGCGCAGCGGGCGGGCCTGTGGCACGCGCAGGTCCGCGTCCAGCGGCACCGGGTCGACCAGCACGCCGGGGTTGAACACGTTGCCCGGGTCGAAGATCGCCTTGACCGCGGCCATGGTGTCGATGGCCTCGGGTGAGTACATGGCGGGCAGCAGCTCGCCGCGCGCCCGGCCGTCCCCGTGCTCGCCCGACATCGAGCCGCCGTACTTGCCCACCAGCTGCGCCGCGGCCACCGCGAACTGCCGGTAGCGGCCCGGCTCGGTGGAGAACGGGAAGTCGATGCGGACGTGCACGCAGCCATCGCCGAAGTGGCCGTAGGTCAGGCCGTCCAGGTCGTGCTCGGCCATCAGAGCGCCGAAATCACGCAGGTACGCGCCCAGGTGCCGGGGCGGGACGGCGGCGTCTTCCCAGCCGGGCCAGGCCGGCGCACCCGCCGGGGTGCGGCCGCCCAGGCCCGCGCCGTCCTCGCGGATACGCCACAGGGCCCGCGCCGGGGCGCCGGCGACCACGAGCGCGTCGAGGCTGTCGGCGCCGGCGATGAGCCGCTCGGCCCCGGCGCGCGCCTCGGCCTCGGTATCGCCGGAGGTCTCCACGAACAGCCAGGCCTCACCGCGCGGCAGCCCGGGGACGGCCGCAGCGCCCCGGCGAGCCCGGAAGACCTCGACCAGCCGGGCGTCCATGCCCTCGACCGCGACCGGGCGGTGCGGCAGCAGGCCGGGCACCGCATCCGCGGCCTCCGGCATGCCGGGGTAGCCGAGCACCGCCAGCGCCACCGCCTTCGGCGACGATACGAGCCCGACGGTCGCACCGAGGACCATGCCCAGCGTGCCTTCGGTACCGGCCAGGAACTTCGCGAGATCCGCGCCGTTCTCTGGCAGCAGGTGCTCCAGGGAGTAGCCGGACACCTGCCGGGTGAACCGGCCGAACTCGGTGCGGATCATGCCGAGGTGCGCCGCGACCAGCCTGTCGAGCGCGGCGCCGATCGTCCCGGCGGCGGCCAGGCCGTCACGGCCCAGGTGCCGAGCCGCGAGCCGCTCCCCCGAGGCGGTCAGCAGGTCCAGGCTCACCACGTTGTCGGCCGCGCGGCCATACCTCAGGGCCCGCGCGCCGCAGGCGTTGTTGCCGATCGAGCCGCCGATGCTCGCCCGGGCGTGCGAGGACGGGTCCGGGCCGAAGCGCAGGCCGTGCCGGGCCGCGGCTGCGGTGATGTCGTCCAGGATCGCGCCGGGCTCGACGACCGCGGTACGCGCCTCGGGGTCTACCGAGAGCACCCGGTTCAGGTGCCGGGAAAAGTCCAGCACGACGCCGGAGCCGACCGAGTTGCCCGCGGTGGAGGTGCCGCCGCCCCGGCTGGTGACCGGCACGCCGACCCGCCGGGCGACGTCCAGCGCGGCGGCCGCCTCCTCGACGTGCCTCGGGAAGACCACCACGCTCGGCACGACCCGGTAGTTCGACGCGTCGGTGGAGTACTCGGCCCGCCGCCGGGCCGAGTCGT
>Ga0208044_1000154_pt1 | contig 63899 bp, 46 predicted proteins | sample Sb_taG_8_FD_187712 | JGI IMG/M metagenome (GOLD analysis project Ga0208044, IMG submission 187712) | Peat soil microbial communities from Weissenstadt, Germany - Sb_50d_c_BC metaG (SPAdes) (version 2) | ecosystem: Environmental > Terrestrial > Soil > Wetlands > Peat | place: Germany...
CCTGGCTCGTCCAACAAGTGGAGGCGAGACGGTTAAATCAGCCGACGCCCATCGGTTTCTACTTTGCAAAGCTTTGGTATTTTGAGAAGCTTTACCCTGTGATTTTTACGGTGGCGGCCTTAGGGCGTGCCCTGAGAAAACTCTCTCCCCACCAAGATGCGGCCTTTTGCGCCAATCAGCAACGCTAAGGGAGCAATCGTGGCAACCGTTGTGGAACCCAAGGCCGAGAAGAAGGATAAACGCCCCAGCACTGCTCATTTCAAGATCGTTCCAGAGACCCGCGAGCTGCGCGACCGCGTTCGCGCCGAAGCCGCCCGCTTCGGCAAGAATTTCGACCGGTCCAAGCCGTTGACGCGCATGGGCCTTCAGCAGCTGGCTGAACAGCTATTGCTGCACCTGGGGATGGGCGAGCAGTTCCTTGGCTTCACCATGGTCTGCCTGAGCAACGAATTTTGGCGTGAACAGGTTCAGGCGATCGACTTCAAACGCCGGCTGCTGTTGATGCCACACTGTCTCAAACACGCCGAAGGCTGTCCCGCCGATTACGACGAGTTCGGCCTCGATTGCCGCAAATGCGGGGCCTGCTCCATTGCCGATTTCAAGGTCAAAGCCGAGGACCTGGGTTACAAAGTGCTCGTCTCCGAGGGGACTCCCATCGTCCTGAAAATCATTGTGAGCGGGCATGTCGATGCCATCGTCGGCGTTGCCTGCCTGAACGTATTAGAGAGGGCCCTGGACAAGGTGCTTCTGGCGGGTGTGCCGTGCGTGGCCGTGCCGCTGCTGTCGAGTAATTGCCGCAGCACGTCGGTCGACGACGATTGGGTCGGCGAGTTGATCGATCTCCGCACCGAGCCCCCGGCTGCCAAAACCAAAACCTACGTCCATCTGTTGCGGGCGGCCCACGCGCTCTGCGAAGAGCCCGAACTAAGCCGGCTGGCGCCCCGGCCGCGGGCCGAACGGCCCACAAACGGCAATGGTCATGCCGCGGCTGATCCGCTCGCAGTGCACGAAAAGATTAGTTACGACTGGCTTGCAGGAGGCGGCAAGCGTTTCCGGCCCTTCATCACCCTGGCTGCTTATGATGCGCTCAAGGGAGCGCCAGGCACGCGTAGCCCCGATGGCGCTGAGTTGGCAGACGCAGTCAAGCGAACAGCCCTGGCTATGGAAGTCTTCCACAAGGCATCCCTGGTTCACGACGATATCGAGGACGACGACACTTTCCGCTACGGCACCGAGACCCTCCACCGTCGCCATGGCGTGAGCACCGCCATCAATGTTGGCGACTACCTGATTGGCCTGGGTTATCGTCTGGTCAGCCGTGAACGCAAGGAACTGGGCGGCGATTGTACCGCCGACATCCTCGATCGCCTGGCCGATGCGCACCGCAAGCTGGCAGAGGGGCAGGGGGCGGAGCTTCTCTGGCGCGATCAACCGCAAAAATCGCTGACTGCCCTTGATGCTCTCAAGATTTACGCGTTGAAGACTGCTCCCGCGTTCGAAGCTGCACTGTATGCAGGCTTGCGTCTTGCCGGACCTGCCGACAACTATGAAAAGGCGATTGTGGAGTTCAGCCGTCATCTGGGGGTCGCGTTCCAGATTCTCAACGACCTGAACGATTGGGAAGGCGATGGCGATAATAAATTGCTTTCCGGACAGGACATCCTTGCCGCGCGCCCCACGTTGCTGCTGGCGCTAGCCCTCGAAGGCTCGGGAGCCGCCGCCCGCGAAGAGCTCATCTCTCTCATTCACAGCGAGCAGAGATCGGCGCCCATGGAGGCTAGCACCAAGCCCGTTGTCGAGCGCATCCGCAAGCTCTTCCAGCAAGCCCACGTGTTCGGCAAGGCGGAAAAGCTGGTCGAAAAATATCGCGCCCGCGCTGAGGCCGTCGCCGACGAGGTGGAGCCGGAGGATCTGCGCGAGCTGCTCTATTATCTGGTCGATTCAGTCTTGCACCGCCAGCCCGCGGCTAAGATCGAACCCGAGGCCCCTCTGATTCAATTGTGCGTTTGAGTAAGCCTTGTCAGACCCTTACTTGATTCAGCTGGCTGCGCAACTGATCCAGGGGCTAGGCCAACTGCCGAGCAAGGGGCTAGCTCGCCACGTCGCCTTTCTTCGCTCGATGCAAAACCAAGACGGCGGTTTTTCCGGCCGCGAGGGCGGTTCCGACTTGTATTACACCGGCTTCGCCCTGCGCGGGCTGGCCGTTCTCGATGCTCTGACCACCGAGGTTACTGAGCGAGCTGCTGCGTATTTGCGCAGCCGGCTGACGACCGACGCAAGCGTGGTCGATTTCTTCTCCTTGCTCTATGCGGCTGCACTGGTCCAGGCGGCCGGCGGACCGGATATATTTGCCGAGAGTCCGACCGGTTGGGACGAGCGTGTCGCCCAGCTGCTGGAAACGTTTCGCACTCCGGATGGCGGCTACACCAAGGCAGCGGGGAACGCCTCGGGCAGCACGTATCACACGTTTCTTGTGGGCCTCTGCTATCAGCTCCTGGGACGTTCGCTGCCGCGGCCGCAGGAGGTGGTCCGCTTCATCCGTTCGCGCAGGCGCGAAGATGGCGGTTTTGTCGAAATCACCCCGATGCGCCGCGGAGGCACCAATCCCACAGCCGCAGCGGTAGGCGTGCTGCAGATGATCGATGCAGAGCAAGGTGATGCCACGGCTCTAAGTCCGGAGATTCATGACGGCGTCGTCCAGTTTCTGGTTGAGATGCCTTCACCTGAGGGGGGATTTCGCGCCAACGGTCGGGCGCCGCTGGCGGATCTCCTGTCCACCTTCACCGGACTTTGGACGTTGCATCAGCTAGGGGCGTTCGCTCGCGTGGACGTGACGGCGGCGCTCGGTTATGTAAGAATGTTAGAGTTATGCGACGGCGGCTTCCGCGGCGGCCTCTGGGACCAACAGACCGACGTCGAGTACACGTTCTACGGCCTGGGCTGCCTGGGCATCCTGCCTGAAGAGAACTCATGACTTTCAGGAGTCGCGACGGTGCATCCAGAGCAGGCGATGGAAGAACTGAACGCGATCATGGCCCACGCCTGGATGGTGCGCACCTTTCTCAAGCACGCAGACGAAATTCAGGAATACGAAGAAATGTTGGAAGTGCCGCGGATGATCTTCGATTACATCCGGGCGCTTGAACCGAGCTACCAGCGAAAAGACACGGCGGACTATTTGCGACGGGCGCGTGGCAAGCTGCCGAAGCTGCGTCGCGTGGCGGACCGGTTCGCGCAGCAATTCAAACGCTTCTCCGACCATACGAACTTCCAGATGGCCGCACTGTCCCTCAGCGCCTGCGTCCGACAAATTGATGAGATCCTGACCGCGGCAGAGAAAGAAGCTCGCGTACAAGCAGCGCCGCCCACTGTCTTGCAGCCCGAATTGGACAAGGAGCAGCCGTGTACCTGAAGATGGCCAAACGCGTCCTGTTCGAAACCGACAAACGTCTTCTCTGGAAGCTGGCTTGGAACATGGGCTGGAAGGGGATGCTTTCGGTCCAGAAACACAAGCGCCGAGTCAAAAAGGGCGAAGTCTTTCCACCATTTCTCTACGTCTCGATCATCAACAGCTGCAACTTGCGCTGCCAGGGCTGCTGGGTGGACGTGGCCGCGAAGCAAGAGACGATCAAGCCCGACGCAATGCACAAGCTGATTCGCGAGGCCCGCGAGATGGGCAACGTCTTTTTCGGCATTGTCGGTGGCGAGCCGTTCATGCACCCGCATCTCCTGGAAATGCTTGAGGCGCACCCGGATTGCTATTTCCAGATCTTCACGAATGGCCATTTCATCACCGACGAGAAAGCCAGGTGGATGCGCCGGCTCGGTAACGTCACGCCGCTCATCAGCGTTGAGGGAAGTGAGATCGTCAGCGACCAACGTCGCGGCCGTGCCGGCGTTCTCAGCAAGACCATGGAAGGCATTCAGAATTGCCTCAACAACAAAGTCTTCACCGGCGTCTGCACGAGCCTCTGCCAAACGAACTTTTCCGACCTGCTGTGCGAACGCTGGCTTGACCGCTTGATTGAGATGGGCGTTATGTATACCTGGTTCCACGTCTATCGGCCGATGGGACCCGACGCTAACCCGGAACTTTGTCTCACGCCGCAACAGCAGTTGGAAGCCCGCCGCTTCGTTGTCGAGATGCGCGCCCGCAAGCCCATCATTATCATCGACGCCTATTTCGACGGCGAGGGCCAGGCCCTTTGCCCCGCGGCTACGGGCCTCAGCCACCACATCAACCCCTGGGGCGGTATCGAGCCTTGCCCCATCGTGCAGTTCACCAAAGAATCGATCCACGCCAGCGAAGCCGACAGCCGGCCGCTACGCGACAAGTTCCTCCAGTCCGATTTCCTTCGCGACTTTCGCGACCTGGCACGGTCCACAACCCGCGGCTGCATCGTGCTCGAACGCCCCGACCTGCTCAAGAAACTGGTGGAGAAACATGGCGCCAAAGATGCCACTGTCCGCGGAAGCGCACTCGCGGAGCTGGAGGCGATGGAAGTGCGTACGTCACAATTCAATCCCGGCGCCGAAGTCCCGGAGAAAAACTTGTTCTATCGGCTGGCCAAGCGCTATTGGTTTTATGACTTCGGGGCTTATGAGGGATTCGATCATGGGCAGACATCAGCGCCGGGGCTGCTACGAGCGCGAGGCACCAAATCCCCGGCAACCGCTCAGACTGAGGAAGTGCCTGGAGTTCTCACTTGAGGGGAAGCCCAGGTTCGGACCCGCGATAAGCAACTCCGTTGGCGGAACTGCAGAGTGGTGCTCGCCTCTTACGGATCTGGCGCCGTAACTGTCTAATTTGTGCGCAGCAGTAGGGCGTCAAGCGTACTCGCGCCGACGCCCTTGCCAAGCTCTTCACGATGCAGCTTCGACTACTCGAAGACGCTCGTCTTGTTCTCGCAATAGATTGAAACCGACGCGATAGTGCCGGCCGCAAAAGGGGACAGCGTACCTCGTTCCTCGGGGCTCCGGGCAGGCCCGGCACGGCCGGACTGGCTTTTCGCGGTCGGCCGCGGGGTCGCAGGCTCTGTTCCCAGGTCCCAAGAGGGCCTCGTCGGTTGTTGGCACTGGAGTCTTGCCCTCCTTGACCACGTGCTTGGGCCCCCGCACGGATGTCACGGGGTTGTGCCGGCAGGCGCCTCCTCGAACCAGGTAATCGAATAACATGCGGATTGCAGCCAGGTGCTGCTTGACGCTTGGTGCTGCCAGCTCACGGCTCAGATGTTCGATATAAGCAGCCACATGCACTGGCGACGGGTCAAAGAAGCGTAGCTCTTGCCTTTCCGTCCAGATGGTGAACTTGCGCACGGCTTGGACGTAGGCGGCGCGGGTATTGGGATTGCGGTGCTCGGCAGTGAAGAACTCGACATATCTGCGGGCTATATCCTCGCCGGCGGCGGCGAAAAGGGTGGGCATGATTGCCTGGGGAAGCGATGCGAGTGGAGTGGAGAGCGTGGCGATCAGGTCCTGGAGCATGGTCCTCAAGCAGCGGCAGAGGCTGTTTCGTAAAGGACCTTATGACATAGCTTTAGGATAAGCAAGAAGAACTTGCACAAAAACGATATGCGCGTGGTCTGGGGGGATGCTGCCATAGGTTTCCCGAAGCGTTTGAATACAATGGGCGGCCTTCTGGGCAAATTGCACACTCTCATCAAACTCTCATTTTGACTTGCTACAATTCCGGCCGTCAAGACTTGAACCGCAAACCAAAGTTACGTTGGGTTGGTCTTGAACGAGAAGCAGTACAGCCGCCCGCGCCCACAGATTCCATTCTGCGATGTGCGGGGTTGCTCTAGGAGCAACTCATGAGCTCCACAAGACGCGCTGAGCTTTTTTCTTTCTCCTTAGGAGGCTCCGTCAGGTTCTTCCTGGGATTCTTCCTTCTTGTGGCCGCCTCACTCAAGGTACACGGTCTGGTTACCGAGACAATTCAACCAGTTCCGATTCTGTCTTCCATGCGAGTTCAGCTAGGCGCTCTCGAAGTGGAAGCTCTTCTTGGCCTATGGCTTCTCGTGGGCCTTCGCCAACAGGCGGCCAGATGGGTCTCGCTTCTTTTTTTTGCCGCTCTGGCAGCCACGAGTCTATACCTGGGCCTCTTAGGGGAATCCTCTTGCGGCTGCTTCGGACGAATCAGGATGAGCCCTTGGCTGACTTTTGGGCTCGATTTGACAGCGGTCTTGCTGCTGGCAATGTGGCGCGTGCCTAGCGATTCGACCTCGACGACCGTTCGATGGAACCGCCGCGCGCTCCTTACATTCGCCACGACCGTAGTTACTCTCGTTCTGATTGGCGGCGCGGGCGCCTTCTTCTTTGATGACCCCTGGTCTGCATTTTCAAGGTTACGTGGCGAAACGATTTCCGTAGAACCCGCGGACAGTGAAATAGGTACGGGCGTTTCCGGAGAACTGCACGAGTTCAGCGTACGGCTTGTTAATCATTCGAATCATTCGGTTCGCTGCTACGGAGGTACCGCCAATTGCAGGTGCCTTGCAATCAAAGATTTGCCGATGGTGCTTCCGCCTGGTGAATCTCGCCCCATAAGGCTGCAGATTACTTTTCGCGGCGGTCCAGGGCTGTTTCGCGAGCGCTTCGTCATCTTCACAGACGACGAAGTTCAAAGCTTGGTGGTCGCTCGTGCAACGGGCCGGCTCACGGATTCAACGATTCGCTGATCGCTGATCAGGAAGGAAGGAGGGAGCAACCCATGCTCCTACGAAGGGCCTTCACTCTAGTGGAACTGCTCGTGACCATTGCGGTCATTTCCATCCTTGTCGGACTCTTGATACCAGCCGTCCAGAAAGTTCGTGAAGCGGCTAATCGTGCTCAATGTTGCAACAATCTGCACCAAATCGGGCTTGCCCTCCACTTGTATCATGACAACATGCAGGCTCTTCCCATTGGGATGCGCTATCACAATGGGAGGGATCCGGACCTTCTGATGAGTTGGCTAACGCAATTGCTTCCCTATATCGAGCAGGAGAGTCTCTGGACGCTCACGCTTAATGCTTACGAACAATCCCCTTATCCGCTTTACAATCCGCCTCATGTCGGCCTAGCCACACTCATGCGCATTTTCGAGTGTCCTTCCGACGGGCGGGTATTCGACGTACAGTATGCTCACCGCGATAAAGTGCTAGTGGCCTTGACTTCTTATTTAGGAGTCGAGGGTAAAGACCTCATGACTTGCGACGGAGTTTTGTTCCGGGATTCACGTATTCGCCTAGCTGACATTACCGACGGAGCAAGTCAGACGCTGTTTGCGGGAGAGCGCCCCCCCAGTAGTGACTTCCAATTTGGCTGGTGGTACGCAGGGACAGGGCAGCGCCTTACAGGATCTGCTGATATGGTGCTGGGAGTGCAGGAGCAAAACGTACTTTCGTCTTCAATGGCCGATTGCGGCCCTGGCCCCTACGCATTCGGCCCCGGCAGCGTTAGCAATCAGTGTGATATGTTCCACTATTGGAGTCTTCACCCTGGTGGAGCTAACTTCTCGTTCGCGGACGGGTCCGTACGCTTCCTCAGCTACTCGGCCGCGACTGTGCTGCCAGCCCTCGCAAGCCGCGCAGGCGGCGAAGTGGTCGAGATTCCGGATTAAGTGCACCCGCACAAATTTGTGTGAAAAGACCAGACGAGCCTTGGTTACAGTCACTTGAGATGCTTTAGCAATGGTCTTGAAGGTAAGTTCTTTCGTGAGGAGTAATTCCCATGTATCGTGTCAACTCGACTGTTTCATGTTTCTTTGGATGTTTCGGAATGTTGCTACTACTCTTAAGTTTGCTCCTTGCCCCGGAAAGCCGTGCCCTTGCCAATGGCGGTACGTGTGGTACGGGCTGCGACCCTAGTTTCAATTGTCTCGGTAACCTTATATCCGACTGCGGTGCGTCTCCTAACTGCGACACAGATAAAGACGGCTGCGACGGATGCAAGTGCACTAAATTTACTGATCCGACGCCTGCCATCTGCACCTGCCTTGTTCCGCAATAATTGAGAATAGCCGTGGTCTGTCGTAGGGTGGCGATCTTTTTCATCCCTCACGGTCCGAGGGCAGCCCGGTTAGCCCTTTTTCGAAGTGGGCAAATGGGACAATTTACGGGACTGTCATAATGGCGTCACCAGTCATCCGGATAGGCTCTAAGGTATTCAAAGGAATGTAGTGCCTCTTGACAACGGCTTTCTCCAACAGCCACATTTTAGGCCGGGGTTCGGTAACATACTATTCTCGCGAATGTAGGCTATGTTCTCATGAAAACACACATCCTGCTAGGTTTTTTCGCGATACCTTTGTTGGTGATGCTGCAGGCTGTTGGGTCAGGGGCGGTCTGGGCTCAACCAACCAGCGTAGCAGATTGCAAGGACCGCTTTTTGAGTGAAGCCCCCAAGGGGTGGGCAAAGTACTATGCGAAAGCTACTCAGTTGAAAGGCCAAATCCGGACAAGAGCCGTGAACCTAGGAAGTTCTGGGCGGGTTATATACGAGAATGCGATAGAGATCAAGCAGGCGCCAGGATGCGCAATTCTTCTTGACCAGACCATTTTGCAAGATGGCAAGGCAGATACTCATGGGCGTCTATCCGCTATCAATCCCAAGTATCGATTTCAACTGCGTAGGGCGACGACGTATGACCCCTGGGCCGTTGCCCTCATTAGTGAGGATTTAACGCCCGAACGCCGGACAAATGCGCCGGACATTTCTGAGCAAGCGTCAGTTCATAGCTGGATTGCTTGCCCGATCGCAATGTACGGAGCCGAAGAAGACTGGCCCAGCTTGCTGTCAAGCGCCCCGATTCAGCTTAAACATGTGTTCCTAACTGAGAAAGGACGCAGAGACCTAGTGCAGGTCGATTTCGAGATCGCTTGGGGGGCTTCAGAGCAACGATTTCGCACGATTAAGGGAGGGAAAGCTTCTTTTGATCCAGAGCATTGTTGGGTCATGCGAGATTGTGACGTTAGAGTTGAATGGTGGCGAGGTCCGAACAAGGCGCCCTCAATTAGGGATATTTCAGCATCCTATGACTATTCCGATGGGGGTGAGGACTTCCCTGTTCTCAAAAGGCGAGTCGAGCGCGAGCAATCAAGTTCGGGCGCCGTGTTGGAAACCCAGGATGACTTCTCGTTGGTTTCGGAAACTGTTCCGGAGAGCGACTTCATGCTCACGGCTTTTGGATTTCCAGAACCGGCGGGATTGCTGCGTGGACGAACGCCTTGGTACCTGTGGGCCGCCATCGGTGGAGTCACGTTCATCGCTCTAGGTCTGGTGTTCCGTCGGTGGGCGCGTCGCAACAGTCCGTCCTAAGGGGTCCGATGGTCGAACTTGCAGAACGGCGAGGCACTCTGTGCCATCTAGCTGAGGCACTTGCCCATGAGATGTACGTTTCTAGCTCCCGCACAATTCGCGGTAGCCATAGTGCTACTTCTGATCGGAAGCGTTGCTTATTTGACGCAGGAAGATACAGTACTAATAACCGTTGACGAGGCGGATCGCGAGATAATGATGAATGGTAGCGAAGGTAGTCGGGAGATCACATTCGCTCTTCATAACCACTCATATAAGTCGGTGCGAATTGTCGGTTTCGAGTTGTGCTGAGGGTCGAATTGCCGCTTCGGTACGAAGCGACCGATCCCCTTCGACATCCCAGCCGGCGGCAGAGCGTTGCTTCCAACAAGTGTGGAAGTCATCAAGCCAGGGCATTTTGAGAATCGCCTCCATCTGTACATCTCGAATGGGAGCATCCGTGAAGTAGTTGTGAGGGTCTGGGGTACCTGTTCAAAGTGACCGCATAAAACGGGTTGTATTGGGAGGTGTTGCTTGTGATGTCTTACTTTGTGGGGTTCATCTATGCACGGCGGCTCCTATTGCCTCCATGAGCGACAAGTGGCGGTACTATCGCGGCTGCCTTTCGGCCCAGTTGTTTTGCATGTTAGAGCAGAATGGTGAATACTTGCTGAGTGAAATGCACGTCTTACTTCGGAACCTCCGTGTCCCCTGTGCTACCGCCAGTTAACCACCCTCAGCTGATAGCCGACCTGTTGAATCCGCTGGTAATGCGCGGTGTTGCCCGTGACCAGTTCCAAGCTGTGTTGCAGTGCGATGGCGGCTATCATCGGGTCAGCCCTGCCGATCGGCTGGCCGGTGCGCTCCAGGTCTCCGGCGATGCGCCCCGCCAGTTCGGCGGCGGACTGATCTAGAGAAAGAATCACTTCAGAGTGCTCCATTGCCTTGACCCTACCACAGCGCTGGCTTTGTGCCAAGCAGAGAGGCGCCGCATGAACGCTACGTGGCGGAATTGGCGGATCTTCGGCCACCGCGGTTGGGAAGAACAAAGCAGGCGCGGTCCGCGTCCCCCTTTTTCGAGAGGCCATTTCCATCGTCGGCGTTTATCCTGCCAATGGGCCAAGAATAGTCGCACAAATCTCCTCGACTGCGGTTCCTCTTGCGCCTTGCTGGATCTACAATTGTTGCCTCGGGACGCCGGGAGTCAGGATCTGCGCGATCCCCTGGCTCTCCGCGGCCTCCGTCAGGCAAGCGCGGAGCTGTTGCAGCGTCTTCTTGATAGTTACGGTGGTTTGATGTGCGGATTCGAAGCGGTAGCGAAGGCAATGACTTGGGATGGCCAGGAGGATGCCTCGCTCACGCGTCGGGCTAATATGCTTGCAGTCGTGGTGGACCGGGATGTGGACCACAAGTATTTGGGCTCCAAGCGGCGTACTTTCGGCGTGCTTTTGGCGCACTTCGGGCGCCAGAGACAAACTGGAAGATATTTTCCCCAAAGTGCTCAGCGCTGCGCCGCGCGCCTCGGTAAGGCCAGACCAAAACCTGTCGCGGTGCGCCGGACGCTTTTCGGCCCCGGCTAAAATCAGTTCTCGCCCGCATATAGATTTACTTGAAAGTTCTTGCTTATGAATGCTCCCGCCTGCTGCGCCGAGTGGCTTTTCGATAAAGCGGAATGTAGAGTTCCGATGACAAATGGGTGGCTGCGCACGGCATCCCGTTCTGCCGCCGTCAGAAATCTATACCCTGAGTCGTTAATGGAAACTCCGGCACCAAACGTTCCTTGCGTTACTGGCAATGGACCCCCCGAGAGCACACCTCAAGGCGCAAGTTCACGGCCTACCGGTAACACAGAAACGCAACTCAATCGCATTGGGCGACAACACGCCCGCGAGGAAGCTCCGACCCCCTCCGGATTAGCCGGCGCTGGGACATCCGCGAGGCAGGCCGATGTTCCGGGCTATGAATTGCTCGGAGAGTTGGGCCGCGGCGGGATGGGGGTTGTCTACAAGGCCCGGCAAACGGCTCTTCAGCGGGTGGTTGCGCTCAAGATGATTCTATCGGGAGGATTCGCCGACCCCGAAACGATTCTTCGATTCCAAAGCGAAGCCCTTGCGGTCGCCAGGCTCCAGCATCCCAACATCGTTCAGATTTTTGATAGCGGAACCTACGAGCAGCAGCCTTACTTCTCGATGGAGTACGTAGACGGCTGCACTCTCTCGCGCTGGATGGCCGACAAGCCTCAGGCACCTCGGGTGGCGGCCGCGATGGTGGAGACGCTGGCTCGTGCCATCCATTACGCGCACCAGAACGGCATCATTCATCGCGATCTCAAGCCTGCCAATGTGCTTCTTAATCGCAGCGGGCAGCCCAAGATTACCGATTTCGGACTGGCCAAGCTCATCAACGATCACTCGGTGGCTCATACGATGCCCGGCAATGCCATGGGCACGCCCGAATACATGGCGCCCGAACAGATCGCCGGTGAAGCGATCAGCCCTGCCACCGACGTCTACACGCTCGGGGTCATCCTGTACGAGATGTTCACCGGCAGAAGGCCGTTCGAAGGGGACACCAAATGGCTTACCCTGGAGAGAATTCGCACGGAGGAACCGGTCTCCCCGGTCCGACTGCGCCCGTCCACCCCCCGCGATTTGGAAACGATTTGCTTGAAATGCCTGCGTAAGGAGCCGGGACAACGATACGCCACGGCCCAGGCCTTGGCGAATGATTTGAGCCGTTTCCTCAACGGCGAGCCCATCCATGCCCGTCCGGCTAGCGAACTGGAACGAGCCTGGCGTTGGTGCAAGCGCAAGCCGCTGGTGGCGTGCCTTCTTGCGGCTCTCGTTACTGTCTCATGCACAGGCTTCCTAGGGATAACTTGGAACTACTGGAAAGCGGAGGCCGCTCGACGGGAAGAACAAAAGAAACGCGAGGAAGCCGACGCTTCGCAGAAGATAGCCGTCGAACAGCGGGAACTCGCAGAAACGAACCTTTATTACAGTCGCATCGCCTTGGCCGGTCGATTCCTCGAAGCCAATGATGTGGCGGCGGCCAAACGACTCCTGACACTCTGCATTCCCCCAGAAGGTGGAAGAGACCAACGCGATTGGGAATGGCGCTACCTCGAGGGATTATGCCACCAGGAGCTTTTCGTCCTTGAGGGGCATACGGGCCACGTCTTTCGCGTGACTTTCAGTCCGGACGGCCGCTATCTGGCATCGGCCGGCGGCGGCAATCCCTACTTCAGCAATCCCGGCCAGAAGATTGAGCCTGGCGAGGTCATCCTCTGGGATGCGGCGTCCGGCTCGAAGCTTCATACACTGCGCGGGCACGAGCACCTGGTTAATGATGTCGCATTCAGTCCGGACGGACTTCGAGTGGCTTCAGCAAGCCATGATGCAACCTTCAAAGTATGGGATGTAACGAGCGGGAAACTCCTCCTTACGGGAAAAGGGCATGGAGATGTGGTCCTTCGTGTGTTCTACAGTCCCAGTGGGAAGTACTTGGCAACTGTGGGCCGGGACAAGACGGTGAAGCTCTGGGATGCGACGACGGCAAAAGAGTTGGAAAGTTTTGCCGGAGAGAGCGTGGCATTCAGCCCCGACGAAGAACAGTTCGCCATAGGTGGAGGACAAATCCAGGATACGAAGATCTGGAGCGTCTCCCGACATCAACAGATTTGTACGCTTGCAGGAGGACGAGGGGACTTGGCGTACAACCCGAAAAGCAAAGCCCTGGCCACCGGGTGGCCCATCGTTCGAACATGGGATGTAGCACGCCAGCATGCAACGCCAGTGGCGACAGAGGTCAACGGAGGCGAGCTGCAATTCAGCGGCGATGGCGCGTTCCTGCTGTCTGTGAAATCTGAGCATTTGTTTGTTCATGACGCGGCGACAGGGCGCATGCTCCACCACATCGTGGGCCATAACGGCCAGATTACTTCGGCAGCCTTCAGTCCCGATGGTAAGTGGCTGGCGACCGCCGGCGCCGATCAGACGGTAAGAATTTGGGACCTCGAGACCGGCAAAGAAAAACGGAACTTTCGCGGCCACGCGCAGACGGTCAACTGCGTTGCCTTCCATCCGAATGGCCGGCGCCTTGCGTCGGCCGGAATTGACGGTACCGTGCGAGTGTGGGATCGGACCAAAGACCCACGAGGCCTTAGCGTGATCGTGCAACAAGCGCGTGGGGAGCACCTCAAGAGCCTCGGATTCAGCGCGGACGGACGACATCTTCTGACCGTCCTCGACCAAGATCTGGAGGTTTGGGAAGCATCCACCGGCGACTTGCTCCGCAAACACCAAATCGATATCACCGAAAAATTCTACTGCCCAAGAGGCGATGTCTCTTTCAGCGCCGATGGCCGGCTCCTGGCTGCTCCGAGCAAGAAGGATCCTTGCCTTTTGAAACTTTGGGACACGGCAATGGGCAAGGAGATGGCTATCTTTCAGGGATCGCTGAGCCCGGCCCGAGCAGTCGCACTGAGCGCCAATGGCAAATGGCTGGCGGGGGCATCTCGCGAGACAGTGGACGACCAGCACTTTAGCACGTTGACTCTTTGGGATGTGGCGGACCGGAGCGTTCGGTGGCGCGTGCCGCACATTCAGCAGCGCGTCAGCGCCCTAGCATTCAGTGCGGACGGCCACATGCTGGCAGCAGGTGGCTCGGAAGACGGTACCGTGCGCGTTCTGGACGTTCTGTCTGGACGGGAACTGCTCGCCTTGCCTGGCAGCAATGTGGTGCTGAGCGTCGTTTTCAGCCGCGATGGAAGCAAGCTTGCAGCAGCCGATTTTGAGGGGGAGAAACTACATGTCTGGGACCTGGCCACCGGCCAAGAGCTGTTCACCATTCCAGGGCTGTACGCCTTGACTTCGGTGGCGTTTAGCCCCAACGGCCGTCGGCTTGTGGCAACGGGCTACTTCGGAGACGTTCGGTTTTGGGACACGGCGACGGGACAGGAAAGCTTCACGTTGAATGGCTTTGCCCCAGCTCGTCAGGGAGATTACGCCTTCACCGGGCACGTGGTCTTCAGCGCAGACGGCAGGCGCATCGCTTCCAACAATTGGGATGGCAGCGTGAACATCTGGGAGGCGGAGTATTCTGCTTCGAATCCCAAGCCAGGCGATCGGAAATAGCTATCGGGCCGCTTCTCCTTTCTGAGCTGAGTTTGCGTCGTCAACCACCTCTTGGCGCGCGAGGTGACACGCGCCGCCCCTACGGTCCCGCCACTCCTTTCAGTAAGTCCAGGGCCTCCTGCGTGATCGCTTCTGCCTCGCCTGGCTCTCCTTCGAAAGGGTAGATTCGTGGCAGGCGCATCAGGTGTTCGAGTTGTTGCTTAAGGCGAACGGCCTCGTCCTCGTGTCCAAGGCGGCGCTGCGCCATGGCAAGAAATGCTATATCCTGCGGTAAAGATCTATTTGGCAGGCGTGCCAAGTTCATTTTGTCCGACTTAGTCAGCGTCGTGACTGCTTCTGCGTATTGACCAACACGGTATTGTGCCACGCCGAGGGTATTTAGAATTGCCCCGTCCTCCGGACGTTGACGGCTTGCCTCGCCAGCTTGTCGAAGGGCCGCTTGATAAGCAGTAGGCGTGCGCCCTGAACTGCGTACGACGTACCAACTGCGGTTATTGAGGGTCCTTGCACTCTCGCGGTGCCGCTCTGCCCGGGCCAGGGCTTCGCGGCGGACCGGCTCGCTCAAAGCCTGGTCGCGCTGGATTAGCTCTATTACGTCCTCCCTGACGCGATTCTCTGAAAACATGGACTCGACCAGCTCGCGAGCATAGCGCGCCTGAGCGAGTTCCGCGGGCGGGTCAACCGCTTCCCAGATTACAATTTCTCCGGTCATCGAACCAGCCGCAAGGCGGAGGCCATCAGAGCTGAACGCCACACAACTGAAGGTGACGCCCTTGAAAGAGTACACCTCTTTGCCACTCGCAAGGTCCCAAAGCTTTACATCGCCTTCGGGCCCCACCGACGCCAAGCGTCGATTGTCTGGGCTGAAAGCTACACTATTCACCGTCTTGGCTCTTCCGGCGATGGGATCGGATTTCTTCTCTGTATTAAGGTCCCACACCCAAATGGAGCCATTGTCGGTGCTCGACGCGAGAAGGCTGCCATCGCGGTTGAAGGCCACGTAAACGATCTCGTCTTCATTGTCATTGAACGAATGAACAACGTCCCCGGTCTTCACGTCCCAGACGTAGACGGCTTTATCCTTACCGGCGGATGCCAGCCTTGTGCCGTCAGCGCCGTACGCGACACTGAAAACCTGATCTTGATGTTTCCGCAACTCATGGACTTTCGCACCGCTATTTGCATCCCAGATTTTGACCGTATGATCGAAGCTCGCCGAGGCCAAGTGCGCGCCATCGGGACTATAAGCTACGCTGGTAGCAGCCGCGTCATGTGCTTTGATGGAACGCACCTCCAGGCCTGTGGCCACATCCCAGATCCTCAGCGTGCCGTCTCCGTAGGCCACCGCGAGGTTTGAGCCGTTGGGGCTGTAGGCTATGCCGTCCACTTGGCTAGCGGTCGGAAGTACGGCCATCGAGGAACCTTGCGCCGTAGGATGTGCGCGCGCCTCCAAGTTGAATAGCTCTTGCCCTATGATGGCATCCCAGATTCTCACGGTGCAATCGATGCTTCCTGAAGCAAGGTGCCTGCCATCGGGGCTGAACGCAAGGGAGTTGACCATGCTACGGTGCCCAACAAGGTCCAGCCTTGCCACTTGATTTAGATGCCGGAGGTAGTACCATTCGAATCCGCGAAAGTCCTGATCCCCGGCAATCTTGGGCAGTTGCATAGCCAGAAAGCCGCGCATCCGGTCCAGATCCTTATCCTCCCAGGCCTTTGCCGTGGCGCCGATGTGAGAAGTGTAGTTTCTCTCCCGCTCCCGTACTCTTGCCCGCCGCAACTCTTCAATTTGCTGGTCCGCCATGGTCCCGAAATCACTGGCGAATTGGTTTCTGGGCACGTTCGTGGCGACATTCGCCGACGGGAAAAGAAGCATGCCCGCAGTCGTACCAACGGTGATGATCAGAACGACCATCGCCGCCACGTTGACGATGCTCGTCAGATAAAGGCGCCGGCGCCAACTCGATAAGGTGCCTCCCACGCGTCGGAGAGACCACCAAGCCTTATTCCCCTCGCCGCCGCTGGACATTACAGCGGGCTCGGACTGAGTCAAAGTCAGGCGCAGCGTCATTCCCGTGGCCTCGTCCAACGCTGCCCTGATATCGCCGCCATGTTTCTTGAGCTTGCGATCGACGAGCCGAGCGACCTGAGTGGAAGCGCTGGCGGACAGCCATCCATTCGCCTGCAATACTCCTTCGAGCGGTGGCTCCTTGCATCTCATCCAAAGCGTATGGGCTTTATGAAACTGGTCAGCGTTGATGAAATCCGCCTGAAGCGCTACTACGCCGAATAAAAGGTCGCGGTCGGAGGCATTGCTCCGGGCTCCAAAAGGATCAGACATGGCACCATACCTCAGCAGAAGATGCACGCTGTCATTGCTGGATTGAATTTATCATTCCAATGGCCCGAACGCGATGCAAATTTGCCAGCCCGCAGTGTTCCACGAGCGAAGCTGGTCTTGACCAGAGCGGCGAGAAAGGTAGCCTAACCACATGCCCGAGAACGGAACCTTGGAACCCCCTTCATCACGTTTTGCTTCGGAACAGAACTCACTCCTCGACGGAAGCGATTCTGGACGCGACCGTGCACCTTTCCGGGCCGGGAGCGGCTTAGCCGTCACGTTTAGTTCGCTTCGCCATCGAAATTATCGGCTCTACTTCTTTGGCCAGCTCATCTCCTTGATGGGCACCTGGATGCAGTCAACGGCCGTAAGCTGGTTGGCGTTCAAACTTACCGGACTTAGTGAGTGGCCCGCCTTGCTCGTAACTGCCTCGATAGTTCCTACCTTCTTTTTCGGCGTCTGGGGCGGCGCGCTGGCTGACAGATTGCCCAAACGGACGCTCATCTTTTGGACACAAGCCGCCTTCTTGGTGCTGGCGATCGTTCTGGCGGGCCTGGCCTACAGTCAGGAGATTACTCCGTGGCAGTTGCTGGTGATCAGTGCTCTGGGTGGATTAGTCCAGGCGGTAGACCTGCCTGCACGGCTGGCATTCGTAATGGACCTCGCGGGGCGTGAGGATTTGATGAACGCAGTCGCTCTCAATTCCTTGCTCTTTAATGTCGCGCGGGCCCTGGGACCTGCAGTCGCAGGAATTCTGCTCAGATTTTATGAGCCATGGACTTGTTTCCTGGCCAATGGCTTGAGCTATCTCGCCGTGCTCTGGGCACTGGCCCTCATCGATGTCTCCGGCTCGACGCGATCCAATGAGAAGCACAGTGGAATCTCATCGCTTCTACATGGCTTTGCGTACCTGGCCAATCACAGGGAGTTGATGTTCCTGTTCTTGCTGGCGACAACGACCACTCTTTTCGGCTGGCCATTCGTGGCTTTATTGCCAGCCTTGGCCCATCATCAATTGCATTCCCAGGAGCAGGGGTACAGCTTGATGCTGAGTGCAACAGGAATCGGTGCGTTGGCTGCCGCGGTGACTCTTGCCACAATCGGCTCGATCGAGCGCCGCGCTACCATGATTTGGCTTGGAGTACTCCTCATCAGTTCAGGTCTGGTGGTACTTTCCTTTGCACATCTGCTTCCTTTAGCGGTGGCCGCGTGCGGGATAATTGGCTTTGGATTGATTCTTTTTCTGGCTACAGTACAAAGCGTGATCCAGCTCGGCACCAGCGATCACAATCGAGGCCGGGTTATGGGAATATGGGCCATGGCGCTTAGCGGCGCGCTGCCGTTAGGAACATGGCTCGCAGGACGTTCGGCCGATCACTGGAATGAATCACTTGTAATCCGCTGGCTGGGATGTACCTGCGCGCTATCGGCATTGCTCTTGCTCGCGATTTTTCGGCAGACTAGACCCGAATACTGTCAGAGTTCATTGCCTTCTCCATCCCGCCTGGGTGATGACGGCTAGTGCTTTGTCACAGCTTAGTTTTCGGGTAAACCGATTTTACTTTTGTTCGGAAAACATGGACTGCGGCGCTTTGCCGCCGCTTTTGTTTTTCCTTGCCGCAGCAAAACAAAAGCGGCGGCAAAGCGCCGCAGTCCAAAGGTGCGGTCCCGCTAATCTGCCTTCTCGCCAACCGCCGTTCTGAGCCCCTCCTGCCATATTTGCTGTACCATAGAGTAACTTCATTGGCCCGGACGAAACGGAGCGATCTTGTACGTCGTGCTCCTTTCATCCCCCGATCACGATTCTCAGAGTTCATGGAAGCACGCCAAATCGAGAAATATCGGCAGCAACTTCGCAGCCAGGTGCCCCTCATCGGCGGCTGGCTCAAGGACCAGGCGCTCAGAACATTGGTTGAGGATGGGTCCGCAATGGCCGTTCGCGTTCTCGAAGACGCGGCGGTGGACGGTGCCGAGAAGCCTTTGCGCGACGCTGCGCTGGATGCTCTGGAGCAACTTGCCAAGGATAACAATGTGCCAGCGCGAGAAGCATTGTGCCGGATGGTCTTGCATCATGACCATGCTGCTGCGCGCGAAATTGTTCTCGCATCCCGGTACGAACCGCATGACGAGTCGTACCGGGCGCTCTTCTATTTCCTCACCGATCAATGGAATGCCTATGAACAGCTCGACTTCGATCATCAGTTGCTGCGCATTGTGTACGAGACGGCAGACAGGAGCCTCAGGAATCGCATTGCGGCCAGGGCCCGGCAGGCCGGACGACTTGAGTGGGTCGACCTGGTGGCTGGTGGCAAGCAAGGCAAACGTCTGGCTTTGATGACGGAGGCAGAGTGGAAAGCAGCCCTCGCTGTCCTTGCCAACGGCCAGCGGACCAAGGACCTCTGGCGGTTGGCCCAGGAAGCGCCGCCCCGTTGGAGTGCCCAGATTCTAGCAGGATTGAAGAAGGCGCGCGACTTGGTCCGGGAAGACGAGCAAGGGGCCTTCGAAGAGTTGATTCGCTTGGCCAAGCAATGGGAAGACAGGGATTTCAGCCCCTATTTCCACCATCGGCTCACGCTTGAAGGACATCCTCATCAGATCCGCTGCATGGCGTTTACTGCTTCCGGAAAGATCCTGGCAAGCGGCGGCGCCGACCATACTATCCGACTCTGGCGACTCGCGGACGGTCATCTGCTTAAGACGCTCGAAGGCCACGTCGACTGGGTCAACGGCTTGACACCTACGCCGAACGGCCGAATGCTGGTCAGCACCGGAAGAGATGGCCGGCTGTGCCTGTGGCGGCTTCCCAGCGGGCGGCCGACTGCAGTAATTGAGGCCCATTCGGAAGCCATCCTCGCATTTGCAATGAGCGTGGATGGCCGGCTTCTGGCGACCGGTAGTAACGATCGTGACATACGGATTTGGCGGCTCCCCGATGGAAAACTGTTGAACACCCTGGAAGGTCATACCGGCGCGGTTTCCTGTCTAGCCATGGACCCGGAGAGCAACGTGCTGGCAAGTGGAAGTAAAGACTGCACCGTGCGGCTGTGGAGCCTGCAGAGTGGGAAAGCCTTGAAAACGCTGGACGGGCACCGCGATGAGAATGGAGACGGTGTTCTCTGTGTAGCGATCAGCCCCGACGGGCGAACTCTGGCGAGCGCGGGCACGGACAGCACCATTCAGCTTTGGAGTTTGCCCGCCGGGCGAGCACGGAAGACACTCAAGATCCATACTGGCAGCGTCCATGCAATCGCCATCAATCCGCAAAGTACCCTGATGGCCAGCGCTGGCGGCGAATATGCCGTGCAGCTTTGGCGACTGCCCAGCGGCAAGCTTGTGAAGACGTTGGAAAGCCATGTCCAGGAAGACCCTTGTTTGGTTATGAGTTGCAATGGGCGCCTACTGGCAGCAAGCAGTCGAGGCGGCTGGGGACCCGACCATATCGTCCGCGTATGGAGCTTGCGCGGCCGGCTTGGCCAGCCTCCCCGCCACCTCAGCGGACACACGCGCACCGTCACCTTCCTGGCGGTCAGCCCGGACAACTATCTGCTCGCGAGCGGGGGAGACGATGGGGTCATCCGGCTCTGGGGCGCCGAGTTAGAGCGATTGAGCCGGCTGCCTGTCAGCGAGGCTACTTTGAAAGACCTGGAGTGGGTGCAATCGCAGCTGCGCAGTGATACCATTTCGGATGCGGAACAGCGAGCGCTCATGTTCATCGCAGCCCTGATGCGCTGGCGACGACGAGGAGACATCTTTGTTGACGATGCGGCGCCCCGTGTCATCGAGGTTGGTGAGTTCGATATCGAGATCGAAAGTTGACGAACCATGTCGTTTGAGCAGCAGTTGGATGTGTTCCTGCGTGCCCGTTTCTCCCTGATCGTGCTCGTCACTCCGGAGGAAGAACGTGCGCTGCGGTCCATCAAGGCGGTGTGCGAAAAAACGAAACGACCCTGCCTGACCTGGGATCAGGCCGATCAGTTTCAAGATCTCTGCGGCTGGACCGAGTCGATGCTGGCCGGAAAAGACGCGCTAGCCGCCCTCGAACAGATCGACAAATCTCCGATCGAGGCGTTGTTCGTGCTCAAGGATTTTCACGAATGCTGGGGCAATGTACAGATCAAGCGCAAGCTGCGCGGCGTCGCCCAACGGCTCAAATTCACGAAGAAATCGATCCTGATCACCTGCCCGCAGCGCAGGATCCCAGAGGAATTCAAGGACGAGGCCGTGATCGTTGATTTCCCGCCCCCGACAACCGCAGAGCTGGAAGCGGTCCTGAATCAGATCGCCCGTTCGCCTGGCGTGAAGGTTAACTTGACCAAGCTAGGGAGGGAAAAGCTGGTGCAAGCGGCCTTGGGGCTGACAGCCGCGCAGGCGCAGCGGGTGTTCGCGCGGGCGGTGGTGACAGATGGCCTTCTGGACGATCGAGACATTAGCCTGGTCACCGAAGAAAAGAAACAAATCATTCGCACCAGCGAAGCGCTGGAATTCTACGAAGCGACGGAGACACCCGAAGATGTCGGCGGTTTAGGAGTGTTGAAGGATTGGCTGCGCCTGCGCGAGCGAGCGTTCACACAGGAGGCGCGCAATTACGGATTGCCGGCACCCAAGGGAATTGCACTGATCGGCATTCCGGGCACGGGCAAGAGCCTGACTGCGAAAATGATTGGCGGTTTGTGGGGGCTGCCGTTATTGCGGCTGGACGTTGGCTCGCTGTTCGGCAGTCTTATCGGGGAATCAGAGGAGCGCGCACGCCGTGCCTTGCAGGTCGCAGGAATGGTCGCGCCTTGTGTCGTCTGGTTGGATGAGATGGAAAAAGCCCTGGCGCACGGCGGACAGGACGCGGGTACGAGCACGCGCGTGTTCGGGACCATTCTCACTTGGATGCAGGAAAAGAAGTCCGCCGTGTTCGTCGTTGCCACAGCCAACGACATTTCTACGCTGCCGCCCGAACTCCTGCGCAAGGGGCGGTTCGACGAGATCTTCTTCCTCGATCTGCCAAGCGAGGTGGAACGCCTGGAAATCTTCAGCGTGCATTTGCGGAAACGCAGACGGTTAGTCCATGACTACGATGTCGCAAGGCTCGCGCGGGAGTCCGAGGGCTTCGTCGGTGCAGAGATCGAGCAGGCCATCATTGATGCCATGTACGTCGGCTTCAATTCTGCACGCGAGTTTACGACCGAGGACATTGCGAGTGCCCTGAAGCGACAGGTGCCGTTGTCCGTCTCGCAACGGGAAACCATTGACAGCCTTCGCGATTGGCTCGAATCGGGCCGAGCACAGTCGGCATCTTTTCCAGAGAACAAGACGGCGCAGGAGTAGCACATGCCCGGCCGACTGGGAATCGATTTTGGCACGTCGAACACTGTCGTCGCGGTCTGGGACGAGAACCTCCACGAAGGAGTTCCGCTCCACATTCCCGACTACGGCCGGCAATTCCATTACCGCCAGAATGACCAGCTTTCGGAACAGATCTCGGTGGTGCCATCGCTCATCCACTACGCCGCCGACCAGCGCCGCTGGCTGGGAAAGCAAGTACTGAATCAGGGCCTTTACGAATCACAACGCACCTTTCGCTGGATGAAGCGCTACATCGCGCGCCGCAGCCCAGTGAAGGTGCGTTTCGACGGGCGTGAAATCTCCCACTTCGATGCCGGCCGCGATTTTCTCAATGCCGTGCTTACCTTTGCCGCCGCGGAGCTGAACTTAAGGGATGAAGAGGTGGCGCTGACCGTCCCTGTCGAAGCATTCGAAGACTATGAAAACTGGCTGATCACTGTAGCTGAGGCAGCTGGTTTGCCGCGGTTCCGTCTGCTCGATGAGCCTTGCGCCGCCGCCTTGGGCTATGGTGCATTCATCCAACCCGGAGACGCCTATCTCATCTTCGACTTCGGCGGCGGCACGCTCGACGTCGCGGTCGTCCTGCTCGAGGAAGACGCCGGCCAAGCGCTTGGACGCCGGTGCCGAGTGCTCGGCAAAGCTGGTGCGGACCTCGGCGGTGCGACCATGGACCAGTGGCTCTTTCAGGAGGTGCTAAGACAAAACGGCCGCAGCGACTCCGACGAGGACGTGCGCCGCCTCAGCCGCGGGCTCCTGGTTGAATGCGAGCGAGCGAAGGAACGATTGTCGTTCCAGGAACATGCCGATCTTACAGTCGGAAATCCCGGCACGGGGACGGTCTTGACGGCGGCCCTGACACGGCGCCGTTTCGAGGAACTGCTTGATCAGCACGAAGCGTTCACGCAGATGGATCAAACCATCCGGCGGGCACTCAATGCCGCTCGGGAACGCGGCTATGACGAGGATAACGTCAAAGCGGCCTTGCTTGTAGGCGGCACCAGCCTGATCCCCTGCGTCCACCAGACCGTGCAACGCATCTTCGGCAAAGAGCGGGTGCTTCTTCATCGGCCGCTTGACGCCGTGGCGCGCGGGGCTGCAGCGTTTGTCGCCGGTGTCGATTTCCAGGACCATATCCAGCACGACTATGCGATCCGCTTTGTCAATCCTCAATCGGGCAATTACGAATATCGCCCGCTTGTCACCCGTGGAACTCCCTATCCCACAAGGGAGCCTGTTGCTCGCGTGACAGTCAAAGCGTCGCATGACGGGCAGACGCAGCTGGGCATCGCCATCTTCGAAATGGGCCTGCCACGGCGACCCGGCGGACGACAGACTGTGGAACTGGTCTTCGACCCTTCCGGCTCAGCCCGCGTCACTCCCGTGACTGCGGACGAAGAAGAACGCCGCCGATTCTTTTGGATTAATGAACAAAGCCCAACGTTCCTCCATGCCGAGCCGCCGGGCCGACATGCCGAGGCCCGATTCGAAGTCGAGTTTGGCATCGACGGGAACAAACGGCTGCTCATCACCGCCCGCGACTTGAAAACGAAGAAGATCACTCACCGGGATCATCCAGTGGTTCAATTGACGTGAATCGAGCTCGAGCACGCTCTCGCGGTTTTTTCATTGCAAGCGGATCTCTGCTTGCAGATCATGGATGCCATTGTTCATGGTTCCTTCTTCGGGGTGTTTCCATGCGTTTCCTCGGCTTGATTGGCATTGTGACGCTGCTGGGAGTGCTTGCGCCCATCGGGCAAGCTGCGGGACCGGATAAGAGTTTCGATATCTATTTCGTGGATACGGAGGGGGGTGCGGCAACCTTGCTCATCACGCCGCTCGGCGAATCGGTACTCATCGACTGCGGCAACCCTGGCTCGCGGGACGCTGAGCGGATCTTTCGGGTTGCCCGCGATGCCGGCCTGAAGGCCATCGACCATTTGATCATTACACACTGGCACACCGATCACTACGGCGGAGTTGACCGGCTGGCAAACTTGCTGCCCATCCACCATTATTACGACCATGGCATCCCTGCCACGTTGGCTGAGGACCCGCAAAACTTCCCTCTCCTCATCCAGGCGTACAAAAACGCTTCACAGGGGAAGTCCAAGGCGCTCAAACCCGGCGACCAGATTGCCCTCAAACAGAAGGAAGGTAGTCCGGCCATTGGACTGCTCTGCCTCTGCGGCTCGGGTGAAGTAATTCCCGACAAGCCGGACGCGCCGGCAAACCTGATTGCCCGCGAGCACCAACCGCAGCCGGAGGATAAGAGCGATAACGCTCGCAGCCTAGGGTTCCTCCTGACCTTTGGCGGCTTCCGCTTCCTGGACCTGGGCGATTTGACCTGGAATATCGAATACAAACTCGTCCACCCCTCTGACAAGATTGGACCCGTAGACGTCTACCAGTCAACGCATCACGGACTGGAGATCAGCAACAACTCGGTCGTCATCAAGACCGTTCGGCCGCGCGTGGCCGTGGTGAACAATGGCCCGCGGAAGGGAGGACACCCCAGTGTGATCGGTACTTTGCGCAGGCTGCCGGACATCCAGGCCATTTACCAAATGCACCGTAACGTCAACGTGGGAGCGCAAGAAAACACCGACCCGGAGTTCATCGCCAACTCCGCAGAGGAGTGTCAGGGAGAACCTATCAAACTATCCATCGCACCAGATGCCAAGAGCTACACCGTGACCGTCGGCGGCAAAGGCAAGCCACGGCGCTTCGAGACGCGAAAGACCGATCCTTGATGTTCCTTCCGGCCGCGCTGCAGCTGACTCATTTTTCCGGAGGCCTGGCGACAAGCTGGGCGGACCTCAACTTGTCCACCTGTGCGCGAATGGTGGTTAGGGTTGCGGCTCGCTGATCGGCGGTCGCCTTGTCGGCAGCCGCCTTCGCAGCAGCCGCCCTTGCGGCCGCCGCCTTCGCTTCCACCAATTTCGGCGCCACCGATACGGTCGAATTGGCGGCGGAGACATTTTGTTGCGCCTTGGCCAGCTGCTCGGCGTCAACCTTGGCGACAATCGTCAAATCAGCCACAGATTTCTGGGCAGCGGCCAGTTCGGCGGCAGCCTGATCGGCGATTTCCCGACTCTTGGCGGCAGCGTTTGCCAATTCTTGGTTGGTCTTGGCCCTGTCGGCGGCATCTTTGACCTTGCTGGCTGCCTCCGCAAAGGCCTTGGCCAAAACCTCTCTGGCGGTTACCTGGGCTTGTGCCGTGGCCAGCGCAGCGGTGGTCTTATCAATCGCATTTTTGGCTTTGGCGAGAGTGTCCCCCGCCATTTTGACGATGAGCGGGGTCTCGGCCACAGTTTTTTGCGCGGCAGCGAGTTCCTCGGCCGCCTTTTGTGCGGCCGATTGAGAAGCCGCGGCTGACACCATTAGCTGATTCTGGGCTACTTCGCGCGCAAGCAACTCCTTCGTGACAATCGCCAGACGTTCAGTCACCGGAAGCGGATTTGCGAGTAGATTCCCGAGCAGCTTGCCATCGGCTGCATTCCAAACACGGATTTGGCCGGTCCAATCCCCGGCAACCACGCGGCTGCCGTCGTGGGTGAAGGTGCTGCGCAGGGCAATGTCAGGGAAGGCCTCGAAGACGCGCTGCTGGCCGCCATTTTGATCCCATGCCTTGGTAACCTGGTCCCGACCACAGGAAACGAGCCGGCCGTCGCGCGTGAACTTGACCGACAAGGCCCCCCCGCCATGTGCGCCCCACTCCTTGATCTGGCCGCCGTTTTCCATCTCCCACAGTCGTATCGTTGTGTCTTCGCTGGCGGAAGCGAGGACGTTGCTGTCGGTGCGCCAACTCACGTCGGTGATCATCCCAGTGTGGCCGCGGAGTGAGAAGTACTCCCGGCCGGTAAATGCTTCCCAGACGTAGAGGCCACTGCTGCGATCGCCCGTGGCAAGGAGCACGCCGTCCGGACTGTATTCGAGTGCTGTGACCCAGTCGGTGTGCTTCTTTATCTCACGCAGGAGTTGGCCGTCCTTCGTCGAATAAATGCGGATCATCTTGCTGGGCCCACCGAGCGCGATCTGTGTTTGATCGGCGCTGATGTCCGCGGTCAACACCAGGTCCGTCTCATCACCTACAGTAAAGATCCGCTCACCGGTCGCCACGCTCCAGACGACGACTTTGCCGGACTTCGCGCTCCGGCCACCGCCGGCCAGCAGGAGGCCTCCGTTCCGGCTGAACTTCAACACGTGAGGCACGCCTTCGGGGAACGGCAGGACGCCCAGGAGTTCCAAAGTGTCCGAATGGTAGAGGAGCACTTGTTTCTGACCGCCAACAGCCACAAGCGGCGCCCAGGGACTGCTGGCTAGAGCCGTCAGAGCATTCGCCCGCGTCGTCCGCACCAGAGGCTCGAGGCTCAACTTGGGTGAAGGCATTGGCGGCGGGCCTTCGGGCTTACCCTTGTTGATGGATGACAGGGCGATCTCGTACTTGGGTTTATTGATGATCTTGGCTTTGCTGCCGGCGTTTTCAAGCGCGCCGCCGAGGATCCATTTCCGTATAGTTTCGACAGATTCGGCGGGGATCATGGCAGACTTGGGCGGCATGTTCGGCTGCTGTTTGTGCGAGACCAGCAGATAGAGCCGGCTGCTATCTGGATCGCCGGGCTTGATCACTTCGCCGGAACTGCCGCCGGTCATAAGCGTGGTGTAATTGCTGACAACCAGGCCGCCTCTGCTTTTGTCCTGATTGTGGCAGCCGAGGCAGTTTTCGCGCAGGATCGGAAGAACGTGCTCATCAAAGGTTATCTTGGAAGCCTTCTTTGCGTCCGCGGCGTGCCCCGCGGAAGAGGCGAGCGCCAGCGCAACAATAAGTGGCCAGAAAACACGCATCGGAAAGTAGCTTTTGGGTTGCATGGTGAATTCCGGTAATGTAAAGCCGCGCAAAGCGTAGAGGCACCAAGAAACTAGGGTTGCAGGACCAGATCTTTTCGTTTGTGTGAATTCCTCTGCGCTTGTGTGTCTTTACGCGGGACTGCTCCCTCGCGCTCAATGGTTAAACATGAACTCACGGGAATTCAGGAGCGCCCAGAACACGTCTTCGAGCGCTTTCTTCTTGTCAGGCTCAGTGGCCAGCGCGGCCTCCAGTTTGGAACGTTCGGAGGTCAGCGGTGGACGACTAAGCGTGCGCACGTATAGTTCGTCAATGATCTCCGGCGGCGATTTCTTGTCAGTCAAGCGCCGGACGATCAAGTTGCCGGCCACAATCCGTTGCGTCGTGGTATCGCCGTTCAGCAGGTGCAGCGATTGCGATAGCGTCGGCTCCAGGCGCACTTCGCACGAGCAGGCAGTTTCGCGCGACGCTCGCCCAAACGTGCTCAGGAAGTAATTACTGACGCCGCCATCGGCAATCTGCACAGCCCTGGCCCCCAGTGGTAGACCGGGAAACTTGTTCTTGGTTTCCGTCACCTCGCTGATGCAATCGAGGAACGTTTCCGCGCGAATGCGGCGAATGGTGCCGTGCGCGAAGTTTCGAGTGTCGCCCTGGTTGCTCTCGTTGGTTTCCGGCGCGAGTTGATACGTTCGGGACGTGCATATGTCCTTTACTAGCTTCTTGAAATCGTACTTGTACTCGGTAAACCGCTTGCCCAGTTCCTGCAACAATTCGGGATTCGAAGCGGGGTTGCTGATGCGTACGTCGTCTACTTCGTGGATGATGCCCGAACCGAAGAAATGCGCCCAAACGATGTTGGCGAGGTTCGTCGCGAAATAGGGATTGTCCGGCGAGGCTAGCCACTTGGCCAGCACTTCCCGGCGATCTTTTCCCGCAGCGCCGGGCTCGGCTCCGCCCAGGAACTTGGGCTTCATCACTCGGCCGCCGACGGGGTGTGTCACCTCGCCGCCGCCGCTGTTGAAGACGACTATCTCGCGCGGATCATCGGTCCCTTTGCGGCCGATCTGTGAAAAGAATGCGGCGAACCCGTAGTAGTCGTTCATCGTCCAGCGGTCAAACGGATGGTTGTGACACTGGGCACACTGAATGCGCATGCCCATGAACACCTGGGCCACGTTTTCGGCTACCTTCAACGTGTCGGTCTCGTTCTGGTAGTAGTTGGTGGCCGGATACTTGAACGTGCCGCCCTTGCAGGCGAGCAGCTCCTGGACCATCTGGTCCATTGGCACGTTCTTCGCGAGCTTGTCCTGCAGCCAGTTGTAATACAGGAGCATGGCCTTGTAGCTGACCTGGTTGGACGACTTGATCTGCAGCAATTCCGCCCACTTCATGACCCATAACTCGACGAATTCCTTCCGGCCGAGCAATTCGTCGACCAGGAGTTCGCGCTTGTTGGGCGCCTTGCTGTTCATGAAACGCTGGTATTCCTCGACCGTCGGCAAGGCGCCAACGATATCGACGAAAACACGCCGCAGGAATGTCTCATCAGTGCAAACCTCTGACGGAATAATGCGAAGTTTCTTCAGCTTGTTATGGACGAGCGTGTCGATGTAGTTGTTTTCAGGGACCTTTGGGAACGTGAACTGCAATCCCTTGGGCAGAACAATAACCTGGGCGCCGACCGTAAAAGTCGCGAAGCGAGCCATGACAAATGCCTCGCCACGATCACCCGCGGTCACAACGCCCTCAGGTGAAATGGTCGCGGACGTATCGTTGTTGCTAAGGAAGACCGCCAGCGGTGTCACGTCCCTTTCCGTGCCATCGGCGTACCTGGCACGGACGACCATCCGTTGCGTGGCGCCCTTGCCGTCGAGGACGGCGTTCCTGGGATACATTTCCAAAGCGATGGCAGTCGGTACGCTCGAAGGATCTTGCGGCGTCCCAGCTTCGAGCCAACGGAGCACAGTTTGATATAGTTCGCTGTCTTCGCCGAAACGCTTGCCGCCCGTGTGCGCCACCCGGCCAGCGCCCTTTTCAAGGATCAAACTATCATGAGGAAGAGCCAGGTTGATGCGGCGACCGTTGAACTCGCGGGTGAGCCGATAGTGATCGCCATCAGGATCGTAGCCAAACAACGACAATCGGAAGCCGTCCTTGCCGCGAGCCGCACCGTGGCACCCACCGACGTTGCAGCCGGCTTTCATGAACACGGGCATCACGTCGAGCTTGAAACTGATGGCGCGATCGACTTTAGCATCCTTGATGTGCACCGGCAAAGCAACCGTCTTGCCTTCGAATCCCACCGTCATCTGGGTGGCGCCGTCCGCCACGGGGTAGATGACGTTCTTGTCCAGCTTGACCAGGGCAGGATTGGCAAAGGTTATTTTCGCCTGCCCGGTCACCTCGCGGGTGATGCCGTCGGCATAGGTAGCCTTGACGACGAAAGACTGGCGTGCCCGGCTAGTGTAAATATGGATGTCCGGAGGAAACACCTCGACCGCAGTCAAGGCCGGTGCGTCTGCACCGGCGAGCGTTGACCCGAATGCAGAAAGGAAAAGGGAAGACGAGAGAGCGTACAAATACCAAGCTTTGCGGCCTATTTGAAATCGCATGACAATTTACCTCGTGGGCAAGACGCGTCCGAGCGACCATCTCGCGTTCTGGTGGTTACTGTTTGTGGCGATGCGGAACCAGAACTTCCTGCCTTCGTTCTTCTCTTTTCACTTCTTTTCCCTGCCGGCTTTTTCCCGTTCCTCCTGCTCTAGACGCAACTGCTCCAGGCGCGTCAAGCGTTTCTGCGCGGCAAGCTTGGGCGGCTCCGGCTTTTTCGCGGCGACGGCGGGGGCGGGAGCTTTGGGCGCCTCATTCTGCTTGGGCGGCAACGGCACGTCGATGCGTAATTCGCTGCTGCCGACGTTGTGCACAATTGGTTCGCCGTTTTGCATGATGACAACCTGGCAGAACAGGTTCCGGTGCTGGCCGGCCGGGCTGGTTTTGTCGATGTTCAGTTTGAAGGTAAACTCCTTGGTCTCCTTGGTGATTTGCAACTCCGGAGCCGTGACCTTGGCAGGCAGGCCAATCAGGTTGACCTTAGCGCTGCTGGGGAAAGGAGTCTGTTGCTGTACTTTGCAGAATAATTCAGTGGTCCGGCCCTGCTCCGCGGCTGCGCGCTCCATCGCAAAAGCCACATAAGGCGGCGTGATTTCGAGAGTCGCTAACTGGGATGCCACCCAGATGGGCCCATTACCCACGTTGGCCACACCGAGCACGACGTATTTCCACTTTCGTACCGGAGCGCCACCGTTGGCGTTGATCGGGAACAGGACTTCATTCTGCCCCGCAGGAATCGTCACGGAACTTGCCGACCCAACGCCGGGTGGATTGAACAACGGTACGATCGTGATCGCTTCGTTGTAACCTTTCTTGCGCTTGGCAACGATCTTCAGGTTCATGGAGCCGTTGTGCACGAGCGGCACCTTGGGCTCGACGATGCGGATCTTGAAGGGCACCTCGTCAATGACGGCAACGGCCGCTTGGTGGACAGTGTGCGTCCAGTAAACCGACTGTCCCGGGGGGCCTGTAACCAACTCCACAAGCTGACTGAAGGCCGAATGAATCTTTTGAGCAGGGTCCGCATGATGAGCAACGATGTTGGCCAGCGTGCCCGCGACGGGCGCGTCGGGCGCGGCCTCAAAGAGCACCGGCACCACGTCGAGGTTGGCAGCCATGTTTTCGGAATGAACGGTCACGCCTTTGGGCAATCCTTCGGCGCCAATGACCAGTTCGCCGCCGAAGTCGCCACGGGCACCCGAAATCAGCGCCGCATAACGATTGCCGCGCGGTACAGCGATCGTTTGTCGCTCCTGGGAAAAAAGAGCGACCTTCGGAATGCTCAACACGACCTTCGGCTTCACCGGCGTGAACTCGATGCGGTAGAAGTAGTTGGGGCCCCCTTTGCCAAGGTGGTCGGTGACGCTGATGACGTATTCCTTGTCCTCGGGGGCCGTAAATCGGAAATAGCTGTCCGGTCCGATGGCGTCGTCGTTACCGACGATCCCACCTCCGTTGAAATGGGAGAGCACCATCACCGAGTCAAGGGCCGAGCCAAGCCGGCGCGCGTAGCAATGCACGTCAAAAATCTGGCCCTTTTTGGCTTTGAAACGGAAGTAATCAATGTCGCCCGCCTTGGAAATGACGCCGTTGAGTGCGCAAGGAAGCTCTGCCGGCGTGGCTTGCGCATGGGTATCGTTCGGCTCGACTTCGATCACGTTGCCGAATTCCGAGAGACGAAAGGGATTCGGGGATGGAGAGATGCCACTCGCGTCCTGGGCGAAGATGCCGAACTTTTCCTGGTAGGTGGCCGGCAGCTTGAATCTTTGCTTGTACTCGCCGGCCGGGTCGCCCAGAAATGTGACCTCGACCTCTTCGCCTAGTTTGCCGCCTGCCGGCACGACGGCGGTCGGCCTGGGGAAAGTGCCGACATGAAGGCGGTATCTGCAAGCACCGTTGCCGCCATAGGCGCTCTCGCGTACCTGGACGACATAGGTGCCATCCGCGGGGATGACGACAGAAGCAACAGCATCCTGGCCGAGCAAAGGCGCGTCGTCCGACGCGGCCAGCTCGAAACGCTTCATATCCAGGATAGCGACATAGGGATCGAAGAGTGTTTCGCCGAGCCGCATCGCCTCGATTTCCGCGGTGACGCGCTGCCCCTTCTTGGCTTCGAAGCTGAAATAATCGACGTCTTCGTTGTCGATCACGCCATTGACCGTGACGTTGAGGGGGATCTTCTGTGGCGCCGTGAACTCGCTGTTGGGTTCTTTTTCATCGATCTGCGGTAAGGCACCAACGAAGAACGTGTGCAACTCCGAGATGCCCGAGGCTGTGCGCACGCGCACGGCATGCTCGCCGAGGCGGCAATCGGGGGCAATTTTCACCGCTGCCTTGACCTGGCCGTCGTTGACGACTTCGAGCTTGGTGACGGTAATCCCCGGATAATAAAAGAGAATTTCTTTCGTATCCGAGAGTCTGCCGCCGTTGAAATAAAGAACCGTCTGCGTACCACGCTGGCCGCCGCGTGGCAAGATGCTTCCCAAACTGGGTGAGGCGGCCAATGCGCGAGACAACCCGCCCGGAGACAAAATGGCGGAGAAGGCGAGGAGGACGAGAGACCAAGCTCGCACGTCGAACGTCCTGCGGCGTTTCTCTTCAAGATGCTTCATCATGAGTGCGCTCACCAGAGAAACAGAAAACCCACGGAGTTCAGGCCGTGGGCTTTCCAGTTGAAGATGTTACGCGATGAGATCCCGGCGCACGGCACCTTCGCGAACAATGTCGATGGGCCGGTTGCCTGGAGCGATTAGCTTCTTTGCGCCATTGATCCCGAGCTGGCGATAGACCGTCATCGCCAAGTCTTCGACCGTGAGCGGATCGTTCTCGGGTTCCGAAGCGGTTGCATCCGAACTGCCGTAAATGAAACCGCGCTTGATGCCGCCTCCGGCGAGAACCACGCTGAAGACCTTGGGCCAATGGTCCCGGCCCGCAGTAGCGTTGACCTTGGGAGTCCGGCCGAATTCGGAAGAAATCATGACCAGTGTCGAGTTCAGGAGACCGGTCCGGTCGAGATCGCGGATCAGCGTCGCGAAGCCTTGATCGAAGGCGGGTAATTGGCCGGCCATGCCGCCCTTGATGCTGCTGTGCATGTCCCAACCGCCATAGGTCAGTGACACAAAGCGGACGCCGGCCGCCACCAGCCGCCGCGCCAATAGCATGCGCTGTCCCGCAGCGTTCCGACCATACTCGTCACGAATAGCGGCCGGTTCTGAGTTGATATTAAAGGCCTCGCGCGCCTTCTGCGAGCTAATCAGGCTGTAGGCGCGCTGGTAAAACGTGTCCATCGCATCGATGCCGTCGGCCTTTTCGCGGGTAACGAAGTGCTCGTTTACGGCGTCGAGCATGGTCCGGCGCGTCGTGAACCGCTTGGCGTCGACACCGCCTGGCAGGTTGAGATCCTGCACGGAGAAGCCGCCAGCGGCGGGGTCACTGCCGAGGCTGAAGGGCGCGTAGGCTGAACTGAGGTAACCTGTGCCCGCGTAAGTCGTGGGCTGGCTGGGGATGCAAACGTAAGGAGGCAAGTTGTTTCGCGGCCCAAACTCATGGGAGACGACGCTGCCCATGCTTGGGAATACCAGTGCGGGACTCGGGCGATAGCCGGTGAACATATTGTGCGTGCCGCGCTCGTGAGCGGCTTCGCCGTGCGTCATCGATCGACAAATGGTGATCTTGTCGGCGACCTGCGCCGTCTGTTTCAGGTATTCGTTGAGGAAGACACCATCCAACCTTGTGGGGATAGTTCCTAACTCGCCGCGGTATTCAATCGGAGCGTAGGGCTTCGGATCAAACGAATCCTGGTGGGCCATGCCGCCGGGCAAGAAAATGTGGATCAGAGATTTTGCAGGTGGCTCCTTGGCGCCGTTGGCCTTGGTGTCAGCGCGAGCCTGCAAGCGGAAGAACTCGTCGAGGGTGAGTCCCAGGCCCCCGACAAGGCCGACGTATAGGAATGATCGGCGCGTGGGCGGGCGAAAGTGAGCTGGATCATCGTTCCAGGTACCGGCGGTTTTTGGCTGCATGAATCGATCTCCCTTCGGGTTATCTCCGCTCGACGACTCTTGGTCGCCTAAATGCGAACGAGGCGAACTTAAGACGAACTATCAGGAGTATTCTGGTCGGTCCTGGGGAGAGTTTGGTGGGCCGCGAATCAGGGCATGGACCGTTTCGTGAAGCTCAACCGCAAGCCGCAATCAGGTGAGATAGAATTCACCCTCTCAAGGCTAAAGAACCTGCTCGCAACTGTCAACTCATTTTCTGACAAAAGCTGAGCCCGTCATCTGGCTGCTGGAAGGCACAAACATTTGTTTGACGAAAAACTTCAACCAATAGTTCCAATCTTTTAAGAGTGTCGCCCACCGGCGACGCATCGAGAGGATCTCAGTCGCTTCGACCACGCTATAATCCCTTGCGCGTTTACTTGTCGAAAGGTGAACCCTGGGGAGCGCTGGGAGCCGGCTTGACGCGGCAACGCTTTCTGAAGAGCATGATGGAAATGGTTTATCTGTCACGGATCTACACAAAAACTGGCGATTGCGGCGAGACATCGCTCGGCGATGGTGCGCGCGTTCCCAAGGACCATGCACGTGTGACTGCCTACGGCGAAGTCGATGAACTCAATGCTGTCCTGGGGATGTTGCTCGCGCAACAGGTCGAGGTGCCGGAGGCAACTCTGCTGCAAAGCATTCAGAACGACCTTTTTGACATCGGCGCCGATCTCTGTCTTCGTGAGGAAGAGAGGGAGATGCCGGGCCGACATCTGCGCGTTCAGCCTGGGCAAGCTGAACGCCTCGAGCAGGCCATCGATCGCCTCAATGGAGGTCTGGCTCCTCTGAAGAGCTTTGTCTTGCCCGGCGGCTCCGCCTTGGCAGCCTGGTGTCACCTCGCGCGAACAGTTTGCCGGCGGGCCGAGCGAGCGGTGGTAACACTCGCGCGCGTCGAGAAAGTCAACCCGCAGGTGCCTATTTACCTGAACCGTCTCTCGGATCTCCTGTTCGTTTTGGCGCGCGTTTACAACAAGGTCGGAGAAGGGGACGTACTGTGGATTCCCGGGAAGACCGGGGCAGGGCAAGGCGCTGGGAGCACTGGCACCCAGGCACTAGAAAAGGATGCGACTAGAGGCGATTGACGCGTTCGCGGGAAGCGTGTTCGCGGATTTCTTGCATCTGCTCCTGCAGGTATTCCAACGCTTCCACGGTCTCCGTACTGGCTCGTTGCAGCTTCTTGAGGGAGTTCACTACAGCAACCAACGTGGGATAGTGGCTTCGGCGGCGGATGGGCCGACTCAAGTCGCGCAGATCTGATATATTGGGCATCATCGCGCCATGGAAGCTCTCGATGAGATCGCGCGTGCATTTTTCGGCGTGGGTGAGTTGTTGCCGCAAGGTCATGCGGCGAGCGGGCCTATCTATCGCCATAACGCCCCTCGTCGGTCTGATGACGCATGGTACCCACACGTCGAGAAACTGACCAGCGGAATCGCTACTCGCTAAAATGAGCGGTACGGTTCCGGCAACAAAGCCACCCTTCGCATCCTATTATGGATATACCCGGAAGGGAGCAAAAGAGTCAAGCATCGTCCTCATCGTTTTAAGGCAATACCTGAATGCGCATTCTCCTGATTGCTGACATTCATGCGAACTGGCCGGCCTTGCAAGCCTTGCAGGAACCGCACGACATCTGCCTTTGCCTGGGCGACTTGGTCGATTACGCCTTGGAGCCGGCACCGTGCCTCGATTGGGTGCGCCGGCACGCCCATTATACCGTCCGCGGCAACCATGATCATGCAGTCGCCCAGAATGTCATGGTAACCGGGCGCAATGGGTTCAAGTACCTTACGGGCGTTACGAGGCAAATAACCAGGCAGCTGTTGAACGAGGTCGATTTGCGGTTCTTGGCGGCATTACCTGTCACACAGGCCGTGACGCTTGATGACACACGATTCCTGCTCGTGCACGCAACGCCGCGCGATCCACTGGATGAATACGCCTACCCCGACGCTGAACTTTGGGGGAGAAGGTTGCAAAACCTGGATGTCGACGTGGTTTGCGCAGGTCATACACACCAACCCTACGTCCTGGAGGTGGGAGACAAATTGGTAATCAATCCGGGCAGCATCGGCCAGCCTCGCGACGGCGACCCGCGCGGCGCCTACGCGGTGATCGACGACAACCGCGTGGAGCTGAAACGCCTCGAATACCCAGTGGAGAATACGATCCACAAGATCCAGGAAAGCTCTTTGCCCGACCCGGCGAAACAATTGCTGAGTGAAGCGTTTCGAACTGGCAAGCCGATCCCGCGCAATCATACAAACGACTCGAACAACGCAGGCGGCACCTAGCTTTTAGCTCGGTGTCCGGAACTTATACCTGTGTGTCGGACCGCCGTCTTGTTGTGGTCGTCGAATACGAAGCACTGCTCACCAAGGATGAGGGACCGAAGTCAATGGAAACTGCGAATCCAGCGGCTGCCACGGAATGCGTAGAAGTCGTCGAGATCCAGGGGCATATCATTGATTCACTCATCTTGCCGAAGGTATTGGACGAGATCCTCACCCATGGCGGATCCTATGTCCTGAAGGACATCCGCGTCGGCCAGCATCAAACCGACCCCAGTTACGCGCGGATTGAGGTGCACGCTCCTACCGCTACGGCGTTGCAGGAAATCCTCGATGCCATTCACGATCATGGGGCCGCACCGATTTCCGCGCAAGAATGCACAATCGTGGCGGCTGATATGGACGGCGCCTTCCCAGAAGGGTTCTACAGTACAACGAACTACCGAACGCAGATTCGGCTGAAGGGCGAGTGGATCGACGTCGAAGACCAGGAAATGGACTGCGGTATCCTGGTGGATTCCGAAGGTGGAGCTGCACGGTGCGTGCCGATGACCGACGTCCGGAAGGGCGACCTGCTTGTTGTCGGCCGTCAGGGATTGCGCGTGATCGTTTCAGAGACAGCAGCTCGGCAAAACCTCTTCGAATTCATGGCGAGTCCGGTCTCGAGTGAGAAGCCCAAGGGTGTGACCGTCCGCGAGATAGCCGCGGCCATGAAGCGAACGCGCGCAGCCGGGGACAAGATTCTGGCAGTACTCGGCCCGGCGGTCGTGCACACAGGCAGCGTGGAGCACGTCAGCCGGCTCATTCGCATCGGCTACATCAATGTTCTCTTTGCCGGCAACGCGCTGGCCACGCACGATATCGAGCACGCCTTGTATGGCACCAGCCTGGGGATCTCCCTGGAGCGCGGGCTGCCCGCCGAAGAAGGGCACGAACATCACCTGCGCGCGATCAACACGATGCGCCGGGTCGGCGGCATCCGCGCCGCCGTTGCCAAGGGGATCCTCAAGAGCGGTATCATGTATGAGTGCGTCCGCCACGACGTCCCATTCGTGCTGGCAGGAAGCATTCGGGATGACGGGCCACTCCCGGAGGTCATCACCGAGATGTTGGAGGCGCAGCGTCGCATGCGCGAGCTGATTCACGGCACAGGATTCTGCTTGATGCTGGCCACAGCCCTGCACGCAATCGCGACAGGTAATCTGCTGCCGGCCTGGGTGAAGGTCGCCTGCGTAGACATTAACCCCGCCACGGTCACCAAGCTCATGGACCGAGGCAGCATCCAAACTGTCGGCGTCGTTACTGACGTAGAGCCTTTCTTGCGCGCCTTGGTCAACGAGATAGATTCGTCGGAGGACCGCCGTGCGTAATTGCGTTTACAGTCTCGCCGTCGCCTCCAAGTGCCCGGCTCAAGCTGAAGCGCGGCACCCGGCGCGCTGTAGCAAGCGCGACACGATAAGCTAAACTTCGCACTGCGGACAATAATTCATGCGGCAGCGACGCATCTTGATGTGCCCCCCCGACTACTACGGGATCGAGTACGAAATCAATCCCTGGATGAGCCGGGCGCGCGGCAGTACGCCGGAGCGGGCGCGCCAACAATGGATCGCTCTCTCTGAGATCCTGAAGGGGCTCGGCGTCTCTGTCGAGTTGCTGGCCCCGCAACCAGGTCTGCCGGACCTGGTGTTCACGGCCAATGCTGGCTTGGTGTTCAAAAGCCAATTCTTCAGTTCGCGCTTCCGCCACGAGGTGCGCGCCCGCGAAACGCCTTATGACGACGCCTGGTTCGCCGGCCACGGATTCACGGTCGAGCATTTGCCGGAAGGCATTTACTTCGAAGGCGCCGGCGACGCCCTCTTTTGTGGTTCCACCTTGTTTGCCGGATACCGCATCCGCAGCGATGTGCAGGGACACCAATTCCTGGCACAAGCACTTGGGAAACAGGTTCTACCGCTGGAGCTGGTAAACCCGCGCTTCTATCACCTTGACACGTGCTTCTGCCCGCTGGCGCCCGGCGAAGCCATTTACCATCCCGCCGCCTTCGACGCTTATGGCCGGAAGGTCCTGCAAACGCATATTCCACGGCTGGTGACGGTTGAGGAGTCGGAGGCGCACCGCTTTGGCTGCAATGCCGTGGTGGTCGGCAAGAAAGTCGTCATGAACACAGGCTGCGAGCGCCTGGCTGCCGAGTTGAAGTCTTGGGGCTATGAGCCCATCCCCACGGAACTAGATGAATTCATCAAGGCGGGCGGCAGTGCCAAGTGCCTGACGCTACGACTGGATGGGGAAGAGGCAGCGCTTTGGGATTGACCTTCCGAGACGCACTCGAAGCTTTAGGCGAGCGGCAGCGAAAGTTCTCCCCTCGCCCCGGTACTCCGGGGAGAGGGGTCGGGGGTGGGCTGATGAAAACCGCGGATAAGACGGCCATTTTCGGCTAGTGCACTTGTCCTGGAGTGTTGCGCCTTTTCCCCTCTCCCCCGTACTCGGGGGAGAGGGGCAGGGGTGAGGGGGTTAGCATCCCTCGCTAAAGCGTGCAGTTGTTGCAAGGACTATGTCCCCCTCACCCCCGACCCCTCTCCCCAGAGTACAGGGGAGAGGGGAGAGCGAGCGCAACGCTTTTCAGATGAAAGGACGGCGTGGTTTTCATCAGCCCACCCCCGACCCCTCTCCCCCGAAGCGGGGGCGAGGGGGATTATTTCCTGCCGCTCGCCTTGGGAGTGCACGCGCGGTACTCTGCTCATGCCGCGGCCACCCCGGATGTCCATGACGATCCTGCCGTCCGTTTCGGGGAGAGACACCGGGAACCATTCGACCAAGGTGAAGGTGACGAATCAGAGGCGGGCGCGAAGGAGCTGCTCGCAGCGCCAGAGCCATGAGGCGCGCTACGCGCGGCCAGACTGGCACGGCCTCTGCTCAGAAGGGGAGCAAGACTTCGACGACAATGCTCTGCGCGTGGCGGAGCGCGAGGAAGCCGGTTAGAATTGGATTTTGCGGAGGGCTGGTAGGCTAGGCATCGAAGTGGGGCGGGGAATGCTCGAGGGCGGATCGATCACGGCCTGGATCGGGCAATTGCACACACGGGAAGAGGAGGCGCTGGCGCGCCTCCACCGGCGCTTGTGGCCGGTGCTGCTCGAACGGGCGCGGCGGCAGCTCAACCGAGCGCCGATTCGCTTCGCCAACGAGGAAGATGTGGCACAGGAGGCGTTCTGGGCGTTCTTCCGAGCGCTCAAGGCAGGGAAAGTTCCTCAGTTGGCGAACCGCCATGACCTGCTGGCGTTCTTGACGCACATCATGGCCTGCAAAGCCTGCAACCTGATCGAAGGCGAGATCGGGGCCCAAAAGCGCGGCCTGGGGCGCATTCGCGACGAGGCGGCGCTACGGCGAGGCGCTACTGGGTCCGTGCAACTGGTAATCGATCACTTCGAGGGACCGGGTCCATCGCCTCTGGAGCAGACGCTGCTCGAAGATTGCTATGAGCATTTCGTTGGCGGGCTGAGCGAGGAACTCCAACGCTTCGCGACTTTGCACCTGCTTGGTTATACCAACCAGGAGGTGGCCCAGGAAATGGATTGCCACGAACGCACCGTCGCACGCAAGCTCGCTCTGATTCGCGCCAAGTGGACCGCCATGGCATCGTGAGCGTTTTGCCCCGAAAGAGATCGCCATGTCTTCTTCCCAAGACATTGCCGTGCTCGAAAAGGTCGATGCGGTCGCCACCGCTTTCGATCGTGCTTGGCGGCAATCGGAGAGCCCAAGCATCAAGCCATTTCTCGATGGCCAGCCCGAAGAAGTGCGCCAAGCGCTGCTTCCGGAACTTGTGCTTCTCGATCTTTCGTATCGTTTGCAGCAAGGCGAGCACGTTTGCCTGGAAGATTATGCAAAGCAATTCCCCGAACTGATGAGCGCGGAACAATCGTTGCCGGCGGAGCTGGTCGAGCAAGCGCGGGGGCTTCACGTTCAGCAGGAAGAGCGCTCTTCCCGCGCACCCCAGCAGCAAGCAAGCCTGCGCTGTCTCGATTGCGGCGAGCGCGTGCAAATCGGCGACCTTGATTCGGAGATTTATTGCACGAAGTGCGGCAGCCGTTTTCCGCTCGATTCGAGTTCGGGCATCTTGTTCAGGGCCGCGGACTTGCCGCGGGCGCTGGGCCGATTCGAGCTGCTGGAACTCCTTGGCGAAGGCTCGTTCGGGGCGGTCTATCGGGCCAGAGATACAGAACTCGGCCGTACGGTCGCCCTCAAGTTGCCTCGCTCGGGCCTCCTGGGACGTGGCGACGAGCGCGAACGGTTTCTCCGCGAGGCGCGGATGGCAGCCCGACTGCGCCATCCGGCCATTGTCCAGGTCCACGAAATCGTTCGCGACGGCGACCTCATGTACATCGTAAGCGACTATGTGGAGGGGCGGACGCTCGCGCAGATGCTGATTGCCAAACGGCCGGGAATCAGGGAATCGGCCGAGCTGGTTGCGGAAATCGCCGAGGGACTCGAATTCGCGCACCAAAGCCGGGTCATCCACCGGGATGTCAACCCGCGCAATATCCTCATCGACGAGCAAGGGAAGCCGCACGTGACCGATTTCGGCCTCGCCTGCGGAGCAGACAATTCCGTGGTGCTGACACTCGACGGGCAGGTCTTCGGCACCCCGGCGTACATGCCTCCCGAGCAGGCGCGCGGTCAGCTGCACCAGGTCGGACCGGCAAGCGATGTCTACAGTTTGGGGGTCATCCTCTATGAGCTGCTGACGGGCACGAGGCCGTTTCAGGGCAGTGTCACGATGGTGCTGCACCAGGTCTTGAATGATGAGCCGCGCTTGCCACGCCAGCTCAATAACCGCATCCCGCGCGATCTGGAGACCATTTGCCTCAAAGCAATGGAAAAGCTACCCGCCCGGCGCTATTCGTCGGCCGGGGCACTCGCGCGCGACTTGCGCCATTGGCTGGCCAATGAGCCGATCCAGGCCGTCCCCGTGGGAGCAATCGAATGGGGAATGCGCTGGTGTTGGCGTCATCAGCTGGTGGGCGGCCTGGCGCTGACGATAGCCGTTCTCCTGCTTACGGTCGCCATCGGCGCCAGCGTAACTGCTTTTCAGAGAGGAGAGCTTGTCGAGAATGAAAGTTTGGCCAGAAAGGAGGCGGAGGAAAATCTGCGGAAGGCGCAGCGCTCGTTTGCTCAGGCTCAGGTGGCCAAGGGAATCTCCCTCCTCAGCGCCCACGATGCGCAAGGGCTGCTCGATCTGCAGGAAGCCCAACGAACGCTCGATCGGGCCGAGATTCGGGAAAAATGGCCGGCACTGATCTGGTCGGGTTGGCATGGCGTCTGTCCGGTTCGCCTGGAACAAATGGTGGGGCATGAGCGGCCTGCTTCGCGGGTAGCCTTCAGCAGCGACGGGAGCATGCTTATTTCCTCCGCACCAGACGATTCGATTCGGCTCTGGGACGTCGCGACCGGCGCCCTGCGCCGGCCTTCCTGGCCTATTGCGCGCGGCATGAATTCTCCTGCCGCCATCAGCGCTGACGGCAGGTTTCTGGTACGCATTCAGCCGAGTGATCACCGAAACGTGGAATTGATCGATATCCTAGCCGATCGGCTGGTTGATAAACCGCTCCGCTTCCCCGGTCCTTGCAACTGGCTCGAGTTGTCACCAGACGGCACGAGTGTGTTGGTCCACGACGGTCACTGCTTTATAGTCTGGGAACAGAAGGGTGGAAGACTGCAAAAGCTGACCGAGTATACGGCGCGCCAGTATCCCATCGCCGTCGATTTTGCACATCAGCAGGCATTGCTTCAGCTTAGCGATAGCAAATGCGTCATCGTGGCGTTGGGCCGGCAATCATCTCATCCGCTGGCTGCGATACTAAAGGGGGTCCCTGTCGCTTCTTGCTTTAGTCAGGACGGCCGGCTTCTGCTCACGATCGGCGTCGACTGTCCCGGCCAAGTTTGGGATGTTGCTACCGGCCGCCAGCTTGGCGCGGCTCTGCCGCACGATGAAGACGTTCGCGGGGCCGCTTTCAGCCCCGACGGCACGCTCGTGGCCACTGCTTGCTACGACAGTGCCGCGCGGATTTGGGACTGGAAAACCGGCACCTTGCACAAAGTTCCTTTGCGACATGACGGCCCGGTCCTGGGAGTGCGTTTCAGCAACGATGGGAAGCTGCTGGCGACCTGGTCCATGGACTCGACCGCCCGACTTTGGCACGTGGCGAGCGGCCAGCCGTTTGGCTGGCCGCTGCGCCACGGCAGCGTGGTTACATCAGCGGCCTTTCATCCGGATGGCCATACCCTGGCCACGGCTTCCGCCGACCACTCGGTGCGCGTCTGGGCTATCAAAGGCCCGATCGAGTCTCTTCCGAAGCCGGACGACAAAAGGGTGTGGTGGGTCAGCTTTAGCCCGAATAGCACTTTTCTGGCCGCGGCCACCGAGCACGGCATCGGCTACGTTTGGGATTTGCGGGATCGAAAGATCGTCTACAAGCCCGTCATGCAAGGGCAGATGATATGCGCTGCATTCGCGCCCGACGGGAGATCCCTGGCCACGGTCGGTTACGACAAGGAGATCAGGTCGTGGGACAACGACAAGCACGAACTTGCGCGCGTCTATCTATGCGAGGACCTGCTGCCCCATTACATCGCCTTCAGCGCGGACGGAAAATACGTTGCGGTGGCCGGCACTTCCTCCCACGCTCCCCACGATGGCAGAGCGAGGATCCTTGATGCGCTCTCGTATGACCCGGTAAGCGAGATGATCGTACTCCCAAAGGAAATCTCTGCGCTTGCGTTCAGTCCGGATGGGAAATGGCTGGCGACAGGGAGTGCCGACAAGACCGCCTGGCTCTGGTCCGTGCCCGAGGGCCGACCTCTCATCGGCCCCCTCCAGCACGACGGCGAAGTGGAATCCGTGAGCTTCAGCCCAGCCGGGCTTCTCGCAACGGCCTCAAGAGATGCGATCGTGCATTTCTGGGACCCCCTGACAGGAAAGCCTGCCGGGCCGCCATTGATTCATCCGACATTCGTTCAGACTTTGGGTTTCAGCCCGGACGGCAACTATCTGGCCACCGCGGCCGTGGACGGCAAGGTCCGTCTCTGGGACGCGGCCACGCGCTCGCTGTGTGGCACGCCGATTCAGCATCAGCAGATGGCGATGTCCGTGGCTTTCAGCCCTGACGGTAAATGGCTGGCCTCGGGCTCGTTCGACGGCACGGTAAAGATCTGGCCCGTTCCGGCCGTCGTCGAAAATCTCGAGGAAATGGAGTTGTGCACCCACACCGCGCTGGGGGCCGAGCTGGAAACCAACGGGACACTCGTCCGGACGATCCCGTGGCAGCAATGGCAGGCATATCGCAATCGTCTCCGAGCTATTGACCAACAATGAGGCTCGTCAGGGGCTTCAACCACGCCTCCAAAGATCTCCGAGCCGTTTCCCGAATTTGGTACCGCTGCATTGATCTTGAAAGCGTATTTGGCGAGCACGCATTCAGGCCGGAAGGGTGACAATCCGTAGCCTGGGGCTGAGCCTGCTCTTTTTCCAAAAAAAATGCTGCCATCCTTTTCCCGGATTTCCTGATTTACCTATTGGCGGGCTGTTGCCGGCCGGATTTGCATTTCTGAATTTGGGTCCCTGCCGCAGGGCCTGGCGATCCACAACTGAGGAGACATCACGTGATTTTCGAGCGAGCGCGACCATCAACGTGGAAGGTGCGTTCCAGTATGGACAAATCAACTTTGCGCCGGCGCCGACGCTACTCCCCGTCTATTGAACTGCTGGAGGATCGTCGGCTCCTCTCGTTTGCTGGTTCGTTCACCGGGCAGTATAGCGGCCAGGATTCGTTGGGAGACACGATTCCCATCAGTGCGGTCGACTTCACGGTCGACGGTGGCGGGAATATCGCGGTGACGGTTCCCGGTAGTGGCAGCGGAACGGTGACAACTTCAGGCTCAGCGACAATCGGCGGTGTGGGAGGCATTGGAAGCGTTGGAATTGCCAACTACTCATTCACGGGGTCGTTTGTCGTTTCCCCCTCGGGCGTGGTCGTGGCTGGCGGCCAATGGACAGCGACCGTCGCCGGGGTGGCGGCGGGGAATGGCAACTGGGCCGCAACCGATCAACCTGGAGTTTTTGTCGTTGTCAATACAAGCCCAGGCGGCGCGGGCTCACTGTTCCAGGCCGGCCTTGATGCCAATAGCTATCCGACTCCAGCGACGATTCTTTTCTCTGTCGGTTCTGGCCCACAAACCCTCGCAGTGAATAATCCTACTTCCGGAGATTTTCCCATTATTGGCAACTCAGTAACCATTGATGGGACTTCGCAACCGGGTTACGCAGGTCAGCCGCTCATTACTCTAGAAGGCCCAATCGCCAGTAACATAAACTCGGGATCGACATACATTTTGACGCTGACTGGGAACAATTCGGTTGTCCGGGGCGTGAACATTGAAGGTGGAGGGGGATACGGCATCGTCCTCCGTGGAACCGGCTGCAAGTTCATCAACAATACGACAGTCGACGGCCAGCTCGGCGGAATAGATGCCGTCGGCCCCGGGGACATCATCGCCAACAACGTCTGTTCCGACGCTATGATCGTCGGGTCAGGGTGCACGGTCACAGGCAACACCGTCGGGGCCGACTATTATGTGACCTTTGGGGGGAATCAACCAACTAAAGGATCCTTCGGTTTGGAGATTGGCAGCAACGACACGATTGGCGGCACGACGCCGGGGGCCCGAAACGTACTCGCCGGTCTCGACGTCGGCGGCTCCAGCAACGTCATCGAAGGGAACTTCATCGGCACCGATGCCACGGGGACCAGCCCAGTCTACGGTTCGAGTCTCGGCGGTAACGGCGTCGAGATTACGGGAAACAATAACACGCTGACGGGAAACCTCATTTCAGGGAACGGACCGGGAGCAGTCTATTTCATTAATGTCACCACCCCCCAAGGAGGTGTCCTGATCAGCGGATCAGGGAACGTGCTTCAGGGGAACTTGATCGGTACCGACATCACCGGAACTAAGGCGCTGGCGAATGCTGGCCAGGGGGTCTATATCACAGGGTCATCCAACACGATCGGAGGGACGAGTCCGGGAGACGCCAACGTGATCGCCTTCAACACCAAGCAAGGCGTCGATGTCGCATCCGGCACAAACAATGCCGTCCTGGGCAACTCGATCTTCGCCAATGGCTCCATCGGCATCGACCTGGGGAACAGCGGTGCAGCAACGCTCAATGGTTCGAAGGGCCACACCGGGCCTAACAACTATCAAAACTTCCCGGTCATCACTTCGATAGGCGCGTCAGGATCCGGGAGCGTGGTCGTCGGGACGCTCAATAGCACCCCCAACGCCAATTTCCGCATCGAGTTCTTCGATACTCCGACCGGCGACCCGAGCGGCTATGGCCAGGGGAATGCGTTCATCGGCTTCACGAATGTGACAACGAACGGCAGCGGTGCGGCTAGCTTTTCCGCTCCTGTGTCCATGAATATTCCCTTGGGCCAGGGCGTCACCGCGACGGCGACCGATCCGAACAACAATACTTCCGAGTTCTCTGCATGGTTCCAGGTCAAGGTAAGCCCGGCCTATTTCCAGTTCCCAGCAGGGTTTCCGCTCAGCGGCGTGGTCGGCACCTTTGTCGGCGCCAATGCGAATGCGACGGTCGGGGAGTTTAGCTCCACCGTCAATTGGGGTGATGGAACGACATCCTCCGGGACCGTCACCCAGCCGGGAGGCGCGGGCAGTGCATTCGATGTCTCAGGCAGCCACACTTACGCCGCCGCCGGAACGTTCGCCATCACGGTCACGGCGCACGACAGCGCCGCCAACAGCAACACAACGATCAACTCCCAGGCCGTCATTCATAAGCCGTACCTCAACGATCTCTTCATGGCCCAGGTCTATCTGGACCTCCTTGGGCGCAACATCGATCCCGCGGGTCTGAGTTTCTGGGTCAATGCGCTCGATCAAGGATCGTTGACTCGTGGCCAGGTCGTGGCCCAGCTCACCGCCAGCCAGGAATACCAGGACGACGTGGTGAACAACCTTTTCCAAAGCATCTTGCACCGTCCGGCCGATGCAACCGGCTTGAGCGCATTTACGAGCCTCCTGGCTTCGGGCGGCACGACTGAGGAAGTGGAGGCACAGCTCTTCGGCTCGGGCGAGTTCTTCCAGGACGGCGGCAACAGTAATGTCGGCTTCTTGAACAATCTGTACAAGGATGTTCTGAACCGATCTATCGACGCGAGCGGCTTGCAATACTGGGAGCAAGCCCTCGAGAACGGTATGCCGACCAGTGCCGTGGCTGCCCAGATCATCGCCAGCAGAGAGGCGCAGACCGACCTGGTCCAGAGTCTCTATCAGGAATTCTTGCACCGCCCGGCCGACGGCGCAGGCCTGAATTACTTTGTGCAGACGATGCAGCAGGGCGCGCCGGGCCTGCAAGTCATCATTGGATTGGTCGGCTCCGCCGAGTTCACCCAGGATGCCGGAGGCGATGCCAACCAAGCTTATGTGGCGCAACTTTATGTGTCGCTGCTTCATCGGCAGGCGGATTCCGGCAGTCTGACCAATTTTACCAATGCGCTCGATAGCGGCACGCTGACTCGCCAGGCGGTGGTGCAAGCAATTCTGGATAGCCAGGAATACCGGGGAGACGAGGTCCAGATGCTCTACCAGAGGTATCTGCACCGCGCTGCCGATCCCGGGGGGCTCAGCGCCTTCACGGCTCTCCTTAATCAGGGCGACACGGACGAACAGGTGGCCTCGATTTTGCTAGGCTCAGGGGAGTACTTCACTGACCACGGCGCCTTGCCGTCAAGCTTCCTGAGCGCGCTCTACCTCGACGCCTTGAGGCGGCCCATCGATCCTTCGGGGCTTAACTATTGGGAACAGGCTCTTGCCAATGGCGCGACGCGGGCTCAAGTGGCCACCGCCATATTCGCGAGCCGAGAGTACCAGCAAGATGTTGTCCAAGGCTTTTACAAGGTCTATCTTAATCGCTCCGCGGACCCCTCAGGCCTGACCACGTTTGCCAATATGCTCGCAAGCGGCGGACGCGATGAAACGGTGATCGCCCAACTGGCCGAATCGGCAGAATTCTTTACCGAAGCATGAACCTCCCGGCTATCGGTTGCATCCTCGGCAGACTGACTCCAGGGACCGAGCCCGCACGTTGGCGTTGCTGGAATTCGGCTGTGGGTTAGGTTTCCATCCTGACCATGGGCGTCACCTAGCCGGAAACGCGATGGAAGCCAAGGAGTATTGGCCAGATCATTCGACCGGGCACCGATTGCTGAAAGCCTATCCGAATAACGTGGCCAGGATCTCTAATTCAAAGGTCCTGTCCAGGTTATTCGGATAGGCTCTTTGCGCCGGGAAGAAAAAGCAAGCGCAGCTAAGCTTCATCCTCTTTTTTCTTGCTCAAGTTGGTGTGGCTATGGGATCGACGGATATGGTAATCACGCTCGGCGGAAAACGAGTCAGACAAGCGTTTCTCGATCACAGCCTTGGCCTCGTCATCCCGTTCTGGCCAAACTACCACGAGTCAAATTGCGGCGGCAATCGGGAAAGGGAAGGCAAAGCGGCGTTCCGGAACCGGCTCTACAGGTACTGGCTTCCCAGAGAGTTCCATTCGTTCGCGCAATTCCATTCCCATTTCTTGGCAGAGTGGGCGGCGCGTTTCCCAGCTACCGGGTCGGCCTCAAGCGCCCCAAACCATTTCCCGAACGCCTGAAACTTTCCGCCCAACGGTACCTAAAGAGAAAGGATTCTCCCATGTTTCTCAAAATGTTGCTCAGCAGACTCGGCAAGGGCTCATCACGGGCAACCCGTCGTCCCGCCCCGGCCCGGCGCGCGTTCCCAGGAGTGGAGATGCTGGAGGCGCGCGAAGTGCTCAGCGGGGGCTTGACCCCGAGTTACGTCCTGGACAGCCACGGCAACCTCTATAACACCACCGCTCCCACCCACGTATTGATTGACACCATGGTGGAGCGCTTCCGGGTGGTGAACGACAGCGTTTACGACATGCATACGAACGGCTCTCTGGAATCCATGAACAGCAGCGGCTTGGGAAAGACCGTTTTGGATAGCGGTGTGCACTCCTTCTCGGTTGCCGGCCACGGCCTGGTGGTCGATCTGCATGGCGACGGCACCCTCTGGGAGCAGGCCGTCGCCGGCTCCGCGAGTGCCTGGACCAAGGTCGATAACGGTGTGCACTCCTTCGCCGTCGCCGACAACGGTCTAGTGGTCGATTTGCATGGCGACGACACGCTTTGGGTGCAGACCGTCGCAGACTCCGGGAGCGCCTGGACCAAGCTCGACAGCGACGTGCACTCCTTCGCCGTCGCCGCCCATGGCCTGGTGGTCGATCTGCATGGCGACGGCACCCTCTGGGAGCAGACCGTGGCGAGCTTCGCGAGTGGCTGGAGCAAGGTGGACAGCGGCGTGCACTCCATCGGCATCGCCGACAACGGTCTAGTGGTCGATCTGCATGGCGACGACACGCTCTGGGTCCAGACCGTCGCGGGCTCCGCGAGCGCCTGGACCAAGCTCGATAGCGACGTGCACTCCTTCGCCGTCGCAGGACAAGGTCTAGTGGTCGATCTGCATGGCGACGGCACTCTGTGGGAACAGACCGTCGCTAGCCCCACGAGCACCTGGACCAAGGTCGATCGTGGCGTGCACTCGTTCTCGATCGCCGGCAACGGCCTGATCGTCGATCTGCATAACGATGGCACCCTCTGGGAACAGACGAGCCTGGCCTCCGCGAGCGGCTGGACCAAGATGGGCACCGGCGTTCTTTCCTTCGCCGTGGCCGGCAACGGCCTGATCGTCAGTCTGCATGGTGACGACACCCTTTGGCAGCAGACGACCGCGGCCTCCGCTGCCGGCTGGACCAAGCTGGACAGCTCGGTGCATACTTTCACGGTCGCCGGCAATGGCCTGGTTGTCGATCTCCATGTCGACGGCACGCTTTGGGAGCAGAGCGTCGTAGGCTCGTCGAGCGCGCTCAAGAAGTTGGACAGCAGCGTGCACTCCTTTTCCATGGCGGGCAACGGCCTGGTCGTCGATTTACATGTCAACGGCATCCTCCGGGAGCAGACCGTCGCGGGCGCGCCGAGCTGGACCAGGGTCGATACGAACGTGCAATCCTTCGCCATCGCCGGCAACGGCTTGGTCGTCGATCTGTACAACGACGGCTCCCTCTGGGAACAGACGAGCGCGGGTTCCGCGAGTGCCTGGAACAAAGTGGACAGCGGCGTATACTCCTTCTCGATCGCCGGTAACGGCCTGATCGTCGATCTGCATGGCGACGGCTCCCTCCGGGAACAAATGAGCGCAGGCTCCGCGAGTTCCTGGAAAACAGTGGACCATGGCGTGCACTCCTTCGCCGTCGCCGGCAATGGCCTGGTCGTCGCTCTGCATGGCGACGGTACTCTCTGGGAGCAGAACTCCGCGGGCTCGGCAAGCGCGTGGAAGAAGGTGGACAGCGGCGTGTATTCCTTCTCCATCGCCGGCAGCGGATTGATCCTCGATCTCCATAATGACGGCACCGTTTGGGAGCAAACGATCGCGGACTCGTCGACTGCCTGGCAGCAGCTGTGAAAAAGGGGTCGGGAGTCTTTCAAAAAAGGGGTCGGGAGTCTTTTCGTATGTGACAGATCGGAAAAGACTCCCGACTCTCGTGACCCTTCCGCGGGGCGTCCGCCTCGCGCTCGGGGCGGATCCCTCACTCAGCTGTGGCCTGGTCTCCTGACCAGGCCACTCCCCCGGTATCAGCTATGGCCCGGTCTCCTGACCAGGCCGCTCTCTCGACCGCAGCTCTCCCTTCCCGAGTAGCAAAGCCTTTCGGCGGCGATTATATTAACTGTGGAAATGAACGCCTCACTCAAAGGTGACGCCATGGCCACCGCAACGCAGCCCTCAGCCAACCTTCCGTCGACACACGAATGGAAGGATGTGCTCGAGGATATCCTTCCGCGCCAAGGAGCATGGAGCGAGGAAGAATACCTCGTTCAGGATGCACGATGAGCGAATACCAGTATTACGAATTCCAAGCCATCGACAGGCCGCTCGACGAGAAGGCGATGTCCAAGCTGCGCTCGCTCACCTCGCGCGCGGAAGTCACGCCGACCAGTCTGGTCAACGTTTACCACTTCGGCGATTTCAGAGGGAATCCCGATCGTTTGATGGATCAATATTTCGATGCTCACCTTTACATTGCCAACTGGGGCAGTCGCCGGCTCATGCTGCGGCTGCCGGCTTCGGCCCTTCCGCTGTCTTCTGTCAAGCCTTATTGCCTGCCCGACGCCTTGACGGTACGGGCCTCTGGGGAAAACGTCATCCTCGATTTGCACTCCAACATCGAGGATGGCTGGGAATACACGGAGGGCGAGGGCTGGCTGACTTCACTCATTCCACTGCGGGCCAGTCTCCTGGCCGGGGACTTGCGTTGCCTCTATCTGGGCTGGCTGGCCGCCCTCGACAATAGCCACCTGGACAATGACGGCGAGAAGCTGTCGGAGCCACCGGTCCCGCCTGGACTGAAGAAGCTGTCGGCCCCGCTGCGGCGGTTTGCCGAGTTCGTCCGCCTCGACCTCGACCTTGTCCAGATTGCGGCGAAAACTTCGGGCGAGAGCGCCCTGCAGGAGCCTTCGACCGAGCAGGTCGCCGCCTGGATCGAGCGGTTACCTGGGCCCGAAAAAAACAGCATGCTGATGCGTCTCTTGCACGGCGAGGGCATGTTCGTGTCCGCCGAGCTGCAGCGGCGCTTCGTCGAGGACGAGGCCCGGAAGCGACTGCAACGCAACGCAAAGGAAGTGCAGGCTCCGCCCCGGCGCACGGCCGCGGAGCTGCTGGCCGCACGCGATCGACTTACCGCGGAGAAGGAGCGTCGCACTGAGGCGCGGGCCGTGAAGCAGGAGGCACGGCGCCTCCAGGAGAAGGCGGCCGAACGCGCTCGACACCTCGACGCGCTGGCCGGTCGAGAGGAAGAACTCTGGCAACAAATCGAGAGCGCCGTCGGGGCGAAACTGCCCAAGGACTACATGCGCGCTGTGGACCTAGTCAGGGACCTGCGTGATCTTGCGGAGCGGTCCGGCAGCCGCGAAGCTCTGGCACAACGAATCAGGGAGCTGCGCCGCCGACACGGTGCCAAGCGGAAATTCATCCAATTGCTCAACCAGGCAGGGTTCCCTGGGTAGCGCAAACCAGGTAGCGCTAGCCCCAGATGTCGCTCGCTGCTGCGGGCGGGGATGCCCTCACGACTGCCGACGAGGCGCAGATCGCTGGCGGATTGGCAGGGGACTGCGCCGGGTGCTTTCGGGCCCCCGATCGCTAAGAGAAATCCTGCACCTCGCAGGTCCGAAACCATGTTCGTGCCCCAACGCAGGAGGGTGCTTCATTGGCCGTTTGTGGCCCATTGAACGGGCCGGGTCACCGGCTGCTCGGCATGCTTTCAGGCCATCCAGCGACTAGGATTTCTTTGGCGAGCCCGTGGCCTGAAAGCATCGCACCCGGCGTCTCCAGGGCGAAGTGCCCCGCGTCGAAAGATTGAACCTCGGCATCAGGAATGTCGCCCTGGTAGGCTTCAGGGCCCGGCGGGATGAAGTGAGGGTCGTTCTTGCCCCAGATCGCGAACAGCGGTCGCTGGTGCGTGCGGAAATATTCCGGGAAGGCGGGACAGAGCGCTACGTTGCTGCGGTAGTCGAGGATCAGATCAAGCTGGATTTCCTCGGCTCCTGGACTTGGGAAGTAGAAACCGCCGTGAGCCTCCACGGGACAAGCCTGTGGCATCCAAGACTGGATGGCCCTGGGAGGTAGAAACCAGCGTGAGCCACCACGGGGCAAGCCCGTGGCATCCGGGATTGGGGGGCTTTGGGAAGTAGAAACCAGCGTGAGCCTCCACGGGGCAAGCCCGTGGCATCCAACATTGGCGGGCCTGGGGAAGTAGAAACCAGCGTGACCCACCACGGGGCAAGCCCGTGGCATCATACGGCCAGTGTCGAAGCGGCGTGCCACAATCGCGTCTGGAATCCCACGGCCTTGAGCCCTGGATCGTTAGGTTGGTTTCTACACACGACCGGCCCAAACGGTCTGGAATCCCACGGCCTTGAGCCGTGGATCATTAGGTTGGTTTCTATGTGACGAAGCACAGTGTCCCCTACCCCACAGAAGATTGATGCGGCCCAGGAACCGCCAACCAACCTACGCGAAGTACTGCTCGCCCGAGCCAAGAGGTCGCCCTGTGGTCAAGCTTCTCACTGATGAGAATTTTGATGGCAGGGTGCTGCGCGGCTTCCCCAGCTGTGCGAATTCTCCGGCCCCGGCCCCGCCTTGTTCTACGGCTTCTTCTCTAGGCTCTTGATCTGCTTCTGCAGTCCTTCCAAATCAATCTTTGAGACTCCCTTCTTGCCACCAGCGTCGAAGTAGACGGCGACGTCTTTATCCTTGAGGATTCCTGTGAATTCTGTCGAGTCTTTGGCATGCGTCAGGGCTTTGGCAGCTGCTGGGTCGGCTTTGAAAAAGGCTTTGCGGCCGGGCTCGAACGAGAACGTGTAGATTTGTTTGTCGTCGTCATCGGGGGGTTCCGTCACGGCGTTTAGCGACCAGGCTTTGCTCTTGTAGTTCTCATTGACGACATGAACGAGCTGTCCCGCCAGGACGCGCTCGTCTCGCGCCGAAGCTGGTTTGGCCTCACCGGCCTTGACTGCGGCCAACTTGTCATTCTCTTGCTGTCGCGCTTTTTCCACCAAAGGCCCCAGCTCCGCCTGCACATTGGCATTCGACCACAACGATTTCCGAGATTCCTCGGGAATTTGCAACAACGATTCGCCAAGAAAAAGCCGCAACCCCTCCTTCTCGCTCGGGGAGGCTGCTAACTGGGCGACGTCGTCATTCCATGCCTTCAGCTGTTGTCCATAAGCACCAAGATTCGTATAGACTTGAGGACTGCTACTCGATTCGACCAACTCGATGACCTTCTTGAAGTCGGGAGTCTGCAAGGCCTGGGCCAGCCTACTGTAATCGTCGGCGACCCCTTGTTCAGCCAGCAAGCGTGGCTCCGTTCTTCCGCGGTATTGGCAAACGCCGTTAGGCTGCAGGACGATCTGGACTACTTCGCCCTCGCTTCGGTCAAGGAGTAACGCCTTGACTGCCGGCGACAATGGAGGCAACCAATTTTGCCACACCTTGGAAGCTCTGCGGATGGCGCGCAGGTCATTGAGTGTCAGGCCTATGGGCCGGCTGGCCGCCGGGGTTGGGTCGTCAGCCCGCGCGACGCAGACGAAAAGAAGCAGGCCGATGCATGGAGCAATGAATCTCATGGTGTCTTCTCCTCGGTGCGCACGGGCTGCCCGTCCAGCCCGGCGCGCGTAACCTTGTACGTGAGGTACACGAGTTTGCCGCCAACCTCGAGATGTTCAGTCTTAAACCAGCCGTGCTCCTTGCCGTCCTTGAACTCGACCAGCACTCGCTGGTCTGGGAGCTGATAGGCTAGATCAATATTCTCCGTATCTAAGCCGCGAACGACGGGACGGTTGGCGAGGGAATCCTGATCGAGCGCAACGATGACCGTGGTCGGGCTGATCTTCGTCAGCCCCCAGGCGATAAGCATGAATCCTGCGCCGATAGCCGCTCCGCCGGTGAGCTTGAGACCGAGATGAGCGAGGTTGAGCTCACCCTCGGCGCCCGGAGTCACGAGCCAGAAAACCATCCCTGTCACCAGGGCAACGCCAATCAGCAATAACACCCAGTCCTGCCGGCCGGCAATGAAGCCGTGGGTGCTGATACGCTGCCAAGCCAGCAGCCCAATGACAAGGAGGATCAACGCGACCCCTGTGATAAACGACCACGATGGTGCTACGCGGTTGGTGCTGTTCTGGACTACTGGGGCAGGTGAAGGAGTTGCTGGAGTACTCATCGCGGTCGGGCTCCGCAATTGCGTGAACCAGTCTAAGAGAAGAATTGGGTTGATGGTAACAAGCCAGCTCGGTCGGATCAAGAAATAGTTTGCGCAATGCGTGAGAATGTGGGAACAGACCACAGTGCACCGGCCCGACAGCAGGTCTTTCCCTTGCCAGGGAGACCTGCAGTCAAGCGAGTGGCCTTGTCGGGAGACCAGGCCACAACGCGCAGCCACAATTCGCGGAGTAGAAACCAACGTGAGCCTCCACGGGGCAAGCCCGTGGCATCCATGATGGGCGGGCCTCTGAGAGTACAAACCAACGCGAGCCTCCACGGGGCAAGCCCGTGGCATCCAAGATGGGCGGGTCTCTGAGAGTAGAAACCAACGTGAACCTCCACGGGGCAAGCCCGTGGCATCTCACGGCTAGTGTCGATGCGTCGTCCCACAATCACGTTTGGAATCCCACGGCCTTGTGCCGTGGATTGTTAGGTTGGTTTCTACACACGACCGGCCCAACCGGTCTGGAATCCCACGGCCTTGTGCCGTGGATTGTTAGGTTGGTTTCTCTGAGCGACATCGTTGAGATAGGTGACTCGCCCTTCGGTGTCTGTCGTGATGACCGCGCCGCCAATGCTCGTAGTTATTGGCAACTAGAGGGATGCCAATGCGCGCTCGTTCAAAATCATCATTTCGCAGTGCCGCAGAAAACCCCGTGTTTTACGTGGTTTTCACGAAGGGATTTTGGCGCGGGGGGCAGGTTTTTTCTGCTTAATATTCTCAAAATGGTCTCGTGCCACTGGGGTACAAATAGGGCCGGCCCCGCGACAAATCGCGGGGCCGGCGTGTTGGTGGTTGACGGCAGGGTGACGACTATTTGTGCTCCCCGGGCTTCTTGGGCTCGGGCTTTTCTTCATGACGAGGCTGCACTTTGATGTCGGGCCTTGGCGGTGGCAGCGGCCGGTGCACTTCCAGTTTAGGTTGGAGCTTCAATTCCGTCCGCGGCTGAATCTTGATATCGGGTGTAAACGTGCCCGGCTTACGTTCCTCAATCTTGACCGCGCCGCCATGGATTTCACGCCCTTCGTTGATATGCACGGACACCTCCGCTTTCGGAAGCTGTACGCGGGCAAACTGCGGCCGGTCCGTGACACGCAGGGGCGCCTTGCCCGTTTTGATCAACTGCACCGCCACGCGATTGCGTTCGCGGCTGGCGTCGATGATTTGGCGGGCAAACACGCGATCGCGGGCTTGTTCCTCGCGCGACACTGTCTCGAGCCGCACGAACTTCTGGCCGATTTTCGACAGCGGCGCCACGGCCGTCATGTTTTCGATCAGCGCGACGTTGGCGTTCTTGGCCCTTAGATTCCGGATGAGCGTCGTTTGCTCCAGAATGGTCCGCGGCGGCCTGGGCAATGTGCCCTTGAGGCGGCCGGCGTAGACAGTACGCAGATCTGCGATCCAGCGCGGATTGTCGCGATGGGCCCAGCGGTAGTAGGCGAAGAGGGGATCGTAGCCGACTCGGCCCAGGCGGAAATCGAGCCAGGGCACGAAGCCTCCCTTGGCATAGGCGGCAGCGTAGTAGTCGCCGAAATAGTAGCTGTAGGAGCCAGGGCAGACGAAGAGACAGCTCATCGCGTAATCGGGATAGACCGCGTAATCGGGGCGATAAAACCAGCCGGGCCGCAACCAAATGCGATCGCGGAAGAAGACCGGGGCGAACATCAAGCCGCGGCGGTTCAGCTCATAGTCCCAGTGGCCATCTACGAAAACGTAGCCGACAGGCGTCCAGTAGTAGTGTGCAGGAATCCATACCCAACCCGGTCGATAATCGACCCAGTAGCCAGGCCGCCAGGCATAGCGAGAATCGCGAACGACGTAGACCCATGTGCCGGGCACAAAGACGCTATTCGGATCAGGCGCCGGCGTCGAAGCCGCGGCCTGGAGCGCTTCCGGAGGAGGCGGCAAATACTGGACCTGATCCTGCTGGCCGGTGTTCCAAAATCCAGGCACCCACTGCCAGCCGCCGTTGACCTGGTTCCAGTAACCGGGCATCCATTGCTGATCGGGAGGCGGCACGCGCCACACCCCGCTCACCCAGATGAAGTCGTTGCGGTCAATATCCCAGGACCAGTAACCCGGAATCCATTGCACGTTTTCTCCCGCTGGCTTCTGGTCGGGAGGGATCTCTTGAATCGAATCGGGTGGCTGTTTGGGAACCACTGAGGTCGGTTGCGGCTTCGTATCGACAGGCTCGGCATAGGCCTCGTGGATGGGGCCGCTTGCCAAAACCTCGGTTCCGTCCGCCTGTGCGACCGGCGCTGCATCGGGCGGAGGCTGGCCATACCCTGTGCTGATCTCAAAGCCGCTTCCTAATCCAAGAAACGCCAACACGATGGCTACACGTTGACTACCCATTCTTCCCTCCCAATCTTTATCCAGGTTTGCTCTTGTGGCGGGTTTCTAGCTGCTCCATGAGGGGGACGCTCCTTGCGGTTGAACTTGCGCTTGACAGGAGAGCAAATAGCATGCCTTCGCGCCTTCTGCCGCTAAAGACGGTGGAGGCCGGACGGATGGATGTGACGAAACGAAGGTCGAAGCAGGTTAGCACACGGGCTTCCGGCACCGGATCAGATATGCCTGGCGGACATACGTCAGCCGGTATTCAACCTGTGCGAAGCCGGTGTCGCCCAGCATGGTCTGAATATCCTGGATCGGCAGGTAGTGAAATCGGCCGCGGCGTGCCTCGCGCGATAGCCAGGCGCCGTAGCGGAGCATGCGCAGGGAATTCTTCAGATAACGCGCTGGTTTGCGGGCGCGGAACACGCCCGGCAGCGCCCGCAGGGCGACTTTGCCCCAGGCAGGCTCCGGGACGTTCACAGAGAATACAAACCGCCCACCTTTCCGCAAGACCCGGTACACCTCGGACAGGAGCCGCACATAAGAGTCGGTTGTCCACGCCCCGTTCTCGGGCGAGTAGCACTCCGCGTACTGGATGGCGAGCCCGGAGACGACGCCGTCGAACCTTGCATCATCCCAGGTGGGAAGGCCCTCACTAAAATTGGATGCGACGAAGCGAATGCGCCCTTCCAGCACAGGAGGTGTGGTATTTGTGCACAGTTTCTGAAAAGCCCGTTCGTTGACGGCAGCGCAGTCGAGGCCGACAACTTCTTGAAGAGATCCTCCGCTCTTTTCCCAGAGCGCCTGGGTCAGCTGGCCGCATCCGCATCCCAAATCGAGCCAGCGTTCGCCAGGCTTGGGATCAAGCCACGCAGCGGTGTCGGCCAGGAGGCGGCGATAAGGCGGCAGCTCCTGTTGTCCCCAAAAAGCACGGGCACATGCAGAATCAGGCCAATAATTGATTGCATCGGGAGCCGTTGCCAGCATGATTGTTCCTTCCCTGGAACGCCTGCCTCGTTCGGAGAGGACTTCGCCGGGGCAGTGTATCCGCGCCGGCTTGGCGGGCGAAGATCAGTTTTGATTTGCTGGACTTGGCTTGCCCGGCTTGCCGGCACCTGCTGCGTTTACCATTTTACGGTTACACCCAGGGTCGCCAGTCGAGCACGTAATGCATCCACGTCTTGCGGTGCGATGGCCAACGTCGTTTCGCCCAGGCGCTCGCGGATATATTGCCTGGTGCCTGGCCATTGACATAAGCCGTCGGCCAATTCCGAGCTAGCCAGGTGCAGTACGAGCTGGTGCCGGAGTTCGGGGGCAGGCGTCTGGCAGCCGCCCAGGAGCAGCCGTGCCGCAGGGGAGAGACTCTGGCCGGTCCGTTGCAGGAACCATGCCTCCAAATCGGTCGCTCCCAGGCCGGACTGCCGGCTAGCAGCCAGGGAGTCCGGCGTGAGCCGATAGCGGCGCCGGCCGCTCATGCTTGGGCCATCGATTGGCTCGGCAAAGCGGGCAATCTCCGTTTCCAGCAGCAGGTCCGAGCGCGTTACGTCCACCGCCAGGGTGACGCCGTCTTCGTCGACCTCCACGCACTTTTCGAGCGGCAAGCCATAGTCGCGGGTTCCGGTTAGCCGAAAATGACGAAAATCGATATCGCTTTCCCCCGCCACTACCAGCAACCGGTCGGAAATGCGAACTCCCGGCAAGCCGCGGGCAAGTGCCTCATTCATGTCCTCCGGATTGCCGAACTCGAAAAGCGTGCCCGATGGATAGATGCTGATGCGTTCGCGTTTATTGGCCCACGTGCGCAGCGACTCGGTAACGGCAGGAGGCGTAGCCCGCATGCCGTGGCTCTCCAGGAGTTGCAAAATTGCCTCATAGGTCAGGCCCGACTCCAGCCCGCGGTAGACAGTAGCAGCGTCCAGCTGCAACATGCAGGCGGCGCCCAGATTTTTCCACTGGGCAAATCGAGTCAGCCGGCCGATGAGCGCGGGAGTCAGTCCCTGCCGGTAGGCGATGATTTCCAGATTGGGCTGAACGAGGAGCGTCTGCGAGAACGCGGGCGCAGGCGCCGGCACCTCGGATAGTGCCAATACCCATCTTCCCATCGGCGAAAGCCGCACCAGCCATTCGCCTGCGGGGTTTTTGGCAGCCTGAACGAGACGCAGTTGATAGGCGAGCCCGAGCAAGAATGTGGGTATCCAGCTCCGGCGCCGCGAAGGGCGGAGTTCCTCTCCTTGCCAGTAGGGGTGCTTCTCGCAGATCCAGACCTCGACGTCGTCGGGGTCTGCCCAGCCATTCTCCGGCAACCGGGCCAGGAGCAACAAGGCGAGGAGGTACGCAGAGGGATAGGGGTTCCCCGGCGTCTCGGTCGTGCGCCAGCCATCCAGGGGATTCCAGGTCTCGAGCAGCGGTAAGGCCGCCCAGAGTGACGCCAGCGTCTCAGGTAAGCCAGCGTCCCACCATGCCGGCAGAGTGCCGACGCGCAGCTCCGCCTGATCTGCCTGGGCCAAACCTTCGATTTGAGCGAGTTCCGCGGCTAGCAGGCTGCCGTCGGGTGTATCGGCCAGGCTCTCGGCCGGCGCCGCGCTCAGGCGTGGGTCGGTCCGCAGGCGATCCAGATCGCGCTTGAAGAAGTCGCCACCTTGAGTCTTTCGCAAAGGCGATTCTGTGAGCAATTGCCACATGGCCGCGAGGCGCAGCGGCCATTCCAGCCCGTCCGCCTCGTGCACGGCGCCGTCGAGACCTTCGACGCATGGCAACAGCGGCAGTTCCAGCTCACATGCGAGAGCACGCGCCATCACATTCGGATGAGCGAACACTACGAATCCGCTGCCGCCAGCCTGGCCAAGCCATTGCTCGAAGGTTTTCAAGGAAGCCTGGCCAGCGGTTGCTTTGGCCGCAGCGTCTGCGCCCTGCCGCACTTCCCTCCCAAGCAGGTCCGGGAAAAGCAGGCCGATTTCGAAGAGTGTTAAAACCGGCTGAGGCCCTTGGGAATGTCCCAACGCGGTAAGCAGTTCGAGAAGGTTGCCCAAGCGCCAGCGGGGCTGCCGGCTACGGGCGATGAGCGTGAGAACACTGCGGCTGGCAACGTCGAGATCCTGTAATCGGCGATCGACGACGGCGGCATTGTCGATGCTGGCCAGGCTGCGTTCGATCAATTCTTCCGCCGCCCATTGATTCCGAGGCTTGAGCAGCCTGGTTGTCACGTCGCGGAGCAACGACTCGCTGTAGCATTGCAGCGTTTCGCGAAGATAGTCGGTCCAGAGATCAGGGTCGGTAAGAGGCATCGGTTAAGAGAGGGGCGAGGGAAGAGGGAATAGGGGACAGAGGCGGGCGACGCTCAGCCACTTTCTACGGCTCCTCGTCCCTCGTCCCTCGTCCCTCGTCCCTCGCCACTACACGCGGCGTGTGGCCCATGCGTTGCAGCTCCTGGATGACCGCATCGACTCGCCCGGGCCGGACCAGTAATACCTGGTCTGTCAGCCGGCCCGCCAGATCCTGACTCAGCTTTTTGCTGGCTAGGAGCTCCTCGGCCAGAAGTGCGTCTTCGCTTTGGATCAGGCAAACTCTGCGATGCAGTTTTACGGGGATACGGGTCCCGGATGTTGGTTTGGACATTGGCTTCCTTCATCTACCAGGAGACCACAAGTCGGCGGGTAGTCCCCGTGCACGCGAACAGAGAAACTTAGGGGTGGTTCAAAATCGGAACTATCGTAGAGCAAGCTGCCAGCTTGCTCCTCCGTAATTAGCGGCAAGCCAGCAGCTTGCCCTAGAAGCACTGTTACCCCCGCAGAATTGCTTTTGGACCATGCCGAAACCCGGCATCCGGGATTGTCGGTCCTCGAGGAACGTCAACCTGTCATGCGCATCTGTTCCAGCAAATCGCCGCTATCGAGGATGCTATAGCTATAGCCTTGCTCCGTGAGGAAGAGCTGGCGGTGGTGGGCAAAATCCAACTCGCGCGTATCGCGCGTGACCAGGGTGTAAAAGTGGGCAACCTCTCCCCCTGATTTGGGACGAAGAATGCGGCCCAAGCGTTGCGCTTCCTCCTGCCGGGAGCCAAAAGTACCGGATACCTGGATTAGCACGTTGGCATCGGGCAGGTCGATGGCAAAGTTGCCGACCTTGGAAAGGACCAGGTTGCGCACTTCGCCGCGGCGGAAGCGGCCATAGAGGTCCTCCCGCTCGCTGCTCGGCGTTTGCCCCGTGATCAGCGGGATGTCAAAACGCTTGCTGAGCTGGCGCAGTTGCTTCAGATACTGACCGATCACCAGCACCCGGCTGCCCTTATACTTCTCCAGCAAGCGCGCTACCATGTCATCCTTGGCGGGGTTTTCACTAGCGATGCGATACTTGTTGCGCCATTCCGCCACCGCATACTCCATGCGGAGAGGTTCGGGCAAGGCGATGCGGACCTCGGTGCAGGTTGCCTCCGCGATCCAGCCCCGCGTTTCCAGCTCGCGCCACGGGACATCGTATTTCTTCGGCCCGATCAAGCTGAAGACATCTTCCTGACAGCCGTCCTCGCGCACGAGCGTGGCCGTCAGCCCCAGGCGGCGCCGCGCCTGGATCTGGGCAGTAACCCGAAAGACCGGCGCCGGCAAGAGGTGGACTTCGTCGTAGATGATCAGGCCCCAATCGCGGCTGTCGAAAATCTTGAAGTGGGGGAATTCTTCCTTCTTGTCCGGACGGTGCGTGAGGATCTGATAGGTGGCCAGCGTGACGGGAGCGATGTCCTTGCACTCGCCGGTGTACTCGGCCACCTGATCTTCTTGAAGGTCGGTCTTGTCGAGCAACTCGCGATGCCATTGCTTGACCGCCGTGATGCTGGTCGTCAGCACGAGCGTAGAGCGCTGCATGAGAGCCATCGCGGCAATGCCGACGATGGTCTTGCCCGCTCCACACGGCAGGACGATGACGCCGCTGCCGCCGCGCACATCGCCGCCGGCATAGAATGCGTCGGCCGCGCCGCGCTGGTAGTCGCGGACCACAAAGGGCAAGCCCAGCCTTGAGAGCGTGCGCAGTTGCATGGGCATATGCGCGCCCTCGGTGTAGCCGGCCAGGTCTTCGGCGGGGTAACCGACGGCGATCAAGGCCTGCTTGAGCACTCCTCGGAACGCCGGCTCCACCAGAAAGCTGCTGGCATCGACGCGCTCTCCGAGAAATTCGCGCACTTTTGGCTGGCGGATCAGTTCTTCCAGGAGCGGCCGGTCCGAGCATACCAGGCGCAGCTTGTCGTCCGATTTTTCCAGACGGACGCGACCATAACGGCTCACCTGCTCGGCGATGTCCACCGCGAGGTTCGATGGCAGCGGGAACTTGCTGTAGCGCTCTAGCACGTCGATCATGCTGTCGGCCGTATGGCCGGCGGCGGCGGCGTTCCAGAGCGACAGCGAACTCAGGCGATACGTATGGATATGTTCCGGACTTTTCTCCAACTCCGCGAATGGTGCCAGAGCATCGCGTGCCTCCGCATACCGCGGGTTGTCCACCTCCACCAAGATAGACCGGTCTCCCTGCACGATCAGCGGATTGCTCGGGTCGTAATGCATTCAGGAATTTACCTTTACGGCAAATCTGACGATCAGCCTTTTAGACCGCAAACCTAAAGTTTAGTGGGTCTGGCATGGCCACGCAAGGCGAAGTCTTGTGAGGAGCAACCGGCAAAATGGGAAAATAGTCGCGCAAAAGAGCAGTTACGCTCCGTGGCGAGTCGGTTGGGAGACGTAGTTGTCCAATCAGTGCGCACCAGTAGGGTGTGTCAAGCGTACTCGCGCCGACGCACCTTGCCAAACAACCAGCAGGACACCGCTTCTTCATGCGGTTTCACGATGCATGCTCAACAATCCGAAGACGCTCCTCCTTATTTTTGGGAATTGATGCAGTGGTGGTAGCCGCGTCCTGAGAATGGTGCGTCGGCGCGAGTACGCTTGACACCCTACAAATCCACCTCAACTCCCCCTCACGGATTTTGCGGTCTCGCGTTCTGTTCGATCAACCACTAAAATGCCGGTTCCATCTTCTACGGGGTCTGCCATGGAAGTCGAGTTCAGTTTGACCAAGCAGGATTTGGCAGCCTTCTTCAGGCACCACCTACGCTGTTCTAACCCGGGCAGGTATTTGGGCGGTTGTCTGTCACCACTGGGGATCCTATTCCTGGTAGGCTTCTCCGTTCTTTTTCTTAATCTGGATCTCAAGCATCCTTTCGTTACCAAACAGATAATCTTCGGATTCATGATGGTCTTGCCATTACCCCTCGCTTATTTGTTTCGACATAGGCTTAGCAGCCTTCGCGGTCGGTTCGTGTTGCGCCTCGGCGGCAACCGCAAGCTGTTGGAACCCCAGCGAATGAGGATCGATGCGGAGATGGTCACCCTCAGCACGGCTTGGTCGAGCGCCTCAGTGAAGTGGAGCGCAATCGAGAGAATCGACGTGACCGAAAACCATGCCTTCATTTATGTGAGCACGCAACAGGCCTACATCCTTCCCAAACACGCGTTCGGCGATGATGTGGAATTCACACGGTTCGTGGAAACCGCACAGGGTTACTTCCGGGCCGCGAATTCTCAGGGTTCGAACTTCCGAGAAGTGGCAAAGTAATGTCGGCGGCAAGCCCACGACTTTTGCGCGGGCATGTGAGTCACGTTGCGTTCGGTTGCGAATTGTCCCTCAGGAGCACGAAGGAGCAGAGCGCGGTCTCCTGACTTCGCCGTAACCGCTGACCGCAGGTCTCCCCCTGGTTCTGGAGGCCTGCGGTCAGCCTCAGTGCGGGGTCGGAGACCCGCGCACAACTGGGGAGACCGGCGCACAACAGGGCCGTAACCGGGACAAAAATGCGCCTCAACGCGAAATTCGCACTTTGCAAAAATCGCGGAAAACAGGCGGTTTTTGGCATCGCCTAAGCATTTTGAGAATGGAACCCCCGCGAAATACCAGGTCGAGACCTCAGAAAGTGTAAAAAACACGGGCTTTTTGCGTGATGATCATTTTGGGACTAAAAAGGCCCTTGGCGCAAAATGTGTTTGGGAGGCGAATTCCACGCGATATTAGGGATACGTTTATTATTACTATTCGGACGGTCCGCTTATCTTGACGGGCCACATTCCCTGGAAAAATCAACAGAAATGCTCGGCTGGGGGTCTCATCGATCAGAATGAGATGGAAAGTCGATCCAAGACGTGTTGTCTGGGGTGCGTCCGCGAAGGTGCCAATTTTGACCATACAAGGCAGCCATTCAGCTGCATAGCTGTCTTGGCAAATCTGCCCAGGCAGATCGAACCCAGCAGCCGCAATCGTGTCACTGAACCTGGCCCGGATTATTAATGATCCCATATTAACCCGACGCGTAAGCGAGGCTGGGGTCAGGAGCTAACCTCGCTTACGCATCGGGCGAGTGTCCGACGCACTGTTTGCAATTCCATTGCGGTGAATAGTCCGAGTTAGATGTGTCCATCCGTCCCCTTCTGGTCCGCTCGGCCGGAGAACTAAATGCCAGTAATTCGGAGTGTCGTAGTCTGCCAGTCACGGGTCCTGCCAGCGATCAACCATTTGTGAAATACTCCTGCGTGCTCAGGACCGCTGCCTCGAGCCCGAGCAAGTCGGTCTGCGTGGCGATGAAATTGCCGACTTCCGTTGCAGTTGCAGGACGATGGAGGAAAGCCGCGATATCGCCACTGACGCTGTCCCCGCGGTATTCCTGCGACGTGAGGAAGCCGTTGGCAATGCCTGCCAGGCCC
>Ga0208044_1000155_pt1 | contig 63734 bp, 59 predicted proteins | sample Sb_taG_8_FD_187712 | JGI IMG/M metagenome (GOLD analysis project Ga0208044, IMG submission 187712) | Peat soil microbial communities from Weissenstadt, Germany - Sb_50d_c_BC metaG (SPAdes) (version 2) | ecosystem: Environmental > Terrestrial > Soil > Wetlands > Peat | place: Germany...
ACCTTCACCGAGGCGGCGCTCGGCGCCGAGATCAGGGTTCCGACGCACCAGGGAATGCCGGTGAACGTCCGGATCCCGCCGGGCACGCCGAATGGCCGTACCTTCAGGGTCCGCGGCAAGGGCGTCCGGCGGACCGACGGGACGGTGGGCGACCTGCTGGTGAAGGTCGATGTCCAGGTGCCGCCGAAGCTCTCCGACGAGGCCCGTGAGGCGCTGGAGCGATTCAGAGACGCGACCAAGGACGAGGACCCCAGAGACCAGCTGCTGCGCAAGGACCGGCCGTGATGAACGCGTCCGGCGGAAAGGATCCGACGGGGAGGAGATGACATGCCGAGTGACTTCGAGCTGACCGACGACACTCCGGTGTACGTCATCTCCGTGGCCGCACAGCTATCCGGCCTGCACCCGCAGACACTGCGCGCCTACGACCGGCTTGGCCTGGTCTCGCCCGGCCGGGCACCCGGCCGGGGACGGCGCTACTCGCTGCGCGATGTCCTCATCCTGCGCGAGGTGCAGCGCCTCTCCCAGGAGGATGGCGTCAACTTGTCCGGCATCAAGCGGATTCTCGAACTCGAGGCCGAGTACCGGCGCAGCCGGCTGATGCTCGCTGAGATGCAGGCCGAGATCTCCTCACTGCGAACCGAGCTTGAGTCCACGAGAGCGATTGCCGCCCGGCTGGCTGGCCTGCTGCGCAGCAGAACGGGCGCCGGGGCACTGGTGCCGGTTCGCGGCGCGGACAATCCGGCGCCCGATAACGACGCCATCCCCGGCACGACAGACATGAACTGAGCTTGGGCGCAATCCGCTACGCCCGGGCGGGTGACGGGCGCCTGGGTGGTCAGACGGTGACGGCTGGGCTGCGAACGGGAGGCATGACGTGGACGACAAGCTCACTCGCAAGAGCCAGGAGGCTCTTTCCGATGCGATCCAGCGCGCCTCGGCGGCCGGCAATCCGAACGTCGACGGGCTGCATCTGCTCGCCGCCCTGATCGATCAGGACGGCGGAACGGCAGTTCCGCTGCTGCGCGCCGCCGGCGCTGACCCGACCGTGGTGGCCAAGCGGACCCGCGAGCTGCTCGCGCGGCTGCCCCGGGCATCCGGGGCGACGCTCGGCGCGCCGGAGACCTCACGGCCGCTGCTGGCCGCACTGGCCGCCGCGAAGAAGCGGGCCAGGGAGATGTCGGATGAATACGTCTCAACCGAGCACCTGCTGGTGGGCCTGGCGGCCGACGGAGGTCAGGCGGCCACGGTGCTGCGCGAAGCTGGAGCCACTCCCGACCAGCTGCTTGCCTCCTTCGAGCAGATCCGCGGCAGCGCTCGGGTCACCTCACCGGACCCTGAGGGCACCTACCAGGCACTGGAGAAGTACGGCATTGACCTGACCCGCAGCGCGCGGGAGGGCAAGCTCGACCCGGTCATCGGCCGGGACGCGGAGATCCGCCGGGTGATCCAGGTGCTCTCCAGGCGCACCAAGAACAACCCAGTGCTAATCGGCGAACCCGGCGTCGGGAAGACCGCCGTCGTTGAGGGCCTGGCCCAGCGGATCGTGGCCGGCGACGTGCCTGAGTCACTGCGCGGCAAGCGGGTGGTGGCACTGGATCTCGGCGCCATGCTGGCCGGCGCCAAGTACCGGGGCGAGTTCGAGGAGCGGCTCAAGGCGGTACTGAACGAGATCAGGCAGAGCGAGGGCCAGGTGATCACGTTCATCGACGAGCTGCACACCGTGGTTGGCGCAGGTGCAGCCGAGGGCGCGATGGATGCAGGCAACATGCTCAAGCCGATGCTTGCCAGGGGCGAGCTGCGGATGGTCGGCGCCACCACGCTGGATGAGTACCGCGAGCGGATCGAGAAAGACCCGGCGCTGGAACGGCGGTTCCAGCAGGTTTTCGTCGGCGAGCCGTCGGTCGAGGACACCATCGCGATCCTGCGCGGGCTCAAGGGCCGGTACGAGGCGCACCATCAGGTGCAGATCTCCGATGCCGCGCTGGTCGCAGCCGCGACCCTGTCTGATCGGTACATTTCCGGCAGGTTCCTGCCGGACAAGGCCATCGACCTGGTCGATGAGGCTGCCTCCCGGCTCAGGATGGAGATCGACTCCAAGCCGGTCGAGATCGACGAGCTGCAGCGGATCGTGGACCGGATGAAGATGGAAGAGCTGGCACTGGCCAGGGAAGCCGACCCGGCGAGCAAAGAGCGGCTGGAGCGGCTGCGCGCCGACCTCGCCGACCGGCAGGAGCAGCTGACCGCGCTGCTCGCCCGCTGGGACCGGGAGAAGTCCAGCCTGAACAGGGTCGGCGAGCTGACGAAGCAGCGAGAGGATCTGCTAGGTCAGCTAGAACGCGCGAAGCGCGATCACGATCTCGAGACCGCCTCCAGGCTGGAGCACGGCGAGATCCCGGCGATCGACCGGGAACTCGACGCGGCGAAGGCAGCGGCCAGCCAAGCAGCCGACGCCGGGTCGTCCAGGGCTGGCAGCGAACCCGTCGGGTCCGCCGACTCGAACGGATCCAGCCCGGCGGCGACTGCCCAGCCGCCCATGGTCAAGGAGGAAGTGGGCCCAGACGACGTCGCGGATGTCGTCTCGGCCTGGACCGGCATCCCGGCCGGCCGACTGCTCGAAGGCGAGACCGGCAAGCTGCTGCGGATGGAATCCGAGCTTGGCCGGCGGATCGTCGGGCAATCCAGGGCAGTACAGGCGGTGTCCGACGCGGTTCGACGCTCACGGGCTGGCATCTCCGATCCGGACCGCCCGTCCGGCTCCTTCCTCTTCCTCGGGCCCACCGGAGTCGGCAAGACCGAACTGGCCAAGGCGCTCGCCGAGTTCCTCTTCGACGACGAGCGGGCCATGATCCGGATCGACATGAGCGAGTACTCGGAGCGGCACTCGGTCGCCAGGCTGGTCGGCGCGCCGCCCGGATACATCGGCTACGAAGAAGGCGGTCAGCTGACCGAGGCCGTGCGGCGCCGACCGTACTGCGTGGTGCTGCTCGACGAGGTCGAGAAGGCCCACCCCGAGGTCTTCGACGTCCTGCTCCAGGTACTCGACGATGGCAGGCTCACGGACGGGCAGGGCCGGACGGTCGATTTCCGCAATACCATCCTTATCCTGACATCCAATCTTGGCTCGGTTTATATCGCCGATCCCGCGCTCGATGAAGCCGCGAAGAAGGACGCGGTGATGTCTGTGGTGCGGTCGACCTTCAAGCCGGAGTTCCTCAACCGGCTGGACGACGTCATCCTGTTCGAATCGCTGTCCACCGCTGAGCTGACTCAGATCGTCGAACTGCAGATCGCCCGGCTGGCGCGGCGGCTTGCCGACCGCAGGCTGACGCTCAACGTCACGCCGGCGGCCAGGGAATGGCTTGCGCTGACCGGGTTCGACCCGGTCTATGGCGCCAGGCCGCTCCGCCGGCTGATCCAGTCTGCCATCGGCGATCAGCTCGCCCGCAAGCTGCTGAGCGGCGAGGTGACCGATGGCTCTGACGTGCTTGTCGATGTCGACACCGACTCGGACACACTCACCGTGAGCCCGCAGCCCAGCCCGGCGGAGAGTCGCTAACGGCCCGGGCTGGGATCAGACGTTGAGCATCCGGTCGTATTCGTCCTCCGGCAGCCGGAGGTCATTTCGGATCCGGTAGCGGAGCCGAAGCAGCTCCCGCAGTCCCGAGTAAGCATCGGCGGGCTGGGCGTCCGTGCCGTCCACCGGCCCCGGCGGAGGCTGGCCGGCCCCCTGCAGAATCAGCTCGACTCCAGCGGTCGCCCAGTCCAGCGCGCCGGTCAGATCTGACTGCTCGACAAGCATTTCCATGATCATGTCACAGACTCGCGGGTCAGTCCTGCCTTCGGCCTTGAGCTTGCCGATCAGCGCGTAGGCCTCGTCCCGCTTGCCCAGCTGGAACAGGGCCCGGCAGAGCGGTACCCGCGGATCGACGCAGACCGGCCCGCCGTCTTCCATGGCCATCTGGAAACCGCTGGCGGCCGCCGCGGGATTGTCGGCCAGCAGCCACTGTTCGCCGGCCCGGACGAATGCCTCGGCCCGTGGCATCGACTCAGTCTGGATTCCCGTCGCTGCCAGCATGCTCATCCGCTCAGCGGCCGACTCATGATCGCCGGTGCAGGCGGCATCGAACTCTATGGCGTCGAATTCCTCACGGCTCAGCACTGCCACGTCACCAACGGTACCCATCGGTGCGACGTTTCAACGCATCGGCAGCGCGCAATGCGCCGTTAGCGGCGTGCGTTTTCCAGCGCATCCCAGAATCCGCGGCGCAGGGAATGGCGTACCTCATCATGCAGCAGCGAGTCGATCGGCAGCGCGGATCCCTGCAGCAGCCTGGCCTCCAGGTCCGACGGCATCCGCGGCTTGCGGGCTAGGACCGCATCCAGCCACAAGGCAGGCGCGTCCCGGCCCACCGACTCGCCGAAACCGAAGCCTTCCGCGTGCGCCGCTTTGACCGCGTCGGGCAATGAGATGGCCACGGCCTGCATCGTCCGAACCGCGGGAACCTGGGCAGCGGCCGGTGGCTGCGCGGCGTACTGGGCGTGCGGCGGAAACGCCGTGCCCGGTGCGGACGAATACGGCACCGTGAACGAAGCTCGCGGCCCATTATCCCCGCTGATCACGTTGGCCTGACTCGGGATGTAAGGCCCTCCGTACAGCTGCTGGTGCTGGCCTGCGGTTGGCGCGGCATCGAATCCGGTTTGCGCCGCTCCGTGCACAACTGCACCGTATGAGCTACCGTACGGGTCCCCTGGTTGCGCGCCCTTCTGCACGGTGCCGTTCTGGTAGCCGGCTGACTGCGTCCCATTCTGCGGCGGGCCGGCCTGATACCCGTCCTGCTGCGCACTTGCCTGATAACCGTTCTGCGCGGGGCCGTTCTGTGCCGGACCGCTGTGTCCAGGAACGCCCTGTCCAGGGCCATTCTGTCCAGGGCCGTTCTGATAAACGCTCTGCGTCGTGCCGTTCTGTTGCGCCACGGGCAGCTGCATCCCGTTCTGCTGCAAGCCACCTTGCGGCATGCCATTCTGCGGCACGCCATTCTGCGGCACGCCATTGTGCTGAATGCTGTTCTGCGCCATGCCGCCATGTTGCGCGCCGCTGGATGCAGCACCGTTCTGATAACTCCCAGGCAGCATTCCGCCGCCGGGGACAGCGCCGCCGGCGTAGCCGCTCGGCGGCAGACCGGGCTGTCCGGCACTTCCGTTCTGGACCGGGCCAACCTGGTAGCCCGCTTGCTGAGCGCTGTTCTGCGCCGGTCCGCTCTGCTGCATCTCGCTCTGAGCTGGCGCAGGATGACCTTGAGCGGGATGAGCTTGAGCGCCGTGGGCAGGCACGCTGTCCGCCGACGAACTGTGAGTGGGTGCGCTGAGTGCGGGTGCCGACTGCGTCGTACCGGTCTGGGCCGCACCGGCTTGGTGACTATCGAGCGGCATCCTGTTCTGGGCGGCGCCAGTGAGGTAGCTGCCCTGCGGCGTGCCGCTCGACACAGCGCTTCCTGGAGCGGGGCTCTGGTAGCCACCTTGGGTCGGGAAGCCCTGAGCGGGTCCGCCGTGCGGCGCCCCACTTTGCGGCAGCGGCTGCTGCTCAGATTGCGTGCCCGGCTGGGAGGCTCCGTTGCTCCCCGGATATGCAGCTTGTGCGTTCGACTGCGCGAACCCGGCACCGCCATATTGCTGGGCACCGAGTTGGAAGTCAGGCCCGGTCGGTGCGGGGTACACGGCTGCTGGGGCCGGCAACGCCGCCACCGGCAGTCCCTGATGGCTCACGGCGCCGACCAGCGAACCGCCGCTGCCGTCGGCCACAGCATGCGAGCTGAAGGCTGCCCCAGCGTAGAGCTCGTCCGCGCTGGCCGGCTCTGCGCCTCGGATCAGCTCAACGAAGGGCCTCAGGTGCACGCTTGAAATCTCGACGATGTCGTCGCATTCCTGGCGCAGCGACTGCGGAACGGTCCAGCCGTGATCGGACGCGATATGCAGGATTACCACCCGGAGACCAAGATCCTGCACCTCGGCGACTATCTCGGCAAGGTTCTCGCTGGCGCTGGCGACGAAGGCGTCGCTGATAGCGCTGTTCTTCGCAAGAGTCACCAGATCGCGCCGCAGCTGGGTGTCAATGCCCTCCCTGCGGCCCGGCCGCGCGTTGACGAGCCGGAGCTTGAGTCCTGGCGTCTCGGCAAGCGCGTCATGCTCGGCGGTTCGGTTGCCGTCGGCTGCCGTTTCGTACCAGTAGCAGCGCAGCACTGGCAGGCCAGTGCGATCACGCGCCAGGCTGGAGAGGAACTTGAGTAGGCCGGTGATGTCCCAGGAAACGGAGTCCCTGCGGCGCGTACCGTGAACGGCCATAGCGCCATCGGCCAGGGCGTAGCCTGCATCAACGAATAGCGCGCAGCGATCCACGCGACACCATCCTTTCCTGGCGCGAGACGTTACCAGCGCCTAGCGCCCTTCGTGACGCATAGCGCAGATCATGGACTTAGCCGGCCGATCGGCCGACGCCAGTCCTGATCCTTGCGCGAAGCCGCCCAAACCGTCACGTCCAGCAAGGGAACGAGCCGGGTCCGACGCCGATCGCGGTCAGGCCCATAGTTATCAGACTGATCTAGTACGAATGCGCCGCATCCGACGCTACCAGCTTGCGCTTGACGCCGTGGGTTGCCCGCAATACCAGGACCTGCCGCATTACCAGTGCCCGCGCTGCCAGAACGTGCCCACGACAGCGAGCCCGCCCGCAGTACTCAAGGGCCCAAGCTGCCGCCGGTATGCTCGGCTCTCGTGACCGACCGCCAGGAACTGCTGGCCGAGATCAAGGCAAAGGCAGTAATACACGGGCCGGTGACGCTGTCGTCGGGGCAGCGGGCGAACTGGTACATCGACCTGCGGCGAGTGCTGCTCGACGGAACCGTCGCGCCGCTGGCCGGCCGGGTGATGCTTGATCTCACCAGCGACCTTACGTTCGCCGCGGTGGGTGGCCTGACTCTTGGCGCCGACCCGGTGGCAGCCGCGATGATGCACGCCGCCGCCGCTCGGGGCCGGGCGCTGAACGCCTTCACCGTGCGGAAAGAGGAGAAGGCGCACGGCCTGCAACGGCGGATTGAGGGACCAGATATCGATGGCAAGCAAGTACTGGCCGTCGAGGACACCTCAACCACCGGCAGTTCCGTCTTGACCGCCGTGGACGCGCTCATCCATGCGGGGGCGCACGTAGTCGGTGTCGCCGTGGTGGTCGATCGGGGCGCGCGCGACCACGTCGAGCGGCGCGGCCTGCCATATCTGGCAGCCTTCGAACTTGCCGACCTCGGGCTTAGCTGACTCTTTGCCGAAGTAGCCACGGTTGCCTGGCCCATGGTCGGCCCGCACGGCCACACCTGCGGAGAGATACTAGAGATGCATACCCGACGAGAGGGAGCGACCGCCATGCCCATCGCGACTCCAGAGATTTATGCCCAGATGCTCGATCGCGCCAAGGAGCACGGCTTCGCCTACCCGGCGATCAACGTGACCTCGAGTCAGACGCTGAACGCCGCCCTGCGCGGTTTCGCCGAAGCTGGCAGCGACGGCATCATCCAGGTATCCACCGGCGGCGCCGAGTACCTGTCCGGTGCGGCGGTCAAGGAAATGGTGACCGGCGCGGTCGCGCTTGCCCACTTCGCCCAGACCGTAGCGGCCAAGTATCCGGTGTACATCGCGCTGCACACCGATCACTGCCCCAAGGACAAGCTCGACGGCCTGATGCGCCCGCTGGTGCAGATCTCCAAGGAGCGGGTCGCGCGCGGCGAGGAACCGCTCTTCCAGTCCCACATGTGGGACGGTTCCGCGGTGCCGCTGACCGAGAACCTGAAGATCGCCACCGAACTGCTCGCTGAGTGCGCGAGCGCGCGAGTCATCATGGAACTGGAGATCGGGGTCGTCGGCGGCGAGGAGGACGGCATCGTCGGCGCGATCAACGAGAAGCTCTACAGCACGCCGGAGGACGCGCTGGCGACCGCGGAGGCGCTTGGCCTGGGCGAGCGTGGCAGATACATCCTGGCCGCTACGTTCGGCAACGTACACGGTGTCTACAAGCCGGGACATGTCAAGCTGCGGCCGTCGATCCTGAAGGACATCCAGGACGCCGTCGGCGCCGCGCACGGCAAGACCAAGCCCTTCGACCTGGTCTTCCATGGCGGCTCGGGTTCCGCGCCCGAGGAGATCCACGAGGCTATCTCTTATGGCGTGATCAAGATGAACGTGGACACCGACACGCAGTACGCCTTCACCCGCCCGGTGGCCGGTCATATGTTCACCAACTATGACGGTGTGCTGAAGGTGGATGGCGAGGTCGGCAATAAGAAGGCCTACGATCCCAGGTCCTGGGGCAAGGCCGCCGAGCAGTCCATGACCGATCGGGTGATCCGGGCGTGCGAGGACCTGATGTCGGCGGGCAAGCACCTCGGCTAGCGCGCGGCACCGGCGGCCGCGAGTTCGTTTCTGCCGTCGGAGAATTTGTTGGTGTTGACCAGCGCCGGAGCGCGACCCTTGCGCTATGGGTGCAGAGTTCGCGGCAGGCCGGGTTGCGGTGCTTTCGGACATTCACGCTGTGCTGCCGGCGCTGGAGGCCGTGCTGGCCGAACCCGATGTCCGCTCGGCCGACCTGATCGTGCTGACCGGTGACATCGCGGCCGGCCCGCAGCCGGTCGAGACCCTTGACCTGCTCGCCGCGCTGGGCGAGCGCGTGGTGTGGGTCAGCGGAAACGCCGACCGGGAGCTGGTGCAATGCCGCCGCGGCGACCTGACGACGTTCCCCGACTCGGTCACCCCATGGGCTGCCGACCAGATCCGCCCGGATCAGGAAGAGCTGCTGGCCGGGCTGCCGCTGTCCCGAACGATGCCGGTGACCGGGCTCGGGACCGTGCTGTTCTGCCACGCGACGCCTCGCGACGACGAGGAGGTGGTGCTCGCCGATTCCCGCCTCGACCGGTGGGCGGAGGTCTTTGATGGCCTCGATCCGTCGGTCAGCGCCGTGGTCTGCGGTCACACCCACATGCCGTTCGCGCGGCTTGCCCATCGGCGGCTGGTGGTGAATCCGGGCAGCGTCGGAATGCCATACGGCGGCGCGGGCGCACACTGGGCGCTGCTCGGCCCTGGGGTGCAGCTGCGGGTGACCGACTTCGATCTGGACCGGGCCTGCCAGCGCATCGCGGCCGAATCGGGCTTTCCAGAAGCCGCCGAGTGGGCCGATTACTTCGTGCGGTCCAGGGCCAGCGACGCCGAGGCAATCAGCACCTTCGGTCCGCGTGACGGCCGGTGAGGTCGTCAGCACCAGGTGCACCCGCGCCGCTCAGCCAAGCGCCGAGATCGCCTCGAACTGCCAGTCGGTCAGCATGACCCCGGCCGCGGCGATGTTCTCTTCCAGGTGTGCCGTCGAACTTGTGCCCGGGATCGGGAGTAGCACGGGAGATCTGCGCAGCAGCCACGCGAGCGCGATTTGGGCCGGAGTGCCCCCGATCTGACCGGCTAGCTTCGCCAGCGGACCACCCGGCCTGGCCAGTTCGCCGGTGGCGACGGGGAACCACGGGATGAAGCCGAGTCCTTCCCGCGCGCAGTAGTCGAGTACGGCCTCGGACTTGCGGTTGACCACGTTGTAGAGGTTCTGTACCGAGGCGATGGCGGTGATCAGCCGCGCCTGCGTGATCTCGGCCACACTGACGTTAGAAAGGCCGATCAGGACGATCTTGCCCTCGCGGCGCATCTGGTCAAGCACGCCCACCTGGTCTGCCAGCGGAACCTGCGGGTCGATCCGGTGCAACTGGTAGAGCGCGATCGTGTCCACCCCGAGCCTGCGCATGCTCATCTCCACGCACTGCCTGAGGTACTCGGGCCTGCCCACCGGATGCCACTGCCCTGGACCCGTCCTGACCAGGCCGCCCTTGGTCGCGACGGTCACGCCGGTGTACGGGTGCAGGGCTTCCTTAATCAATTCCTCGCTGATGAAGGGGCCGTAGGAGTCGGCCGTATCGATCAGGTCGACGCCGAGCTCGACCGCCCGCCTGAGCACTCTGATCGCCTCGTTCCGATCTCGCGGCTCGCCCCAGATGCCCGGGCCGGTGATCCGCATGGCGCCATAGCCGAGGCGGGTGACCGGCATGCTGCCGCCGAGCGAGAACACGCCGCTTGCCGCGGCCGGAAGATTGGCTGCTGTCATACCCGCAAACCTAGCCATCCGCCGATAGGCGACGGCGACCACCCGGTCGTTGGGCCGACGGCCAGGGCGGCAGGATGTAGCCATGACCCATGAGAACCTGCTAGCCAGTCCGACGCCGCCGCCGGTCTACCTGCCGGACAACGCCGAAGCGAGCGCTTCGCTACGCAACGGTGACGACCCGGCCCAGGTGGCCGCCCGATTCCCGTCTTGCTGTGCGGCGTGGGCGGCACTGGCCGAGCGGGCGCTGAGCCAGGATCCGGTCACCGCCTATGCGTACGCGAGGACCGGCTACCACCGCGGTCTGGATCAGTTGCGCCGCGCTGGCTGGCACGGGCACGGACCAATTCCATGGGAGCACGAACCCAACCGGGGCTTCCTGCGCTCGCTCTACTTGCTCGGTGCCGCCGCTGCCGCAATCGGCGAGGAGGACGAGGCGAGCCGGACGAGTGAGTTCCTCCGCGATTCCAGTCCAGCCGCAGCCGCCGCCCTGGCGCGGATCGAGTAGCCAGCCCATCGGGCCACCCGGACGCCGCCCAACCGGCTCCGGCGAGCTGGCACTCCGGCTACCCGACACTCCGGCCGCCCGCAAATGCGGCACCCGGTTCCGGTCGGCCTGCACCGATCGGGCTGTGCGGCCAGCTAGCCTGGTGCCATGCCCGCCATCGTGATCGTCGGCGCTCAGTGGGGCGACGAGGGCAAGGGCAAGGCGACCGACTTGCTCGGCGACAGCGTCGACTATGTCGTCAGGTACCAGGGCGGGAACAACGCCGGGCACACCGTCGTCATCGGCACTGAGAGCTACGCACTTCATCTGCTGCCCTCTGGAGTCCTGTCCCCCCACGCGACGCCGGTGATCGGCAACGGCGTGGTCATCGACCCGGCGGTGCTGCTCGCCGAGATCGACGGAATCCAGGCGCGGGGGGTCTCCTGCGACCGCCTGCTCATCTCGGCGAACGCGCACCTGATCATGCCGCACCACGTCGCCCTGGACAAGGTCACCGAACGGTACCTGGGCCAGGCCAGGATCGGAACCACCGGCCGGGGCATCGGGCCTGCTTACAGCGACAAGGCTGCCCGGATGGGCATCCGGATGCAGGATCTACTCGATCCAGGCATCCTCCGGCAGAAGCTCGAGCTGGTGCTGCGCGAGAAGAACCAGGTACTCACCAAGGTCTACAACCGGCGCGGAATCGACGCCGAGGCGGTGAGCACCGAGTACCTGGGCTACTTCGAGCGGCTCGAGCGGTACGTGGCAGACACCGGGCTGGTCATCAACACCGCACTCGATCAGGGCAAGGTGGTCCTGCTTGAGGGAGCCCAGGCAACCATGCTCGACGTGGACCACGGCACCTATCCGTTCGTGACCTCATCGTCGCCGACGGCCGGCGGCGCCTGCGTCGGCTCGGGCCTGGGCCCGACCAGGATCACCAAGATCATCGGGATACTCAAGGCCTACACGACCAGAGTCGGCGCTGGCCCGTTCCCCACCGAGCTGACCGATGCTCGCGGCGAGTGGCTGCGCAAGACCGGCCTGGAGTACGGCGTCACCACCGGCCGGGAGCGCCGCACCGGATGGTTCGACGCGGTCATCGCCAGGTACGCCACCAGGGTCAACGGGATTACCGATTACTTCATCACCAAACTCGACGTGCTGACCGGCCTGGACAAGGTCCCGGTCTGCGTTGCCTATGACGTCAACGGGACCAGGTACGACGAGATCCCGATGACGCAGACCGACTTCCATCACGCCAAGCCGATCTATGAGTACCTGGACGGCTGGTGGGAGGACACCTCGGACGCCAGAACTCTGGATGATCTCCCGCGAAATGCCCAGGCTTACGTGATGGCCCTGCAGGACATGATCGGCGCGCCGGTGTGCGCGGTCGGCGTAGGCCCGCGCCGCGACCAGACGCTGCAGCTGCGCCCCATCATCTGACCAGGCATCAGGCCCAGGGCAAGGACTGCCGGTCAGCAAGCCCGGCCGGCAACTAGGCTCGCGGGGTGCGCGTTCTGCTCCTAGGCTCAGGCGGCCGCGAGCACGCGCTGGCCCGCGCCCTGGCCGCCGGCAGCGACGTGGCCGAGCTGCATGCCGCCCCAGGCAATCCGGGCATCGGCCAGCTCGCCGAGTTGCACGACATCGCGCCAGCCGACCCGGCCGCGGTCACCGCCCTGACTGTCAGGCTGGCGGCCGATCTGGTCGTGATCGGCCCGGAGGCGCCGCTGGTGGCCGGAGTCGCCGACGCCGTCCGGGCGACCGGATTCCGCTGTTTCGGGCCGGACCGGGCCGCGGCCATGATCGAGGGCTCCAAGTCGTTCGCCAAGGAGATCATGATCGCGGCAGGCATCCCGACCGCAGCGGCCCGCACCTGCACGACCGAAGCGGAGGTCAGCGAGGCTCTGGCCGAGTTCGGGCCGCCGTACGTGGTCAAGGCCGATGGGCTGGCCGCTGGCAAGGGGGTCGTGGTGACCGGCGACCGGCGCGAAGCGGTCGATCATGCCAGGACGTCCGGCCGGGTGGTGATCGAGGAGTACCTGGCCGGCCCCGAGGTCTCGGTCTTCGCGCTGGCCGATGGCCGCACCGCCATCGCGCTGCTGCCCGCGCAGGATTACAAGCGTGCCCGCGACGGCGATGCGGGCCCGAACACCGGCGGCATGGGCGCCTACGCCCCACTGCCCTGGGCGCCGGCCGATCTTGCCGCTCAGACGCTGGCCGAGGTGATCAATCCGGCCGTCGACGAGCTGCGCCGTCGGGGCACGCCCTATCGCGGGCTGCTCTACGCCGGACTCGCCCTGACCCCGGCCGGGATCCGGGTCATCGAGTTCAATGCGCGGTTCGGTGATCCCGAGACTCAGGTCGTGCTTGACCGACTGGCCTCGCCGCTCGCCGGGCTGCTGGCCGCGGCTGCTGACGGCCGCCTGCCCGGAGCAGGCCAGCCCCGCTGGGCGAACGGAGCTGCGGTGACCGTCGTGATGGCTGCCGAAGGATATCCCGGCACGCCGGTAACTGGCGACCGGATTGATGGCCTGGCATTGGCGGAACAAATTCCTGGGGCCTACGTGCTGCACGCTGGCACCATCTTGCGCGGCGGCAATCTGGAATCGTCCGGCGGGCGGGTGCTTGACGTCGTCGGCTCCGGGCCCGATCTGGATGCCGCCAGGTCTGCCGCTTATGCGGCCCTGGCCCAGATCGAGATGCGCGGCGGCTGGTACCGCAGGGATATCGCCGAGCGTGTTGCGGCAGGATAGGGCATGTGATCGAGCGGTACACGCTGCCCGAGATGGGCCGGGTCTGGACCGAGGCACACAAGTACGAGCTGTGGTGCCGGGTCGAGGGGCTGGTACTAGCGGCGAATGCCCGGGCCGGCCTGGTGCCCGCCGACTGCGTGCCGCCGGTCCTTGCCGCCCCACCGCCGACCCCTGAGGCGGTCGCCGCTATCGAGGCTGTTACCAACCACGATGTGATCGCCTTCCTGTCCGCCTGGGCGGACAACACCAGCCCGCGCGAGGCGGCGGCGTACGTGCATTTCGGCATGACCTCCTCGGATCTGCTCGACACGGCGCTGGCCCTGCAGCTGACCGAGTCGGCCGACCTGCTGATCGCTAAGACCGGCGCGCTGACCGCGGCGTTGCGCGAGCACGCCCTGGCGCATCGGGGAACGATCCGGGCAGGCCGCACCCACGGCGTTCACGCCGAGCCCGACGTGTGGGGCCACCGGGTGGCCGATTTCGCCTTCGCCATGGCGCGCTGCGGCCAGCGGCTGGCTAGAGCCAGGGCGTCGGTCGCCGTAGGCAAGCTCTCCGGTCCGGTGGGCAGCTACTCGAGCATCGACCCGGCGATCGAGGCTGAGGTGATGACCGGCCTGGGGTTGCGGCCGGCCGATGTCGCGACCCAGGTCGTGCTGCGGGACGGGATCGCCGAGTGGGTGAGCGTTCTCGCCATCATCGCCACCGTCTGCGAAGCGGTCGCGCTCGAGGTCAGGCACGGGCAGCGGACCGAGGTCAGGGAACTTGCCGAGGCTTTCACCGCGGGCCAGAAGGGCAGTTCGGCAATGCCGCACAAGCGGAATCCGGTCCGCTCCGAGCGGATCTGCGGTCTGGCCAGGATCGTCCGGGCGCAACTGGTGCCGGTCCTTGAGGGCATACCGCTCTGGCACGAGCGGGATATCTCGCATTCGTCGGCCGAGCGGATCGCGCTGCCCGATGCCGCCATCGCCACCGACTACCTGCTTGCCCAGACCACCGGACTGGTCACCGGCCTGGTCGTGGACGCCGCGAGGATGCGGGCCAACCTGGACTCCACCGGTGGCCTGATCTATTCGTCAGCGGTGCTGCTTGAGCTGGTCCAGGCTGGGATGTCCCGTGAGGACGCCTACGCGCTGGTGCAGGAGGCAGCGATGCGCAGCTGGGAGACCGGCATGCCGTTCCGCGCGGCGCTCAGCGAGCACGCGGCGCGGCGCGGCCAGAGCCTCGATGAGGTGCGGCTGGACGAGGTTTGCCGGCCGGAGCGGTACCTGGCCAGACTCGGCCCGGTCTTTGACCGGCTGGAGAAACTGGATCCGCAGCCGTGACGCTGACGCATCTGTATTCCGGCAAGGTGCGCGAGCTGTACCAGGCCGACGACGGCGTGCTGCTGCTAGTCGCGACTGACCGGATCTCTGCGTTCGACTACGTGCTTGACCCGCCGATCCCGGATAAGGGAAAGATCCTCACCCTGCTGTCGGTGTGGTGGTTCGAACGGCTAGCTGACGTAGTGCCGAATCACCTCGTTGACGCTCCCGTCCCGGCGGAGTTCGCCGGCCGGGCGATGGCCTGCAGGCCGCTGCGAATGGTTCCGGCTGAATGCGTGGCCCGCGGCTACCTGGCGGGATCCGGTCTGACCGAGTATCGGCAGAACGGGCGGATCTGCGGGATCAGCCTGCCACCCGGCCTCGACGACGGCTCGCGCCTGCCCGAGCCGGTCTTTACCCCGGCGACCAAGGCGCCGCGTGGGCAGCACGACGAGAACATCACGTTCGGGCAGCTGGCCGACCTGCTAGGCGCCGGGCTGGCGGCCGAGTTGCGCCGGATCACACTGGCGGTCTATCGGCGGGGTGCGCAGCTTGCCGCGGAGCACGGGATCATCGTGGCCGACACGAAGGTCGAATTCGGCTTCGACGCCGACGGGGTGCTTCGGCTCGGGGACGAGGTACTGACCCCGGACTCGTCCAGATTCTGGCCCGCTGACCGTTGGCAGCCAGGCCGGAGCCAACCGTCCTTCGACAAGCAGTACGTGCGCGACTGGCTCATGTCACCGGAGGCCGGCTGGGACCGGAGCTCCGGTCAACCACCGCCTCCGCTGCCGGGTCATGTGGTCGAGCGAACCCGGTCTACCTACCTTGAGGCCTACCAGCGGATAACCGGCCTGAGCTGGGCCGAGCAGAAGTGAGTGCGCTAATCTAACCCGCCGATAACACATTGAGAAGGATCGGCTACGTTAAGTAGCGCTGTCTTCATCGTCCGGGGGTCTGTCAGCGGTGGAATACTGGGGTGCGCGCGAAGTGGCGACGATGCCGGGTTGCGATCTGGCGCAGGCGTGGCCAGAACCGACGACCAGCGCATACGCCGCGAGCCGGGATAATGATGTCCCGCCCCCCAGGGACAGGAGCTCCAGCATCATGAACAGCGGTCACCAGACCCGCTACCGCGTGCAGGGCGGCAGCCCACTGCAGGGAACCGTCTTCGTTCAAGGTGCTAAGAACGCCGCGCTGAAGATGATCGCAGCGTCATTGATGGCCGAGAAGGGCCGCACCGTACTGCGCAATGTCCCGGTGATCGAGGACGTCCGCCGGGCCCTTGAGCTCGCCCAGGCGGTCGGTGCGGTGGTCAAGTTCCACGAGGCGGAGCGGACCCTAGTGGTTGACGCGTCCGAGCTGACCAGCCCGGTGCTTCCGGCCGAGATCAGCCGGCAGTTCCGCGGGTCGGTGCTGTTCGTCCCCGCGCTGCTGCACCGGCTCGGCGAGGCGGTACTCGAGGGCGTCGGCGGCTGTAACCTCGGCAGCCGGAATCTCGATTTCCACTACCGCGGGTTCGCCCGGCTCGGCGCCATCGTCGACGAGGTCGACGGCCAGATCCGGGTCAAGGCCGAGCACGGCCTGCGGGGCGCGCATCTGTACCTAGACACCCCGTCGCATACGGGAACGGAGAACCTGATCATGGCTGCCGCGCTCGCGCCCGGCATTACCGTGATCGACAACACGGCACAAGAGCCTGAGGTGCAGGACGTCATCGCGTTCCTCACCAAGATGGGCGCCAGAATCAGCGGCGGCGGGACCGGCTTCATTACCGTCGAGGGCGTCGGCGACCTGAACGCGATCGAGTACACGGTCATGCCGGACCGGATCGACGCCGCCGTATTCGCCATGGCCACGGCGATCGCCGGCGGCGAGATCAGCCTGGTCGGCGCGTCCCTTGATCATTTCGGCGTGGTGCGCTGGAAGCTCGAGCAGATGGGCGTCGAGTTCGACACGCGTGGCGCGATCCTGCAGGTCCGCAGGGACAAGCCGCTCCGCGGCATCAACGTCATCACCAGCCCGTACCCCGGGTTCGCGACTGACTTGCAGTCGCCGATCATGGCGGTGAGCTGCCTGGCCGACGGAACGAGCTACATCAGGGAGACCATCTTCGACGGCCGCTACATGCTGGCCGGCGAACTGAACAAGATGGGCGCGAAGGTTGAGGTCGCGGACAACGTCGCGATCGTGCACGGGCCTACCGCGCTGCGCGGAGCCGAGGTGATCGCGCATGAGCTGCGGACCGGCATCGCGCTCGTGCTGGCCGGCCTGGCAGCTGACGGCGAGACCGTCGTCGCGCCCGGCTATCTGATCGACCGCGGCCACGCCTCGGTCGCAGCCAGGCTCACCGCACTCGGTGCCAGCATCGTCGAGGAAGACCTGAGCTGACGGCAGCACCATCGTCCCGCGGCTATCTGATCGACCGCGGCCACGCCTGCAGCGCAGCCGGCTCACCACTCTCGCCGCCAGCATCGTCGAGGAAGACCTGCGCTGACGGGCCGGCCCTAAGGCCGGATGAACCGGGTAGCCGGCCCAATCGCCCTCATCGTCAGCTGCCGGGCACCGCGGACCGGTAGCGGCTGATCACATCGGCCCCGAAGCGCGCCATCTCCTCGCGCTGCGGCGAGAACTGCAGCAGCAGCAGGTCCACGCCGGCCTGCTCGTAACCGCGGATCCGGTCGATGATCTGGTCAGGGGTGCCGATCAGCCCGCTGCGCAGCCCGCGATTGGAGACGCTGTACTCCTCAAGCGAGACCCGCGATTCCAGCTGCGAACCCTCGACGAAGTCCTGATAGGACGCGTAGGCCTCGGGGGACGAGCGGACGTCAAGTATGCGGTCAAGCTCGGCGCTGGCCTGCGCGCGGGTGTCCCGGCAGATCACGTAGCCGGAAACGCCGAACCGCAGCGGCGGCAGTCCGGCGGCGGCCCGCAGCGCGGAAAGCTCGGCCACCTTCGCCGCGATCACCTCAGGCGCGTCACCATGCATCACATAGGCGTCGGCCTGAGCGGCGATCACCTCTTTCGCCTTCGGTGACTCACCGCCCATGTAGATGAAAGGAGGGTGGCTCGGCTTGGGCTCTAGCACCGTTCCTTCGAGCTGATACAGCGGTCCGGCGTGAGTCACCGTCTCCTCGCGCATCAGCCTGGCCAGGACCTCAAGCCACTCCTGCGTCCTGGCGTACCTGGCGTCGTGCACGTCGAACGGCGCGCCGTACTGAGCCGCCTCATCCTTCCACCAGGACGACACCACGTTGAGCGAGATCCGGTCGGGCGCGATCACATCAAGAGTGGAGAGGGCCTTGGCGGTCAGCGCCGGGGAGTGGTAGTTGGGCCGCACCGCCAGCATGAGCTCCAGCGTCTTGGTCACTGCTGCCACCGCGGGCGCGAGGCTCCAGCAATCAAGCGACGGGGCGCGGTGACCCTTGATGTCATTGAGGTTGAGCTCGGCGATCAGGGACAGGTCGAAGCCGTGCCCCTCGCTCTCGATCGCCAGGTCCCTGAGGTACGGCCAGGCGATGCTCATGCCCTCGTCCGGCACGTTACGCAGCCATCCGCCGAAGATCGGCATCCAGTACCCGAACCGCATCGCGTTATGCCGCCATTCCGGCCGCTTCATTGAGCAGCCGCCCGAAGAATGCGGCCACGGCCCGCTGTGCCGATCGGGGCGCGATGGCCTCGATGCCGGCGTTGTAGTTCGTGTTGGTGTTGATGTCGTAGCTGACAAGCCGGCCGTCTGCCGTTTCGATGAGCTCGAAGCCGGCGATCTCGATTCCCTGCCGCCTGGCGAAATCCAGATACCGGCCGATGATCGGGTGATCGAAGCCACTCCTGAGCTCGAACAGGTCGCGAGCAGGCTGCTCGCCGACGGCGCATGCGTCTGCCGGGCAGAGCTGGAAGCCGCCGACCGCGGTATCTGCCGTGATTGCGTAGATGAACTCGCCGTCCACCAGCTCCACCCTGGTGATCCGCGGCTCAGCGGCGCGCAGGTACTCCTGCAGCAGGGTGATGCCGTCCACCGGCGGCTCGTAGTCCGCCGAGCCCAGATAGGCGTCAAACTCGTCGTGGCTGTCATGCAGCCGCACGCCAAGTCCCTTGCCGCCCTGATTGTGCTTGGAGATGAACGGGGGCGGCAGCTTTCTGGCCGCGGCGGCGAGCTCGCTGGTCCCGGCCACCGCGATGGTGCGCGGGACATCGAATCCGGCCGCGCTCAGCGCGGAGAACTGGTCGACTTTGCTCATCTCAAGCTCGAGCACGCGCCGGCCGTTGACCACCCGCCGACCGTGCGACTCCAGCCAGCTGAGCACGCCGCGAGTCTGATCCTTGGCGTACGGGTGACCTCTGGTATGCGACGACGCGCTCATCCGGGACCAGAACACCCCGGCGGGCGGCGGCTCGCTCAGGTCGATCATGCTGTCGCCGAGCAGCCACTGCTCATGCGGGACGCCTGCCAGGTCGAATGCGGCCCCGACCGGCGCGTACCAGTCGGGGTTCTCATGAATGACATGAACCTTCACTGCCGCCCGGCCCCTCCGCGATCGCCCGCCGTGTCAGCTTATGACAGATGCGGCATGGGGTCAGTTGCGGACCGGATAGCTGCTGGCTACCTCAAGGAACGCGTCGTTGGCCGCGGTCTCGCCGATCGTTGCCCGCACTCCCTCCCCTGCGAACGGCCGGATGCTGATTCCGGCCTGGTCACAGGCATCGGCGAAGTCCGCCGTGCTGGCCCCGAGGCGCAGCCAGACGAAGTTCGCCTCGGTCTGCGGCACCGTCCAGCCCATGCCGAGCAGTTCGGCACGGACCCGGTCCCGCTCGGAGACCACCAGATCGACCCGGTCAAGCAGCTCGGGCTCGGCGGCCAGCGAGGCTACCGCCGCCGCTTGACCTAGCGCGTTCACCCCGAAGGTGAGCATGGTCTTGCGAGCTGCAGCAGCCACGGGCTCGTGCCCAATCAGGAAGCCGACTCGCAGCCCGGCCAGCCCGTATGCCTTGGAGAATGTCCGAAGCACAGCCACGTTCGGCCGGTCCCGGTAGAGGTCGAGCCCGTTCGGCACGCCGGGATCGCGCACGTACTGAACGTATGCCTCGTCGAGCACGGCCAGGCAGTCGCCGGGCACCTGGTCCAGGAACTCAACAAGCTCGCCGGAGTGGACGACGGTGCCGGTCGGATTGTTCGGCGTGCACACAAAGATCAGCCGGGTCGCTGGGGTGATCGCAGCTGCCATCGCGGCCAGGTCGTGGGCTTCATCGCGCAGCGGAATCTGGACCGAGGTCGCCCCGGCTAGATCCGACAGGTAGGGATAGGCCTCGAACGAGCGCCAGGCATACATCACCTCGGCACCGCGGTCGACCACCGCCTCGAGCAGCTGCTGGACCAGGCCGACCGAGCCGCAGCCAACCGCCACATGCGACGCGGGCACCGCGAAGCGCCCGGCGATCGCCTCTGTCAGCTCGGCCGCGTCATTGTCTGGGTACCTATTGGCCTCCCCGGCAGCCTCGGCGATGACCTTGAGCACCGAAGGAAGCGGGCCGAACGGTGACTCATTCGAGGACAGCTTGTAAGTCCGGCCGGCCGCGGCGGACGGCGGCTTGCCCGGCTTGTACGGCGCGAACTGGTCAAGAATCGGCCGGAAGCGTGGCGTCGGTGCGGACATCGTTGTCCTCCAGGGCTATGAGGTCCGAGTACCCGGGCGGGCCCGCTGCCATTCGTCACGATCATGCGCGCCGTCAGCGATCACGGAAGTGGTCCGGCCGGGTGCTTCGCCCTCGCCATTGTCGCATTGATGGGTGCGCTCGGTCGCGGGTCGGCCGGCCGGCTGGCCGGCTCCTGGCCCGGCCGATGGCAAGGCAGCTGGCTGCTGATTCGGTCGCGGCGGCCACCGCGGCCGCGGCCGCAGCATCGGCGGGTGCAGCAACTCGGCATCGCCGCGCCGGTACAGCTGAGCCGGCCTGCCGCCGCCCGATGAAGTCGCTGAACCGGTGTCCACCAGGAACCGCTCGGCGCCGGTTACCTTGCGATGGAAGTTGCGTGGATCGAGCGGCGTTCCCCAGACGATCTCGTAAACCCGGCGCAGCTCGGCGACCGTGAACTCGTCCTGGCAGAATGCCGCGCCGAGCGAGGTGTACTCCAGCTTGGCCCTGGCCCGCTCGACGCCGTCCTGCAGGATCCGCACGTGGTCGAAGGCCAGCTCGGTCAGCCCGGCGATTGGCTGCCAGCTCATCTTCGGCTGGTCAGGCGCGGGCAGGTCAGGTGCCAGGCCCAGGTAGGCTACCGAGAGCACGCGCTGCCGAGGGTCGCGATCTGGGTAACCGTAGGTCTGCAGCTGCTCCAGGTGCACCGGAGCATCCGGCAGCCCGGCCCGCTCGGCCAGCACCCGGGCTGCCGTCGCTGGCAGGTCCTCCTCAAGCCGGATGAAGCCGCCGGGCAGCGCCCAGCAGCCCCGGTGGGGTTCCGCGTCCCGGCGCCAGACCAGCGCCGACAGCTGGCTGGCCCGCACCGTCAGGATCACCAGATCAACACAGACGGCGACCCGTGGCACCTCCATGCTTGCACGGTAGCGCGGGCCCGGCCGGTTGGCTAAGCGTCCGGCAACGCCGCGAAGGCGGCCTGGAACGCTGCCATGGCGGCATGGTTGAACAGCACGAAGCGCGCCTGTTCCACGCTGGTGACCGCCGACCGGACCGCGGCGATCGCGATCCGTGCGGCATCGTCAAGCGGCCAGCCGAAGGCGCCAGCCGAAATCGCCGGGAAGGCGACCGTCCGCGCGCCAAGTTCGTCGGCTATCCGCAGGGACTCCAGGTAGCACGAGGTGAGCAGCGCAGAATGGTTCTCCGTCGCCGAATACACCGGCCCGACGGTGTGAATCACCCAGCGTGCGGCCAGCCTCCCTCCGGTGGTGGCCACCGCCTGGCCGATCGGCAGTCCGTCGCGATACGGCCCGGCCCGCAGCTGTCGGCACGCCGCCAGGATGCCTGGCCCGCCGCGGCGATGGATCGCACCGTCCACCCCGCCGCCGCCGAGCAGGGATGAATTGGCCGCGTTGACCACAGCGTCGACCTGCTGCTCGGTGATATCCCCGAGGTCGATCTTGATATCCATCGCGACCTGGCCTCCTCGCGACTCGTTGGTACCCGGCTGCTGCGGATCCGCTGACGGCGATTGCGCAGCAGGGCAGGACGGCCAGCCGGCCTGCCCGTGGCCCGCACAGCCCGGCCTGCGGGCCGCACAGCCCGGCCCGTGTCCCGCACAGCATTGTCGCTTATGGTGGATGCATGAACCGGCTGGGAGAACTTGAGCGGGCCATCATGGAAGTGCTCTGGCGATCGCCGGACCCGATGACGGTCCGGCAGGTTGGCACCTGCCTGACGGACCGGGAGCTGGCCCATACCACCGTGATGACCGTCCTGGACCGACTGGCCAAGAAGGGGTTCGTGCGACGTCAGCGGGCCGGCCGCGCCTGGCGCTACCGGCCAGCCGAGAGCCGGGAGGCATACGTCGCCGAGCTGATGCTGACCGCGCTTGACCAGACTGGTGATCGGCAGGCGGCGCTGACCAGGTTCGCCCGCAGCGTCTCCGGCGCCGAGGCACACGCTCTCCGGGCTGCTCTGGAGGCCCTCGGCGGGGGCGACGGGAACTGATCACCCGTGCCAGCCGCCGTCGTCATGCTGGGCGTAGTCGCGATCGGCTGCGTTCCCGCCGCGCATCTGCTCGCACGCGCGCAGTGGCCGCGTCGATCCCCGGCCGTAGCGATCGCCTTGTGGCAGGCGCTCGGGCTGGGCTGGGGACTGGCCACGGTTGGCGCGCTGGCCGGCTTCGGCGCGGTCGGGCTCGGCAGTTCCGGATCCGGCGCTGCGCCGGCCGGTGCCCTGGGGGGCGCCGGTTCCGGCCTGAGCCATGGCGGTCGGCTCTCCGGCGTCGCCGCCGCCGCTGCGGACACCGCCGACCGCCTGCTGCTCGGCTTCGGCGGCGCGACCAGATCATGGAGCGTGCTGACCGGGTTGCGGATGCTCTCACTGGCGGCGAGCTTGGCGTTGCTCGCCGTGCTCTGCTGGATCCTGGTCGCCGCCGTGACCGCCGTGGCGCGGGCCAGAAAACGGCAGCGGGCACTGCTCAGGCTGCTGGCCCACGGCGACCCGAAGGTTCCAGGCGCGCTGGTGGTCGACCATCCGGCTGCTGCCGCGTACTGCGTCCCCGGCCTGCGCTCGGCGATCGTGATCAGCGCGGGCACGCTTGACCTGCTCGACCAGGCCGAGCTGGCTGCCGTGCTGGCACATGAGCGAGCGCATCTGCGCGCCAGGCACGACCTCGTCCTGTTGCCGTTCACCGCGCTGCTGCGGGCGTTCCGCTGGTCCGCGGTTGCCAGGGAGGCGAACCGGCAGGTCGCCCTGCTGGTCGAGATGCTGGCGGACGACCGCGCCCGCCGGAACCGGCCGGCCAGGGAACTCGCGATGGCGCTGCTGCGCGTCGGTGTCGCTGGTGGCTGGCGGGCACCCGCTGGGACGCTGGCGGCCGCCCGGGAGAACGTCAACGGTGAGCTTGCCGCCCGAGTAACCCGGCTGCTCAGACCGCAGCCCGGACTTTCCGTTATCGCTGTGGCCCTATTGGGAGCGGTGGCGGCAGCACTGGTGATCGGGCCGGCCGCTGCCCTGCTGCTGCCGCTGTGACCGAAGGCTGAACCGCTGCCTGACCAAGGCCGAACCGCTGCCCGAGTGCTTCGGATCGCTCGCCCGCCAAACCCGGCTAGTCGGTGATGCGGATCCGGAGGCGGCGGAATCCCCGGCCCTTGTTCTCGATCTTGACGACTTCGATCCGGCCGATCTGCGCGGTCGACGCGACGTGAGTGCCGCCGTCAGCCTGCTGGTCCAGGCCGACGACGTCCACGATCCGGACCTCCTTGACCTCAGCCGGCACCAGATTGGTCGCGGTACGGATGATGTCCGGGATGGCGAAAGCCTCGTCCCGCGGCAGGACCCGCACGTCGATCCGCCGCCCGGCAGCGATCTCCGCGTTGCAGGCGGCCTCAACCGCGTCCCTGAAGCCCTCGGGCAGCTCCGGCAGGTCGAAGTCCATCCTGGCCGAGAAGGGCTCCATGTTGCCGCCGGTCACTAGCGAGCCGTAGTCGCGGTAGACCACGCCGCACAGTACGTGCAGGCCCGAGTGGGTCCGCATCAGGGCCGTCCGCCGGTCGTCTTGCACCGCGCCGCGCACGGCCGTCCCCGGCGGCGGGACCGGATCGCCTTCCGCCGGGATCAGGTAGAGGTCGTCGCCCTTGCGCGCGTCCACGATCCGGGTCTGCACCCCGCCCCAGAGCAGCACGCCGTGGTCGGGCGGCTGGCCGCCGCCGCCAGGGTAGAAGGCCGACTGATCGAGGACGATCCCGTCCTGACCGGACGCGAGCACCGTCGCGTCCCAGTCCCGCAGGGTCTGGTCATCGAGCTCAAGCCGGTGGGTTCGCCAGGCAGTCTCAGTCATCGGGCATCACTCCCGCCCGCAGCATAGTGCCGGGGCAGCGGCGTGGTCCGGCCGGTCAGCCGACTACCAGGGACCGTACGGGCCCTGGCGCGACGACCCGCCGGTGCCGAACTCACGGACCTTGGGCCGGACGTCGGTCAGGTAGATGGCGGCCGCGATGAACGCGGCCAGCGGCAGGATGCTGATCAGCGACAGGCCGTAAGCCACGCCGGAGAAGCCGATCAGCGTGGCCACGCCAAGGATGATCATCCAGAGCGGCTTGGTCTGCTTTCCGGTCGCGGGAAACGCCCCGGCCGGCCGGCGCAGCACGTCGGTGAACGCCCATACCTCAACAACGAAGGCGGCCACGGCGAGGACGAAGAACAGCCACGTCAGTGGCGAATAGGCGGTGAATCCAGAGAACACGGTTACAACCTATCTGGTCGCGGTCGCTGCCGGGACCTGGTCGCCGGGCTCGGGCAAGCCTGCCGAGGTCTGAGCCGGCTCAGCGGCCGCCGCGGCCGGGACCTGGTCGCCGGGCACCGACCCGGCTGCCGAGGTCTGAGCCGACGGATCGGCCTCGGCCGCAATGGGCTCGCCCGCACCGGCCTCCGCCGCCCAGGCGGGCTCGGCCAGCGCCGCCGGCCAGCCGCCAGAAACGACCACCCCGGCCAGTTCCGGCTCGCCGCTAGCCGGATCGGCGCCTGCGTGCTGGCCACCCTCAAGATCGGTAACTGCCGCCGCGCGGGCCTCCCGCTCCGCCCTGACCTCCTTGCGGAACGACTCGTAGATCTCGATCAGCATCTGCTTCTGCCGCTCGGTGAGCTCAGGATCGGTCATGATCGCGTCAGGAACGGTCGTGTCGGCGGGCCGGTCATCCAGAATCCCGGCTTGCACGTAGAGCGCCTCAGCCGAGATCCGCAAGCCCTTCGCGATCTGCTGCAGAATATCGGCGCTCGGCCGCCGCAAGCCTCGTTCGACCTGACTCAGATAGGGATTGGAGACACCCGCCGCCTGAGCCAGCTGACGGATCGAGATCTTCGCCTGCTCCCGTTGCTCACGGATGTAGGAACCGATTGTGCTGACCGTTACCGGGCTCATGCTTCCATTGTCACGGCACGTGCTTGCAATTGCAAATCAACCTGCAAGCACATGTCACCCGGAGCCGGACACAACCGCCCTGATCTGGCCCACTGTCACGCCCCCGCCGGTTACCGGCGGGGCCGCGAGGTCGTCAAGCGACGTCAGGTCACCGCCGGGCGCCGGCTCGGCCGCCAGTTCCCGCAGCAGCGCGACAACCACCGGCGGCACCGGGCGTGCCGACCCGTCGTCGATCTTGACCGCGCCGGCTCTGCCGTCGGCCAGGGCGAATGCGCTGACGCCTTCGGCCCCTGACTTCATCAGCAGTCCAGGCACCGCACTCATCAGCGCGGTCTCCGGCCGGGCAGTGCCCGCCGTCCAGGCCGGGTAGGCCCGCATCGCGTCAGCGACCCGCCGCTCGGCCGAACCAGGCTCGGCAAGCACCAGCGCCCTGAACGCGCGGGCCAGGCCCGTCACCGAGGTCGCGCACAGCGGTGCGCCGCAGCCATCGACCCCGTCGGCGGAGACCGGCTCGCCGGTCAGCCGCTCAATCACCCGGCGGATCTCCAGCTGCAGCGGGTGATCGGGCGCCCGGTAGGCCGCCGTCGGCCAGCCCGCGGCCACGCAGGTCGCCAGCATCGCCGCGTGCTTTCCTGAGCAGTTCATGTGCACCCGGTCCGGGCCGCCGCCCGCGCGCAGCAGGCTGTCCCGAACGGCCGGATCGAGCGGCAGGTCTGGCGGGCACTGCAGATCGTCCTCGGTCAGACCGGCCCCGGCCAGGATCTCCCGCACCCCGGCGACGTGAAAGTCCTCACCCGAATGGCTGGCGGCCGCGAGCGCGATCAGCGGGGCGTCGAGCTCAAGCCCGCACCGGAGCATCGCTGCTGCCTGCATCGGCTTGTTCGATGATCGCGGAAAGATCGGCCGGTCGGCGGCGCCGACCCGGACCAGAACGGTGCCGTCCGCACCGAGCGCCACCGCGATGCCGCGATGCCGGGACTCGACGAAGCCGGACCTGATCACCTCGGCGAGCACCGGATTGTCGGGCGCAGCATCCACGCTGACCCGGCGGTCATCCTCGATCGGGGACTCCGAGCAGCTCCCTGGCCTGGTCCGGGCTCATCGCCGGGCGCTGAGCCAGGTCGGCCAGCCTGGCGGCCCGCTCCACCAGTTCCGCGTTGCTCGCCACCGGGCGGCCGCGGGAGAAGGTGATCGTGTCCTCCATCCCGACCCGGAGGTGGCCGCCGGCCGCGAGTGCGGCGAGCATCACCGGAATACTGGTCCGACCGACGCCGGTTGCCGACCAGGTCGCCCCTGCTGGCAGCGCGGCCACCGCCTGAACCAGCGTGGCCGCGTCTCCCGGCATCCCGCCGGGAACGCCCATCACCAGGTCGCAGTGCACGTGCCCGCCATACGGCGCTCCGAATTTGTCGAGCAGCCGGTGCAACGCGGCTACCTGCCCGATGTCGAACAGCTCGAACTCGGGCACGACGCCGAACTGCTGCGTCCTGAGGTAGAGCTCGCACATGAACGGCCACGGGTTCATGAAGACGTCGTCGCCGAAGTTCACCGTGCCGCAGGTAAGCGAGCATCCGTCGGGCCTGCAGTCAAGCACGGCAAGGCGCCGGTCGAAGCTGTCGGTCACCGCGCCGCCGGTGGACAACTGCACGATCAGGTCGGTGGCCTCGCGCAGCGCGTGCACGGTTTCGGTCAGCCGCCCGATGTCCAGCGTGGGCTGGGCGTTCTCGTCTCTGATGTGCACGTGGATGATCGAGGCCCCGTTCTGGCGGCACTCCATGGCCGTGGTGACGAGCTCATCCAGGGTGACCGGGAGGGCCGGCACCGCCGACTTCTGCGACTCGGCTCCGGTGGGAGCGACGGTGATCAAGGTGGCGTCGGCCGGCCGACGGGCGGGCCTGCTGGTGTTGTCTGCGGTCATCGGCGGAAGAATGCCTTCTCGTGCGAGCTGTTGTCCAACGCGTCAGTGAAGCGAGCGTAACGGTAGCCGGGACGGTGGTCAGCCGGCTGACCGCACCCGGCCTTGTCGTCCTGGTCGGCGTCACGCACGACGACACCGAGCCGATCGCGGCGGGCCTGGCCAGCAAGATCTACCACCTGCGCATCCTGGCCGGCGAGCGGTCGTGCGCCGAAACCGGGGCGCCGCTGCTTGTGGTCAGCCAGTTCACCCTGTACGGCCAGACCACCAAGGGCCGTCGGCCGACCTGGCAGGCGGCCGCGCCGCGCGAGGTGGCTGAGCCGCTGGTGACCGCGTTCGCCGACGCGCTGCGGTCGCTCGGGGCGAGTGTCCAGACCGGCGTCTTCGGCGCGGACATGGCGGTGGCGCTGGTGAACGACGGCCCGGTGACCCTCATTTTGCAGGCATAACGGGACCGCACCCGCCAGTCGCTCCAGCAGCCGCCGGTCCGCTCCGACGCGGATCGCGGCCAGGATCGGGTCGACCTGGGCCGACTAGCGGGACTGGCCCTGGCTGGCCGGACTGGCCTGGGTGACTGCCTGCAGGTGAGTCCTGGCGAATGCCAGCGACTCGGCCAGATCGGCATTGCGCTCCTCGCTGGTCAGCGCCCGCCGCGTGTTCACCTCGAGCACGACCATCCCGGTGTAGCCCAGGGCCGGCAGCCGCTCGAGCAGTTGCGCGCAGGGCTGGTTGCCGCGGCCGGGCACCAGGTGGTCGTCCGGCAGGCCGGGCCTCGCCCCGTCGGCCAGGTGCACGTGCGCCAGCCTGCTGCCCAGCTGATCGGCCATCTCCAGAGCGTCGGAGTCCGACACGGCGGTGTGCGAGAGGTCGAGCGTGACGTGCGGGTAGTCCATCTCGACCGGATTCCAGTGCGGCGCATAGGCGACTACTTCGGTGCCTCCGGCCCGCAGCGGGTACAGGTTCTCCACCGTGAACGTCACGCTGGTCTCGGAGTTCATCTTGGCGAGCCCGGTCTCGAAGTTCGTCGCGTACTCCCGCTGCCAGCGGAACGGCGGATGGACGACGATCACGCCGGCGCCAAGCTGCTCGGCCACCTCGGCGGCCCTGACCAGTTTCCCCCACGGATCCCGGCCCCAGACCCGCTGGGTGATCAGCAGGCAGGGTGCATGGACCGCCAGCACGGGCACGCCGTGGTACTCGGACAGCCGGCGCAGCACGTCCGGATCCTGGCTGATCGGGTCCGCGGTGACCATCACCTCGACGCCGTCATAGCCGAGACGGGCGGCAGCCTCGAAGGCGTCCGGGGTTCGCTCGGGAAAGACCGAGGCGGTCGACAGCAGCACCGGGATGGAACTCGCCTGCCCCGCACTGACCTGTCCCGCATTTGCCTGCCCCAAGGCGTCTCCTTCGCTGTGCGTGATCACGATGCTCCGCTGGGCGACATCGCGATGCGTCTTCGCCATGCGTCGGACTCGCTGCCAGCTTATGCGGCTGTCCGCGCGCTGCTGTCAGTACCCGCCGATAGCGTGCCTGGCATGGCAAGGAGCTCTGCGGGGACGCTGTACCAGTGCTCGGAGTGCGGCTGGCAGAGCACCAGGTGGGCTGGCCGATGCGGTGAGTGCCAGACCTGGGGGACAGTTACCGAGAGTAAGACACCGGCTGCGGCCAGCCGGACTGGTCGCGCCCTGCTGCGCGGCCTGCCGCCGGACGCGGCCTGCTCGGCCGCTGTCCCGATCTCGCGGGTAGACGCGGCCGGCGCCGCAGCCAGGCCGACCGGAATGGACGAGCTTGATCGGGTACTCGGCGGTGGCCTGGTGCCAGGCACCGTGGCACTGCTGGCAGGCGAGCCAGGCGTCGGCAAGTCCACACTGCTGCTCGAGGCCGGGGCGCTTGCCGCCGAGAACTCCGTCGTCCTCTACGTGACCGGCGAGGAATCGGTCGCCCAGGTTCGGCAGCGTGCTGACCGGATCGGGGCGGTCAGCGAGCGGCTCTTCCTCGCCGCCGAGACTGACCTTGCCGCAGTGCTCGCACATGTCGACGCCGTCGACCCGGCACTACTGATCATCGACTCGGTCCAGACCATAACGGCTGCTGGGATCGAGGGAGCGCCTGGCGGGGTGACCCAGGTGCGGGAGATCACCTCGGCCCTGGTCAGCCTCGCCAAGCAACGGACGCTGACGACGATGCTTGTTGGTCACGTGACCAAGGACGGGTCGATCGCGGGACCGCGCTCGCTTGAGCACCTGGTCGACGTCGTCCTGCACTTCGAGGGCGACTCCCGCGGCAGGCTGCGGATGGTCAGGGCGCTGAAGAACAGGTTCGGCCCGACCGACGAGATCGGCTGCTTCGAACTCGGCGAGTTCGGCCTGATCGGGCTGCCGGATCCCAGCGGGCTGTTCCTGTCCAGGCAGCACCAGCCGGTGCCGGGTACCTGCGTGACCGTGACCCTTGAGGGCCGCAGGCCGCTCGTCGCCGAAGTCCAGACGCTGGTCTGCCCGGTGGACGGCGGCGAGCCGTCGAGACGCGTGACCTCCGGTCTTGATCCGGCCCGGGTGGGCATGGTGGTGGCGGTGCTGCATCAGCGGGCCAGGGTCAAGCTCGGCCGAATCGACATCTATGCCGCGACCGTCGGGGGTGTCCGGCTGACCGAGCCGTCGGTCGATCTGGCGGTGGCACTGGCACTGGCAGGCGCCTTGACGAACCTCAGCCTGCCGCCGGACCTGGTCGCGTTCGGCGAGGTCGGGCTGGCAGGCGAGATCCGCAGCGTAGCCGGGATCGGCAGGCGGCTTGCCGAGGCTGGCCGGATGGGGTTCCGCCGGGCGATCGTTCCGGTCGGTACCGACGCCATCCCTGCCGATTGCCCGATGGACGTCAGATCGGTGGCCGACCTGGCCAGCGCCATCGCCGCCGCGTTCGGCGCCGATCCTGATGGCGATGGGCGCAAGTTCAGCTCAGCCTGAATGTCAGCGGCGCGCTGACCAGCGAGCGTTCCACGGCGTAGGCGGTATAGACGCCTGGCGGCACCTGAGTGACCGGACTTGAGCAGCCAGGAGCCGAGGTCCGGCGGTTCCAGCCAATGGGCAGGACGGTCGGAACGCCGCGCTTCAGCGCCGTGATCAGGCCGCCGGATCCCTGGACGCAGTCGGCCGAACTCCAGATTGTCGTCGGACCTTCCTTAATCACCACGGCCAGGAAACCGGGGCCGACGTTGAATGAGCATTCGGCCGCCTGCGTGGAGACCACGCTGAGGCTGAAGCTCGGCGGTTGCCCCGGACCGAAGCTGGTCTGATTGCTGAACAGGCTCAGCACGATGTCCCGCCACCCGCAGAAGGCAGGCATGATGGGCGGAGCGGCCGGGCCGCTTCCCGCCGCCGGATGTGGCGAGGAGGCTGGCCGAGCCGACGATCCCCGCCCCGATCGTGCCGGTGCCGAACCGGACTTCGGTCGCCCGGCCGAACCATGCCGATGCGTCCCCGCACCGCTTGAGCGGCTGTGCCCGCCCTGTTGGCCGGAGCCGCCGCCTCCTCGCGCCGGGCCGGGGCCGGCCGTCCCGTGCCCGGTAGTGGCCGGACTGCTGCCAGCGTGGGCGCTCAGGGCACTGGAGAGGGCCCACGCGATCAGGCCGAACGCGACCAGGCCGATGATCAGGATCACGAAGCGCCGCCGCCAGTAGGTACTATCCGAGCTATCCGGCTGGTAACGGAACGTGTTCTCCCCCATGCGGTTGAGTATGCAAGAGCGAGTGCCGCTGTAGCAGCTGACCCGCCGGGCAAGCTAAACCGCATAACCGCAGGCAGGAGGCTTGGGATGGGCTTGCCCGCATTGCTGGCGAGGAGCCGGCTGCGGGTTGCCATGGCAGGATCGGTCCCGTCATGACCACCAAATTCGAGACGGCGATCACCAGCTGGTTCGCCGCCAACGCCAGGGACCTGCCATGGCGCCGTCCCGATGCCGGAGCCTGGCCCATCCTGGTCAGCGAGATCATGCTGCAGCAGACGCCGGTGCCGCGGGTGCTCCCCGCTTACCGGGCCTGGCTGGTCCGCTGGCCTACCGCGACCGCCCACGCACAGGCGACGCCGGCCGATGCGGTGCGGCAGTGGGACCGGCTGGGTTACCCGCGCCGGGCGATCCGGCTGCATCGGTCCGCGCAGCTCATCGTCGAACGCCACGGGGGCGAGGTGCCAGCCTCCGTGCCCGCGCTGCTCGAACTGCCAGGGATCGGCTCCTACACCGCGGCAGCGGTCGCCAGCTTCGCCTTCGGCCAGCGCCATGCGGTGCTCGACACCAACGTGCGCCGGGTGCTCGCCCGGCTGATCGGCGGCCGGGAACTTGCCACCGGCTCGGTCAGCGCAGCCGAGACCGCGCTGGCCGAGTCACTGCTGCCGCCGGCCGCCGGTCGGCGCGCGGCCCGGTGGTCAGCGGCCGTCATGGAGCTCGGGGCGCTTGTCTGCACCGCGGCGCGGCCGTCGTGTGCCAGCTGTCCGGTCGCCGAACACTGCGCCTGGCGGCTGCAGGGCAGTCCGCCGGGCCCCAGGGCGTGCCCGGCACCGCGTTACGCGGGTAGCGACCGGCAGTGCCGGGGCGCGCTGCTTGCCGCGCTGCGAGGCGCCGACGGCCCGCTGCCAGCCGGCCAGCTCGACGCCTGCTGGCCGGAGTCGCGGCAGCGCAGCCGCGTCCTGGCCGCCCTGGTCGCTGATGGCCTGGCAGTCCAGTTTGAGCCCGGCCTGATCGGCCTGCCCGGCGAGTATCACCGACCCGACACGTACTGACCCCGGTCCACCGGGCCGATGTCCATCCCTTACACATGATCACGCGGTTATTTCAGGTGAGGTTCCTGAAATAACCGCGTGATCAAGGTCGGCGGGCTGGCTGGACAGCTAGGAGGCAGCTCCTGGCCGACGGTCAGCGACGTCCGCACCGCTGGCTGCTGCCTCAGCGGCCAGTTCGGCCGGCGGCGTGTCGGGCACGGCCTCGGGCTTCGGCACGCCCTGGAAGGTGAACTTGCCTTCCTTGCCCGAGCCCTCGGCGTCGACCATGACGATCTGCCCGGCCTTGACCTCGCCGAAGAGGATCTTCTCCGACAGGTTGTCCTCGATCTCACGCTGGATCGTCCGGCGCAGCGGCCGAGCGCCGAGCACCGGGTCGTAACCGCGCTCGGACAGCAGCGTCTTGGCCGCGGGGGTGAGCTCGATGCCCATGTCCCTGTCCTTGAGCCGCTCCTCCACCTTGGCGATCATCAGGTCGACGATCTGGAAGATCTCCTCCTGAGTGAGCTGGTGGAACACGATCATGTCGTCGACACGGTTCAGGAACTCGGGCCGGAAGTGCTGCTTCAGCTCGTCCTGCACCCTGTTCGTCATGCGCTCGTACGAGCCGCGGGACTCGCTCGCGGCGCCGAAGCCCACCGAGACGCCCTTGGAGATATCCTTGGTGCCCAGGTTGGTGGTCATGATGATGACGGTGTTCTTGAAGTCCACCACCCGGCCCTGCGCGTCGGTCAGCCGCCCGTCCTCCAGGATCTGGAGCAGCGAGTTGAAGATGTCCTGATGTGCCTTCTCGATCTCGTCGAACAGGACCACGGAGAACGGCCGCCGCCTGACCTTCTCGGTCAGCTGGCCGCCCTCCTCGTAGCCGACATAACCTGGCGGTGAGCCGAACAGCCGCGAAACGGTGTGCTTCTCCATGTACTCGCTCATATCGAGCTGGATCAGCGAGTCCTCGTCACCGAAAAGGAAAGCGGCGAGCGTCTTAGACAGCTCGGTCTTACCGACACCGGACGGACCGGCGAAGATAAACGACCCGCCGGGACGCTTGGGGTCCTTCAGCCCGGCCCTGGTCCGGCGGATGGCCTGGGAGAGCGCCTTGATCGCGTCATTCTGCCCAATGACGCGCTTGTGCAGTTCGTCCTCCATCCGAAGCAGGCGCGCCGACTCCGCCTCGGTGAGCTTGAACACAGGGATTCCGGTGGCCGTGGCGAGGACCTCGGCGATCAATTCCTCGTTCACCTCGGCCGGCGTGTCCATGTCGCCGGCCTTCCACTCCTTCTCCCTGGCATCCTTCTTGTCGATCAGCTGCTTTTCGGTATCCCTGAGCCGGGCAGCCTTCTCGAAGTCCTGAGAATCGATGGCCGACTCCTTGTCCCTGCGGACATCGGCGATCTTCTCGTCGAACTCACGCAAGTCAGGTGGCGCGGTCATCCGGCGGATCCGCATCCGGGAGCCTGCCTCGTCGATCAGATCGATCGCCTTGTCTGGCAGGAACCTGTCGCTGATGTACCTGTCGGCCATCTGCGCCGCAGCCACCAGCGCATCGTCGGTAATCGTCACCCGGTGGTGCGCCTCGTAGCGATCGCGCAGGCCCTTGAGGATCTCGATGGTGTGCGAGATCGTCGGCTCGGCAACCTGGATCGGCTGGAACCTGCGCTCAAGCGCGGCGTCTTTCTCCAGGTGCTTGCGGTACTCATCGAGCGTCGTGGCGCCGATGGTCTGCAGCTCACCGCGGGCCAGCATCGGCTTGAGAATCGATGCCGCATCGATGGCGCCTTCGGCGGCCCCGGCGCCGACCAGAGTGTGAATCTCGTCGATGAACAGAATGATGTCGCCGCGAGTCCTGATTTCCTTGAGTACCTTCTTCAGCCGCTCCTCGAAGTCACCCCGGTACCTGGAGCCAGCCACTAGGGCGCCCAGGTCCAGCGTGTAGAGCTGCTTGTCCTTCAGCGTCTCGGGCACCTCGCCCTTGACGATCCGCTGTGCCAGGCCCTCAACCACGGCGGTCTTGCCGACCCCTGGCTCGCCGACCAGCACCGGGTTGTTCTTGGTGCGGCGCGACAGCACCTGCATGACGCGCTCGACTTCTTTCTCTCTGCCGATCACCGGGTCGAGCTTGCCTTCGCGAGCGGCAGCGGTCAGGTTCCGGCCGAACTGGTCGAGCACCAGCGACGTGGACGGAGTGCTCTCCGGCGTGCCCCCTGCGGCGGCCGGCTCCTTGCCCTGATAGCCGTGCAGCAACTGGATTACCTGCTGGCGCACCCGGTTCAGGTCAGCCCCGAGCCGGACAAGCACCTGAGCGGCGACGCCCTCGCCCTCCCGGATCAGGCCAAGCAGAATGTGCTCGGTACCGATGTAGTTGTGGCCAAGCTGCAGGGCCTCGCGCAGCGACAGCTCCAGGACCTTCTTGGCCCGCGGCGTGAACGGGATGTGCCCGGACGGTGCCTGCTGGCCCTGGCCGATGATCTCCTCAACCTGCTGCCGTACCGCTTCCAGGCTGATGCCAAGTGACTCCAGTGCCTTAGCAGCGACGCCCTCGCCCTCGTGGATGAGGCCGAGCAGGATGTGCTCAGTACCGATGTAGTTGTGGTTCAGCATCCTGGCCTCTTCCTGAGCCAGGACCACAACCCGCCGCGCCCGGTCGGTGAACCTCTCGAACATCTCGTCGCTCCCTCACAAAGCGGCGGGGACGGCGCCTCGGTGCCGACCCGTCCCTTCCGCAGCTAGCCCGCGTGCCGGGCAAGGCCTCCGCGTGCGATTGCGCCGCACTACTAAGACGTTCCCCGCCGGCCGGGCGTTCACCCTCATCCAACCCGGGGCGAACCGGCAGTGTTCCCAGGTACGCCGCTAGCGAACGCCCAGCAGCTGGCGGCACACCAGGTATATACCCTTATGGTGTGCCGCCAGCCGCTTTGAGCCGTAGCTAAATCAAGCCGCCGAGCGATGACATCCACCCCCGGACACGTGCTTCCGCTGCTTAGTGCGCGGCTTCGTACTCAGCGATGATGCTCGCCGGAATCCGGCCACGCTCGCTGACTTTGTGCCCGCGCTGACGCGCCCAGTCCCTGATGTCTGAACTGCGCTCCCGACCCGGGCCGGTACGCGCCTTGCGCCGACGGCCACCCGCGCTTGCCCGGCGGGCGTGGTCTGCGAATGCGCCGATCTTCTCGCGCAGGTCCTTGCTGTGCGGCTCGCATAGATCGATCTCGTACGCGTTGCCGTCAAAGGCGAACGAAACAGACTCTGTTCCCTCGATCTCACCGTCGTGAGGAAGGTCGCAGACGACCGTGACCACCGTCTTCTGAGCCATGATGCCTAACCCTTTCCCGTTACCCTTGCCTATTTAAGAAGCATAACCTATACCAGCAACTCGTTGCTGACAAATACTCGATGCGCGAATCGCGGCGCAGTTCTCATCCGGCAGCGGCGCAGTTCTCATCCGGCAGCGTAGACAACGCGAAATGAGTCAGCGACGCTCCGTAATCAACCAACCCGTCAGCCGCCGGAGGCGGCCGAGCCGTCCTTGCGATCAGCATGCGCGGTTTCCCCGCCATCCGGAGTCTGGTCGAGCTGATCCGGATTCCGGCTGCCATCAGAATCTTCGTCGGGCTGAGTGTCCGCAGGACTGTCGTTGTCGCGCATCTCGTGCCGGAGGAATGCTACTACTGCGACCAGGAAGGCGGCGGCGACCAATAGCGGCGGGGTCAATGCCGCCAGATCGCTCAGCACCGGGTCCTCCCTAGATCGTTTATCCGCGTTCAGCGTCGGCACTGTCGGCCGCACTGTGCCACTCCGGTCGCGTCTTCGGTACTCCCGACCAGTTCTTTGGCGCTTGCCGACCGCGCCCAACGGGCATGCTGACCGTATCCTCCAGACATACTGACCGCAGAGCGGCTAGCGACTGGCTGCTAGTTATTATTCCGCATGCGGGAGATCAAGGCCCTAGCGAGGCCACCCGCACACGTCGAGCAGTGCGCAATATCAGCCACCCAGCCGCCGCCAGGAACGCATTACCCCGTCCCGTCCTGCCGCTGTCCGTCCCGTTACCGCGGCGGCTATCCACCCAGGTCCTGCCACTGCTGTCAGACGATTTGCTGGCTGACGCTCGGGCCGACCCGGCGATGCGATGTGGACCTGGCCAAAGCCACAGCATCCGGACGCGCTTGGTTCCTGCCGCTTATCGCCCGCCCGACGCAGGTGCCCGATATCGCGACCGCTGCACCGTCTGATTAGGTCAGCGCGGACGCCGAATATCGAGACCGCAGCACCGTCGCCCGCCGAAAATCGAGACTGCGGCACCATCGCCAGATATCGAGATGACTCCGCTGCAAACGATTTCTAGATCGCCGCGCCGCCTGATATCGCCCTGCACAGCACCACCGCCCGATATCGCCGCGTACGGGACGAGTCCGAAATCGGCACCGGCGGTCGGAATCGACAAGCTATCAGCATCAGCCGCCGTCCTTCGGCCGACTCGGGACCGCCACCAGCGCACCTCAGTCTGGTAACGACTAGAGTTCTGGGAATCGGCCATCGGCTGACGCTGCCGGGCCGAGCGGCTGGAATCTGGCGGATTCCCGAGCCGTGCGGCACTACCGAACAATCTGAAGTCCGCCGTTGCATTTCTTGCGGCCTGTCCGAACGAGCAGATTGGCTGATCTTTCGGCGTGGCCGGCCGGCCGAACGCGGCCGGGCGCGCGCGCCTGGGCAGAACCACCGGTTACTCCAGCCGCCAATCGGAGTCAATCCTGGGCCGGCCAGCCAGCGGCTCGGACTGACGGCGCTACCGAGCAGCTCCGCCTGCACTGATCGCGGCTAACACATTGACATGCTCACAATCTGTAATTGTTCCTGTGACGATGGTTACGATCCTCCCACAAGCGACGAGACGGGCCGGGTGACATTCCTTGCCACTGAGCGTCACTAAGCAGGTACGTATTGCTTCCGGGCCCGCTCTTGCTCCCTGCAAGCACATCACGCCCAGATCACAGGCCGCCTTAGCTGTTCCAGACACGCCCTCTGACCTGCGGATACGCCGTGAATACTGGCTATCGCCTGAGGCCGGAGCACCATAGAGCAGATGGGCCTTACACCGGGATGAGGCGAAAGTCATGCGGCCCGAGGTGTCGTGTCTTAGGGGAATTTTCGCATCAGCGATGCGGCGGCTGGTTGCTTCGATTAAGGTCCAACGCTGACCCCCGTTCCCGTTCGCACCCTGGTCGGCCAGAGCCCGGCAGACCAGATGGCCGGCCAAGGAAAGGACCTCGGACAGTGGAGCGCTCGCCTGCTGGCAGGAACCTCAGGCGCCGGGCCAGGGCGGCTCGCGGGAAAGCCCGGTCTCGCCGGGCCACCGGCCGCCTGGCGACCCTGCTGACCGTCGCCGTCACCGTCGGCCTGGCCCTTCCTAGCTCCGCCGCAGGTGCGGCGCCGCACAGCCCATCGCCCAGCCTGAAGCAGTTGCTGGCGCAAGCGGCCGCGCTCTCCGCCCAGATCGACGAACTCGGCCAGCAGTACGACGCCCTGCGCATCGAGTACACCGCTGCCAAGGCCCAGGTCCAGATCGCCAAGCTGACGGTGCTGACGGACGAGCGACTGCTGGCCACCGACCAGGCCGCGATCGCGCGGATCGCCGCCGCAGGCTACATGACCGGCGGCCTTGATCCCGCCCTGCAGCTGCTGCAGAGCAGCAAGCCGCAGGACATGCTGGATCGGGCGGCGATCCTGGCCCAGCTGCAGCAGGAGAACGGCGACAAGATCAGCCTGGTGGCTACCGCCAGGGCAGCGGCCGAGCGGGCGAAGGTCGTCTCCGCCCAGGAGGAGCGGCAGGCCGCCGCGCTCGCCGCTGCCATGCAGCTCAAGGTCGCCAAGATCCAGGCCAAGGAGAACGTGCTCAACAGCGCGGCATTCAGCCAGGCCATGGCGATCTACTCGCAGACCGGCACGTACCCGAATATTCAGGTAGCTGGCGACACGGTCGGAGTCGACGCACTCCGTCAGGCGCTGACCAGGATCGGCTATCCCTATGTCTGGGGCGCAGCAGGCCCGACCGCCTTCGACTGCTCTGGCCTGGTCGTATGGGCATATGCGCAGATCGGGATCAGCCTGCCGCACTACACCGGTGACCTGTGGAACTCGGGCATGCACGTGTCGCGGGCCGAGCTTGAGCCCGGCGATCTCGTGTTCTTCTTCCCTGACATCGGCCACGTCGGGATCTACGTTGGCAACGGCATGATGGTCGACGCCCCGACCTACGGCCAGAACGTTCAGGTCCAGGCGGTCTTCTGGCCCGATTACGACGGCGCGGTCCGCATCGCCTGACCCGGCGGATCAGTCAGGTCAGGCGATGACGGGCGGACTGCCCGGCTCAGACCGGGCGCACCAGCGGAAACAGGATCGTCTCCCTGATCGACGCCCCGGTCAGCATGATCAGCAGCCGGTCGATGCCCATCCCCATCCCGCCGCTGGGCGGCATGCCGTACTCCAGGGCACGCAGGAAATCCTCGTCAAGCTGCATGGCCTCGGCGTCGCCGCCTGCCGCCAGCAGTGATTGCGCGGTCAGCCTGGCGCGCTCCTCGACCGGGTCGACCAGTTCCGAGTAACCAGTACCGATCTCGGCGCCGAACGCTACCAGATCCCAGCGCTCGGCCAGCCTCGGGTCGTCCCGGTGCGCCCTGGTGAGCGGTGCGACCTCGACCGGGAAATCCCGGTAGAAGGTGGGCAGCACGGTCTGCCCTTCCACGAGACGCTCATAAAGCTCAAGCAGCACCTGGCCAGCGTTCCAGGATGGCTCAAGCAGCACTCTCGCCTGGCCGGCCAGCTTGCGCAGCTTGTCCTCCGGCGTATCCGCGGTAACCTCCTCGCCCAGCGCCTCAGATACGGCTTGGTGCACTGTCGTGGATCGCCATTCGCCGCCGATGTCGTGCTCTGAACCGTCCGACCTGCGCACGATTGTGCCGCCGAGCCCATCCCGCGCTGCCCGCAGGATCAGGTCCTTGGTGACGGCGGCGATGGTGTTGTAGTCGCCATAGGTCTCGTAGGCTTCCAGCATCGTGAACTCGGGATTGTGAGTCGCGTCCACGCCCTCGTTGCGGAAGTTCCTGCCGATCTCGTAGACCTTCTCCAGACCGCCGACCACCAGCCGCTTGAGGTAGAGCTCGAGCGCGATCCGCAGGTACATCGGCATGTCATAGGCGTTGCTCCGGGTCACGAACGGCCGCGCGTTGGCGCCGCCGTGCAGGGTCTGCAGCACCGGCGTCTCCGCCTCAAGGAAGCCCTGGTCGTTCAGTTCCTCGCGGAGGGCCCGGGTGACGGAGGCCCGTAGCCGCGCCATCTGCCTCGCGGCCGGATTGACAATCAGATCGACATAACGCAACCGCACCCGCGACTCCGGGTCCGTCAGGCCCGCGTGCTTTTCCGGCAGCGGCCGCAGCGACTTGGCCGTGATCGCGAACGAGTCAGCCAGGACGGAGAGCTCCCCGCTGCGCGACGTGATCACCTCGCCGGTCACCCCGACGTGATCGCCGAGATCCACATCGGCCTTCCAGGCGGCCAGCGCCCGCGCACCTGCGCGATCGAGCGAGATCATCACCTGGAGGTCGCCAGTGCCATCCCTGATCGTCGCGAAGCAGAGCTTCCCGCCGGTCCGGTACAAGATGACCCGGCCGGTGACACCGACCCGCTCGCCGGTGGCCGTGTCGGCGGCCAGCTCGCCGTGGCGCTCTCTTATCGCGGCCACGGTGTCAGTGCGCGGGTAACCGACCGGATACGGCTCGATGCCTGACGCCCTCAGCCGGTCGACCTTAGCGAGACGAACCTGCATCTGCTCCGGAATCTCGGCGCTCTGCCTCGCGCCCGGATCGGCCCGATGGGTGGTGCCCGCTTGCTCGGCCGGGACGATGGCTTCCTCGTCGCTCATCTGCCTGAGGTTACCGGCGCTACTGGCCGCGGTGCTACGCCGCCATATTGCGCTCGTAGACCAGGCGCAGGCCGATCAGGGTCAGCCAAGGCTCATAAGCGTCGATCACCTTGACCTCGTCGATGACCAGCGGCGCCAGACCACCGGTCGCGATGACGGTGACCGCGGTTGGGTCCTCCGGCGACAGCTCGGCCGCCATCCGCCTGACGATGCCCTCGACCTGGCCGGCGAATCCGTAGATGATCCCGGACTGCAGCGCCTCTACGGTGTTCTTGCCGATCACCCGGCCTGGCCTGGTCAGTTCCACCTTGAGCAGCTGAGCGGCGCGGCGCGACAGCGCGTCAACCGATATCTCGATTCCCGGAGCCAGTGCACCGCCGACGAACTCGCCCTTGGCGCTCACCGCGTCGAAGTTAGTCGAGGTACCGAAGTCGACCACGATCGCCGGGCCGCCATACAGATGATTGGCCGCGACCGTGTTCATGATCCGGTCGGTACCAACCTCCTTCGGGTTGTCCATCCGCACCGAGACGCCGGTCTTGACACCCGGCTCAACGATGATCGCTGGAATGTCCTTGTGGTAGCGCCGGAACATCTCCCGCATCTCATGCAGGACCGACGGGACGGTGGAGCAGAGCGCTATGCCGTCCAGATCCGGCTTGGCGAGCTGCGCGCTCTGCGCGAGCAGGCCCTGCATGATGACGGCGAGCTCGTCCGCGGTTCGCACCGGATCCGTGGCGATCCGCCAGTGCTCCACCACCACGTCGTCATTGAAGACGCAGAGCACGGTATTGGTGTTCCCGACATCGATCGTCAGCAGCATCGCCTCTCCTGCCCGGGTTATCCGGCGTGGACCAGGTCAAGGCCGATATCGAGAGCCGGTGCCGAGTGCGTGAGCTCGCCCACCGCCAGGAAATCGACGCCGGTTGCGGCCACCTGCCCTGCCGACGCCAGCCGCAGTCCGCCGCTCGCCTCAAGGCGCGCCCGACCGCCAGTCAGGGCTACCGCCCGAGCCATCTGGTCCACAGTGAAATTATCCAGCAGGATCAGCTCGGCCCCAGCCGCAACAGCCTCGGCCACCTGATCAAGGGTGTCGCATTCCACCTCGACCGCCAGCGCACCGGCGGAGCCGACCGGCGGCATGCCAGCCGCGCCCAGTCGGTCAAGAACTGCTGCTAGCGCGGCGGTGACCGAGCCGGCCGCGGCCACGTGATTGTCCTTGATCAGGGCCGCGTCAGACAACGACATCCGGTGATTGACGCCACCGCCGCAGCGGACCGCGTACTTCTGCAGTGCCCGAAGGCCGGGCAGCGTCTTGCGGGTATCCCTGATCCGGGCATCCGTCCCCGCCACCGCGTCAACCCACTTCCTAGTGAGAGTCGCCACCCCGGACAGATGGCACAGCAGGTTGAGCGCGGTCCGCTCCGCGGTCAGGATCACCGCCAGCGGCCCCTGCACCGTCATCAGCACCTGCCCAGCCCCCACCCGCTCCCCGTCGCCCACCAACTGCCTGCAGACCACCGATCCCTCGGCAGCGGCAGTCCGGTGGGCCTGAGCGAGGAATACACCTTCCTTGGCAGGCGCTGGCTGGTCGGCCCGAACGATGGCTGCCGCCGGACGCTGAACGCGCTCGGCGGCACCATCGCCCGTCCCGACCAGAACGAATACCACCTCAGCGACAGATAGCCCAGCGACCACACCAGCGCCCCTGGACACCAGCTCAGCCGCCCCCACGGACCCAGCCGGAATGGTCGCAGCGGTAGTCACATCAACCTTACCCGCCAGATCTTCCGCGAGTGCCAGCCTGACCACCCGAACGACCTCAGCCGGATCAAGCCCAGCCGCAGTCAGCCTCTCGCTCAGCTCAGCCGGCAACTCAGTCATGCTTGTCCTCCCGCTGCGTCGCCCATGGGCTGATCCGGAACGAAGGTCAATATCAGCCCGTCGACATCGACGGCTGAACGGCCAACTGTCCCGGCCGTTCGCGGGGATTGGGCTTGACTCTCCGCCAGGTTGTGAGTCGGCCTGTCAGAGCTAGCGGCTGAACGGGCAGCTGTCCCGGCCGGTGCGTTATGCACAGGCCGGGACTGACTGCCCGTCCCAGCCGCCCCGCTGCCGGTCTCGCTATCGAGCCGCACCACGAGATGTCCGAGCCACGAGTCGGACGACTCGGGATAGTCATCGCGCCAATGACTGCCCCGGGTCTCGGTCCTGGCCGCGGCCGCGGCAACTACGGCCGAGGCGATTAGGTGCAGGTTAGTCGCCTCCCAGGCGCCGACTCCCGGCTGATCCGACTGCCGTTCGCCGATCTCCCGCAGTCCATCGGCGGCGGCGGTCAGGCCTGGGCCGGAACGCAGCACTCCGGCCCGCTCGGTCATCAGCTGCTGGATCTGCTCGACAGCGGCCGGGTCAAGCAATCCGGCTACCCGGTCATCGACGGCCGGCTCGGCCTGCGGTGGCAGGCCGGCGGCCAGGTCGGCGGCGATCCGTTCGGCGAAGACCAGACCTTCGAGCAGCGAGTTCGAGGCGAGCCGGTTGGCGCCGTGCACGCCGGTGCAGGCGACTTCGCCGCACGCGTACAGTCCGGGCACGCTGCTCCGACCGGACAGATCTGTCCTGATCCCGCCGCTTGCGTAGTGCGCGGCAGGTACCACCGGGATCGGTTCAAGCACCGGATCGATCCCGTGTTCCAGGCAGCTAGCCCTGATGGTGGGGAATCGGTGGTCCCAGGTCTGGGCACCCAGCTGGCGGCCATCGAGGTAAACATGATCGGCGCCGGTCTGCAGCATCACGTTCATGATCGCTTTGGCGACGACATCGCGTGGCGCTAGGTCGGCTAGCGGGTGCCTGCCGGTCATGAACCTGCGGCCCGCCCCATCGATCAAGACCGCACCCTCACCACGGACCGCCTCGGAGATCAGCGGCTGCCGGCCGCGGGCACCGGCCCCCAGCCAGAGCACAGTCGGGTGGAACTGGACGAACTCCAGGTCGGCGGCCTCCGCGCCACCGCGCAGCGCAAGGGCCAGGCCATCTCCGGTGGAGACTGGCGGGTTGGTGGTGGCCGAGTAGACCTGCCCGATCCCGCCGGTCGCCAGCACTACGGCCCGGGCGAGCACGGCGCCGACGCCGTCCTGGCGACCCTCGCCAATGACGTGCAGCGTGATTCCGGCGGCCCGTCCGTCCGGAGTCAGCAGTAGGTCGAGCGACATGGCGTGCTCGATCACGTCAAGGCCAGCCCCGTGCGGACCCGCTCCTGCTTCGGCCAGTGCGAGCAGCAGCGCACGGGAGACCTCGGCACCGGTCGCGTCGCCGCCGGCATGGGCGATCCGGCGCCGCAGATGCCCGCCCTCTCTGGTCAGCGCGAGTGGGCCGCCAGGTTCGGAATCGAACCTGGCGCCGAGTGCGATCAGCCGCCGTACCGCGTCTGGGCCGTCGGTCACTAGTGCCCGTACAGCAGCGACGTCGCAGAGCCCGGCTCCGGCGGTCAGGGTGTCACGCAGGTGCTGCTCGGGCGAGTCGCCAGGACCCAGTGCCGCGGCGATGCCGCCCTGGGCCCATCGAGTCGACCCGTCGTCCAGCACGGATTTAGTGACCAGCAGCACCCTGCTGCCAGGCAGCGCCCGGTGCGCGGCAAGGGCGGCGGTGACTCCGGCCACGCCAGAACCGACGACCACGACATCGGCCTGGCTGGTCCAGCCGGGAGCTGGCGCGAGCAGCCGGCCAGCGATCACGACGTGCCGCCCAGGGTGAGCCGGACGTTGTCGATCAGCCGGGTCTTGCCGATGGTGACCGCTACCAGCAGCAGCGCCGGGCCGGTGTGGCAAGCATCCACGTCAGTGAACGTATCCGGATCGACCAGAGCCAGGTAATCGGTGACCAGCGGCGGATCGGCCGCAGCTGCGGCGTCAAGCTCGGCACGAGCCGCCGCCAGCACCGCCGCCGGATCGCGGCCCTCGATCCGGCACGCAGCCGCTGCCCGGCCCTCAGCCCCTGCCCGGCCGTCCGCTGGGCCGTCGCTCTCCAGCCGGCCCGCACCGCTGGCCGAGCCGTCGCTGTCCGCCGGTCCATCGCCTGGCACCTGGCCGCCAAGTGCGCCATGCGCGGCCAGATCACCAGCCACCAGCGCGGCCGACCTGAGCGCCCGCGGCACGGTTAGCGCGGTGCCTCGTTCGGCCGCAGCAAGGTAGGCGTTCCTGCTGGACACCGCCAGGCCGTCGGGATCCCGGTGCGTCGGCACCGACTCGATCCGCACCGGCAGGTTCAGCTCGTCGGTCATCCGCCGGACCAGGGCCAGCTGCTGTGCGTCTTTGTCGCCGAAGATCGCGACATCGGGCGTCATCAGATGGAACAGCTTCAGCACCACGGTGAGCACGCCGTCGAAGAACCCGGGCCGCGAGGCCCCCTCAAGAACCCGCCCGATCGCACCTGGATTGACCGTTATCATCTGTTTGACGGGATACATCTGCGCCGGGTCAGGCGCGAACACCACGGCGGCGCCTTCCTCGCCGCAGATGACGACATCACGTTCGAGGTTGCGCGGGTAGCGGTCTAGGTCTTCACCGGCACCGAACTGCAGCGGGTTGACGAACACAGAGACCACGAGCGTCCCGTTTGGCCGCGCGATCTGCTGAGCCCGCCGAAGCAGCATCCGGTGGCCGTCATGCAGCGCGCCCATCGTCGGTACCAGGACGACAGGTGCGGACAGCGTGCCGCGGGCGGCGGCCAGGCCTAGCCTGGTCCGCGCCAGGATCGGGATCATGCGGCCGGTCCGGACAGCACGCCGAGCAGCCGTTGCGCGGCGGAGGCGGTGAGGGTGCCGGCCGCCAGCGCCCGGCCGGCGGTCAGCCTGGCCAGCGCGAGGTAAGCGGGCAGCGCCTCGGGCGCGGCGTCCCTGATCGCCGTCACGTGCGCGGCTACCGTGTCGGCATCGCCCCTGGCCACCGGACCGGTCAGCGCCGCGTCGCCGAGCGCGAGCACATTCTCAAGCGCGGCGTCGAGCAGCGGGCCTAGCATCCGGGCCGGATCGGCTACGCCCGCCTCCCGCAGCAGGTCACTGGCCTGGACGACCAGGGTGACGAGGTGGTTGGCAGCGCTGGACAGGGCCGCGTGGTAGGTGTCGCGCAGCTCCTCGGCGATGAAGACCGGCTCGCCGCCCATCTCGACCACCAGCGCCTCGGCCACCGGCCGGAGCGGGTCGGGAGCGGTCACGCCGAAACAGATTCCGGTCATCTTCTCGGCATCGTCGCTGCGGCCAGTGAAGGTCATCACCGGGTGCAGCGCCAGCGGCAGCGCGCCGCTCCGAACCGCCGGATCAAGCACCGCGAGCCCATGCCGGCCGCTCGCATGCACCACCAGCCGTCCCTCTAGCGGCACGCCGGTCGCGGCCAGGCCAGCTACCAGATCTGGCAGCACGTCGTCGGGGACGGTCAGCAGAACCAGGTCGGCCCGCTCCACCACCTGCTCGGGAGCCGCGATTGCCGCCTGCGGGAGACTGCGGCCGATCCGACGGATGGACGCCTCCGACACAGCAGAGGCCGCCACTACCCGGTGCCCGGCTCGCGCCAGCGCGACCGCCATGGCGGTGCCCGCACGGCCGGCCCCGACGACTCCCACCGCGAGCTGCGCTGGATGCGGCAGCTCTGCTGACCTGAAGCCAGCAAGCGGCCGCTGGTCGTTATCTCGCATCGGGATCCAGTCCTCGCCGGTACCGGTCAGCCATGGTCAGCATAATCAGCGGTCGGCGTGGTCAAGACCGACGCCCCCGCTGGCCGTTCGCGGACGGAAGATCATCGTCCGACGGAGGCTCAGGTGCCAGGCACGAGCGCTCCAGGTAGAGCGCAGCGGCAACCAGCGCGATCGCCGCCAGCAGGGTGATGGCTGCGGTCAGCGCATCGTGCCTGGGCACCGGCTTGTTCAGCGAGCCGACCGCATAGCAGGCGATGCCGAAGGCAAGGCCGCCGAAGACGGCGGCCGCGGTGGAGCTCGCCTTGGCGAAAGCGGCCAGCCTGGGCACAGCGAGCGGCTGCAGCGGCTTGGCGCCGGGCTGACCGCGCAGGCGGGCGCGCAGGTTCCGGCCGGTCATCGTCTCGCCGATGGCCAGCAAGGCAAGCGCGGGCACAGCCGTCCATGGCAGTGGCGGCAGATTGGCGAAGGTCGCGCGGACCACCAGCCAGGTCAGGAGCGCGCTGGCGGCCACGATCGTCAGCAGGAACCAGGTTTTGGTCGGCTGCATCTCAGGCGTCACTCCCGTCGGCCGCGGCTGCGTCGGCGCCGCCGAGCCGGACGCCAGCCAGCCGCCTGACGCCGTCCATCCCGACCTTGGCAAGCAGGTCAGCGACCGGGCCCACGCCAGGCAGGTAGGCATCAGGATCGACTTCGCGCCACGGCGCGAGCACGAAGGCCCGAGCGGATGCGCGTGGATGCGGCAGCGTCAGCACCGGGTCGTCGCTGATCTCGTCCCCGCAAGCGATCACGTCAACGTCCAGCGTCCGAGGCCCCCAGCGGACGGTGCGGACCCGGCCGCTGGCGCGCTCGGCGGCTAGGCAGCGACCCAGGATCTTCAGGGCAGGCAGCTGGCTGGCTGCCAGCAGCACCGCGTTCAGATAGTCCGGCTGATCCGGGCCCCCGACCGGACTGCTCTCGAAGACGCCGGATATGGCGGTGCAGGTCAGTCCAGGCTCGGCGGTCAGGGCATCCACGCCGCGCCGCAGGTTCGCCAGCCGATCGCCCAGGTTGCTGCCCAGGGCCAGAACTACCTGGCGGTCTTCAGCCGGCTCGGCAGTCATGTCCGACTCCGCAGGATCGTCACGGTCACGTCGCAAACGGGCAGCCCGATGGGCGCGGTTGGCTTGTGCACCGTGATCTGCACCTGCCAGACCCGTCCGTCGGACAGGCATTCGGCCGCCAGTCGCTCCGCCAGCGTCTCGATCAGCGCGACCGGCTCGCCCGCGACGACCTTCGCAAGCCGTCGTGCCAGGTCACCGTAGTCGACGGTGAGCGACAGATCGTCAGCCGCCGCGGCTGCCCTGGTGTCGAGCCAGAGGACGGCGTCGGTCACGAACTCCTGGCCGTCCGTGCGCTCACTGGGCAGCACGCCGTGCCGTCCGTGCACACGCAGGCCGAGGAGGCTGATCTGGTCGAGCTGGGTCACCGGGCCGGCTCCTGCCGCCACCGCGCCGCAACCCGCACGGCATCGACGTTACCCGGCACTGCGTGCACCCGCACGCACCAGGCGCCAGCTGCGGCGGCAAGCGCGGTAAGGGCGACCGTGGCGTCGTCACAATCCGCGAATGGCCTCGGTTCCGCAGTGTCGTCGGCGGCCAGCAGCCGACCGATGAACCGCTTGCGCGATGCGCCAACCAGAACCGGCAGCGGTGCGGTCTGGCCAGGCAGGCAGCCGATCTCGCCGAGCCTGGCCAACAGTGACCAGTTGTGCTCGGGCAGCTTGGCGAAGCCGAGGCCTGGGTCGACGATCAGCTTCGCCGGATCGACTCCGGCCGCGGTGAGCGCTGCGACCCGGCCGGCCAGCTCGTCGCGTACCTCACGCACGACGTCGCGGTAGACGGCGCGTTCTTGCATATCGGCGCTCGGGCCGCGCCAGTGCATCACCACGAACGGCACCCCAGCCTCAGCGATCAGGCCGGTCATTCTCGGATCGGCCAGCCCGCCGCTCACGTCGTTGACCAACCGCGCGCCCACCGTTAGGGCCAGCTCAGCTACCGGTGCGCGCATCGTGTCAATGCTGACCGGCACGCCTGCCTGGGCCAGCACGGTGACCACCGGGCCGATCCGGCGCAGTTCCTCATCTTCGGCAATCCGCGGCGCTCCTGGCCGGGTGGACTCACCGCCGACATCCACGATGTCGGCTCCCTGCTCGGCCAGGGTCAGGCCATGCGCGATCGCCGCATCGGCGCTGAACCACTGGCCACCGTCGGAAAAGGAATCGGGAGTCACGTTGACCACGCCCATGACCAGGCACCTTGCCGCAGCCGGAAGTCCGGCTAGGGGCACGGCTGGACCTGTCATGGCCGTCAATCTACAAGGCGACGGCAGACCCGGAGGACCGGGCTGGCGCGGCGCGCTGGCGCGAGGAGGACAGACCCGGAGGACCGGGCGGAACGGGCCGCGCGCGGAACCGCCTAGCCCGAGGCGCCGGACTTGCGCGGCTGGAGCTGCCGCCTGGGACGCACCAGGTCCGCGAGCCGCCGCCCGATTCTGCGCAGCTCGATCGACGGCCAGACCAGGAATGCCTCTGCCTCTAGCGCAGCCAGGGCGATCCTGATCGCGTCGCGGGTGCCGGGGAAGACCATGAACCGCGGCGCCCATTCAGGGCAGAACTTGGCGTTGAACTTGTACAGCGACTCGATCTGGAACCACCGAGACATAAAAAGCAGGACCCGGCGCCAGGCACGCAGGATCGGCCCGGCGCCGATCCGCTCGCCGCGCTCCAGAGCCGCCCTGAATGCCGCGAAATTCAGCGAGATGCGCTTCACACCCAGATCCTGAGCCGCCTTGATGGCCTCCACGATCAGGAAGTCGTTCAGGCCAGGCTGCGCCGACCGATCACGCCGCATCAGGTCCAAGGAGAGGCCATCTGGGCCCCAGGGAACGAAATGCAGCAGGGCGCGCAGGACGCCGTCCTGGGTAGCGGTCACGACCACGCAGCAATCGTCCCCGGGCCCGCCAATCCGGCCCAGAGCCATCGAGAAACCCCGCTCGGTGGGGTTGCCGCGCCATGAGTCGGCCTGCCGGACCAGCCTCGTCAGTTCCGCGCGTGGCACATCGCCGACCCGGCGAACCTCGGCGACGTAACCCGCTCTGGAGACTCTGGTGACCATCTGCCTGACGTTGCGCATCGCGCGGCCCTGCAGCGAGAATTCGGCGACCTGCACGATCGCTTCGTCGCCCAGCTCAAGCGCGGTCAGGTGGCCGTCCCGGCACCACACCTCGGCGCCTAGCTCGCTGCAGCCGACCACGGCCGGAACCCACGCGTGCCTAGCCGCCTCGTCCAGGAACGCATGGATCGCGCCCGGCCAGGCCTCGGAATCGCCGATCGGGTCGCCGCTGGCAAGCATGACGCCGGACAGCACTCGGTAGCCGATGCAGGACTTCCCGGTCGGCGACCAGATGACGCTCTTGTCGTCGCGCAGCGCGAAGTATCCAAGCGAGTCACTCTCGCCATGCCGGTCGAGCAGCGATCTGATTCTGGCCGCGTCCGTGCTGCCGAGCCGCTCGACTGGCTCAGCGGGCCGCAGGAACACGTAAGCCGTGGCAATCACGGTGAAGAATCCCAGCGCACCGGTCAGGACGACGAAGAAGTCGCCGCGCACGTCATGCCCGAACTGGACCGGCCCGGTCACGCCGACCATGCCATAGAGCACCGACTGGACCTGCTGGGCGTAGCCGTAGGGCCTGAGCAGGCCACGGGGAGCGATGTAGGCGAGGCCGATCGCGATGTCGGCGATCAGCAGCCCGGAGAACGTCCACAGTGCCCGCCACCGGGTGCGCGGATCGCCGACCGCGTAGAACTCGGCGCGGTAGTACCAGCCGGCGCCGATCAGGGTGACGGTGATCGCGAAGCCGATCAGCATCGAGGTGAGGGCGACGGTGGCGGTCGGGGTTGCGCTGTCATCGTGATGGACCAGGCGGAGGACATTGATCGCGGCGGCCACGATCAGCAGCGCCATCACGGCCTGCCAGGATCGATGCTTCCGGCGCCGCAGCCCGTGGCACAGCATCAGCAGCAGCAGGCCGACGAGAACCAGGGCCGTTCTGGTCAGGCTGCCGGTCAGGGTCAGCGTCCCTGGCGTGACCGCAGCGAACCGGTGCAGCTTGCTGTGGACATGAGAGTGGACCTGCTGGTAGAGGCCCACGTCGAGCCCCACGATGATGAAGGTCAGCGAGACCAGCCGCACGATCCAGCTTGCGGTCCTTGGCACCCAGCGCCGCTGCTGGTGGCACTCGCGCGCACGGTCGGCGACCCGCTCGTCGTCCGCACGTTCGGCCGGGGTGCGCTCAGCGGCGGCAGCCGATTCCTGCGCAGCCGCCGGTCCGGTCACTGGCTGCTCCGCAGCCCGCGTCGCTGGCGGCTGCTTTGTCCCGGTTATGGGCTCTACCGGTCCTGGCCCGATACCGTCAGTCATCTCCGACACATAGGTCCGGCCCCGGGTCACGGGGCACCAGCGTAGTCATAACAGGCAGGCAGCGCGGGCGAATGCCGCTCCCGCCCGTTCAGTGGCGGGCCATCAACAGGCTCATGGCCTCTGCCCTCGTCCCGTCTGAGCTGCGGAAACAGCCGCGAACTGCGGAGGTAACTGTCTTGGCTCCTGGCTTGCGGACGCCGCGCATGGCCATGCACAAATGCTCGGCCTCTACGACCACGATAACGCCTCGCGGCTCAAGTACGGCCATCAGCGAGTCGGCGATCTGGCTGGTCATGCGCTCTTGTACCTGGGGCCGCCTGGCATAGACATCCACCAGCCTAGCCAGCTTGGACAGGCCGGTGATCTGGCCCTTCTCGTTCGGGATGTACCCCACGTGCGCGTGCCCGAAGAAGGGCGTGAGGTGGTGCTCGCAGGTCGAGAACATCTCGATGTCGCGCACCAGCACCATCTCGTCATGGTTTGCGTCGAACACGGTGGTCAGCACCTCGGACGGGTCCTGGTGCAGCCCGGCGAACTGCTCGGCATATGCCCTGGCCACTCGTTGTGGCGTGGCCCTGATGCCGTCCCGCTGCGGGTCCTCGCCGATCGCCAGCAAGATCTCGAGCACCGCTCGCTCGATCCGCTGAAGATCGATGGGCTCGGTCAAAGAGAAGAGCCGCGCGAGCCGTCGTCAGGCGGCCCGGGGTCGCGGGGGTCAGCACCGAACGGACCGCCAAGCGGGTTCCAGCCGCGCGGGTCGGTGCCGCGGGTATCGGTGCCGAACGGGCCGCCGAGCGGGTTCATGCCCAGCGGGTCCGGCATCGGCCCTGAGCTCGCGCCCGGGTATCCGGCGGTACCGAGTACCGGGCCCTGGCCGTTCCCGCCGAGCGGCAGTTCCTTTCCGTCCGAGGCGGCGGTCAGGGCGAGCTCCTTGGGGGTCAGCACCGGCGGCCGGTCGGATGGCATCCGCTTCCCGTAGCCGGTGTAAGACCCGCGGGACTGGCGCTTCTGAACCGGCCCGAAGATCTCCAGAACCTGGGTCCGCGACAGGGTCTCGTGCTCCATCAGCTGCAGCACCAGGTGGTCGAGCACATCGCGGTACTGGACGAGGACGTCCCAGGCCTCGTCATGCGCCGCTTCGATCAGCCGGCGGACCTCGTCGTCGATGGTCGAGGCGATCTCCTCGGAGTAGTCACGGGCGTGTGACATCTCCCGACCGAGGAACGGCTCGGAGTCCCCGGATCCGAACTTGCGCGCGCCGAGCCGCTCGCTCATGCCGTACTCGGTCACCATGCCGCGCGCGATCGAGGTCGCCTTCTCGATGTCGTTGGCCGCGCCGGTGGTCGGCTCGTGGAAGATCATCTCCTCAGCCGTCCGACCGCCGAGCAGCATAGCCAGCTGGTCCATCATCTCGGCCCTGCTGACCAGGAACTTGTCCTCGGCCGGCGCCGACGCGGTGTAGCCGAGGGCCCGGCCGCGCGGAATGATCGTGATCTTGTGCACCGGATCGGCGTTCGGCATCGCGTGCCCGACCAGGGCGTGACCGCCCTCGTGGTAGGCGATGATCTTCCGTTCCTTCTCCGAGAGCAGCACGCTCTTGCGCTTCGGCCCGGCGGTGACCCGGTCGATGGCCTCCTCCAGGGAGTACATCGTGATCTGGGTCTGGTTGGCGCGGGCGGTAAGCAAGGCGCCCTCGTTGATCACATTGGCCAGGTCAGCTCCGGTGAAACCGGGTGTACGGCGGGCGATCATGTCCAGGTCGACGTCCGGCCCGAACGGCTTGCCGCGGGCATGCACCCGCAGGATGCCCTTGCGGCCGGCCAGGTCCGGCTGAGCGACCACGATCTGCCGGTCGAACCGGCCGGGCCGCAGCAGGGCCGGGTCGAGGATGTCGGGCCGGTTGGTGGCTGCGATCACGATCACGCCGCCCTTGGTGTCGAAGCCGTCAAGCTCGACAAGCAGCTGGTTCAGGGTCTGCTCGCGCTCGTCGTGACCACCGCCGAAGCCGGCGCCGCGGTGCCGGCCGACCGCGTCGATCTCGTCCACGAACACGATGGCCGGGGCATTGGCCTTTGCCTGCTCGAACAGGTCGCGGACCCGCGACGCGCCGACGCCGACGAACATCTCGACGAAATCCGAGCCGGAGATCGAATAGAACGGCACGCCTGCCTCGCCGGCCACAGCCCGGGCCAGCAGGGTCTTGCCGGTTCCTGGCGGGCCGTAAAGCAGCACGCCCTTGGGGATCTTGGCGCCGATCGCCTGGAATTTGGCCGGAGTCTGCAGGAACTCCTTGATCTCCTCAAGTTCCTCGATCGCCTCATCGGCTCCGGCCACGTCGGCGAAGGTGGTCTTCGGAGTGTCCTTGGTGATCAGCTTGGCGCGGGACTTGCCGAAGTTCATCACCCGCGAGCCGCCGCCCTGCATCTGGTTCATGAAGACGAAGAAGAGCAGGAAGATAATGATGAACGGCAGCCAGCCGAGCAGCACGCTCAGCAGCGAGTTGCTCTGCGGGTTATTGGCCTTGTAAACGTCGAGCGGCAGGGCCCCGGTCGCGACCTGCCGGTCCATCGTCTGGGTCAGCTGCTGACCCTGGTTGCCCACCCAGGTGGCCTGGAGTGCCTGGCCGTTCTTGGTGACGATCTGGATAATCTGGGTGTTATCATTCAGAATCGCCGATTTTATCGCGCCGGTGTCGACGAGCTTCACGACCTCGGAGGTGGGCGCCGACTGGTAGGTCTGGCCGGAGCCGACGACTTTCAGCACCACCACGAGCAGCACGAAGACGAGCAGGATGGCGAGTACCCAGCCACGGAAGATGCGCTTCAGATCCATCGATTGACGGCCCCGGCGGTCCGGGGCCAGTCCCTCCTGCCGAGCCTCGTGTCCCGCCGCCTGCCGGCAGGAGCGCCTTGCGTCCGAGCTGTCATGCGCGGTATTCCCTCTCTCCCACGCATCACGCGAGAAGTACCGACGGTACACCGCGCCGGCTCGCACCAGCACGTAGGCGGCACTTCAGGAAGCCGCGTGCCCTATGCTCCGCCTCTACCCATCTAAACGCGATTCAACTTCCGATGTGTTCCCGCTTGCGCAAAGCACCGGCTGAAAATGCCGGCCGGCTGGCCGGCGGCCTACTACCGGCCGGCGTAGGCGTGCGGAGCCAGCGTGCCGATGAACGGCAGGTTCCGAAATCGCTCGGCATAGTCCAGGCCGTAGCCGATCACGAACTCGTCGGCGATGTCGAAGCCGGTGTAATCGACGTCAACGGCCATCTGGGCGGCCGCCCGTTTCCGCAGCAGCACGCAGACCCGGACCGATGCCGGACCGCGCGACTGCAGGTTGTGCACCAGGTAGGAGAGGGTCAGACCGGAATCCACGATGTCCTCGACCACCAGCACATGGCGCCCGCTGATGTCGGCGTCCAGGTCCTTGAGTATCCGCACGACTCCGGAGGAGGTGGTGCCCGACCCGTACGAGGAAATCGCCATCCAGTCCATGCTCACCGGCAGGTGCATGGCCCGCGCGAGGTCGGCCATCACCATCACCGCTCCCTTGAGCACGCCGACGAGCAGCAGTTCGCGGCCGGCGTAATCGGCGTCGATCTGCGCGGCGAGCTCAGCGATGCGCTGCTGCAACTGCTCGGGCGTGATCAGCACCTCCAGCAGATCCGCTCCCATATCCGTGGCGTCCAACCGCGGCCTCCGTTCATGCTCGGGCGGTGAAATGCAGCCTGCCATACCGGCGCTGGCACCGGATGCCGCCGGGCAGGTCGATCCAGCGCTGACCGTGCCAGCCCGTTACCAGCGCGTCCAGCTCGGCGACGTGCCCGGCGGTGAGCGACCCGGGCGGCGATCCGGCAGCCATGGCGGCCCTTCTGAGCAGCCTCGTCCTGATCGCGGCCGGCAGCGCAGCGAGCTCGCCAGCGTCCAGGTACCCGGCCGCCTCGCCCAGGCCGATGTCGGCCGTCACCCGGTGGCCAGCCACCGGCTGCTGTGAACTTTGCAGCGAAACGGCTCGCTCGGCGGCAATCTCGTCCAGCACGTCGGCGTCGGCTCTGAGCTGGTCAGCGGTCCTGGCCAGGGCTTCGGTGACGCCGGGGCCGAGCAGCTCCTCCAGCAGCGGCAGGATCCGCTCGCGGACCCGGACTCTGGTGTACGCCAGGCTCGCGTTGTGCGGGTCATCCCAGGGCTCCAGGCCGAGGGCGGCGCAGGCGGCCCTGGTCTGCTCCCGGCGCAGCCCGAGCAGCGGGCGCCGGTACCGGCCGGTGACCGGGGCCATGCCAGCCAGCGATCGTGCGCCGGAGCCGCGGGCCAGGCCGAGCAGCACGGTCTCCGCCTGGTCGTCCATCGTGTGCCCGAGCAGGATGACCGCGGCGCCGCACTCGTCGGCAGCGGCGTCAAGCGCGGCATAGCGCGCCGCTCGCGCCGCCGCCTCGGGTCCGGGATAGCCGCCAACCGAGCCGTGCTCGACCGGCACCGCGCCCCGTACCGCCACGTCCGCCGTCACGCTGCCCACCGGGTTGAGGCCGAGGCCGGCCAGCACTTTGATCACCCGCGCGGCCTGGGCCGCAGACCCTGCCTGCAGACCGTGATCGACCGTGATGCCAGCTGCCCGCAGCCCAAGCCTGGGTGCCTCGAAGGCCAGCGCGGCGGCCAGGGCCAGCGAGTCGGCACCGCCCGAACAGGCGGCCAGTACCAGGTCTGCGTCCGACAGGTCAGCCAGGGCGCGGCGGACAGCGAGCCGGGTTGCCGCGACCGCCGGATGCGGGCCCATGGTCAGCCGGCGGCTTCGGCGCCGCCATCCACCCGCTCCAGCCAGCGGAGCGGGTTAGCGATCTCGTCCTTGGTGGGAAGCGTCTGCGGCGAGGTCCACACCCGGTTGAATGAGCTCATCCCGGCCTGCGTCACGACGGTCTGCACGAAGGCCGAGCCCTGCTGGTACTGCTTCATCTTCAGATCGATGCCCAGGATCCGGCGGATTGTCTGCTCGACCCGGTTTCCCGACGCCCGCCGTGCGCTGAACTTCGCCCTGATCTGCTCCACCGAAGGCACCACGGTCGGCCCGACGGCGTCCATCACGTAGTCGCCGTGGCCTTCCACCAGGGTCATGACCGCGGTCAGCCGCTCCAGGATCTCGCGCTGGCGCGGGCTCTGCATCGCCTCGATCAGGCTCTCGCCATCGCCGCCACGCACCGCCCCCGCAACCGCGTCGGCGGCCGCCCTCAGCCGGTCCAGGATCGAAGCCGGGTCCAAGTCCGAGGCGAGCAGGAAGTCGGTCATCTGCTGCTGCACGTACGGACGGAGCCACGGCACCGAGGTGAACTGGGTTCGGTGCGTCTCCTCGTGCAGGCACACCCAGCGCCGGAAATCACTCGGGTCGACACCTAGCTCGCGCTCCACCATCACGATGTTGGGCGCCACCAGGGTCAGCCGCCCCGGTGGCGCCTGCGCGGCTGGTGCGTCAGGATCGGGCGGCAGAAAGAGCTCGTACTGGCCGAGCACCCGGCTCGCCAGGTAGGCGAGGATCAAGCCAGCCTGCATGCCAGTGACCCGCGATCCGACCGCGGTGAGCACCGAGCCCGGCTGCGGCGCCTTGCCGGTCTCCTGCATGTGCTCGACCAGCGGATCGAATACCACCCGGAAGCCATCGACGTTGGCGCGGATCCACCCAGGGCGGTCGACGACGGCTACCTTGCCGAGGTCGTCGTCGCCTGGCAGGCCGGTCACCTCGCGCACCGGCTCGGCCACGGCCGCGGCCTGCTGGCGAAGCTCGGCGACCACCTTGCGCGCCTCGGCCACGCTGACCTGCGGGCCCGGGCGGACCCAGCGCACGGCGGTTGAGGCGGCGACATTCCAGTCGATCATCTGCGGGCTGCTCACCCCTCCACCGTACGTGGCCTGGGCGCGGCGTGGTCCGTTCCGGTCCTAGCGACAGCCGCAGTCAGCCAAGGCTGACGCTAGCCGGGCGAGGGTGTTCTCGACCAGCAGCCCACGCTTGCTGGCGAACTGGTTGGCCATGAACGCGAAGGCGAGCAGCTGCCCATTGCGCGCGTAGGCCAGCCCGGCCATCGTCGCGACCGCGGTGAGGTTGCCGGTTTTGGCCCGGACCGTGCCGAGCGCGGCCGTGTCAAAGGGGCCGAAGAAGCTGCCAGGGCCCAGGGTTCCTGAGAAGCCAGCGATCGGCAGGCCGGTGATGGTCGGGCGCAGCCCGGCATGGGCGGGACTGACTGACCCCGTCGGTCTGACTCCAGCCGCCAGCGCTATCAGTCCGACCAGTGCCTGCGGCGAGATCAGGTCGGCCGGTGACAGTCCGCTGCCATCGTGGATGTCGATGCCGGTCACGCCGAGCCTGCGGTCTACCGCCATCACCGCGGCGGCCGCGCCGCTGAAGGTGGCAGGTCTACCCGTGGCCAACGCGACCTGCCTGGCCAGGGTCTCCGCGATCACGTTGTTGCTCTCGGACAGCATCCACTGCACGATCTGGGCCAGCGCCGGCGACTGCACCTCGGCGACCACCGGACCGTGCGCCGACGCTGGAACCCTGGCCGGCTTGCCCCGGACCGCGATCCCGTCCCGGCGCAGGAAGCCGACGAAAGCGCGGGCCGCGTCCAGACCCGGGTGCTGCGACCTGGGCGCGAGGTTCCCTGGGTCATCGGCGTCTTCAGGCTTGCCATTCGCGATGAGCCTGCCCTGGTCGACCTCCAGGCTGCTGATCGGAGCCACATTGCCGCTCGTTATGTAGTTGTCAGGCGCGCCGATGGCCGGCCAGTCGAGCGCCTGTTCGGGGCCGGTGAACAACAGGTCGTCATAGCTCAGCCGCACCGATGTGACACCTTTGGCGCGCAGCGCTTTCGCGGTAGCCGCGGCCAGTGATCGCAGCGTGGCCGGCTGCGGGTAGTCAGCTGGCGGGTACGGACCTGCCGCCAGCGTCGGGTCGCCGCCACCGACCAGGACAAGCTGCGAGGCGGTCGCGCCGAGCCGCACCGCGGTGGTGAACCGGGCCGCCGGGCCGAGAATATCCAGGGCGGCGACGGCAGTAGCCAGTTTGGTGGTCGACGCCGGGGTGAGGCCCGCGGTGGCGTTGAGCGAATAGAGCACCCGGCCGGTGGCCAGATCGGTCACCAGCACGCCGTTGCTGCGCCCGAGATAGCCCGAGCCGATGATCCCAGACAAGCTGGCGGCTACCCCGGCCGCGCTCGCTCCGCCCTTGGCCGCACCGCTGGCCGCGGGCAGCGTGGCTCCTGGCGCGACTAGCGGCGGGCCGGCTACTCGGGGCATCTGGAATAGGGCGAGGCGAGCGGGCAGCAGCCGGACCACAGCGGCTCCGGCCCCGATCGTGAAGAGGCACAGCAGCGCCAGCGTCAGCACTACCAGCCGTGCTAGCCGGTTCACCGCCCGCCCTCCTCCGCTCGCTGTCCGCTTCTCCCGCATATCACCCTGGCTGCCCACTGACGAGCCGCTACCGCCCGCTCGCCGTCGCTTAACGCCGCCCGCGCCCCGCCGCTCAACGCCCGCGCCCCGCCGCTCAACGCCCCGAGCGGGCCCGCTCATTCGACAGCCACCAGCCACCGAGGGTATACACCACATCGGGGGTACACACCAAGGCAGCGGCGTCAATCATCTACCGGCAGGGAGATCGAATCCGTGGAATTCGATGTAGTCATCGAGATCCCGAAGGGCCAGCGGAACAAGTACGAGATGGACCACGAGAGCGGGCGGATCCGGCTCGACCGGATGCTCTTCACCTCCACCAGGTACCCGGCTGACTACGGATTCGTCGAGCACACCCTGGCCGGAGACGGCGACCCGCTTGACGCCCTGGTCCTGCTTGATGAGCCAACCTTCCCAGGCTGCCTGATTCGCTGCCGCGCGATCGGAATGTTCCGGATGCGGGACGAGAAGGGCGTCGACGACAAGGTGCTCTGCGTGGCCGCGACTGACCCGAGGATGGCCCACCTGCAGGACATCGAGGACGTGCCTGAATTCGACCGGCTTGAGATCCAGCACTTCTTCGAGGTTTACAAGGCACTGGAGCCCGGCAAGGAAGTTGAGGCGGCGAGGTGGGTGGACCGGCAGGCCGCCAATGACGAGATCGAGGCCTGCCGGCTGCGGCTCGGGCAGACCCACGGCCAGCATGGAGACCCTCGTGCTGGCTGATCCGGCCCTGCGGATCACCGAGTCGCTGTCGGGGCTGGGGGGTTCGAGTGGCTGACACTGAGGCCGGCAAGGCAACCGGCCGACCGCCGCTGCGGCCGCTCGGTGCCGCGGACGCCAGGATCCTGCGCCAGGGACCGATGGTGCGCGATCTCAGCGACGAGGACGCCGACGCGCTGGCTCCGCACGTGCGGAGCATCATCCTGAAGCGAGGCGAACACCTGTTCGCCGAGGGAGACATCGGAGACCAGCTGTACTTCGTGATCGATGGGAAGGTCAAGCTCACCAAGGCCGCGCCGGACGGCAGGGAGACCCTGATCAGCGTGCACGGGCCCGGAGATATGTTCGGCGAGCTCGCCATGTTCGACCCGACCTATCGCACCACGAGCGCCACCGCGGTGACCGACACCAGGCTGGCCGTGCTGGCCCATGACGATCTGCGGATGAGCCTGGAGACCAGGCCAGCCTTGGCGATTCAGCTGCTGAAGGCGCTCGCGCAGCGGCTGCGCCGGATCACCGACGCCAACACCAACCTGGTCTTCACCGACGTTCCAGGCCGGGTCGCCAAGGCACTGCTTGACCTAGCCGACAAGTTCGGCGTGCCGCAGGAAGACGGGCTGATGGTCAATCACGACCTGACCCAGGAGGAGCTTGCCCAGCTGGTGGGTGCGTCGCGGGAGACGGTCAACAAGGCACTCGCCGACTTCGCGACCAGAGGGTGGATCCAGCTATCGGCCAAGTCGGTGCTGCTGCTCGACACCGACCGGCTGAAGCGCCGGGCCAGGTAGGGCACCTGGATGACGATGGCCGGACCACCGGTTAGCAGCCATCGCCGTAGCCAGGCAGCCACCAGGACCGGCGATCCTGCGGTTCCGTGGCGCACCTTGCCGGGTGCTGCTCAGCTCACCCCGGGTGGCAGCTCATCGCGGTCCGCCAGGTAGGCGAGCTGCGCCGCGACCGAGTACTCGGCGAACGGCCACAACGCGCGGTCCACGTCGGCGTAGACCCTGGCCACGATCTCGGCTCTGGTGCGATCCCCGGCGGCGAGAGCGGCTCTGATCTCGGCGAGCCGCTCCGCGCGATGCGTTAGATAAGAATCGAGGGTTTTCAGCGGATCGGCGAGCAGCGGGCCGTGGCCAGGCAGCAGCGTCCGCAGCTCAGCGGTCTGCGCCAGCGCTCGCAGCCGGTCGAGCGAATGTAGATAGTCGCCGAGGTTCCCGTCCTGCGCGATCACGGCGGTGCCGCGGCCGAGCACGGTATCCCCGGTCAGCACCGCCCGGTCGGCACGCAGGTACAGGCTGACCGAATCGGCGGTGTGGCCCGGAGTGGCGATCACCTCGATCTCACAGCCCCCCTCGCTGACCACATTCCCTGGCGGCAGGCCCTCGCTGCCCAGCCGGTGCGCAGGGTCGACCGCGCGGACCGGCGCTCCGGTGAGCTCGGCCAGCCTGCGCGCACCGGCCGAGTGATCCGGGTGCCCGTGCGTGAGCAGGATGGCCGAAATCCGCTGACCCGCCTGATCGGCCAGGGAGCAGACCCGCCGCAGATGTGATTCGTCGTCAGGACCTGGATCGACGACCACGGCGGTGGAGACGCCAGGCGCGGCGACCAGCCAGGTATTCGTGCCGTCGAGGGTCATCAGCGACGGATTGGGGGCAAGGACACAGCGCGCCCGCTCGGTACCCGAGCCGTCGATCGGCTGGCCGGCCGGATCGGCAGCCCCCGATCCGGCCGTCACCGGTCCGGCCGTCACCGGTCCGCCAGTCACAGCGGGTACTTCCTGCCGCCAGGGACCGACAGCCAGGTGGCACCATCCTGTACGAACAGCTCAGGCAGCAGAGCCGTCACTTCCCGCTGCGCAGCGAGCACGGCGGCGAGATCGGCGTGGTCGGCGAGCTCGGCCAGGGTGACCGCGGTGGGCAGCCAGAGCTGGATCTGCCCGGCCCGGCCGGCCTCAAGGGCCGCCGCCGGGGTGATCCACTGCACGGCCGCCGCCTCGCCGCCTACGTCCCTGGTGCGCTGGCCTGGTGGCAGCGCCGCGGCGAAGAACCTGGTGTCGAACCGGCGGGGCTCGGCCGCCGGGGTGATCCACCTGGCCCAGGGCCGAAGTAGATCGGAGCGCAGGATCAGGTTCCGCCTGGCCAGCAGTTCGGCGAGGGACAGCGACCGATCAAGCAGCGCGCGGCGGTCAGCCTCCCAGTCCGCGCCGGTCGTGTCGGCGACGACCGTGTCCGCCGACGGCCCGGCCAGCAGGACCCCTGACTCCTCGAAAGTTTCCCTGACCGCGGCGCAGACCAGCGCCCTCGCCAGTTCCGGCGGCGCGTCGAAGACCTGGCCCCACAGGGCCACAGCGGGGCCGGCCCACGCCACTTCCTCGTCCGCGTCCCGCTGGTCGACCGAGCCGCCAGGAAAGACGTAGGCACCGGGCGCGAACGCCATCGAGGATTTGCGCAGCAGCATGTAGACCTCGAAGCCGCCGACGGCGGCCTGGCGGAGCAGCATGACGGTGGCCGCATCACGCGGCGTTACCGGCTGCACCCGGCCTTCGACGGCCGCCCGCGCGGCGTCGGCGAGATGCTCCGGAATCCGGACCCGGTCCACTGCTCGCCGATCAGTCGCCGACTTCGGCGATCAGCTCGATCTCGACCGGGGCGTCAAGCGGCAGCACCGCGGTTCCGACCGCACTACGGGCATGGCGGCCAGATTCACCGAACACCTCAAGCAGCAGTTCGCTCGCGCCATTGACCACCTGCGCCTGGCCGGTGAAGTCGGGTGCGCTGGCCACGAAACCGGTCACCTTGACGATCCGCCGGATGCTGGACAGGCTGCCGGCCACCGAGACTGCGGCGGCCAGCGCGTTCAGCGCGCAGGTTCTGGCCAGCGCTGCCGCTTCGGCGGCACCGACCGCGGCGCCGACCTTGCCGGTGGCCAGCAGCTGGCCTTCGACCACCGGCAGCTGCCCGGCGGTGTAGACGAAGCTACCGGAACGGACCGCAGGCACGTAGGCGGCAAGCGGCGGCGTGACGGCCGGCAGCGTCAGTCCGAGCGCCTCCAGCCGCTGCTCCGGCGAGTGCTCGTGGTTACCGCTCATGATCTCGCCCGTTTCATGTAGGCGACCAGGCTCTCCGGGTTCGGCCCAGGCACGACGGCGACCAGCTCCCAGCCGTCATCGCCGAAGTTGTCCAGGATCTGCTTGGTCGCGTGCACGAGCAACGGCACCGTCTGGTACTCCCACTTCTGCATGGGCGATACCCTAGCGGGCTGCCGTCACGACAGCCGTGCCCGCCTGCAACCTGGCGAAAGCCTCGGATTCGGTCGCGGTCACCGCGCGACCGGCGGGACCGGCGGGATCTCAAGTTCCTCGATCGGCGGGGCGGTAATCGGCTCCACCGGCGGGATCGCGAGCGTCTCGTCGGACTCGATCGCGGTCGGCGTCTCCGGGTGCGACCTGCCCTCGATGGCCGCCTCGGCGGCCGCCACCTCGGCCTCGCCGGTGTCCTCGGGTACCGCCCCCGCAGGCATCTGTCCCGCATACTGCGAGGTCTGACCCGATCCACGGTCAAAGAACCGCAGCAGCTCGACCGGAATCGGCATCACCAGCGTGCTGTTCTTCTCGGCCGCGACCTCGACGACCGTCTGCAGCAACCGGAGCTGCAGCGCAGCCGGGTCACGTGCCATCACGTTCGCGGCAGCCGCGAGCCGCTTGGACGCCTGGTACTCGCCATCGGCGACGATGATCCTGGCCCGGCGCTCCCGCTCAGCCTCTGCCTGCCGCGCGATCGAACGCTTCATACCCTCGGGCAGCGAGACGTCCTTGATCTCGACCCGCTCCACCTTGACCCCCCATGGGCCCTCGGTCGGCTCGTCGATGATCCGGCAGAGCTGCCGGTTGACCCTGTCCCGCTCGGACAGCAGTTCGTCCATCTCGGACTGGCCGATGATCGACCGCAGCGAGGTCTGCGCCTGCTGGGAGACCGCGAAAATGTAGTTCTGGACGTTGATGGTCGCCTTGATCGGATCGACGACCTTGAAGTAGACCACCGCATCGACGCGGACGCTGATGTTGTCCTTGGTGATGCCCTCCTGGGCGGGCACGGCCATGGCGATGATCTGCTTGTTGACCTTCTGCAGCCGGTCGCCGATCGGCCGCAGGAACACCAGCCCTGGCGGGCGCGTCTTCGGCAGAATCCGGCCGAACCGGAAGACGATGCCCTCCTCGTACTGCTGCACCTGCTTCACGCTGCGAGTGAGCGCGATCACTCCGAGAAGCACCACAAACACCAGGACACCTATCAGCGCATCCATCGCCGACACCTTCTTATTTGGCTTACTTGGGGCACAGCGAACTACCCCGCGGGTTATGCAGTCAGCCTAACGACAGTGCGCGGCTGCTGGCTAACGGCCGGGCGACAGGTCGGCCACAAGTCGCTCATGCCGCTCATGCCGCTCATCTCACGGGATCTCTCATGATCGCGGTCGTGGACCGTTACCGGCGCCGAGAATCGGCCGCGATCATGGATCCGCCGTCACCCACGCACGACCCGCAGCCAGCTACCGGTCCGGCGCGGATAGCCTGCAGGACGTGAGCGTTCGAGACACCGACTGGGACGGCGTGCGGTTGCACGTAGTCACCGGCAAGGGCGGCACCGGCAAGACCACGGTCGCCGCCGCGCTGGCGCTCGCACTGGCTTCGGGCGGCAGGCGGGTGCTGCTGATGGAGGTGGAGGGCCGCCAGGGCATCGCGCAGCTGTTCGACGTCCCGCCGCTGCCGTATGAAGAGCGCCGGGTGGCGGTGGCGCCAGCGGACGACGGCCGACCTGGCGGCGATGTGTTCGCCCTGGCAGCGGATCCGCAGTCGGCGCTGCTCGAGTACCTGGAAATGTTCTACAACCTGAGGCAGGCTGGGCGGGCGCTGACCAAGCTCGGCGTGATGGACTTCGCTACCACGATCGCTCCTGGCCTGCGCGATGTGCTGGTTACCGGCAAGGCGGCGGAGGCGGTACGCCGCAAGGTGTCGGGCAAGCCGGTCTACGGGGCGGTCGTCATGGACGCTCCGCCGACCGGGCGGATCGGCCGCTTCCTGAACGTGACATCGGAGGTCTCCGGGCTGGCCAGGGTCGGTCCGATCCGCAGCCATGCGGACACCGTGCAGAACGTGATCAGGTCGCCGCAGACGGTCGTGCATTTCGTCACGCTGCTTGAGGAGATGCCGGTCCAGGAGACCCTGGATGGCATCGAGGAACTACGCGAGCTCAGCGGTGGCGGCATCCGGCCAGGCGGCATCATGGTCAACATGATTCGCCCGCTGTCGCTGTCCGACGGCGAACTCAGCACCGTGGCCGCGGAAGCCGGCGAGCTGAACGCCGGAGCGCGGAACATGCAGCGGCGGGACACCAGAGCACTCGCCGTGGCCCTGAAGGCCGCCGGACTTGGCGATGACCACCAGCTCGCCGCCGACCTGGCCGCCGAGCTTGCCGAGGAGGCGAGGACGGCGCGGGCCCAGCTCGAGCAGCGCAAGCAGCTGGATGCGGCCGGCCAGCCGTGTTACGAGCTACCGCTGATCCCCG
>Ga0208044_1000161_pt1 | contig 62486 bp, 55 predicted proteins | sample Sb_taG_8_FD_187712 | JGI IMG/M metagenome (GOLD analysis project Ga0208044, IMG submission 187712) | Peat soil microbial communities from Weissenstadt, Germany - Sb_50d_c_BC metaG (SPAdes) (version 2) | ecosystem: Environmental > Terrestrial > Soil > Wetlands > Peat | place: Germany...
CACGGAAACGCAAGGCGGCTGCCTTGGACACGGGTTTTCTCGAGGAAACCTTGGCTGGGGCACGAAACCTAGAGAAAGTTTGATGCGTTCGCCCTGCTACTTAGGCCGCGTCGGCTTTCTGAAACGAAAAGGCGAAGTCCGGTTTCGCAATATCGAAATCAAGGAATTGCTGCCAGAAAAAGCGATTGGAGCAGCTGCGAATAATGATGGACTCGCTGCCGCTCGGCCGGCGCAACGCGCGGAGGAAAACGGTAAGCCCAAACTAGCGGTTCTGGCAGAAGCGCCGTCCAAGCCACCCCCGGCAAAAGATGCCTTTCAACCCGGAAGCGTTTGGAAAGGCACGTACACTCGCCGGGCATCGGACAATCCCAATGAAGGAAGGGAGCCAGCCGTGCTGACCGTTCTCGAACGCGATGGCAAGACTTTCAAGGCGCGCTTTGAAATCCAGGCGGGGGAAAACACGCAGGATCGCGAGGTCACCGGCACAATCGGAAAAGGTGTGATCCGTTGGTTTGCGAAGGACGTTAAGGTGTTGGGAGGACCTAAGGGACATCAGGGACAGGATCACGTCGGTAAGATGCGTGGCCGGCACATCGATCTCTCGTACAGCGGCACAGCGATTTACAACAGCGGCGTGACGGTCCGGGGCGAGGTTAGGCTGGAGTTAGACACGCATTGACACGCGAGTAAAGAGTGTCAACTGACGGTCCTCTGCGCAGCGGCTGTTGCCATGAGCTCATGAAGAAGCCGGCGGAACCGATGTAATGGTGATCTATGGTCACTAAAAACACGAGGAAGGCCCCAGAAAATGGTTTAAGAAGTGGTCGGTGGTTAGAGGACTTTTTCAATGAACCCATTCAAATGCCGGAATAAGAACCCATTAAGGTTCTTTCTCGCTTTGTTCGTCGGTGCTACCTGTGTAGCGAAAGTTCCCTCCCAAGCCCAAACACATCAAAGGGGACGCATCTCTTTTGTCCTGGACGGGCGGCTGATAATTAGATGCGTCCCCTTTGATTCCTCCTACCACAGCATCCAGGTTCGGGTCGCCAGTACGTAAATGCCAAGAACAAGGTTGCTGACACTGTGAGCCACGATGCAAACCCAGAGGTCGCGCTTCCAGTACATCAGTCCATTCAACAAGCTGCAGTACACCGCAGCGGCCAGCCATTCCGGGTGAGCGAGCGTGAACAAAAGAGTTACGCCAACAAACGACGTGAGCGAGTAGCTTCCCAGCGGCTGTCGTTCCCAATCGGCTGAGATCAGCCAGCGCAAAAGGAATCCGCGCCAGAACAATTCTTCAACGACAGGTACCAACAGCGCCAGCCCAGCAAATCGGACGACGATGAACGCCCAACGCGCGAAGGGATGCGAGATGTTGTCGAATGGATTGTATCCAACCCGTTCCTGGTAGAGCCATGCAGGTAGGAACCGGCCGATTTGTTCCTCCAGCCTGAGACTGCTGAGAAGAATCCACAAGACGATGCCAACCAGGCCGACGAGCACACCGGCCAGCATGCGGCGATGAGGACGTAGGATCTGTTGATGCCGAAGAAGCAGGATGGTTATCGTCCCGACTACCAGCACGGACGTCGGGTAGAGCCAGACATAGTGATCGGAGAATGACGCACAGACCTGAATCGAAAGAAGATAAAGAATGAAGGGCAAGGTATATGCGATCAGACGCGTTTTGGCAGCCCTTAAATACTCGGTTGGCACGTTGCACCAGCCTCATCTCCGGCTTGTTTGCATGGCAAGCATTGAAAGTGCGATTCACTCGGACCCACAGCTATCCCCTCTCCCCCCGCCTCGGGGCACCAAGGTCCCCGGGCAAGCCGTGATCGGCGGGGGGAGAGGGGCAGGGGTGAGGGGGGCGTTACGAACTTTGGGCCTGCTCTATGCACGTCTGATAAATGGCTTCCTTCACGCTGTCCAGTTCGTCGTAGACTTCCGTATTCCAGAAACGCAACACTTGCCAGCCTTCAGCTTCGAGGAATGTCGTGCGCTTTAGATCAGAGATTTTTCGGCGCAAGTGTGTCTCACCGTCCAATTCGACTGCGACTTTACTAGTCACGCAGGCGAAATCGACGACGTACTGGCCAATCGGATGTTGTCGTCGGAATTTGAACCCACCAAGAGCACGATTTCGAAGTGCTCTCCAAAGTATTGTTTCGGCAGGTACTACTTGTTTTCGCAGCACGCGAGCCAAGCCGGTGCGTCTTGGTTCTTTGGCGCTGGTGCGTCTTGGTTCTTTGGCGCTGGTGCGTCTTGGTTCTTTGGCCACGGGTTGGCCCCCCTCACCCCTGCCCCTCTCCCCCCGCCCCATTCGTCGCGCTATAGTTCAATGCTTGCACAGGCGGGGGGAGAGGGGGAAGACGTGTGCTCTCCCGTCCAAGTAGAAACTACCCTGCCCCTCTCCCCCCGCCGCATTCGTCGCGCTATAGTTCAATGCTCGCACAGGCGGGGGGAGAGGGGAAGACTTACGCCCTCCCATCCGAGAAGACACCACCATGCCCCCGTCTATCGTCCTCACTCCTATCCACGTCACCTGGCAACTCGGTCGGATGCCGTTCTGGATGTCAGGCGGGCGCCCGTTCTTCCCACATGCGGAAGCCGCCTTGAAACGCGTTGCTGTTATCTCCGAGTTTTGTGCCCGGGGGCAGCGTCCTCAGTTTTTTGGCGTTGCCTCCGCCCAGGATGACCATGTCCGCCAGGAATGCAGCCCGCAGGCGAGCGACGACATCCTCCACGGCTTTGTGCCATTTCTTTTTCCCCAGCCACTCCAGGCCGCGTATGCCGACGTAGTCTTCGTAGGTGCGGCCTTTCTTGTAGGGTAGATGGGCCAGTTCCAGGGCCGCCACCGCGTTATCAATAATCAATGCAGAACCTAACCCGGTGCCCAGGCCGAGGAACAGCATGCAACCTCCTTCGTAGCTGCCGAGGGCCTGTATGGCCGCGTCGTTCATGATCTTGACGGGCTTGCCGAAGTGCGCGGCAAAATCGTAGCCAACCCAGCCGGGGCCGAGGTTCTTTGGCTCGAGCGCGACCTTGCCGTGGATAACGGGGCCGGGATAACCCATCGTCACCACGTCGAATTCCCAATCCTTGACCTCCTTGAGAACGCCGTCGACCATCTGCGGCGGCGTCAGGGTCGGACCCGAAGGAAACTTGCGCGCTTCCTTCTGGCCGGTCGCCAGCATCTTGATGTTCGTGCCCCCGATGTCGATCACCAACACCTTCATCCAAACCTCCCACGCTCCGACGACCTTGCAGAAAGAGGAAACAAAAGCGACGGAAAAGCGCCGCACTCCAAAAGTGACTTCTTTGGACTGCGGCGCTTTTCCGCCGCTTTTGTTTTCCCTTCCTCAACAATTCACTCCGTCAACCCTTCAAAATCTGCGAAACTCGAGCTCATTTGTCAATTCTTCAATTCCCGGTTCGGCAAATGGTTGAGCGATTCTCACTTTAGAGCAGCGCGCAGTTGCTCCATGCCTGCGGCCACGCCTTCGCGGGCGTGGAACACTGCGGAGCCCGCCACGAGGACGCGCGCGCCGGCCTCGACCACCAGTCGGATGGTGTGGGGTTCGATGCCGCCGTCCACTTCGAGTTCGCACTCCGGGTGGACCTGGTCGATCATTTTTCGGATGCAGCGGATCTTGGGCAGCATGTTGTGGATAAACTCTTGCCCGCCGAAACCCGGATTCACGGTCATCACCAGCACGAGGTCGACGTCGGGCAGGATTTCTTCCAGCACGATCGGAGGCGTGGCCGGGTTGATCACGACGCCGGCGCGTTTTCCCAGTGCCTTGATGCGGTGGATGGTCCCGTGCAGGTTCAGGGCAACTTCCTGATGCACGAGGATCGAGTCGGTGCCGACCTCCGCAAACGCCTCCAGATAGCGGTCGGGATCATCGATCATCAGGTGCGCCTCGAGTGGCAGCCGGGTCACCGCGCGTAGCGATTGCACGACCACAGGGCCGATCGTAATGTTTGGCACGAAGTGGCCATCCATGACGTCGACGTGGATCCGGTCCGCCCCGGCCTTTTCCGCTTCGGCCACCTGTTGGCCTAGCCGTGCGAAGTCGGCGGCAAGGATGGACGGAGCAAGCTTTATTGCGGCCTTGTCCATGGAGCATCACCTTTCCCGGAAGCTGCTGCAACGGGCGATCAAATCTAGCTTAGTACACTCTTGGCGAACAGATGCGCGACCCCCATGCTCTCCCTAAATACCGGATCGGGCTCACGGTCGGAAAGCTGTCGGCCGACCATCTCGGCGAGCGGCTGGGGCTGAATAGTGATGGTTCGCCGGGACATGTCGCCTCCCTGCGGCGTCACGGCTAGACGGCGCTCGTCTTCGACCACGAAGTCGAGTGCGCCCGGTTTGCCAGCGAGGTTGCAAGCGATGAGGATGTGGCGAACGTCCGGAGCGCCTTCGGCCAGGCGGCGAATCCGCAGGCGCAGTTTGCCGCTGGGCGCCACAACATGCCAACAAATCTCCAGGCCCAGTTCTACCTTCGTCGCCTGCACGTTCCAGCCGAGGCGCGACGCCAGCCAACCGACCAGCGCCCAGGCCTGCGTGACGGCATGCGGCCCATGTTCCACCAGCACTTCCGTAATCGATTCCGTTGCTCCCGGTGCGGAAACCGGGTCCAGGGCCTGGCTCAACACGCGGCGCCAGTACTTCAAACGTCGCCAATTCAAGTCGGAAGCGACGCGCCAGCGCACGTTTCCGGGAGGGCGCTCGAACTTGCTCAGCCACGAGGCTGTGGCTGCGACGCCCCGGTGCGGATCGGTCCAGCCGCGGCTATCGTAGATGAGCTGCTGAGCGTGTTCTGCGAGGTCGTAGAGCAAGGCGCCCGCCAGCGGGGGCGGCGCGGGAGTCGCCCACCAGAGGTTCGTCGGCAAGTCGCCAATAAGCAGACTGCGCAATGCAAAGGGAAGCTGTTCGACCGCGTGGCCCTGGGCGCGCAAGGTCACCTGCTCGGCACAGACGTGCCGACCTCGGTTGCCCAGTGGATGGACAACGCTAGGGGAAGCGGTCACGGAGTTGGTCTCCGGCCCGGGCTCGCCCACGGCCAGCAGCACGCGCGCCGGGTGAATAGAGATGATGGCCGGGAGGTCCTTGGAAACCGATTGGGCCTGCTCGGCGTTATCGCAAAAGATCACGAAGTTGGACATGCAGGCGCGTTGCACGGGAGCCTCGCCTGGCCCCTTGGCGGCGTTCATCTGCCGGGCCAGCTCGCGCTCCACGTCACGCAGCGCCACGACGGGCGGCGTTTCATTGGCTAGGGGTGTCCCTTCGGCAGTCATAGCGTCCTCCAACTTCGCCCATCGGCTTCGATCAGGCGGTCAGCTTCCAGCGGACCCCAGGTGCCGGCCCGGTATTCGGGGAGAAAACGCGCGCGGCTGTGTTCCCAGTATTCCAGGATCGGCATCACGAACGCCCAGGCAACCTCGACGGCATCGCGGCGCATGAACAATGTGGGATCTCCAGCCATGACGTCGAGAATCAGGCGTTCGTACGCCTCCGGGGAGGAGCCGCCAAAACCCGCGCTGTAGTTGAACTCCATTTTAACCGGGTAGATGCGCACCTTGGGTCCGGGCAGCTTCGAGGCGATGCGCATCGACATCCCTTCCTCGGGCTGGACGCGCAGCGACAGGACGTTGGGTTCGAGAGGCACATCCGGATGCGTGTTGAAGAGGATCTGCGGTACATCTCGGAAATGGATGGCGACTTCGCTGGCACGCTTGGGTAAGCGCTTACCGGTGCGCAGGTAGAACGGCACCCCCGCCCAGCGCCAGTTATCGACATAGAGACGCAGTGCCACGAAGCTCTCCGTGATGGAATCTGCCGGGATGGGCTCCTTGCGCATGGCGAAATACTCCCGGACCTCATGGCGGTAACTCGGCACCTCCTGTCCATCCATTTCCCCGGCGATGTACTGAGCACGAACGACAGCTTTTTCCATTTCCTCGGAGCTTAGCGGCCGCAGGCAGCGCAGGACGCCGATCTTGGCATCGCGAATGACGTCTGCGTCGAGCGAGTAGGGAGGCTCCATGGCCGTCAGGCAGAGGAGCTGCAGCATGTGGTTTTGCACCATGTCGCGCAGCGCGCCGACCCCTTCGTAATAGCCAATCCGGCTCGCCGTCGGCTCCCCCGTCTTCCGGTCTCGCTGTGTGAGGCCTTCCTCCTCGGCGACGGTGATTTGCACATGATCGATGTATTTTTGGTTCCAGAGCGGCTCGAAGATGCTGTTGGCGAAACGCAGCACCATCAAGTTCTGGACCGTCTCTTTTCCGAGGTAATGATCGATACGATAGATCTGGTTCTCGGCAAAGGCGTGGCCCACCGCAGCGTTGACCTGGCGAGCGCTTTCCAGATCGCGGCCGATCGGCTTTTCCACGATGATACGCGTAAAAGACCGCATATCTTTGGGATCGTTAACCAGCCCTGCCGTCTTGAGGTGCTCCACGCAGGATTGCACGAACTGGGGCGGTATCGACAGGTAATAGACCCGGCTGCCCGGGATGCCGAACTGCAGATCCACCGCTTCGAGCCGGGCCTTGAGCTGATCGTAGGCCCGCGCATCATTGAAACTGCCACAGACGTAGAACAGGGCCCGTGCAAAGTCTGCCCAGTTGCTCTCTTCCAGGGGTTGGCGCGAAAACCGGCCAATGCCTTCGCGCGCCCGCGCCCGCATCCATTCATCCGGGTCTCCCTCGCTGCCCAGGCCGAAGCCAACCACGGCAAAATTCGAGGGTAGCACGCCATCTACGTTCAGGTTGTAGATGGCCGGGAGCAATTTCCGCCACGACAGGTCGCCGGCAGCGCCAAAAATAACCAGCACGCACGGCTGGGGCAACAGCGACGGCGGAGCACCCAGCGTCAGCGGACTTCCCATGGTGGTCGGTTGCGTGCCCAGTGCCATGAATTAATCTCCTCCCCGGTGCGCCACCTGGCTCATTTGACAGGCAGGGCGGTGTATCGATTCGTCCCACGGCGACCGTCCATTCAGCATGGATGGCCCACCAGCCTCTTCGCCAGCGTAATTTTGATCTCCACGCGCAACAGTACCCGCTTCAGGCAGGCTGTTCCACGCCAAAATCGCCTCGGCGAGCGCGGAAGTTAGCGGTCGTTCTCCCCGCTCGTTATCACCTAGAGTTTTATAGGAACGGAACCCGTTCAGCGATGCCTCCCGAATGGGAGCAGCTCGCGTCCTCCTGCCGGGATCTACTGGAGGAAGACCGCGAACACGTCATTCGGCCTGGGTGTCGTTCCTGATAGCTAGCGTCAAATAGCAGAGGTCTGCGCCAAGACGAAAAGCGGCAGTGGACTTGCATTTGCAGATCAAAATCCAAACAATGAGTTCAGGTCGATGCCGAAGACAATGTAAGTCTGCATCCGGCCGGCATGATCCGAGGTACCCGAGATGAATCCCTATAGCTCGCTCTGCGACGACTTTGGGGTCTATGTATACCTGAACAGCAAGATGGAACTTCCTTCCGGTCGTGAAACAATTCTCCATTTCTTCGACAGCCTGCAAAAGACGTTTCCGCAGATGACCGACTTCGATACGCGGGAAAACGGGGAATACGTTCTGGAGGAAAACCGCGAATTAGGCAGCTATCGCTGGGTCACCCTCGAAACGCGGCGGATCTGCACGGGGTATGTCAATCCGCCGACCCTGGAGGAGGCCGACAAGCAGCACGAGCGCGTTCTCGAACTGGTCCCCTACCATCTCGACTTCAGCGCCCTCGATTGCGAGGCGATGGATGTGCTTTTTGCCTTTGATTTTACGTTCACGGGCAACCACGATGAGGTCGTCGTCGAGGCGTTGGGTCTGAATAGCTCGCTCGAGAATCTGGTGCAGTTGCCGGGCCACCGGGTCATCAATTATGAGCCTTCTCTGATGCTCAGCCTGGACGAGGAATGCCGGCTGCAGTGCCGTTTGAGCATCGAAACACGCACCAATGCCTACCAGATCCGCACCGGCCAGTTTCCCGAGGCGCCGATCAGTGTTTATTTCACGGTTCGGCAGTATTGGGGCCGGCAGCCTTACAAGACTTTTGCGGAATCTTACGCAAATCAGCGGAAGATCTGTCAAGAACTCGTGGACAGTCATATCATTCCTGGAGTCGTGCGCCCCTTGGCTCAGACGATTGCGGCCAAGCAATGAAACGTTGGGCCAGGCTCAAGGTACCCGGCGGAAAGAAACTTCTCCCTCCTTCCGCCGGACGCTTCTTTTTGTGTACTCCCGATGAATGACATCGCTTCCTCATCCGGTGTCCGCCTCAGCGCCTTTGCTCGGGGACTGACTTCGGAAACCGCCTTTGATGTGTTGGCTGTTGCCAAACGGCTGAAAGCCCAGGGCAAGGACGTTATCGAACTGCAAATTGGCGATAGCCCGTTTGCCAGCACGCGTCATGCCCTGGCTGCCGGCATCAAGGCGATCGAAAACCAGGCGACCCACTATTGTGCCTCGCTCGGCCTACCTAGCTTTCGGGAAACAATCGCCAAGAACTACGCCAAGGAATTCGGCGTTTCCGTAACTGCCGAGAACGTCGTTGTCGGCGCCGGGGCGAAAGTGTTCGAGCAGTTCTTTTGCGAAGCCTTTCTCGATCCGGGCGATGCGGTCCTGGTCTTCAGCCCCCATTTTCCGACTTACGGTCCGAACATCGAGCGCCGCGGGGCGCAGCCAGTCTACAGCACTCTGAAGCAAGCGAACCAGTTTCGGCCAGACCTGAACGACGTGGAGAGTTTCTTGCGCTCGACTCCGCGCGCCAAGGCGATTTTCCTCAATTCGCCTCACAACCCGACGGGCGGTGTGGCCAGCGCCGCCGACTTGCGTGAAATTGCCAACCTGATTCGCGGCCGGAATGTAGCCGTCTTCAGCGACGAGCCTTATTGCCACATGGTGTGGGAAGGCCGGCACCAACCGCTGCTGGCCGAGCCCGGCATCATGGACCAAGTCGTTGCAGCATACACCTTCAGCAAATCGTACAGCATGAGCGGCTGGCGGCTCGGCTACGCGATCAGCAGCCCGAAGATCGTCGAGTTGCTTGGCAAGATGATCAACACTTCCCTTTCGTGCGTGACGCCGATTGCGCAGTGGGCGGGTCAGGCCGCGTTGGAACACGATGCCGGCGAACGCGACGAGGTGATGCAGCGGTTCAAAAAGAAGGTCCAGTTGTTGGTCGAAGACTTGCGGCGCGTCGAGGACGTCAAAGTCCTCATGCCTGCCGGCACCTTCTATGTGTTCCCCGAGGTGTCTGCAATCTGCCGGCGGCTGGGTATTCGATCCCATGGCCTGGCGATGTACCTGCTCGAGGCAGCCGACGACCGCTTGGGCGTCGCCTGCCTGGGCGGAGAATGTTTCGGACCAGCCGGCCAGGGCTTCTTGCGCTTTAGCTGCGCGGAACCGGACGAGCGCTTGCGCCAGGCGGTCGCCTTCCTTGCGGAAGCCGTGACACGGACCGACCGCGTGGCCCGGTACCTGGCCGCCAACCCCAAGTATGCCTTGAAGTAAGCCCCCTGCCCTGCTCACGCCTCATCCACCGCCGCATCCTCGGCCCGGCGACGTTGCCCTACCTCGCGCAAAGCTGTGGAGGATACGGGCACGCGGAACGCCGCCTCTGGAATACCGGTAAAGATCTCCCGAATGAAAGCCGGCAGATGCAGCTCCTCGAGCCCGACGAACTTTCTCTCGCGGTCCTCGCGTCCAGCGACAATGAACCGGCAGCCCAGCGCGCGGATGTGCTCCAGAGCTTCGACCATGCGCGTTTCGCTGTTGCCGTAGTACCGCGGCGCCACCAAACGCTCGGCGGTGTCAGCGCCAATGACGAAGGCAGCGCCCGGAAACAGCGCCGCTTTCTCCTCGAATGTAGGTGCGCGCGTGAGCCAGGCTTCGCAGCGCCAGGTGAACTGGTGCAGCCGGCGCCGGGTTTCTTCAATGGTGAGCGGCGGTTTGTCGACATTGATGACGCTTAGCTCGAAGGCCACCGGGCCGCCGCCCAGGTTCGCCGCGACCTCTGCCAATCGCCAATGACCTATGTGGACGGGATTGAACGCACCGGAGAGGAGCGCCTGAGGACGAGGAGCAACCACAGAAAGTCGACCATCCACCTGCACGCACAGGGCGGATGCCTCGCCGCCAAAGAGACGAGCCAGAGGATCCGCGGGCATAGTTTCGATCTGGATCGACTCATCCGCAAGGAGAGGAACCGACAATCGCTCCGGGCTGCCGACCGCCTCTGCCAGCGCATTGAGCAATACGGCCGCGACAATTCCCTCCTCCGCCTCGCGGGTGCGTGCCCCTTTATGCAGGACGACGGAGTACGTGGTAGCCCTCTCGCTGCCATGAACGCAGAGATGAAAGCGGTGCTCGCCTCGCTTTGGCCTGTCACTGGCGAGGCTGGCAGTGCAGGAGACGCCTAGCACGGGCTCACCAGGCGCGAGCCAGCGTGCCCGTTCGAGGGCCCGAGCCGCCATTTCTCGACTGGTTGGCGCGGAAGTGAACTGCTCAGGGTGATGGCCCAGGAATTCGACAAAGGATTGCTCGTGATAAGGGACCACGACTTCCAGCACCGTGCGCGATCCGCCGGGTACGCTCAGGAGCAAGCCGGGAACGCTGGTGCCGCCGCCGGTCACGGCCAGCACGAACTTGGCCGGCCGGTGATGGACGGACTCGATCAGTCGATGGACAGTGGGGTCCAAGGCGTTCCACTCCGCTCCACGTACCAGGGTTCAGCTCTGTTGATTTTAGGCAAAGAGCCGACTTTCGAAAGCTCCCACCACGAGGCCGGGTTCGCCTTTGCGTCTCTGTTGCACAAGGCGCAAGTAAAATGACACGAAAAACTAAAATCTGCGCGCCGCAATCACAAGTCGGCCGTCTTAATAGGAAAGTGCCAGCCCTGCCAACTGCGTCTGTTGCCCTGGCTCTATTGGCGAAAGGAGCACCGCGCGATGTTCATCACGAAATTCACGTTGCCCGTGGTGTCGTTGCTGATCCTTGGAGCGCTCACCTACGGAGTAGGCCTTGTCCTCTGCCCTGCGCTCGTGGCCGGGCCGCCGGGCCCGCAACAGCGAGATGCGGCACCAGCCGACGTCGGCAAGGAACGCATCGAAAAGATAAAGGCGGGGAAAGCTCTTCCTGTGGCGGACATGTCCGGGGACCGAATCAACGTACTCCTCGCCGGCATCAAAGCGGGCGACAAGATGGGCGAGCTTGTCAAAGGACAGCTGGAGGCGGCAAAAACCGAACTGGATGCGCGCTGGCAGGAATTCCTCGCAGGCCGAGGCACCTTGGACATAATGCTCGGGTCATCTCAGCGATTGCTCCAGGCGGAATTCGATCTGAGCACCAAGCGGTCGGATCGCATCGCTGCCCTCGAAGCACACTGGCAGCGACTGCGCGAGGTGGAGACAATCAATCAGTCGCGCTATGACGCTGGGCGAATCCCCATCCAGGATCTTGCTCAATCCCGCTCCGGGCGGTGCCGTGCGGAGATCTTGCTGGAGCGTGCCAAGAAAGGGCAAGCCATCGACTCTGGCCAGCTTTGAAAGACCTGGTTCTTACTCGATTACGACCTTGGACAGATCGACACTCGGCGGCGGATATTCCATTTTCAATTCTTGAAGCGTTTTGACGATCGTTTCGGCAACGACCAGGTTGCGATACCACTTTTGGTTCGCCGGCACGATGTGCCAGGGAGCCCACTTGGTGCTGCACTTGCTGAGTGCGTCTTCGTATGCCTTGCGATAGATGGACCAGTACTGGCGTTCTTCCACGTCACTGAGCGAGAATTTCCAGTATCGCGTGGGGTCGGCGAGACGCTGCTTGAGTCGCTCCCGCTGCTCGCTCTTGCTGATGTGCAAGAAGAACTTCAGGATGATCACGCCGTTCTTGGTGAGTATGCGCTCGAAAGAGTTGATTTGGTCGTAACGGGTCTTCCAGACCTTTCGCGGCGCCAGGTCGTGGACACGGACGACAAGCACGTCCTCGTAATGCGAGCGATTGAAGATGCCGATGAAACCGTGGCGTGGAACGGCCTTGTGCACGCGCCACAGAAAATCGTGGGCCAGCTCTTCCTCCGTTGGTACTTTGAACGCCTTGACCTCGACGCCGAGCGGGCTCACGCTCGACATCACATGGCGGATGGTGCCGTCCTTTCCGGACGTGTCCATACCCTGGAGGATAATCAGCAGACCGTGTTTATTCTGAGCGTAGAGCAGGTTTTGCAGCCTGGCCAGTTCATCAAGGAGCTTGAGCAGCGGTTTCTCGGCCTGCTGCTGCGACGCATAGGGGCCGGTGTCGTTCGCGTCGTATTTCTTGAGCGAAACCTTGGAGCCGGGCTTCACGCGCATGAAAAGACTCGGAGAAGAAGTTCAGCCGACGAGCAGGTCCTTCTCCGCGGCGGCGATGAAGTGCCAGGTTTGCGCGGGAGTCTCCTGGTCCCGCAATTCGTCCACAAAGCCAGGGCGCAGGAGCAGCCGGGACAGGCGCGCGAGGACCTGCAGGTGGGTGCGGTCGTCACGGCAGCAAACCAGGAAAAAGATGTCAGTCAGTCCGCCGTTGGGCGCGCCAAAAGGAATTCCTGAGGTCGTGATGCCCAGCGCCATTACGGACTCGCCCAGCGCGGCGGGAAGCGGGCGGCGCGGGTGCGGCAGCGCCACGCCCGATTCCAGGGCTGTGCTCTTCAATTCCTCGCGTTGACGAATGGCCTCCAGAATCCCTTCGGGATCGTACACCTGCCACGAGTTCTCGGCCAGCGTTACCAACTGCTTGAGCACCGAGGCCCGCGTCGAGGCGGCCATAGGAACGGCGATCATCGCTTCCGACAGCAGTTTCGAGATCAAGGGCTCCTGGTCTTCTTGCGCGGAGTGGCCACGATCCAGTGCGGACAGCTCCTGTTCCGTGTAATCGGGGATCTGCGTCTCGATCCAGTGATTGATTTCGACCGTGGCGAAGCGCCATTCTCCCCCGACCTTACGGCCCGGGAGGTGTCCGCGACTGGCTAATTTGCTCACCTCGCGCACGTCGCGGCGCAAATAAGTCGCCAGCTGCTCGAGGTCCATCATCTCGTTTCCCATCTTCCTACCTTTTAACTGTTGCTTGCTGGTCCCGTGAGACCCGGCAAATCAAAGCCCTTGCCTCCTTTGAGGAGTTGCTGTTGAGCCTGGGTCTGCTGCGACAAGCCCCAGAGCTGGATGAAGCCTATGGCCGCATCGTGATTGAACTGGTCGCCAGTCTCGTAGGTGGCCAAGCGCTTGCTGTAGAGGCTGAATTCGCTCTTGCGACCGACAACCGTCGCCTTGCCCTTGTAGAGCTTCACCCGGACAAGTCCACTTACAAATCGCTGGCTGCTGGCGACGAAAGCGAAGAGATCCTGATGAAATGCGCTAAACCATAATCCATTGTAGATGATATCTGCATACTCTTGTGCCACGATGGTCTTGAATCGTTGGGCTTGCTTGCTCAGGACCAGCGTCTCCAGCTCTTGATGAGCATGGTGCAGGATCACGCCCGCCGGTGCTTCGTAAAGCTCGCGGGACTTGATGCCCACGAGGCGGTTCTCGACATGATCGATCCGGCCGATGCCGTGCTTGCCGCCCAGGACGTTCATTCGTTCGATGAGCGGCACAGCGTCAAGGTTCTGGCCGTTCAATGCGACGGGGACGCCGTGCTTGAATTCGATCTCCACATACTCCGGCTCATTGGGGGCGCGCGTCGGGTCAACCGTCCAGGCGAAGGCGTCCGCCGGCGGTTCATCCCAGGGATCCTCGAGGACGCCGGCCTCGCAACTGCGGCCCCAGAGGTTCAAGTCAACGCTATAGGGGCTCTCCTTGGTCGCCTCGACGGGGATGCCGTGCTTTGCCGCGTACTTGATCTCCTCGTCGCGAGTCATCTTCCATTCGCGCACGGGGGCGATGATCTTCAAATCCGGCGCCAGCGTGTGAAAGGTGACGTCGAAGCGCACCTGGTCGTTGCCCTTGCCGGTGCAGCCATGCGCGACTGCCTTGGCGTTGTGTTTGCGGGCTTCATCCACCATCAGCTTGGCGATGAGCGGCCGGCCCAGAGCTGTTGCGAGCGGGTACTTTCCCTCGTAAATGGCCCCGGCCATGAGCGCCGGGAGCACGAAGTGATCGACAAACAGGTTGCGTGCATCGAGTGCGACGGCATCGACGGCCCCGCTCTTCAAGGCCTTCTGCCGGATGCGCTCGATGTCTTCGCCCTGGCCGAGGTCGACAGTGAACGCGACGATGTCCAGGTTGTATTTCTCGCGGATCCACGGCACCATGACGGAGGTGTCGAGTCCGCCGCTGTACGCCAGTATGACTTTATCCCGGGCCATCCACGGCCTCGCTTTGCCAACTAATCCCCGCATGGGGGAGGCTAAAAAAGAAAAAGCGGCCCGATCAGCCGCGTGATCCAAGACCTGCTGCGTTCCGTTGCAATCGCTGCCTGAAGAAGTTATTGCCTCATCAGTAGAGCCCTTTATCGTCGAAAGGATCGTCCATCTTGTCAATGCCATTTCGTCTACGGATTCCCCGCAAACTGTGCGACCAGATTGTCGCGCAGGCTTTCGCGGAGTTACCAAACGAATGCTGTGGCTTGCTCGGGGGTCGCATTCTTCCAAGCGAAAGGCCTGAGACGGATGTGCGGGTTGGAGAGGTGCTGTGCTGTTACCCCCTCGTGAACGCGGCCGCCAGTCCTGTCGAGTATCTTTCGGACGCGCACGGAATGTTTGCCGCGATGCGCGACATGCGCCGGCGGGAGATCGATGTGCTGGCTGTCTATCACTCTCACCCGACGTCAGCGCCAAGGCCAAGCCGCACGGACCTGGAGCGCAATTACAGCGAGGAAGTGGTCAATCTCATCATCTCATTACAATCCCGCGAGCCGGAGATGCGGGGTTGGTGGCTCACCGCGAACGAGTTTCGCGAAGCGGAGTGGGAGTGTATCGAAAGAGAGCCTACCGCAGAGATCGCGGAGAGCGCGGAGAAAGAATAATGCAAGAGGTAGCTCACAGTGCTTCTTGCTATGTATCTTTCTCTGCACTCCCTGCGTTCTCTGCGGTAGAAATCCTCGTTAAACCAATTCAGCAATAAGCTTCCCGGTTTCAACCATCGCCGTTGGCCGTCCGCTCTGATCGTGGAAATGTTGATCGAGTGGTAGCCCAAGCACGTGGAAAACCGTCGCCATCAAGTCCTGAGGAGTGATGGGAGTCGTCTTGGGCACTTCGGCCTTGGCAGACGATTCGCCTACGACCTGTCCCATCTTGAGGCCGCCACCGGCGAAAGCCAGCGTCGATAGCGGCGCCCAGTGGTCCCGGCCGGCGCCGCCGTTGATGCGCGGCGTCCGCCCAAACTCGCCGGTGATGACCAGGAGGATCTCCTTATCCAGCCCGCGCGAGGCCAGGTCTTCCACCAGGGCCGTCACGCCCTGGTCCATCTGCGGTGCCAAACCTTTCATTCCCTGTGCAATTTGGCCGTGCATGTCCCAGCCGCCGTAGTGCATGGTCACGAAGCCAGCGCCCGCTTCGCACAAGCGCCGGGCCATCAAGAGCTGTTCGCCAAGCCCGGGACCGTACTTGTCGCGCGTGCGCGGGTTCTCGCGTTGGATGTCGAAGACCTCGCGTGCCCGGCTCAGGATCAGGTCGAATGCCTGAGTCTCGAAGCTATCAAGGCCCTGCATCGTGCCGCTCTTGTCGATGCTCCGGTTCAATTGGTCAAAAGACTTCAGCAGCGATCGGCGGTCAGCCAGGCGATTGAGGGTCACCTGCAGGTTCATGTTGTTGCGCGAGTTGCCGCTGGTGTCGAACGGCGCATAGGCGGGCCCGAGCCAGGCCGGCCCATCGCCGTAGATGCCGCCTATGCGGACGTAATTCGGCAAACCGGTGGCGGGGTTGTTGGCACCGCGCACGCGGGCGAGGATCGAGCCGAGGCCCGGTTTGATCGCAGGTTGATTGTTGTCGGCGGGCGGGAAGTTGTAGCCGGTCATGACCCAGTGGGTGCCGCCGCCGTGGCCCGAGTTGCCGTGCGCGAAGGAACGCACGAAGGCCAGCTTGTCTGCGACCTGCGCCATCTTGGGGAAAACGCCGCCGATCTCGACGCCGGGGACATTCGTCGTTACAGCGCCGACGGTGCTGCGGTACTCGGCCGGCGCCGTCATTTTGGGATCGAAGGTTTCGACGTGAGTGGGACCGCCTCCAAGCCACAGCCAGATGACCGAGGTGTTCTTGCTAGGGGTGCCCGCGGCCGTCGCCGCTGCCCGCGCCCGCAGTAAGTCCGGCAGCAACCAGCCGCCCATTCCCAGCGCGCCGACCTTGAGAAAGTCCCGGCGTGTCGAGCCGTCGCAGTTGATCCCGTTGCGGGATCCCCACACATTCAGCATGAATCGCTCCTTTCCTGATTGCCCGCGCGTCTTGCCGCGAAAGGCCCGTCCTTCGAGGCGGGGGTAGAGTGGCCGGCGGCAAGTGGCCAGGGCTGTTTGAGTAACAGGAACTCTGAGGGATCAAGCCTATGCCGTCCGCCAAGACCTGTCAATCGAGGTCGGCTGCACATTAGTGCACAAATGACAATTATGCAAATTCGGGGAATGCCTACGCGCACTGTTGCCTAACGCCTTCCGGTATGATCCAATGGTCTTTAGCACGGAGGAGGTGAGTTAGAACCATTTTCCCAGCATGATCAGGACGTTTCCCCTCTGACTCGTTTTCCCAAAACGCCATTCCGGAGGGCCCGCGTAATGGCATCCAACGCAGTGGTCGCCTTGGCAAAGGCCACGATAAACGGACAGACTCTCCTAGGCCAGAACTGCGATCGTCCCCATCGCAAATGCCAGCCCTTGTCTTGCACTCCTGGGCGTGCTTTAGCAGCCGGGGAAAAAGTCAAAACCCAAAATCTCGAGCTGCCGCAAGTGCGGCAGGTGTATCGGGTGTTGGCCAGCCAGCCAGACGGCTGCTTGGGCTATGACTATGGACTGAATGAGCACCAGGTCGCGGTTGCCTGGACCATCCTGCGCCCCGTTTTACCGGCTCCCGGACCCGGATTGATGGGACCAGACCTGGTGCGCCTGGTCTTGGAGCGAAGTCGGACCGCCCTGCAAGCCGTCGAAGTGGCAACCAGCCTGATCGAGCGTTACGGCTCGGGCGAAAAGAATAGTGCTATCACCTCTCCCGATGGCGATAACGCATTCCTGATCGCGGACCCGAAGGAAGCTTATGCGGTGGAAAGTGCGGGCCGGCATTGGGTCTATCAGGACGTGCGCGAGGTTCGTGCCTTGACCAATGCCCGCGTAGTCCGGCAAGACTGGGACCGGATCTCTCAGGGGCTAGCTTCCCACGCCATCGAGCAAGGCTGGTGGCCGGGAGACGGCAGCAAGCTCGATTTTGCGGGCGCCTTGAAGGAGGACCTCGGCGATCAATCCGACGCCATGCATCGTTGGGGACGAGCAACGTTGCTTCTCCAGGAACAAAACGGTCACATCGACGTGCCCTTCTTGCGGATGCTGCTGAGCGATCATTATGACGAGGGCGGCGCTTCCGAGGATCGGCGCACCTTGGAGAACGATCAGAGGTCTCTGTGTCAGCATTGGGGAACGAACGGCAGCGGTACGTCGGCAAGCTTGATCTCCCGGCTGAGTTCGGACCCTGCCTCGTTGCCCATGGCCTGGTGCGCGTTTGGCCCGCCGTGCGCGAACGTCTATTTCCCCGTTTTTCTGGACGGCGATATACCCTCCGCGCTGGTGGAGAAGGATCCTGAGCCTGAGGGCAACCGGTTTCATCGGCGGATTCATTTTCGCATGCGGCAGCTGCCGCGGGACCGAGAGAGCTGCCTCGAAATTCGGGCAGTGCTCGACCGTTTGCAAGCGCGTTTCGACCAGGAAGCGGAGGAATTCACAACGGAAGGTGCCAGCCTCAAGAAACGAGACATGCGCGAGGAACTGCAACGTCAGGCTACTTTCTTCATGCAATACCACCTGGAGCAGTTCGAAGGGGCGCTTGCGGAGTTGCAGGCCGCCCGACAGGCGCCTGCTCTCAGCCTCTGAGCGGCGCCCGCACCCAGGGAGCAGCGGGCGTTGAAACAGGATATTAGTACTCGTTGTCATCGGGACGCGCATTGCGCGCAAGCCCGCCCGATCGAGGTCGATACGATCCCTCCAGCCCGTCAACTTCCCGCAGCTACGCGTGCCGCGATGCCGATTCCCTGGGGACGATCCCCCCGGCCGTCCTGAGTACGCTAGATTTCTTTCGGGCGGGTAAGATTATTGATAAACTAACTCCCTGAGAATTCATTGTGACGATCACTCACCCCTGGCGAGGTTACGGCGTCATGCATATCTCATGCTTCTTGATGCTGTCTCTGACACAACTCCTGGGCGTAAGCTCGGCGGCCGATCCCAACGCCAATGTGCACGAGATCCCGCGGCTTATCACTGAACTGGGGAGCAACGATTTCAAAAAGCGCGAGGCTGCGACGCAGGCCCTGGACGCGCTAGGACCGGCTGCTTTGGAAGCACTGAACAAGGCCAGCCGGGGTACCGACCCCGAAATCCGCCGGCGGGCGGAGCGGCTCGCCCAGCTTATTGAGAAGCGTGTGGAGACAGCGCAGATCCTGGAGCCCAAGCATGTACGACTCGTTTGCCAGGATATGCCGATCAGCGACGCACTGGAGGATTTCTCCAAGAAGACGGGCTTTGCCATACAACTGGGAACTGAGGCTTGGAAGTTTGCCGATCGAAAGATCACGATTGACACTGGAGAAACGACCTTTTGGCAGGCGCTCGATCAATTCTGCGAGAAGGCCGGGCTCGTCGAACGTGCGCACCCACAGGTCACCACCGCAGATCAGAACTGGCAAGCGCGCGCACTTCAAAACGGGCAATTGCGCGCCGCTCAGGGTGGTGCGATTGTGATCATGCCTTCGAGCCCGTATCAGAATCGTTCTAGAGTTGGAGAGAGCCCGTTGAGGCTTGTGCCCAGCAAGGAGAAGTCTTTGCCGGCTTTTCAAGCCGGTGCCGTGCGCATACGGGCGCTAGCCGCAACAGGCAACCCCTGGAAGCAATCGGCGAATTCCGGCGAGGCAATGTTCCTATTGGATGTCGCGCCCCAGCCCAAAATGGTTTGGCATAATATCGAAGCACGCGTCGACCGCGCCATCGATAACAATGATCAGAATCTTTCTCCTGTAGAAACTTATTCCGGCGATGCTGCCCGCATTGCTGCTGCCCTGGCCAATGGTGGCGTCCTCTGGGACCCGCAAACCGGCACGCAGGCGCTGGTCGGCTCACGCGAAATGCCCGTTCGGTTCAAGAAAGGCGAAAAGCCTTCCCGAATGCTGAAGGAACTCGAAGGCGTTTTGGTCGCCCAGGTGCAAGCACCTCCACGCGTGGTCATTTCCGTGAGCAACATCCTCAAAGCAGCGGGTCAAACGGTCAAAGGGTCGGACGGCAAATCGATCAAGATCCTGGAGATTGAGACGCACGCGAACGGCACGGTTGCCGTCAACTTTCGCCTCGAGGATCCGAGCGGCCTGCGCGGCGTCATGGCCATGAATCGGCGCGTAGTCATGCGTGCCAATGGAGTGGTGATGCGCAGAGCATTGGCAGGCATAGAGGACTCCACCAGTCAGGTGGACAGCGGTTTTGCACTCCAGGACGCCAACGGCCAGAGTTTTCAAATGGAGGGCCGCAACGATAACCTCACGGTCAACGGCAATGCCCTCGTTTGGGAAATCCACATGACCTTCCGCCCCCGCGACGGGCAGGCCGAACCGGCCAAGTTCCTCTACACGGTTCGGCCCTGGGTAGTCATAGAAGTTCCGTTTACGCTCAAGGACGTGCCGCTTGGATAGTGGCGAAGGCCGCGGTCTCACGCACCTATTGATTCCTGCCCAACCAATGCCTCATGCTTCGTATGCCCCTCGCCCCCGTACTCGGGGGAGAGGGGTTGGGGTGAGGGGGTTAGTGAAACTTCACGGGTCTAAAACCCTCACCCCCGACCCCTCTCCCGTGAGTACACGGGCGAGGGGAGAAAGCTGGCCGTTACATTGGTTGCGCAGTTCTCAATAATGAAGGCCCGCCAGACACGCATACGCTGGTATTTTTCCGCACAACCCCGGAGAGTTCTGCATGCGCATCCTGTTGACTACTGTGGCCGGTGTTATCCTCGCGGGAACGACTCTTGCGGAGGATGCAGCGAAGCAAGCTTCGCAGGTCGTCCTTAAATCCCCGGACGGCAAAAAGGAGTACAACCTCGGCAAGCTCACCGCCAATGGTCCTGTCCTGGTGCGGCTCACGTGCGCATGCTCCGGATGCGATCGGGAGCTTCCCTACTTTCAAAAGCTGCAGGCCGCCTACAACGAGAAGGGGCTGCAAACCATCGCGGTGTTCCAGGAGTCGCCGGACGCGGCCAGCGAGTATGCGGCCAAGAAAGGCCTCCAGTTTTTCTGGCTTGCCGATCCTAAGGGAGTTACGTGGAAGACATTCGATGCGAAAACAATGCCGACCAACATTTTGATTGATAAAGGCGGCAAAGTGGTCAAGGTTTTGCCTGGCTGCACCAGGGACGGCAAAAATGCCCAGATTCTCTCGGCGGAAGTAGCCAGGCTCCTCAAGACCGATGTCGCCCGGGTGGCGGGACCCGATTCGGCGCCCAAGAAGTGAGCGAGTTTTTCTTTCCGAGTTTCTCCAGATTTGCCAAATTAGCGGTGTCTCGAACGAGGTAAGGGCAGCCCTCCTGGACGGACAAAGACCTGCCCTGGTTGCCTGCAATTACTACAGATTGGATCTAAACCCCGGCGCCGTAACGCCCGCCGGGGTTTTCGTTCGCCTTGCATGAACTAGGCCCCTTGCCTACAATCCAGCCGCACTGCAAACCGCATGCATGGAGGCGAGCGGAAATCTATGGACCAGGAATCGGTTCGTTCCCAAGAGATACCCTTCCCACACCGTCTGCTCGTTCTCCTCGTGGGAACGGTCTGCCGCTTTCCACGCCTGGTTTTGGCGGTCTCCGCGCTCCTTGCAGGGGTCTCCTGTTACTTCTTCAATACACGCCTCGAGTACCACACGCAGCGGACCGACCTTATCAGCCCCAACAAGGATTATCAAAAGAAGTGGCGCGAATACATCGCCGAATTCGGAAATGATAACGATATCGTCCTGGTCGTGCAGGGTGCTAATCGCCAGCGCATGCAAGAAGCTCTGGATTCGTTGGCGGGCGAAGTTGCGAAGCACCCGGATCTTTTCGACCGACTGTTTTACAAGGTTGACCTGAGAAAACTACATGACCGCGCGCTCCTTTATCTGCCGACCGAGCAGATCGAACAGATTCAAGGCGACCTCAAGAGCATGCACTTGCTCCTCGAATTTGCGCCTATTAGCTGGCAGTCTCTCACCCTGTTCAGTCTGCTTCACGAAGCGCGCGATCGGGCCGGCAAAATCATGCCCGGCAAACCGCTCAAGCCCGAAGACGAACAGTTCCTGGGCCAATTGCTCACCCTGGCGGAGACCGCGACGGCTACCTTGGGCGACCCGGCTAAGTATCACAATCCCTGGCACATCCGGCTGCCGGACGCACCGGAACAAAAGGACCTCCTGGCCGAGCCTCAGTATTTTTTCAGCGGCGATGGCGGGCTGGCCTTCTTGCTGGCCCGGCCGATTCAAGAAGAGGGCTCGTTCGTGGCGGCCAGAAAGAGCGTCACCAAGCTGCGCGAGCTCGTGGCCTCGGTCCAACCCGCGTTTCCCGAATTGCAATTTGGCCTGACCGGTTTGCCGGTGCTCGAAACCGACGAAATGGCGGCCGCCCAGTCCGACACCAAGTTGGCCTCCTGGCTGGCCATTGCCGGCGTGACATTGCTCTTCTTCATCGTCTACCGCGGCATCGCCTACCCGCTCCTGACCGTCGGCACGCTCCTGGCGGGCACGGCCTGGGCGATGGGCTGGTTGACCGTGACCGTCGGCCACCTGAATATCCTGTCGGCCACGTTCGCCGTCATGCTGATCGGCATGGGCGACTACGGCGTCCTGTGGGTGATGCGCTATGAACAGGCGCGCCGCGTGGGGGCCGACGTTCGCTCTGCCTTGCTGCATACCGCCGCCCACGTTGCCATCGGCAACCTGACGGCCGCGTCGACCTTGGCCTTGGCCTTCTTTGCCGCCATGTTCGCCGATTTTCAGGCTGTGGCGGAGCTGGGCTGGATTGCAGGCTGCGGAGTGCTGTTGTGTGCCCTGGCCTGTTTCACGGTGTTGCCGGCATTGTTGATGGTCTTTGATCGCCGCGGGCAACCTATAGCTAATTGCCAGTCGATCACGATCCACGCCGGCTGGCTGCCGAGGCTGTCCAGCCGATCTCCCGCCGTCATCGCCGCCGGTCTTGCGATCACTGCGCTCATGGCCTTCTGCGCTTGGCGTGTGGCCTACGACCACAATTTGCTCCATCTTCAGGCTCGCGACCTCGACTCAGTGAAATGGGAGATGACGCTGATCGACCATACCGCCGGGGCAAGCTGGCACGCTCTGAGCTACCGGGACACTCCCGAAGAGGCGCGCGCCCTCAAGGCACGCTACGAGCAGTTGCCGGAAGTCAGCCGGGTTGTGGAGGTGGCCTCGTTGATCCCGGAGGACCAGCAGAACAAGATGGGCATGCTGCGTGATATCCGCCAGCGCCTGCACCACTTGCCCGAGCGCGGCGCGCTGATTCCACACGCTCGACCGGACAATCGTGAGGTTAAGACCGAACTGGCCTGTCTCATCGGCCAGCTCCAGCCACTGGCGGACGCCACGGAACAGCCGATTCTATCGGATCTCCGTCGCGGCCTGCAGACACTGCTAGATCAGCTCGTCAACATGCCTATCGCGGAGATAGCGGAGACCCGTCTGCAAGATTTTGAACAGCACCTGGCGGGAGATCTCGCCGAGAATCTCTACCGGTTGCGAGATGTGTCGACGCCGGTGCCTATTTCTCTCGACGACCTGCCGGCGGACTTGCGCGTTCGCTACGTCGGCCAGAACGGCAAATGGTTGCTACGCGTTTTCGCCAAGGAGTCTCTCTGGAATTTCGCGCCGCTGGAGCATTTCTCGCGCCAGATCCTCACCGTGGACCCGGATGCCACGGGGAAGCCCTTCGCCACGGTGGAGGGGCTGAAATCGATGCAAAACGGCTTTCAGCGCGCGGGCATTTACGCGTTTCTTGTCATCGCCGGCGTCCTATTGGTCGACTTCCGCAACTGGCGGCACATGCTGATCGGCCTCACGCCTTTGGTGATGGGGATCATCCTATCGCTGGGCATCATGGGGCTCTGCGGACTCCCTTTGAATCCAGCGAACGTCATCGCCTTTCCGCTCATCCTGGGCGTCGGCGTGGACAACGGCGTCCACGTACTTCACGATTGGCTGCTGCGCCGCGCGAGAGGCGAATCGACGATCAGCTATCCCATCGGCCGCGGAGTGCTCGTGAAGGCGCTCACGACCATGATTGGGTTCGGCACGCTCATGATTTCCAGCGAGCGCGGCCTGGCGAGCCTGGGATTCATCCTCACTCTTGGCGTGGGCTGCTGTATGCTTTCAGCCCTGGTGTTCCTGCCCGCGGTCCTCCACATGCTGAGTCGCGGCAAGCAAGAAGCCACGGAACTCGAACACGAACGCGCGTATAACCCGGACCTCGTCCGGGCCGCCTGATCCCAGTTTGCCGACAACCTTCGCCCGAGCAACCAGGCTGAAGCCAGCTCGAGAAGCAGCCATCTTCGAACCTACTTTCCCACCAGGTTCAGCACCGCCAGACTCATGGTGAGCACACCCGTCTTGATACTCGGTTCCGGCGTCGGGTAATAACGATCCGAGTGCAATGAAGGCAATGGCTGCCCGGTTCTTTCGGACTCCGCTACGCGCTCCCGCGGTAACGTGCCCAGGAAGTACAGAAAAATCGGCACTCCCTCCCGTCCATACCGGCTGAAGTCCTCGCCCCCCATGATCGGCGGCCTTTCGTGGACGTTTTCCGCGCCCAATGCCTCCTTGAAAACGGCGACCGTTCTACGCGTCAGCTTTGAGTCATTCATGAGGGCCGGCGTGAACTCGCCCGGATCTGACGTGACAGTCGGCTCTGGAGCGCCCGCTGCCTGAGCCGCTGCCTTGGCGATGCGTTCGATCGCCTCGAGCGTGTGCTTGCGCACGGAGTCTTTCGTCGTGCGTACAGTCAGTTGCATCTTGACCTCAGCTGGAATGATATTGTGTTTCGTCCCTCCGTGAATCGAGCCTACTGTCACGACGGCAGGATCAGTAGGATTGGTTTCCCGGCTGACGATGGTTTGCAAATCCAGGATTATTCGGGCCGCGATCACGACCGGATCGATGGTCGTGTGCGGAGCCGCGCCATGTCCTCCTTTGCCGTGCACGACGATATCGACGGAATCGACATTCGCGAGTGCCAGCCCGTCCGTGTAGGTAATACTCCCGTGAGCGCTGCGGGCGTCACAATGCAATGCCAGACAATAGTCCGGCTTTGGAAAGCGTTTGAACAGGCCGTCGGCGATCATCAGCCGGGCGCCTGTGCCTATCTCCTCAGCCGGCTGGGCGATAAACATCAAAGTGCCCTGCCACTTGTCCTTCAAGCTCGCCAGTGTTCGGGCTGTGCCGATCCAACAAGTCATGTGCATGTCATGCCCGCAAGCGTGCATGGCTCCCACATCGTTGCCGTTGCGGTCACGCGTGCGCACTTTGCTGGCGTACGGCAAGCTGGTTTGCTCCACGACCGGTAGAGCATCCATGTCGGTCCGCACCAGGACAGTGGGCCCTGGTCCGTTCTTGAGAATCGCGACGACGCCGTAGCCGCCGACCTTGGTTGTAACGTCGAAACCAAGTCCCTTGATCTCTTGCGCCAATCGCGCCGAGGTGTGCTCTTCCACAAGAGACAGTTCCGGATGGGAGTGAAAGTACTTGTACAGAGTTTCCAGGTCTGCGCTGTTCTTCTCGATCTGGCCAGTCACGTCGCGCATGCGCTCTTTCAGGCCTTCGCTGGGTTGCAGCTTGGGATCCGTTGCCGCAGCAATCTTGGGCAGCAGCAGACTTGCGATGAGCAGTGTTAATCGAATAACAGGGTAGCTCCAGGCGCGCTGCATGATCATGGCTCCAGTCCTCTTAAAAACGCAGGCAAGATTAGCGATTTCCCCGGGCTGCTCGCGCGCACCGAGGGACTGCAAAGTCTTGAAATCCCTATAAGTGGTTTCCTGCCTAGCTGTAAAGGGTGGGCTTTTCCAACCCGGAAACACACAGGGAGAATTCTATAAGCTGAAGCAGCCCTTGGAGTGTAGGGAGCACATATGGATTCTCGCCCGCAAGCTGCCTCTTGGCAGGGAATTTGCCAAGAGAACTAGTCCCCGTCTGGAAAGTGCGCTGACCCTCCGGACGCTCTTTCATCGCGGGCAGGTGGCTGATTTACGAGTCTCACGCTTCAAGCGATGAAATGACAAAGGCTTAAGTGGATTGAACCGGCAAGGCACGTGTTGCCCTCGGGAGGTGGGCCAAACCGCATTTTCGATACGTCCCACGCGAGGCATTCATTCAACATAGAAAATTTCGGGATTTTGCTTCTGCAATGATAAGGCAAGACGTATAATGCTCGTAGAGAGGTTGAGCCCCTCTCGAAGTATTGAGGTAGCCAGCTCTTGTTTCTGCCCGCTTGATCCTATCTCCGGCCGTGGCGCCCCGAGCCCTCCCGTGCGGAGGCGACTTCGAGAGCGGAGACAATGCGGTAACGTGGGTCGGTACTCTAAACCATAGAGGCCATCCAGGGTTCGTTGATGCGAAGGGGCTCGGGTGGGTGGCTCGCCGACCCGGCAAGATTCCTCCCCACGAGTGGAAGGGGTGTATTATGGCAGCTAAGCGTTTGACTTTACAGCAACGTCGCGACATCTTCCGGGACTTGGTTGCTACCCAGGACCTGGGCACTGGTGTTCGACGTTCTTACCAGATCGTGACCGAGCGCTTCGAGATTACGGATGCCCAGCTGAGGCAGATCGAAGACGAAGGACTCGAAAAGGAATGGCCACCTCTGAACGAAGCCATGCAAGAGGTCGGCTAGAGACTTGTTCCGGGAGGAGCAGTACTTTGCTCCAAGACCCCGGACTTCAATAGAAGCGACGGAGCTACCACCGAGCAACTCGACTGGTCGCTCCGTTGCTTTTTTATTCCCCTTGCACGAGTCCGTCCTTCGCTCCTTCCCGGTTGTAGCCGGACTCTTGTAGAGTTGCGCTCCAGCCTCCAGCGCGCGGCCACCGGCAGCGGCGCTTGCTACTGGCATTTCTGTTTTATACCCGTCATACTATCCGGTGCCGGCTGCTCCACGCACGTGGCCAGTCGCTTTCCTAGATGGAGGTGCCGTGATGCTCGGCTCACTGGTCCCGAGACTTGTTCGTTTCAACGGTTGCCTGGGGGCCTTACCAAGCTTTGCGATCCTGCTCCTTGTTTCACTCACCATGCTTCCTGCTGCCGAGCCGGAGGACCCTCGCTATCGCCAGCTTCGTCTAAAGATGGTCGAGGAGCAGATCGTGCGCGAAGGCATCAAGGACGAAGCGGTTCTCAAAGCCATGCGCGAGGTCCCGCGGCATCTCTTCGTGAGTCCTGAGCAGAGTGGCGACGCTTATTACGATCAGGTCTTGACGATTGGCCTTGGCCAGACGCTATCGCCCGGTTACATCGTGGCCTACGAAACGAACGCCATCGATCCAAAGCCTACCGACCGTGTTCTGGAGATCGGCACGGGGAGCGGCTATCAGGCAGCAATCCTCTCCAGAATCGTCAAGGAAGTGTATACGATCGAAATTCTCGAACCGCTCGGAAAACAAGCTAGCGCACGGCTGAAGGCGCTCGGCTATACCAACGTGAAAACGAAGATTGGTGACGGCTACAAAGGCTGGCCAGAGTATGCGCCTTTCGACAAGATCCTTGTCACTTGCTCTCCCGAAGACGTACCGCAAGCCCTCGTCGATCAGCTCAAGGATGGTGGCAAAATGATCATTCCCTTGGGAGAACGCTTTAGCCAGACCTTCTACCTGTTCGAGAAGAACCAGGGGAAGTTGGCCAAGAAAAAGCTGCTGCCCACGCTGTTTGTGCCCATGACAGGAATCGCCGCAGCCAATCGCAAGGTGCCTCCGGACTTGGCCCATCCGCGAATTGTCAACGGCGGCTTCGAGAAGGAGACGGACGGCGTCGCGGATGGGTGGTATTATCAGCGGCAGGCCGTGCTGGAGCACGACGACGCTCCCGAAGGCAAGAACTACATGACTTTCTCGAACGACGTTCCGGGTCGGCGCGCACAGGCCCTTCAGGCCTTCGGCGTCGACGGGACCAAGGTCAAGACACTTCGAATCAACTTACGAATCAAAGCGCAAAAGATCTTGCCAGGCGGCGGTAAGTTGGAGCAAGCTGCTCTGGCCGTTGTCTATTACGACGACGAAAATCGCGCCGTGGATACGGAAGTGTGGGGCCCTTGGCTTGGCTCCTTTACCTGGCGGCGTTTCGTCAATGACATCCCCGTGCACCCCAAGGCGAAAGAGGGAGTACTTTTAATCGGCCTGAACGGGGCGACGGGCCGAATGAGTATCGATGATGTCAGCCTCGAGCCAATCCCCAGATGACCCGACTCAGCTTTCCGCTGGCCATGCGCGATCCCTCCCCAACAGAAAAAAAGCCTTCGTGTCTCCCGGAACCAATCCTGCCCACCTGGGTTAGATACCTGAGGTCGTGCAGGGAACGCAGGATCTCATTGGTTGGCGGCCCGGCCTTTCGGCAGCGCGCCGCGTTCCGTGTACACGCTCCCGTCCTCAAGAGAGGATCTCCATCATGTCGCCATCTGGTGCCATTGCGGTCTTGACCTCAGTTTTCATGCTCCCGATAAGCGCTCCGTCTGCCGAAGGGCCGCTTCAAGGACAGAGTAAGAGTGGCCACAAGGTCATTTACGGCGTGCTCACGAGCGTCCAGGCAGGCGGAAAGAATGGGCATGGCTCGATTACCGTGAAGATCCACGGGGCTCGGAGCAAGGGCGGCGCAGCAAAGGCGGCACAGGGAGGATCTGCGACGGTTGCGATATCGGCACACACGAAAGTCGCAAGGGTCGTTCGGGGCGGTAGCGGTCAGGCCACCCACGAGAAGGCGACTCTCACGGACCTCCACGAGGGCGATCATGTCTTGATCGTGGAGAGTCCCAAGCACGCGGGCACTGCGAAAGGCGTTACGATTCTCTCACGGAAGTGAAGTCCGGGGTCAATGAGATGAAGAGGCGTCCCGAAGCCGCTGACGACCGTCAGTCGCCTTTTGGCTCCAGTGAGGACGCCCGCGCCTCCTCGGCTTGTTCCAGGAAGGGCTTTAGAAGCGCCATCATTGAGGGCCGGCCCAGGGAATCTTTGCCAAAACCTCGAACCGCACCTGCCCCCACTGCCTCCTGCTGAGCTTCCTCGTAATTGCTCACGAGCATGACTGGCACATGCCGGAGCCTTTCCTCGGCTTGCACGCGCTTCACAACTTCCAGGCCGTTCGAGCCATCGCTGTCCAAGATGCGGTTGACCAATACCAGGTCGAAGGCTTGCCGCTGGAGCATGGCAACCGCTTCGTCCGAGGTTCCGGCGCGCACAACCTCCGCGAGAAAGCGTTTTTCGATCGTTCGAGAAATAGACCAGTGGTCGGCGCTGCATTGACCTACGCTGAGAATGCGCTTCCTCGGCAACTGGCACCCCCTCGTTTCGTGTTCGCCACGGCCACGGCGGAGACGTTCTTCGGATGTTTATCAAACTATCTAGCGTCTATCATATCGTCCTCGTTATGCTGGCGCGGCGGTTGCCTGTCCGCTTTTCGCTGCATCCTCTTGCTTCGGACTTTGAAGAGTGGTAGCTTCAATTATTAGAGAAATGCAACATGATCCGTTTCGTCAACGTAGCGCGCTTCGCTTGCTAAGACTCGAGCGAGCGAGACTCAGCACCACGAACCTGCATCGCCCAACGAATCTGACCGCAAGTTTCGAGTAGGCCATGAACATCTCCACGATCTTCATGATCGGCGTGCCCCTTTTGGCAGTCGTGAGTGTTGGCGCATTTCTCATTCTGCGCTCGCGCGTGCCGAAGGATCGTTCCGCTCACTATTTCCGTTGTTCAGGATGTGGATCCAAGCTCCGGTACTATGCTCGCCAGGTGGGTCACCGCGGCATGTGTATTCGCTGCAAGGAGCGCTTCATGTTTCCGCCGGTCGGTGCAGTGCGTCGGTAGATGCTCTTCATGAGTTGAACACTTCTTCGAGCGCTCGACCTATGACCGCTGGGCTGGGCTCGAGGCCCGTCCATAGCTGAATGCCTATGACGCCTTGTTGGCCGAACACTGCACAGAGCTCAGACTTGAATTGGCGGGCTGCCGGCATCGTCCATCTCCGCTTTTCAAAGTCGTGGAAGCGTGAGAACATCACCAATATAGGAAAGGCAAACCAGCTTGTATCTGCTTCAGTCCGGGCTACCATGAGCCAGTAGGAGTCACCCTGGACCGGTGATTGAAGCATCGGCCGACCCAGCAACAGCAGCTTGGCATACTTCCAGCAATGACCAAGAACGCACCTGTCCGAATCGGGATCGTCACGATTTCTGACCGTGCCAGCAAGGGGATCTATCAAGACCTTGGCGGCCCTGCCATCCGGGATTGCCTCGCAGAGATCCTCTCCTGTCCCTGGGAACAAGTCGCGCGCTTGATTCCCGACGAGCGCCCCTTAATTGAGGAAACGCTTCGGCAGTTGTGTGACCAGGAGGCTTGCTGCCTTGTCGTGACAACGGGCGGGACCGGACCGGCCAGGCGCGATGTCACTCCGGAATCGACCGAAGCCGTGTGCGACAAGCTGCTCGATGGTTTTGGTGAGTTAATGCGTGCAGTTTCGCTGAAAGTCGTGCCGACGGCGATCCTCTCGCGGCAGATTGCCGGTATCCGAGGCAAGTCCCTCATCGTGAACTTGCCCGGCAAACCTAGCGCTATCCGTGACTGTCTACTTGCCGTGTTTCCAGCCATCCCTTACTGCGTCGACCTGATTGAGGGCCCCTATCTGACGACGAATGAAGCTGTGGTAAAGGCATTTCGACCCAAGCAATCGTAACAGAGCATCAGGTCAACATGGAGATCGATCTCAATTGTGACCTCGGCGAAGGCTGTGTCAACGATGCCGAGTTGATGTCGATGATCACCTCGGCGAATATTGCCTGTGGCTTCCACGCGGGCGATCCGGCCACTGCTTTCGCGACCTTGTCCCTGGCTGCCCGGCATGGCGTGCAGGCGGGGGCGCATCCGGGCTTTCCGGATCGGGAACATTTTGGCCGGCGCGAACTACCATGCAGCGCGAACAAGGTGTATGAGGATTGTGTCTATCAGCTTGGCGCACTGGAGGGCCTGGCCCGCGCGGTGGGCAGGCCGCTCCGCCACGTGAAAGCGCACGGCGCCTTGTACAACATGGCTTGCCGCGATCCGGAGTACGCTCGCCCCGTTGTCGACGCCGCGGCGCTCTTCGGCTTGCGCCTCCTTGGTCTGCCTGGCTCAGCATTGCAGACAGTCAGTGCGGGTCGCTGCGCATTTATCGCCGAGGGCTTCGCGGACCGCCGCTATTTGCCGGACGGCTCGCTCGTACCCAGGACCGAGTCCCACGCTTTCATCGAAGATCCGGAGGAAGGCGTGCGGCAAGTGCAGTGGCTCATGCGCGAGAGGGGAGTGCAAACGATTTGCGTGCATGGGGACAACCCCCAGGCCCTCGCGTTTGTGCGTGCGCTGCGAAACGCACTGGCCCGACAGCAAATTGCTCTCCGGCCCTTCATCTGACAAGGTGCCGCGTGAAAAGGCCTACCAATCGCCAGGTCCGAGGTTACCGGCTTCCAAGCGTGTCTACTGTCGCTTTGTCATCGTGTCATCGATTCACACCATTCCCCGCTCATGACACTACGTGTTCTTGACCCCGGCCTATGCACGATGCTTGTCGACTACGGCCGGCCTGCTTTTCGAAGCCTCGGTGTGCCGGTGGGTGGCGCTGCCGACCGATTCTCTTTGGCCGTCGGGAATGCCCTGGTCGGCAACGCTCCGGACGCTGCCGCCCTGGAAATGACCCTGAGTGGTCCCACGCTGCAGGCAGACACTCCGCTAGCCTGCGTTGTTTTTGGCGCTCCTTTTGTGCTCGAGAGCAATCGCCAACGGCTGATAACCGGCAGGACCTTCACGCTGTACCCTCAGGAGTTGCTGCGCATCGACGGCACACCGGAAGGCGCTCGCGCTTACTTTTGCGTTCGCGGTGGTTTTCGCGTGCAGGAGATCCTCGGCAGCCGCTCTGGGTTGGAGCCGCTGCGCGCGGATGCCGACTTGCATTATTGCCCGGGCACGATCGCCGGTCGATTTATCAGACCGACGTTCACCTGGAACTCGGAGCCGAAGCTGATTCGCACGCTGGACGGACCGCAGGCTTCGTGGTTCGAAGCTTGCGAATTCTATGACCAGACGTTTGCGGTCACTCCTGCAAGCAACCGCATGGGACTGCGTCTGCGCGGCCGCCCTTTGGCACGGCCGAACCGAGAATTGGTGTCCGAGCCAGTTTGTCCGGGGGCTGTCCAGGTGACTCGCAATGGCCAGTGCATCGTGCTCGGCGTTGACGGACAGACGATTGGCGGCTACCCGAAGATTGCTCACGTGATCAGCGCGGATTTGGACAAGCTTGGCCAGTTAAGACCTGAGGCACGCATCCGGTTCACACGCGTGACCTTGGCGGACGCGGAGGCGGCCCATTGGCACAAGCAGGCTGAATTACGCGAATGGCTCACTCGATTGCAGGTTGCCGAGTCCCTGAGTCCATAGAATTCACCGAAAGCCCAAAGGACCGATTTTGAGTCCTTCACAATCTGGTTATCCGACTTTCTAGTTTGGGGATCGTTGCATGCCGAAAGCGATTATTACTGCATCCGCGTTAAAGGGAATCGGCGGTGTCTATCGAGATGTGCTGATCGGCGCCGGCTTCGAGCTGATCTATCCGCCGCAACCGGGTCAATTGACGGAAGATGAGTTGTTGGCCCAGCTCAAGGGAATGTCGGCATCGCTGGCGGGGTCCGAGCCTTACACGCGCCGCGTCATCGAAGCGAACCCGTCGCTGCGTGTGATTGCCCGCGTGGGCGTTGGTTACGACGCGGTTGACGTCGCGGCGGCAACCGACCGTGGCGTTGCTGTAACTATTCAACCCGGCACCAATCAGGACGCCGTTGCCGAACACACGTTTGCTCTCATCCTCGCGATCGCGAAGGGATTGCCTGCCCAGCACAATTCTCTCAAAGCTGGCAATTGGCCGCGGCAAACGAACTTGCCTTTGCGCGGCCAGACGCTAGGCATTGCCGGCTTGGGGCGTATCGGCAAGGCCGTGGCGCTGCGCGGCGAATGCTTCGGCATGCCTCTGCTAGCCTATGAGCCCTACCCTGACAAGGAGTTCGCCACCAAGCACGGCATCACCCTGGTGAACCTGGACCAGCTTCTTGCGGAATCTGATTATCTGTCGCTGCACATGCCTTTGACGCCGGAGTCGCGCGAATTGATCAATCGCCAGACCTTGGCGCGCATGAAGCCGACCGCCTTCTTGATTAATACTGCTCGCGGCGGTCTGGTCAACGAAGCTGACCTGGCGGATGCGCTGCGCAACCGACGCATTGCGGGAGCCGGCATCGACGTGTTTCAACTCGAGCCGCCTGGCAAGGACAATGTTTTGTTGGGGCTCGAAAATATCGTGCTGACGCCGCATGCTGCCGGTGTGGATCTGCAATCGCGCGATGACATGGCCGCCTCCGGAGCGCGCTCCATTGTTGCCCTATCGCGCGGGCAGTGGCCCGCCGAGCAGATCGTCAATCCCGACATACGTGCGAAGTTTCGCTGGTGAGCCCGCCCGTGTCGGTTGAAGAATGTGACGATGAAGCAGATCCGTCGGCATCAGGGGAGCGGTATGTCCTTGAATTCGAAAGGGATCGGTATCGCTGAGATCCTGCCCGGGGTCCGGTAGACGAGCTTCCAGTCGCTCATGTTGCCGAGGATAAGTTTCTTGTCGGGTTCGTCGCCGAACCGGTACTTGATGATGGCCTTGTCTTCTGATTGATCGTCGGTCTCGTACCCAAGATTTGGCGGGAACTGCTGTTTGATACCGTCCTTCTCTTTCTCCAGGTAGATCTCGTTGTTGACGAGCCACGATTGGAAGCTCTCGAATTTCGGGCCGTCGGCGGGGTACTCGAGGAGCAGGCCGACGGTCCAAACCTGGTCGTCCCCCTGCCCTTCGGGGCGCAGCTCGCGAAGAATCACGTTGACCCCGTGCTGGGTCTCCTTGCGTGCCTGAGCGGCTTTCTCGATCTTCTTCAATTTGTCGAAGGTGAAGGTGAGCGTCTGGGTAGGACCCATTGCGGCCAGCTTGCCTTTGAACAGACCGAGTTGCGTGGCCGAACGATGGGGCGCCGGCACGCGGACCTGGAGTTCGGCATGCGTGCGCTTGCCGATGGCTCCCAGGCCACCCTTGTCGTCCTCGGGAACTTCGATTGCGCGGCCTTTGTCGTCCTGGAGGACCATGGAGTCAGGTCGAGTTTCCATGAACAGTGGGCGGAAACGTGGCTCCCAGGCAACATCGAGGTAGAGGACGCATAGATGCGTGTCGCTATTGAAGACCTTGACGAGATCGACGCGATTGACAGCGACGCGAAAAAGCCCGCTGTAGCTGATCGACTCGAGCTTGTTCGGGCCATCCACGAGCGCAAGCTTCTCATCTCTTTCCGCGACTGAGACAGTGGCATCTGCCGCCTTGGCGATGGCGTCGAGCCCTTGCCAGAACGTGACCTTTTTGAGATCCAGTTTTATCTTTGTGTTGTCGTCCTTGGATGAACGCCGATCTTCGACAGGATTGCCCGTTTGCTTCGTTAATTCTGCGAGCGCTTTGCTGACGGAAATGTCCTTGTCTTGCAGGGTGAAGAGCTTTGGGGTCAATTCCTTCGGCAGCTCAGGCTCTTTGGGTTTCCCTTTCGTGTCGCTGCGTACCGATCCAGCATCGCAAAGGACAGCAAGGAGCACTCCCAATCCACAGACCATGACGGCGTGCAGCGCTCGAACCAGCATGACTGGATTCCTCATGGGCGAAGGGACAGGTTGTTTCCTGGATGGTACCGTGTCTAGGAAGCAACAGCAAGGAGGAGAGATGCGTAATCGCGCGGCGCAACAAGAGAGGCCCGCCTGTGGTTAACAGGCGGGCCTGTGGTAAGGATAAAATTCCCGGCGGTAACCTACTCTCGCGCTTTTGGCACTACCATGGGCCCCGGGTGCTTAACGGCCGTGTTCGGGATGGGAACGGGTGTGGCCACCTGGGTATGGTCGCCGGGAAAACTACTTGGATATCAAGGAGGTATGCGAAAAGTGTTGTCTACATGGGCCGTGGTTGGAGGGAGAGATCAAGGCGGTCAAGCGTTCGGCTGTTAGTACCGGTCGGCTGAGGCAGTTGCCTGCCGTACACGCCCGGCCTATCGACCTGGTGGTCTTCCAGGAGCCTTCGTTCCAAAGGAACGGGAGACCTCGTCTGGCGGGGGGCTTCACGCTTAGATGCCTTCAGCGTTTCTCCCGGCCGCACGTTGGCTACCCAGCGATGCCCCGAGCGGGACAGCTGGCACACCAGAGGTGCGTCCTCCCCAATCCTCTCGTACTAGGGGAGGCTCCGCGCAAGTCTCCTGCGCCCGCAGCAGATAGGGACCGACCTGTCTCACGACGGTCTAAACCCAGCTCACGTACCGCTTTCATTGGCGAACAGCCAAACCCTTGGGAGCTTCTCCACCCCCAGGATGCGATGAGCCGACATCGAGGTGCCAAACCTCCTCGCCGCTGTGAACGCTCAGAGGAGATAAGCCTGTTATCCCCGGAGTACCTTTTATCTGTTGAGCGACGGCCTTTCCATCCAGCACCGCCGGATCACTAAGCCCTGCTTTCGCACCTGCTCGACCTATCGGTCTCGCAGTCAGGCACCCTTCTACCTTTGCGCTCGAAGCCCGATTGCCGACCGGGCTGAGGGTACCTTTGGACTCCTCCGTTACCGTTTAGGAGGAGACCGCCCCAGTCAAACTGCCCACCTAGTCCTGTCCACCGCCCGGATTCACGGGACGGGGTTAGAACTCAAGCACGACAAGGGTGGTGTTTCATTGGCCGGCTCCCCAGGACCCGGAAGTCCCGGTTCAGAGCCTCCCACCTACGCTACGCATGACGGGCCTAAGCCCAAGGCTAGGCTGCAGTAAAGGTTCACGGGGTCTTTCCGTCTAACTGCGGGTATGTTGCATCTTCACAACAACTACAGTTTCACCGAGTCGCTCGTGGAGACAGTGGTCCGGTCGTTACGCCATTCATGCAGGTCGGAACTTACCCGACAAGGAACTTCGCTACCTTAGGACCGTCATAGTTACGGCCGCCGTTTATCGGAGCTTCGGTTGCGAGCTTCGGAGGATTGCTCCTCCTAACCCCCTTCCTTAACTTACCGACACCGGGCAGGCGTCAGTCTCTATACATCCGCTTGCGCGTTGGCAGAGACCTGTGTTTTTAGTAAACAGTCGCCAGACCCCTTTCACTGCGGCCCCCCGCGGCTTTGACACCACAAGGGGCATCCCTTCTCCCGAAGTTACGGGATTATTTTGCCGAGTTCCTTCACGAGCGTTCTCTCGAGCGCCTGAGAATCTTCATCACGCCTACCTGTGTCGGTTTTAGTACGGGCACCAGCTTTGTCCGACGTCGGCTTTTCTTGACTCCGGTTCCGAAGGCTTCGGAATCGTAAACGTCCTCGCCCTTGCGGGACGCGGTCTTCTAGCCCCGCGCCCTCCTTCCCCGAAGCGTCCTGACGCCCTCAACCGCTGCTGGTGGTGCCGGAATATTAACCGGCCGTCCATCGACTACGCCTGTCGGCCTCGTCTTAGGGTCCGACTAACCCTGGGCGGATTTACCTTCCCCAGGAAACCTTAGGCTTTCGGCGAACGGGATTCTCACCCGTTTTATCGTTACTCGTTCCGGCATGATCACTGGCACATCGTCCAAGGTTCGTTGTCCGTACCTCTTCGCTCAACGTGCCACGCTCTCCTACCGAGCAGAGAGTAGTCAGTAGACAGTAGATGGTAGACAGCAGAAAACAAAACCAGCCACTCCGAATCGTGATTCGGGGCGGCTGCGGTGTTCCTACTGGCTACTGGCTACTGACTACTGACTACTCGCTACTCCCGCCGCTTCGGTGCTATGCTTAGTCCCGTTCATTATCGGCGCAGGACTCCTCGACCAGTAAGCTATTACGCACTTTTTAAATGATGGCTGCTTCTAAGCCAACATCCTGGCTGTCACGGGAGTCCAACCTCCTTTCGCACTGAGCATAGCTGGGGGACCTTAGCGGGCGATCTGGGTTGTTCCCCTCTCGACGACGGAGCTTATCCCCCGCCGTCTAGCTGCCCCTGCTTGGTCTGGTGGTATTCGGAGTTTGGTTTCGGAGGGTAGCCGGGTAGGCCCCCTACCGAATTCAGTCGCTCTACCCCCACCAGCAACTACAGAGACGTTAACCCTAAAGTTATTTCGGAGAGAACGAGCTATCTCCACGTTTGATGATACTTTCAATCCTCCACGCGGGTCATCCCCCAGTTTTTCAACACTGGTGAGTTCGGACCTCCATGGGGTGTTACCCCCACTTCATCCTGCCCGTGCGTAGGTCACGTGGTTTCGCGTCTACGGCCGACAACAAACGCCCTATTCAGACTCGCTTTCGCTGGGGCTCCGCGGCAGAACCGCTTAACCTAGCTGCCGACCGTAAGTCGCCGGATCATTATGCAAAAGGCACGCCGTCAGGCATTCCGGAGAAGTAGACAGTACACAGTAAACAGTAGACAGGAGAAGACCGGTCCTTGCCGGTTCCCACCATCTCTGGGGAGACAAGCCCCCACGCATCGCCACAGGCCGCGGACGCGTGCCTGCTGTATGCTGTCTACTGTCTACTGTCTACTTCTCCGGCATAGCCCTCCGACCGCTTGTAAGCGTGTGGTTTCAGGTTCACTGTCCTCCCCTCGTAGGGGTTCTTCCCATCGTTCGCTCGCGCTACTGGTTCACTATCGGTCGCCAGAGAGTACTTAGCCTTGCGGGATGGGCCCCGCAGATTCAAACCGGCTTCCACGTGTCCGGTCCTACTCAGGTGCCGAGCCGGAGGGCCTGTCATGCCGCGTACGGGACTTTCACCCCCTATGGTCGTTCATTCCAGAACGTTCCGCTACGACAAGCCTTGCTCACTCCGTGTCATTAAAGACAGCCCGGTCCTACAACCCCGCCCGGACGAGTCCAGGTGGTTTGGGCTATTCCCCGTTCGCTCGCCGCTACTAGGGGAGTCGCTGTTGCTTTCCTCTCCTGGAGGTACTGAGATGTTTCAGTTCCCTCCGTTCGCTCCGTGTTCCTATGGATTCAGAACACGGTCATTCGGGCACCCCGGGATCAACGCTCGGTTGACAGCTCCCCCGGGCTTATCGCAGTCTTCCACGCCCTTCATCGCCTTCTGGCGCCTAGACATCCCCCACACGCCCTTAGTAGCTTGACCGCCATGATCCCGCCCTCCACCGCCACAGTCGCCTACAACGGAGGAAGAGGAATCTACAGAAGACACCGGTTTCACCCCGCCCCTTACGGGGCTTGGCTCGCCAGGGCCTCTGCCGCATCAACTACCACCCGACACATCAAGTGTCGGGCAAAGTAACGATCCCTTCTCTCAATCAGGGCTCATGCAGAGATCGCAAGAATCAAGATCCTGTACCGGTTGCCCGGACAGAACCTCGTTCTTGTGAAGTTGCAACACTTTCCGCAATACCTAGTTGTCAAAGAACTCTACGCCTGGTACTTGAACGTGCCGGCCGCCCTATCGCGTTACCCCACATCCAATAACTGGCCAGGAGCAAGGACACCGACTAACGTGCCCTCGCTCGCGGTCAGTCGTAGCGAAGACCGATTCTGCCAGCGGCTACTTTACATCGGAGGTTTCAGAACAAAAGCTTGAAGGTTTTCTACGATGCTCGGCCACCTCAATCTGGCTAATCGTGATGATATGGCGCGAATCGCAAAGCGACAACGGCTGCTTGCGCTTTCGCGAAGACGGCGTGCTTCAGCCGTGCGCGACCGGTCGGTGCGTGGCGTCTGCCAATGCGGCCCGAGCCGCATTGAAGCCGCAAGCTCCGTGCACTCCGGCGCCTGGTGGGGCGGACGCGGAGCACAGGTACAGGCCCTTCACGGAGGTCCGATAGCGAAAGTACGGAAAAGCAGGGCGAAAGAAGAGCTGTTGGCGCCAATGGGCACTGCCGCCGCCCAGGTCGCCTCCTACCAGGTTCTCATCCATGGCTTCGAGGTCGCACGGCGAATGGATCGCCCGCGCGCGAATCAACTCTCGGAAACCCGGGGCCAATCCCTCGATGCGCTCCTCAATGCGATCTGCAAATCCATGCCCGGCCTCGCTCCAGCCACCGTCGAGGTCTGACGGCACATGCGAATACGCCCAGAGCGTCTGACCTCCCTCAGGCGCCCGGCTTGGATCCAGCAGGGACTGTTGTCCGATTACCAGGTATGGATTGGTGGGCAACTTCCCCGCGCGGACTTCTTGCGTGAACGCGAGCAAATCGGCCAAGCTGTCCCCTGCGTGAACCACGGCGGACTCGCGGGCCTCGGGCGAGGTCCACGGCACGGGACCGCCAAGGGCCCAATCCATTTTGAACGTTCCCCAACCAAACCGAAAATTTCGCATGGAACGTCGCAGCCACCAGGAGCTATCCCCCGCCTGCAGCAGCTTCAGAACCAATGCCGGGGCACTGACATCGGCCAAGATTGCATGACTGGCAGATATTTCCTCGCCCGCACTTGTCAGGATGGCGACTGCGCGCCGCTGGCGAACAATGATGCGCTCGACGTGCGTGTTTAGCTGGACCGCGCCCCCTGCCTCCTGGAGGCGTCCTAGAAGCGCGTCCGTGATCGCACGCGCTCCGCCCAAGGGAACAGGGAAGCCAGTCGATGAAGCTAATAGCGCGAGCACCAGTCCCAGGCCCGCACCTGTAAGGTCAGCAGGACCCAGATCGACGTGCAAGGCAAGGCCGGGAATGACGCGCTGGGCCGCCTCAGTGCGGAAGATGCGGCGTGAGAAGCCCGCGCTGCTGCGGATGCCGGCCAGCGCGAGCCTCAGCAGATGGCGCGGGCCCAGGCGCCAGGCGGCGCCGAAGCCCGGCAGACTCGCCAACAGAGCCGCGCCAAGGCGGTCGCCCATCGCATTCTTCCACAAGGCGAGGCGTTCCCAGGCCGGACCGTCCTCACCGAAAGAGGCAATCGTCGAACCGAGGTCACGGGATATGGTTGCGCAGGTTCCGTCCGGCGCGGGATGGCTGCTTTCGTGTCGGCCCTTGCGCCAGCGTAAGCCGGCTCCAACAAGATCGAGACTGCGGAAAGCAGGGCTATCTTCAGCAAATGGGAAGAAGGCGGCGCCGACATCGTGGAGATAGCCGGGGAGGGTCGTTTCCTCAGAATAGAGCGCGCCGCCGGGTCGGCCCTGGGCTTCGACCAGCAAGACGCGCCAGCCGTGTCGTGCCAGAGTGGCCGCCGCAACCAATCCATTGGGGCCCGCGCCGACAACAATGGCATCCACCATGTATGAGTCCCGAAGCGTGAGGCTGGAAGAAGGATACGGGGGCGTGCGGCCTCCCATCCAAAACCTCACCTAGACTCGACCTTCTGGGTACTCTCGTGAACTATGCTCGTGGGTACGTCTCTGTAGACGCTATTGTGCTTGGGGGGATTCCGCTCGAGCCAGATTTCCAGGCTGTTTGGCTCCGGCGTGCCGCCGTTCAAAACGGCATTGAGGAGAGTCTCGGCTTGGGGGAGCAGCTTGGAGACGTACTGGTACGAATCATTTTTTGGCGGGCCTTCCAGATCCGTTCTGAGCTCGTTCAGCGCCTGGAGAAGATAGAAGGCATGAACTTTCCAGCCTGCCTTGGAATCCTTGTTCGTGTCCTGATTCCTGAGACCGCCGAATTCAACGAGGAATTTGCCGAGTTGATAGGCGGCATAATCAGCTTGGTATTCATCGCATAGCTTCGATTGCAAACGGCAGAGCCCTACAGCGGCGGCTACCTGTTCGGACAGAGTGGGGGTGGGTTTAATCCCGTCCTTACCCATGATTCGCAGGAGAGCCAATGCCGTTTGCCTGTCGAGGACGATTTTCTTGTTGACGATATTGGCAACTGCCGGATAACGAGTTTGGCCAAGGGCTAAAATCGCTTCCTTGCGCACGTAGGGGATGGCTGCACGCTCCGCCGGCGTAGCACTGCTCGGCACCTCGATCTTTCGATTGACGTAGTCATAGAGCGCCTGCGCCCATTGGCTTTCCCTCTGCTGACTCTTGAACTTGACGGGATTCTCACCGCGGGCCAGGCCAAACAAATCTCTGAGGCCAAAGCAAGCCCAGAGCTTGACGCCGTCATTCTCCTTGGGATCCTGGATGACTTCCGCCAACACGTCCCCAGCGTCTTCCTGTCCGGTCGCAGCCAAGCGTGCCAGGATGCTCGCGGCGTTGACACGGGCAATTGGCTTGGGATTCTTGACAACCTCGTGAAGGCGTTCTGTAAAGCGTTTGCCAAATTCCTCGACAAAAGTCTGCTGCTGTGAATTCAGAGGTTTATGCGAATCGTGTGGATCCAGGACCTGGTCGAGCGCCTCCTTTACAAGCTGGTGCATTTTATTTCGGGCCGGCGCTTCTTGATTATCTTGATAGGTCAGTCGGTAGGCATACCATTGTGCCCCGTGGTCAATTACCGCCTCAGCGCCTGGGCTGACCGGCAATTCACCTTTTTGCATGGACTGAAACATCCTCACTTCATCCTGATCTGCGCGCCAGTCCTTAACGTTCAGCCTCAACTCTCCTTCCCCTGCATGGATGGCATTTTTTTTCTGGGCTTGAGCGGTGCTCAACCATAGGGGAGCGCCGAAGGACAAGACCCCCATTGAAACCAGGGCCGGCAGCCAGCAACGAGCAAGGAAGTTCATTGTGAAGACCTGAGGGTTAGGATTGTAATGGTCGGGTTGCTGGGGCAGAGACATGCATGAGGAAGCAACCAAGGTACTGTTTTCCAGACAATAAGTGAAGCTAACACGCATTCGTCGGCATTGTCAAGGGACCGGCAGGCCAGCTGCCGATGCAAGCCCCGGCCATGACGTAACGTGCAACATATAAGGCTCTTTAGCTGAGACGACGCCTGTGGGTGCTTGGTTCCATTCGACGACTCTCTTCCAGCTCCTCGATGGACCGCGGCCAATCTTGTTTTAGCAAGCGCGACAGCGATCTGTCGGCCAGCAGCTTGCCGTTTGTCTGACAGCGCGGGCAGTAATTAGTCTCATTGTCGGCGTAGCGAATTCGTTGAACGCTAGTTCCACACACGGGGCAGGGCAGGCCATAACGCCCGTGTACGGCCATTCCATCGCGAAAGGCTGTCACTTTTTCGGGAAATCCCGCGCCGACCTCTTGCCGGAGGCGGTCAGTCCACGCCGTCAAAGTCTGCCTCACCGCATGGTACAACCCGGTAATTTCTGCCTCGGTCATATTCTGCGTAAGTTGCAAAGGCGAGAGACGGGCGGCGTGCAAGATCTCGTCGGAGTAGGCGTTGCCAATGCCGCTGAACACGCGTGGGTCCGAGAGCACGCGTTTGAGCGTGTGGTTTTCCTGGATCAATGCCCTGCGAAACTCCGCCGGGCCCACCTCGAGAACTTCGATCCCCCCGGGATCGAGTGTTGCGAGGGCCTTCTCGCCCCGAACCAGGTGCAGGGAGGCACGTTTCTTCGCCCCTGCTTCCGTGAGAACGATTGTGCCGGTAGGAAAATCAAACGCCGCCAGGCCAACCCTCGCGGGCGCTTTGGCGCCGCCTTTCTTCCAGTGCAAACGTCCAGCGATCATTAAATGGAAGACGAGAAACAGATCCTCGGTCAAGGACAGCACGATGCGTTTTCCCATGCGGCGCAGACCGAGTACCTGCTTGGCTTCGACGGAGGAAATCGGCGGATCGACGGTGCGCACCAGGAAAGGGCTGGCGATCCGAACGTGCTCCAACTGTTGCCCTTCGATGCGCGGCCGCAGCTGTTCAATGTAGACCACGATGTCGGGCAATTCGGGCATAGTCCAAGGACCATAAGGATGATGGCGGCTGAGTTCGCTACTTCTGGGGATGCACGGGCGTTTCAACGACCGCGCTTCGGGCGATGTTTTCGACGTCTTTCTGGAGCGCCGGGAGATCGGTCGGTTGGAGCCGGCCGGCCAACGTCGCGCCGCCAGCAGCCTGCCGAATGACGTAATAGTCCATGAGCGCCCGCTGTCCAGCGACCTCGACATCCAGGGCGAAATGGTCCAGTTCCCGAGGAGAAGCTTGCACGCGACGCGGCTCGTCGACGCGTAGTACTTTTCCCTTCTGCTTCAAAAAGAATTCCCGAGATTCCGACAGGAACTGTGCCCCTGCCGGCACGCGCTCTGCAGGCTCCACCGTGAGCAACAATCCACTGCCCTTGGGCTCGTCGAGGGCGACCTGGTTGCCTTGAGCCGAGGCCACGTGCCACCGGCGCGGGTAAAGAAAGCGAATCCCAAGCTCGGTGTTGTCATACAAGAGAAGCGTATTGTCGGCATTCGGCTCGAGCGTCACGCCTTTGAGGGCCTCTTCGGTCAAGTCAGGAACCTGTGCATGGGCCTGGCGTGAGAGCACAAATCGGCCCTCGACGCTGCCGAGCACCTTGCCCTCCTTGTCGAGCACCGAGCTGATGCCGTGCAGCGACAGGTAGCTGAGGTGGTTCGATTCGAGATCGAAGAAGAAATAGCCGTCCAATTGTTGCTCGTTGGGGCCGTCTTCATTGGTGCCACGGACAGTCCCGCTGAAGGCAACCCGCGCGTGGCGGCGCTTCGCGAGGAGCGTGACTTGCTCCAGCCGGCAGTCTACCTGGCCCTTGTCGATACGCTCCATATCGGTGAGTTCTTGCACCGCCGGCACGCTCGCCGTCCAGCGGTCGCCCAGCGTCACGGACTTGTCGGGGAGCAAGCCGGCCAACGCAGGCGTGAAGACATCGATCCGAACCAAATCGATCTCCCTGAGGGTTAGCGGTCCATCGGGAGAGAAGGGCACCTCGGCATTCTTGTGCCGGAGCACGACCAGGCGGCGTACCTGCGGGCGGATGGTACTATCCTGCTGACGATCACCCATGGTGCGTTGGAAGTCGATGCGCCGGTAGATGCGGACTGTTTTGGGAACCTGGGCGCCTGTCGCAGCGTCCAAGACCCGCTCGTCATAATCGATAGCGCTGGTCCCTGTCACAGTCTGGTTTTTGTCCGGCGGCATCGACAGGCTGCCGGACAGTTCGACGCGCGTGCTGACGTGATAAACATAGCCCGCCGGGAATGCCTCGCGCAGCAGGAACGATTCCTCTGCACCCGCGGTGGTGGGCCATGTCGAGAGAATCCCCCCGACAAGAAACGCAAATGAGAAGTTGCCGATTTTTTGCATGAAAACCGCTCCCCGATATCTGGCCAATTCATATCTACTGCGTCGGGCCAAGGGAGCCTGCTGAAAAAGGGGTCTGACCCCCTACGAAGCTTCACTGATTTCCCGTCATCCTGGGGATCTGTCGCCGTTCGTGGAAGGGGTCAGACCCCTTTTTCAGCAGGCTCCCAGGAGGGTAGGGACGAGACCGCCTCGCGCTGACCACTCTGATTGTAACGGAGCAGATTTGCATCTAAGAAGCGGAAGCCGACCATTGGGGGCGATTTTTTAGCCGCGTGTGATGGAAGTTTACCGTTGGAGGGAGATTGGGGTTCTGGTGCTTTGTCACGTGCGATTTGACGCGATCCTGGTTTCGCCAGCCAAGCAGGCAGGAATGCGGCGTGTCCGGGATTGAAAATTGAAGGCCAGGAGTGTAAATTTATACATTATTCAACAGAACGAGGTCGGACTATGGATTCCCAACGGTACGGCTCGCCGCTGTTTTCGAACCACAAACCATTGCAGCATAAATGTTTGCAAAAATGTCGGCAAATCCGCAGGGAGAATCCCAGCCAACTCTCGTGGAGTGGTCTGCCGTTTGCACAGGAATCAAATGTTCAGCCAGGCTGCTCAGGAGGAAAATCAGGTGGCCGAACGGGCGAAGAACCTAAATGGATTGCGCTTTCAGGCTCTGAAAACTTTTCGGGATTTGCGGATAACCCGAACCTGCCAGGCCGCTACTGGCATCTAAACATGTAGGAACTGCCATTATCGGCAGAGAGTGGCTCAGATCTTTAGACTTTTTTGTAACAATTATTGGTTTTGCCCGTACTACCTTATAGGTAGAGCCCAGTCCAGAGCAAGAAGCCGCTGAGGGCCTCCGGGATGAGAAGAGAGCAAGGAGGCGCGTTGGCTGGCAACTCGGACGAAATCCCAGCATTCGTCAGGAGGGGCCTTAATTGATTGCGAGTTTCTGAAGGATAGTCGCTTGCAATCAAAAAGGAGTGTGTGTTGTGACTAATTTCAAAAATCCTGCTCTGAAGGAGTTGACGGATCAACAGGTTCGGTTCGCCCCGCCTGCGCGCCGGCTGGCTCAGCTAACCAATGCGGAGCACCTGCTCGCCGAGGTCGAGCCGAATAAGCAGTATCCGTACCAGTACATCTGCTTTCGCATCACGGAATACCGGCCGGATTCTTATCCGGACTTGTTGATAGACAGTCGCGATTTGGAGCACGACCTGTGTTTATTCATTGAAGCGCTGGCACGCTCAACGCCGGCCGTGCCCGTTGACGCCGTCGCGGAACCGGTGTTGACACTGGAACAGATCAGTCAGCAGTTCAACGTGTCGACCAAGACGATCAGCCGCTGGCGCGAGCGCGGCCTGACTAGCCGGCGCGTCGTGTGCAACGGCCGGCGTCAGGTTGGCTTCTTGCAGTCGGTGGTAGACCGGTTCCTTGCGACAAACAAAGCCCGGGTGGAGCGGGGCAGCCGATTCTCGCAGCTTTCCGAAGGGGAAAGGGAGGACATCTTGCGCCGAGCCAAACGCTTATCGCGCGTCAATAGCAGCACGCTTACGGAGGTCAGCCGGCGAATTGCGCAGCGCCTGGGTCGCTCTCCGGAAACGATCCGTTATACGATCAAGAACTACGATCGCGACCATCCCGACCAGGCCCTCTTCCCGGCAAACGTCGGTTCGCTCGATGCTGACACAAAACAAACTCTTTACAGCTCTTACCGGCGAGGCATCCCCGTGGAAACATTAGCCAAGCGCTTCCACCGCACGCGCAACTCTGTTTACCGCATCATCAACGAAGTGCGCGCCCAACGCCTTTTGAGCCAGCCGCTTGAGTACATCAATCATGCCTCCTTCGACGACCCGACGCTGGAGACGGAGGTCTTGGCCCGAATGCCGGGGCTCGATGATTATGAGAGCCAGCGGCAGCAAATGCGGATTCCAAAGGATGCGCCGCCGGAATTGGCCTCGCTGTACGAGACGCCGCTGTTGAACAAGGAACAGGAACAACACCTGTTCCGCAAGATGAACTTCCTCAAGCACCAGGCCGCCAAGCTGCGTGCCAAGCTTGACCCGGCCCGGGCCCGCATCCAGGACCTGGAACGGATCGAGGAATTGCAGAACCAGGCGACCGCGATCAAGGACCAGCTCATCAGCAGCAACATGCGGCTGGTGGTAGCGATCGCCAAACGTCACTCAGCCCAGACGGACAACTTCTTCGAACTGCTGTCGGACGGCAACATGTCGCTGATCCGCGCCGTGGAAAAATTCGACTTCAGCCGAGGCAACAAGTTCAGCACGTACGCGAGTTGGGCGATCATGAAGAACTTCGCGCGGAGCATCCCCGAGGAAAAACGCCGACGCGAACGCTATGTGACCGGGCACGAACAAATGTTCGAAGCCGCTCCAGACATGCGCAGCGACGAGCAAGAGATGGTCTCCTCGGTAGAGCAAACCAAGCACCGCGTCAACCGGTTGCTCGAGTACCTCGACCCACGCGAACGCCAGATCATCCGCATGCGAGCCGGTTTGGACAACTACTCGGAAGGCATGACGCTTGAAGAGATCGGCCAACAACTGGGCATTACCAAGGAACGCGTCCGACAGCTGAACGTGCGGATCATGGCCAAGCTGCGGGACATCGCCCGCGAGCAGAAGATCGATATGCCTTGATGCCGGTGCTCTTCGATTCCGAAAACACGCAAAGCCCCGCCTTTGGCAAAGGCGGGGCTTTTTGTTGGCCTAAAGCCGAACTGAGTGAGTGGCCCGTCCCTTTCGACCGGGATCAGTTTTCTTAACACGCCTCGGCAGTGGGTTGTTGTTCATCGAGCGTGATCCCGCAAGGTGTTGCGACTACCTTCCTACCTGGTCGCCGGCTTTCTCGAGCGCTGCGCGCATCTTCTCCAGCTTATCCGGGGAAAGCGGCCCGACCGGCGCTCGGGAAGGACCAATCGATAGGCCTAATAGCGAGAGCGCTGCCTTGACGCCGCCCGGAGCCGTTCCCAGTGTCAGGCTGAGTCGGATGGGATTAAGCCGCAACTGAGCAGCCTTGGCACGGGCATGGTCGCCGCGCTCTGCAGCCTCAAAGATTTCAACGCACAGGGCAGGAGCGATGTTTGCGGACGCGGGGACAGCGCCTCGCGCCCCGAAAAGTACGCTCGGATAGATCAACGTATCGCGGCCCTGCATGACGGCAAAACCCTCGGGAACCACCTGGATGTATTCAATGGTGTTTTGCAGATCGCCGCTGGAATCCTTGATGCCAAGGATGTTCGGAATCTGCGCCAGCCGGGCCACCGTATCCACATCGATTTTGAGACCGCCACAGGTCGTCGGGTTGTTGTAGAGGATCAGCGGCAGCGAAGTATTCTCGGCGATGCGGCGGTAGTGATCGTAGATTTCTTGCTGGCTGGGGCTCACAAAATAAGGCGTGATCACCGACACCCCATCCACGCCTTCGCGCTCGGCCATCTGCGTCAAGCGCACTGCTTCGCGGGTAGTCTCGGCTCCGGTGCCCGCAAAGACCGGCACGCGGCGTTGCACATGGGCGACGGCCGTCGCGATGACTTCCTGCTTCTCGCGCTCAGCTAAAGCATAAAACTCGCTGTTGGTTCCCAGCACGAAAAGCCCGTGCACGCCCCCCTGGATCAGGTGGTCCAGAAACCACCGGAGTCGCGGCAGGTCCAGGTCTTCGTTCGCCTGCATCGGCGTGGCCACGGGCGGGATGATCCCACGGATTTGCATAGTCCCTCTCGGTTTCTTTAGGAATCGTTGACGATGGCGTCGGCCTCAATCTCCAACAGGATCTCGGGAGAGATCAGCCGGCTGACCTCCACCATGGTGCTGGCCGGTCGAATATCTCCGAAAAACTCTGCATGCGCCTTGGCCACTCTTTCCCAATCCGCAATGTTCGTGACGAACATCCGCGTGCGCACCACATCCTTGAGCTGAGCGCCGGCACTGCGCAGTGCAGCCTCGATGTTGCGCAGGACTTGCAGCGCCTGTACATAAGGATCACCATGGCCAACGATGTTGCCCTCGGCGTCGGTTGCTGTTGTGCCGGATACGGCAATGAAGGAGCCCATGCGAACCGCGCGCGAGTAGCCCACGATGGGCTCCCAGGGTGTTCCGGTTGCGATGTTTTTTCTTGGCATGGCGTCAACCTCTAACCAACGTGGAGGGACTCGCCGGTATAGCTCGCCCAAAGGGCGTCTACCGGATGCGCGATCCAGAGATGCGGCCGATCCTGCTTCAGATACCTTCCAATTTGCAGGAGACAGCCCACATTGCCGGTAAAGACGGCCTGAATGTCGGCCGCAAGGATGTTTTTCGTCTTGCGCTTGCCAAGGCGCTCGGCCATCTCCGGCTGCGTGAGATTGTAACTCCCGGCGGCGCCGCAACATAGCTCGGGCTCAGCGAGAGGAACCAGCTCCAGGCCAGGAATCATCTCCAGGAGCTGCCGCGGCTGTTTGCGAATCTGTTGCGCATGACAGAGATGGCACGCATCGTGATAAGCCGCGCGTACGGGTAGCGAATGCTCCGGCCGCACGGGACCAAGCTCCACGAGGAATTCATTGACGTCGCGCACCTTGTCGGCAAATGCCCGGCCTCTTGCCGCCATCGGTGTGTCGTGCATGAGATGGGCGTAATCCTTGAGCATGGCCCCGCAACCGGCGGCGTTGACGATAATGGCATCGACCTGTGGCCCGATTGCCGATGAGCAGAAGATCTCGACGTTGGCCGAGGCGAAGCGTTGAGCCGGCTTCAATTGCGCGGCGTGATAGTGCAGGGCGCCGCAACAGACCTGCTCTCGTGGCACCCAGACATCGCAGCCGTTGCGCCGGAGCACGCGCACTGTCGCCAGGGTAGTTTGCGGAAACATCGCGTCGGCTGCACACCCGGTGAACAGGGCCACGCTAGCACGGCGCTTCCCCTCGGCAGGCAGCAACTCCGGCAGTCTGCCAGGGTGCCGGGTAAGACGGGGCAGCATGTCGTGCATCCGCCGGAGGGCATCCGGCAGGAGACGCAGCAGGCCCAAATCCGTTAGCAGCCGGTCGATCCCCGTCCGTTGCAAGAAGCGCGCGGGAGCCAGAGCCATCCTGGTGCGCCAGGCGTATGGTGTAATGCCAAAGATCAGTAGACGCTGGAGAAGCCCCATTGTGGCTGCTTCGGGCTCCGTCTTGGCCATGTGAATACGGAAGGGTTCGATCAGCTTGCCATACTGGACGCCGGAAGGACACGCCGATTCGCACGCCCGACAGTCGAGACAGAGATCGAGGTGGCGGCGAACGTCGTTATTCAAGTCGAGCCGTCCGTCGGTGACGGCACGCATCAGGTAAATTCGCCCGCGCGGGCTGTCTGCCTCGTTGCCCAGCTCGACATAGGTGGGGCAAGCCGAAGTGCATAGGCCGCAATGCACGCAATCGAGGAACAGCTCGTAATCGATGCCGGTGTTTTCTGCCGAGGAAGGAAGCGTAGGCAGGGAGGTCCGCGACGGAACTGTATTACCAGCAATCATGAGTCCTCGTCTCTCAGATGCCATCCACGAACCGCCCAGGATTGAATAACCGCCCCGGGTCAAGTCTTTGTTTGACGGCGTGCATCAACCAGCCATCCTGACGGGGGCATCCCCAGACCGGCAGAACCGCTTTCCACTCCGCAGGACAGCGCAAAATGACCAGATTGCCGTGCACGTTGGAAGCCGCCGCTTGCAACGTCCCCATCAACACCTTCGCTGCCTCGAATGTTAGATGATCGTCCGACTGACCGATCACAATGCCATTCCCGGCATGAGCCTGAAGCAGCAGTGGTTCATAACTGGCTGCAGCTTGCCGGCAGAAGGCAGCACAGGCATGAGGCGGCAGGTTCGTTTTGAACGTTAGTCTTCCACCCGGCCAGGCCGGGAACTCAACAAGAGCGCGCCAGAGCGATTCTGCAGAAGAAGTCTGGCGTAAATGGATACCGCTCCATCCTGCATCCGCCAATTCCCTGGTGACCTCTTGAACCTGCCACTCCACTGCCGGTCGATTGTCCTCAAAGCCAATTGCAACGACCCACGGCGAATCCGGGAGTGCGTTGTCAATCTGTTGATTGATGTACTGGACAGTTGCTCGGTTGAGTAGATCGAGACAGATCGGCCGAGTGCGCGAGCCGTGCAATCGATCGAGCACGGCTTCCAGAGCAGCGTCGCTGCAGGGGAGCGTCAACAAGGCTTGCTCCTCGGGCCGGGGCTTGAGCTTGAGCGTCACTTGCGTGATGATGCCGAGTGTCCCGAGCGAGCCAATATAGAGCTTGCATAGATCGTAGCCTGCCACGTTCTTGACCACGCGCCCCCCGGCCTTGGCTTCTTCGCCTTGGTCGTTCATCACGCTGATGCCAATGACATAATCACGAGCGGTGCCAAATCCATAACGGCGCGGCCCGCTGGCGTTGGTCGCCAGAACGCCGCCAAGGGTAGCGCGTTCTGCCAGAGGCACATCGATAGGCAGCCGCTGGTTTTCCTTGCCGAGCACGGCCTGCAGTTTTGCAAGGGTAATGCCGGCCTGAACCGTGACCGTCATGTCGCGCGCCGGGTAGTCGATCACGCGATCCAACCGACCAGTATCGACTGCAATGCCTGGCTTGATAGGGGGTAAGCCATACGCAAGCATTGTCTTGCCGCCGATCGGATAAATCGCCTCGTCGCGTCCGGCCGCGGCGCAAACCGCGTTGCTCAACTCAGCGATGTCCTGTGGCTGCACGACGGCGAGCGGGCCAAGCGTATCGATCAGACAGGTTTCTGTCATGGTAAGCCAGTTCTGCCGGGCTGGGGCGCCCACGCCGGATCGGTCTCTTACAGGGCGGCGCGTCGTCCCGCTTTGCTCGGTTCGATGCACGCCCCAGCAGTGGGAAAAATCTTGGCGGGGCTGCAGCGCCCCTCCGGGTTGAACGCCGACCGGAGCCGCAACATCATGTTGAGATCTTCAGGCGAAAATAGCTTCGGCATGAAATCGATCTTCTCCACGCCGATGCCATGTTCGCCGGTGACGCTGCCGCCGCAGCGCAGGCACTCTTCCAGAATCTCGTGGCTTGCTCGTAACACGCGCTGGACCTGTTCGGGATCGCGCTCGTCAAAGAGCACGATCGGATGGATGTTGCCGTCGCCGGCGTGGAAGACATTAGCAATACGGAGCTGATATTTAGCGCCGATGCGCTGAATTTCGCTGAGGATTTGCGGCAGCTTGGTGCGCGGCACGACGCCGTCTTGCGTACAGTAACTGGGCGCCAACCGGCCTACTGCGCCGAAGGCCTGCTTCCGGCATTTCCAGAGCAGCAGCCGCTCCGCTTCGCTATTGGCGCGGCGCACTTCGCGGGCATGGTTACGCCTCGCGATGTCGGCGATACGCTCGGCATCAGCCTCGAGACCCGCCTCCAGTCCGTCAACTTCCATGATCAGAACTGCGCCGGCATCCAGCGGGAAGCCAAAGTGGAAAGCTGCTTCGACAGCTTGCAGGATCAACTGATCCAGCATCTCCAAGGCGCCCGGAATGATGCTCGCGCCGATGATGTCGCTGATCGTATTCGTTGCATCCGCGACCGTTTCGAAGACACCAAGAAGCGTTCGGTACGCTTCCGGGTTGCGCGTGATCCGCACCCACGCCTTGGTGGCAATGCCGAACGTGCCTTCGGAGCCGACGATGACGCCGGTCAAGTCATAACCGGGATTGTCCTCCGCCGGGCCGCCCGTTTGCACGACGCGGCCGTCGGGAAGCACAAACTCCAACCCCAGGATGTGATTTACCGTCACGCCATACTTGAGCGTGTGCGGCCCGCCCGAATTCGTTGCAACATTGCCGCCTATTGTGCAGGCTCCCTGGCTCGAAGGGTCGGGCGCGTAATGATAGCCATACTGCTTAAGGTGATTGGTCAGCCAGAGATTGACGACGCCGGACTCGACAACGGCGTAGCGGTCGCGCGTGTTCACCTCGAGGATGCGCTTCATGCGTGTCAGCGCGATCATAACGCCGCCGCCCACGGGCAGGCAGCCGCCCGCGAGGCTGGTGCCGGCTCCGCGCGGCAGGAAAGGCACATCGTATTCATTGCACGCGCGGACGATTTCGACGACCTCTTCCGTTGAGGTGGGGAAGACGACCACGTCGGGTTTATTCTTCTCGATCGTGTAGCCGTCGCATTCGTAGACAAGCAGATCGCTGGGGGAGGTCAACAGGCCCGCGCCGCCGACAATTTCGCGCAGGCGCTGGACGAGGCTGGTTGCTCTAGAGATAGCCATTGGAGAATTCCGGCTCAAGCGGGGCAGGCGCGAAGAGAAGCTCCTTCAATAATGGGAACCGCTCTTGCGGATGTGAACCATGGGTTGGCCTTCGTTCAAGACCTTGCCGCTGACCACCCGCGCGAGCAAGAGCAGGTGGTCGCCCACCGGAACGCGCTTGGAGACTCGGCAGGCGAGATACGCGAGGGCCTCGCAGAGGACCGCCCCGCTGCCGTCGACATGCTCAATTTCCAGCCCGTTGAACGCTGGATCGCCCGGCTCGAACCCCCGGCCGAAATGAGCGATCATGTCGGTTTGATTATCGTCAAGGATGTTGAGCGTGAACGGCGCATCATCGTCTAGCCAAGCCACGATCGAGCGGTCGCGCTTCAAGGCCAAACAAAGATGCGGCGGATCGAAGGCGCACTGCTGCACCCAACTCGCAAGCATCCCGGTCTCGGCAATGCCGCTCTGGGCGGTCAGGATGAACAATCCGCTGGGAACCCGGCCCAGGGCAGCAAACATCTGTCGATCGGCCTCGGTCGTCACCTGCACGCTGTACCTCAAGGACTGCCGCGCGTAAGGAAAAGGTGTCAGGACCCTTTTCAGCCGTCCTCCACTCTGAGCGTTCTTCCGGCAAGGAAAAGGGTCCTGACACCTTTTCCTTTCCTATGCCATGGCCGGTGCGCCCACCTCGCTGCGCAATATCTCAGCTTTATCGGTCCGCTCCCAGGTAAACGCAGGCAGCTCACGGCCAAAGTGGCCATGTCGGGCCGTCTCGCGATAGATGGGTCGGCGCAGGTTCAACGTTTCGATGATGCCGCGCGGCGTCAGCTTGAAGTGCTTGCGGATCAGATCGGCAATGTGCTGGTCCGTAAGACCGTTCGCGGTAGTCTCGTTCGTATCCACCCAGATGCTGAGCGGGTCGGGATAACCGATGGCATATGACAACTGAACTTCGCATTCCGCCGCCAGACCTGCGGCGACGACATTCTTGGCGATATAGCGGGCCATGTACGCGGCGGAGCGATCCACCTTGGTCGGGTCCTTGCCGCTGAAAGCGCCGCCGCCATGCCGGCCGCGACCGCCGTAGGTGTCGACGATGATCTTTCGCCCGGTCAAGCCGCAGTCGCCATGCGGACCGCCTTCCAGGAAGCATCCGGTCGGGTTGATATGGCAGGTAATGACATCTTCGTCCTGAAGGTCCGGTGTGGCTCCGGGCTTCATCATGACCAGTTTGCCCTTGATCAAATCCGGCCGCTCGGCTTTCAGCGTGGGCAGAATCAACCGATCGATGAGGACCTGGCGGGCTTCGTCCGAGAAGTACTCTTGGTTGCCTTTCTTTGTCATCACGCTGGTGTCATGCTGCGTGGACAGAACGACCGTGTGAATCCGATGGGGCGTGCCGTCGGCCGCATACTCGACCGTGACCTGACTCTTGGCATCGGGGCGAATAAATTTCAATTCGCCACTCTTGCGCAAGCGGGCGTGATTCTCGACTAGGCGGTGGGCGAGAAAAATGGGCAGTGGCATCAGCGTGTGCGTCTCATCGCAAGCAAAACCGAACATCATGCCCTGGTCGCCGGCTCCGCCCAGGTCGACACCCATGGCAATGTGCGGCGATTGCTTGTGCACATGGCATTGCACCTTGCAGGTGTCGGCTGCGAACCCAATCGTTGGATCCACGTAGCCAATGTCGCGAACCGTGTCCCGGACTAGCCGATCTACGGTTGCCGGCGTCAATTCGGCCCGCGTGGTAATTTCCCCGGCAACAATGACCAGGTCGGTGGTTACCATGGTTTCGCAGGCGACCCGGCTCGTTGCGTCGGCGGCCAGGCAGAAATCGAGAACGGCGTCGCTAATCTGGTCGGCCACTTTGTCAGGATGGCCCATCGAGACCGATTCGCTCGTGAAAAGATATCGCTCCGTGCTCACCTGATGATTCCTTATGTTGAAGCAAATGGCGTGACCGCCCGCAGTTCTTTCATCGGACAACGATTATAGGAATAAAGTACGGGGAAGGGCAACGGAAAGAAAGGCAGAAGGCAGGAAGCGGGGGAAGAACGGCAGAGTGGGCAAGGGCACCGAGGATTGCAGAGTTTCCTTCTGCAACCCTCGATTGCCCCGCCCGCGGAGCCTGCTGAAAAAGGGGTCTGACCCCCTACGAAGCTTCACTGCTCCTCCACTTGGTTGGGGATCTGTCGCCCTTCGTGGAAGGGGTCAGACCCCTTTTGCAGCAGGCTCCACCCGCTGTTGTGCTCAGGCACACACTACGTCAGGACGGCAACGTTCCGTGCGACGGCTCGGAAGGCGCCGCTCCGCATCCGGCTCCAGGTGCTCCCGCAGACGGTTGCGGGCCACGTGCAACCGGCGCTTGATGGTGCCGATCGGCGTTTCGAACTCGCGGCTCATTTGCTTGAGCGAGCGGCCGTTGATGTAAAACGCCACCAGCGTCGCGCGATCGACCGGCTTGAGCCGCTCGAGACCCGCCCAGAGCTTGGCCTTCTGCTCGGTGCGGATAAGGTCCTCCAGCGGGCTCGTGACGTCGGCCTGCGCGTTCTCCAGGACCGACGGCTCGGCACCATGGACAGGGCCCCGGCGCGTGAGCCGGTTGATCGCCATGCGCTCGGTAATCTGCCGCAGCCAGCCAGCGAAACAATGCGGATCGCGAAGCTGCTCGAGCTTGGTCATGGCGTGAATGAACACTTCCTGGACCAATTCCTGGGCCTCGGTCGGATTGCGCAGGCGGGCCAACGCCAGGGCGTAGACAGTCGACTGAAAACGCTCGACCAACTCGCCGTACGCCGACCGATCACCGTCCCGGGCCCGTTCTACTATTGCTGTAATCTCATTCCAGAGCATGTTGCTGGTTCCTATCTCGATCCATGCCAAGGGTTCGCGACACCGCTGCAGAAGAGCCATGCTCGCCAAGGATCAGCGATTGGCGGACGATCTGCTTCTGCTTTCCAGTGACTGCGACAGTTGGAGACGTCGGGTAAACGCAACTCCGGGGATCGTTGGGCCTGCGTTCTGGTCCGGCCGGTTTTCCATCAAGACGAATGGAAAAACGGAACGAGGACGGAGAACAGCGGCCTGGGTCTTCTCGGAGAGAGTGCCCGCGTCTTTTGCTGCGTGGGAAAGAGTCGGAGATTCTGGATGGTTGATTCTTGACTGCGGGGCCGTCAGTCAGCCAATGCCTCCGGCGACCTGTCGATCAGCAATCAAGAATCTCGATCAAGAATCTATCCCCTCGTCCTTGCAGAGAGCGCCGCACCAGCCGGTGTTAGCCGGACCGGGCTTGCCTCTATGCGGGTTCTGGCCCCTTCCACGGCTAACAGACGCCAACATCTGTCGCTGCGTAGGGCCCCCGCGCATGAGGCTGGGAGGCTTGCAAGGACGCGAGAACTGCATCCGGGCCGACCGGCCCAGTCGGCGGCATCAGCCGCGCCGCCATCTTGGTCGGCGTGGTCATGCCGCCTGCCGGGTTTCTGTTCGGCGAGCGGATAGCACTGCGACTGGAGTCGCAACGAGAATGGCATCCCCAGGGTCTTCCCTGCGGCCGGATTAAAGCCGCTGCCCATCGTGCCCGTCACAACGTCGCGGACGACGGAGACGCCATTCAGCACCAGGGTGTTGCGGTTAATCACGGCCATCGTAGACCTCCGAAGATCAAAGGAGATAGGTTCGAACAAGCCCCGAGCTTCGCTCGGGAGAGATAAAAAGCGTAAGTCAGTTACCTCATCTTTAGATCGTGTCGAAAAACGTCAACTCCAAAAGCAATAATCGATTGTACACCTATTTTCCGCAATTGGAATAGGTGTACACGATCAGTTTTTCGGCTATACGATTCAATTAGCGTGAACCAAAGGGCCACGCACACTACTGACGAGCGCCGAGCCAAAAGGTTCGCAGATTTTTTGAAAAATTGGGCGGGAATTTTTCGGCGATGGGGCCGGTATCGAGTCGGCTGAACCAAACTCGCACCGGCGCCAGCCTTTAGAATGCGTGATTCAAGTCCAGATCGCAGTTCTCGTAGAGCAAGCTGACAGCTTGTTCTACAGCCTACGGCTATAGCGTCTGACCGTGCGGCCGAATACCGGCACGACGGGTCGCGGCGCCGCGGCTTCTGCCTGAACCGGTAGGCGACGCTCGAAGGCCTCGAAGCCCTCAATGCGTTCTTCCGCCAATTCCTTGTTGATGTATCCTTCGATCCCCGTAAGCTGCCTTCCCTGCTCCGGGGTCACAAAGGCGATGGCCACGCCGTCGGCTCCCATGCGGCCGGTCCGGCCAATGCGGTGCACGTAGCTCTCCGGGTCTTCGGGAAGATCATAATTGATGATGTGCGAGATATTGGTCACATCGATTCCGCGGCCAACCACGTCTGTCGCCACCAGATAGACGATCTTGGCGTCGCGGAAATCCTGCATGATGCGGTTGCGCTGCGTCTGCTCGAGATCGCCGTGCATGGTGGCGACCCGCTGATGTTCTTCGCGGAGTTTTTGGTAGAGCTCGTCGGCCCAACGTTTACGCTCACAGAAGATGATGCATTGCCGCGGATTCTCGCGAGCGATGACCCGCAGGAGCAACTCGAATTTGCGCTCCTCCGCCACCGTGATGTAAGACTGGCGGATGTTCTCCACCGTCAGCTTTGTCGGCGACAGATTGATGTGCACTGGATCGGACATGTAGCGGTGGGCAAGCCGCAATACAGGCGGCGGCAGCGTGGCCGAAAGAAGCAAGGTCTGCCGTTGCTGAGGACATTGCCTCAGAATCCTTTCGATGTCCGGGCGGAAGCCGATATCGAGCATGCGGTCGGCTTCATCGAGCACGACATAGCGAACCCGTCCCAGGGATAGCGTCCCTCGGGAAAGGTGATCGAGAATGCGCCCCGGTGTGCCGACGACGATGGCGCAGCCTTTTTGGAGCAACGTCAGTTGCTGGCGAAAACGCTGACCGCCGTAGATCGGCACCGCCCGGCAATGCCGGCTGGGAACCAGTTTCTCAGCTTCGCCGCCGACCTGAACGACCAGCTCACGCGTGGGTGCCAGCACCAGTGCCTGAGGCCCCGGCTCATTGCGGTCGCGCCATTGATTCAGAAACGGCAACAAAAATGCCGCAGTCTTGCCCGTCCCGGTTTGGGCTTGGCCGATGACATCACGTCCGCTCAGCGCCTCGGGAATAAAAACTGCTTGGATGGGAGTTGGCTCAAGGTAACCAGCACGCGCCAGAGCGGCAAGAACGGAAGGTGAAAGGGATAAAGCGTGGAACCCACCTTTTGGTTCCACAAGCAACGCTGTCGTCAAACAGACCTCCTCAGACGATTCAGGAACTTTAGCACTCATTTCAGTTTTCTTTAGTTGCTTTACTTTAAATCTTTGCGTTGATTTTGTCTAGGGGGCCTTCTTCAGCCGGGCGCCGAAGACTCACGGGGACCAGGAAGGTGATTTCGGCACGCTAGCTCCCGCTTCCAATCCTAAGTTGGGCGATGTAGAATCCGGGAAGGCACAAATAAGTCTCGATACGGGGTTGGCGATGTCTTCTGAGCATGCCTTCAAATGTCTGGCTGACAGCGCGGTCAGTGGCGACGTTTCTTTGGCCGAAGCGCTCGGTCAGCTAAAGGCTCTTGGCCATATAGCTTGCGCGGAAACGCTGCGTTTCCTCCAAATCCTCCAGAGTACGGCTGCTAATCGGTTGAGTCAGTCGCCGGGCAACGAGAACAAGGCTGTGCTGTATGGATTGTTGGCCCAAATTGATCTCCTGGCAAAGTCGTCCGGCTTCCTCCTCCCCGATCATCCGTTAGCCGAGTCCACGGCTACGAGGTCGGCCAATGAAATGTTCGGGAACGCCAGCTCTCCAAAACATGCTCAAGATTCGAAGAACGGAGCGACCGCGCCGGAAATATTGGAATGGGCGCGGCAACAGTTCAGCGAAGAAGAGATCCTCGCGGGCCTTCGCGAAGTGCGCGAAACGGGTGGAGTAGAACTACGGAACTTCATCCAAGAGCTTGAACAGATTGCTGTTGCCCGTGAGTGAATCCTCTGCCAGCCCAGTTCCCTATCGTGTTTCCTACTCAGAAAGAGTGCGTAACGAGCTGCGGCAGCTGCTTGCCAGGGCGAAAAATCGTGGATTGGGTGCAGAAGCACTCGCTGCCGTGAAAGAAATCGACAATCGCCTTCATATTTTTCCGCAATTCGGCCAACCTCTTCGTGATTTACGACTCGAAAATGCGCAGCTCTGGATTGGGACAGTCCCACCTTTGGTTGTGCAGTATGTCCTAGACGAACACAAACACCTCGTGATGGTGGTCGTCCCGCTGCTGCCCTTGCCTGGATCTGGGCTCTGACGAGTGTGTGCCAAGCTATCCACGGGCTAGCAGCGCTTGTTGCACCTTCGGTTTCTTGCTAAATTGCCAGCCTGCTCCAATTTCCGGCGACGAACGCTTGGAGGGTTGGCATGGCTGAACTACAAGAAGGTGCTGGCAAGATAGACCAAGGCGAGAGGTCCCGTGGGCCGGTCCGGAGGTTTTTGCGTAAAGCCTTACGCAACTGGCGGGAGCGCCACCAGCTTCCGTTCAATTTCGTCATCCACCTCTTCGGCATCCCCTTAGCGGTCGCCGGCGTGGTTTTGCTCTTCTTTCTGCCGTGGTACTGGGGGGTTGCGGGGATCGTGCTGGGTTACCTCCTGCAATACATCGGCCACGCCGTGGAAGGCAACGACGTTGGGGAATGGGCAGGTATCAAACGTATGCTCGGACTGCCTTATGTCGGTATTGCGCCGCGCTGGCAACAGCCTGGGACCGCATCGAAGTAAGACTCCCTGGCTCCATTCACTTTTCTAGATGGCAATGTCTTAACTATCCTCTCCTACCGCCTGATCCACTCGGTATTGTCCACCTCAACTCCCAAATCGTTACCCTCCGCATATTCGGCAAGATTTCCCTGGATGGTGACCAGGCAAGTGCCGATATAGCCATTAGCATTTCCGATTGCGCGCCCTTGTGCGCGTTGCATCAGGCGGGGGTTCTAGGGAGCCCATCAACGGATTCCCGACTGACCCAGCCGCCGGGTGCCGGAAGAGGGGTTTGCCTCAGCGGGGTGAAACTTATGCGCTGGAAACATGTGGTTGTAGGGCTCGCCTTGACCGTTGCCGGGGCGGCCGGTTGCAAGCAGCAGTGTTTCTTGCTGGAGCCTGATTATCAAGCCTACCAAAAGACGAGCTTGCCAAAGCTCGATTGTGATCCCGAGCTTTCGGTCCAACCCGCGACCGCAGCCATCCCCACTCCTTCCAACGTGTTCGATCTCGACCGTCCTATCCGCTATCTCTCGCTGTCTGAAGCGATCGCCATAGCTCTGGAAAACGGCACCACCGGTACACAAACGGTGGTCAATCCCGGGTTCGCCAATGACAATCTCGTGACCTTTGGCGGCCGAACCGTCGCGGGCTCGGACAGCATTCGCGCCTTTGCGCTGGATCCGGCGATCGTGGGACCGGATATCGAGTCGTCACTCTCCAAATTCGACGTCCAGTGGAATACCAGCGTGACCTGGAACACAACCGATACGCCCTTGCAGGGGCTCAACCAGTTCAACGTTGGTGAAACGGCCACGGCGACCACGTCCCTCTTGAAGCCTTTACCTTCCGGTGGCGTGACAGGCATCAGCTTCAGCACTCAATACCAGAACCTGACGAATCCGCCCCTGGGATTCACCGTCTTGAATCCTTCGTATGCACCGACCCTTCAGTTCCAGTTTGAGCAGCCTCTGTTGCAGGGCTTTGGCGTGGAGATCAACCAACTCCGGGCAACGCACCCCGGCAGCGTTCTGACACCGTTCCCGACCGGCGGCCGGGTCGAAGGCATCGTGATCACGCGGCTGCGTTTCGACCAGGCGCGGGCAGAGTTCCAAAGAGACGTGCACTTCATGCTGCTGAACGTGGAGACGGCCTACTGGAATCTGTATGGCTCCTACTGGGACCTGTACTCTCAGGAAGCGGCCCTCCGCCAGGCTTTCGAGGCATGGAAGATCAACAAGGCACGCTACGAGGCAGGGCGCATTCCCGTCCAGGATTTTGCCCAGACGCGCCAACAGTATGAGCAGTTCCGCGGCAATCGATTGTCTGCACTCGGACAGGTCCTCAGGAGCGAACGCCAGCTACGTGCCCTGCTTGGTATGCCGGCGGAAGACGGCAAGCGCCTAGTGCCAACCGACTCGCCGACATTGACTCCGTACCAGCCGGACTGGAACACTGCGGTCAACGAAGCGCTGGCGCTGCGGCCTGAGTTGATCCTGGCGCGCGAGGATCTCAAGTTCCGCCAGCTCGACCTGATCAACACCAAAAACTTGCTCCTGCCCGACCTGCGCTTCGTCTCCACCTATGGGCTCAACGGCCTGGGCACGAGCCTGGACGGCTCGGGCACGACCTCCAATGCCCTGCGCAGCCTGGCCTCCGACCGGTTTGTGGACTGGACGGTGGGCCTGCGTCTGAACTACGTGCTCGGCTACCGCGACGCCCATGCCCAAACGCGCGAAGCTCGGTTGAATCTGGAGCGCAGCTATTATGTGCTCCGCGATCAAGAGCGGAAGGCCATGTCATTCCTCGTAGACCAGTGGCGCGACCTATTCGAGTTCCACTACCAGATTGAAATTCAAAAGTCCCAGCGCGAAGCAGCAGCGGTCCAGTTGCAAGCCCGCTTCCAGGAGTTCCTCGCCGGCCGCGGCACACTCGATATCTTGCTGGAATCGCAGCGTGTCTGGGCCTCGGCACTGCAGTCGGAATACGACTCGATCGTTCGCTACAACAACGCTCTGGCCGGCTTCGAGTTTGCCAAGGGGACCATCCTGCAGCGCGACAACGTGGCGATCTCCGAGGGGCCGTTGCCCCAGGCCGCCCAGGTGCGTGCCACCGAGCATCTGCGCGAACGGAACAAGGCGCTCGTGCTGTTCGAACGTTCGAATCCAGTCAATAAGGCTCCTTGTGATTTCGAAAAAGGAAACTGGGGGATCGCGGATCTTCCCAAGAACGACGCGCCGACGATTCCTGCCCTGCTTGAAGGCAGGGCGCCGCTTCCAGAGATCAACGAGCCAATGCCTACGGCAAAACCGGTGGATAGGACCGCCACCAAGCCGGATAACTCGACGAACTCTGCTACCCAGTCCTCCGTGGGGAAAATGTGGTTCGCGCCGTCCACGCCCAGTTCGTCCACGGGTTCGATGGCGGCACCTTCGGATTCGCCTCGGACGCTGCCCTCGTCCTTCCCGAGTGCCGACAATCCGCTGCGTAACATGCCCTCTGTCCCGCTGCCGACCGACATCGGCGGAGCCAGGATGCCCTAGAGAGTGAAGATCCCATCGCAATAATCGCGGCCTGGCCAGATCGATCAGGATCTGCCCAGGCCGCCTTCGATTCAGACCTATTCTTTGGGCCCGTCATTTCCCACAATGGCCTCGTGAAGATCTTCCTTTACGAATACACGTGCAGCGGCGGATTCTCCTCCGATCCACACGCTTTGCCTTTGTGCAACGAAGGCTGGGCCATGCTGTCTGCGCTGGCCAAGGATTTTGGACGCATCCCCGGCGTCGAAACGATCACCCTTCTCGACCAGAATTGTCCCCGGCAACTCAGCGGCTCGATTCGCCGGCTTTCCCCCGAAGAGCAGGAGCAGATCGTCTTTCAGAATTTGGCGAGTGCGGCGGACTACACGCTCATCGTTGCCCCGGAGTTTGACGATCTTCTCCACACACGTTACCGGTGGGCGCAAGATGCGGGCGGCCGCGTTCTTGGATCTTCTCCCGAGGCGCTCAGACTGGCAGGGGACAAGCTGGCTCTCGGGGCGTTACTCCGCAGTCAGGGGATCCCTACGCCAGAGTCCGTTCTGTTTGACGACCATGTACCGGCTGGGGGGCTGAAGTTTCCTCTGGTTCTCAAGCCGCGCCAGGGTGCCGGCTCGCAGGTTACATACCTCGTCGGACAAGGCGACCACCTCTCGCGATCCATTCGTGATGCTCGGTCAGAAGGCTGGCGCGGAGAATTCCTGCTCCAGCCCTTCGTTCCGGGCCTGGCGGCGAGCGTTGCTCTGCTCGTTGGTCCGAATGCCTGTAGTCCATTACTGCCTGGCGCTCAGCACATTTCTGACGACGGACGGTTCCGGTACCAGGGTGGCTCCCTGCCGTTGCCATCGCCGCTGGCCGAGCGCGCACTGCAGCTCTCGGAAAAAGCGGTGAACTGCGTTCCCGGTTTGAAAGGTTGGGTTGGCGTGGACCTGGTCCTGGGTGAAGCCCAGGATGGTACGCAAGACTTTGTCATGGAGATCAATGCCCGCGTTACGACTTCCTACATCGGCCTTCGAGAGCTTGCTGAGAACAACCTTGACGAGGCCCTTTTGCAAGTTGTGCTTGAAGATCGACTCCCGGACCTGCGTTGGAAAGCTGGAATGATCCGGTTCAGCGCCGACGGGTGCATTTTCTTCACTCCGCCGGGCGGCTAGCGCATCTTCAACGCTAACTTTGGGGGTCCGAGCACGAAGCCGGAGAGAAACGCAAATGGATGTCATGTTTTGTCATGTAAAAGGGGGGTAGCCAGACTGCTTGTCTGACAGGCTCTTCTAATCCGCAACATCAACAAGGCACATAGGTTACGCCTTGTCAACTTTGAAAGGACCGTGGCAGGGCACCCTGACATTTGTC